>Ga0302267_10000686_pt1 | contig 44976 bp, 37 predicted proteins | sample III_Bog_E1_3_FD_194555 | JGI IMG/M metagenome (GOLD analysis project Ga0302267, IMG submission 194555) | Peat permafrost microbial communities from Stordalen Mire near Abisko, Sweden - III_Bog_E1_3 | ecosystem: Environmental > Terrestrial > Soil > Wetlands > Peat | place: Sweden: Abisko...
CGGGTCAGGGTGAGGACCGCCTGCTTGTGCAGCCGGCTCGCCCAGCTCTTGGTGATCCCCAGATCGTCCGCGATGCTCTCCAGACCCTCGCCCCCGTAGTAGTAGCGCTCCATCAGCGCCCTCTCCCGCTCGGGCAGCGCGGCGATGGCGCCCTTGACCACGTGGGCCCCCTCGGCCCACTGCACCGCTTCCTCGGGAGTCTCCACGACCTGGGGGTCGGGCGGGGTGGTGAGCAGGCCGACGGCGAGCGCCGCGGCGTGCCCGCCGAGTAACCGGGCCAGGGCGCTCTGATCCTCCTCGATGGACGCGGTGGGCTCGGCGGAGGCCTCCGCCTGGGCCTCGGCCAGGCGCTCGGACGCCATCAGCGCCGCGACCCGGGAGGCGATGGTGCGGCCGTGCGTCTCGCGGCGGAGCCCGTCGATGATCGCTTGCTTCAGCCTGGCGGTCGCGTACGAGGCGAAGCTGGCGCGCGAGGCGTCGTGGTCACGGAGGACGTCGACCAAGGCGAGGTTGCCTATGCCGACCAGATCGTCGAGCGGGATCTGGCCGCCGAGGCGTCGCGCGATCCGGCGCGACACCTCCTGGACCACGATGAGCCCCTGGCTCAACCGAGCGTCGGCTGCGTCGGCGAGCACGCGCTCACCCGGCCCGCTTGGAGCGGCGGGCGGCGCTGATCGGCGTCACCAGGGCCCCGCGTCTCACCTCGCCGCTCTGCTCCACGTGGACGGGCTTGGCCCGCTGGAGCAGCTCCGCCGCGGCGTCGTCCTCGGCGAGGGTCTCGGCGAGCTGCTCGCGCATCCAGGCCACCTCGTCGGGGGGGAGGCGGTTCACATAGGGGGCGACGGCGGCGTCGATCTGCGCGGCTATCCAGGGGTCGGCCAGGAGGGGGTGCACCCGCCGAGAATAACGAGCCGCCCGCGGCCGGGCTACTTCTTCTTTTTCCCCGTCGACTGCGGCGTGCCGGCCGATCCGTTGAGGCACACGTCGAACTCCTTCACCGTCTTGGCGTGGAGCGCGCACTTGATCGCGTCGTGGTCCACGGCCTTGTTGACCAGCGCCGTCTGGCAGCGGCCGATCCACGCCTCCTCGATCTTGCCCACCACCGTGTCCACCTGGGCGGCGGTCGCGGAGCGCTGCTTCTCGCTGAGCTTGGGGTTGAGGGCGGCCATCTGATCCTTGCGGGCCACCTCGCCGTACTGGCGGCCGAGGGCGTCGCAGTCGGAGGGGGTCATCTCGTAGGTGTCGAGGCTGATGCCCTTGTCGATGGTGGACGGCCTGGGCGCCTCCTCGGACGGCGCCGCCAGATCCGCGGCGGCGCCGCTCTCGTCGGCGGAGGCCTTGGGGGGCGGGCTATCGGCCGCGGCCGTGGACGCCGGCGAGTCGGGCGTCTCGGGGGGCTTGGAGGAAGAGGCGCACGCGGAGAGCGCGGCGAGGACGAGGAGGGCGGCGGAGGAGGAGAGCGGGTGCGGCATACGCGGGCAGGCTGCATCGGATCGACGGCGTTTGTCCACCGGAGCGCATCCGGCGCGCACGGAAGCCCTTGGCAGGCTCCGTGCAGCGGAGGCTCGCCGGTACCGCCGGGCGCTCCCGCCGCGGCCGGCCTTTACTCCGCACGCCGCGCCCCGCGGGCGCTCGAACGGGACATGGGAATGCGATCGCTTTGGATCTACCTCCTCGTCATCCTGGGCACGGCGCTGGTCTACGAGTCGATTCACTCCCCGGCCGACCGGATCCCCTACGGGCGCTTCCGCGATCTGGCCGAGACCGGGCAGCTCGCGGAGGTGGAGATCCAGGGCGACACCTACGTCGCCAAGACCCGCACCGACGTCGGCACCGGTGCCGCGCGGACCTACCGCACCGGGCGGATCAAGGACGGTGAGCACGATCTGCTCGCTCGCCTCGACCAGCGCTCGGTGCCGTACACGCTCGTCGCGGAGGATCACGGGTTGCTCACGCCCTCGCTGCTCTGGTTGCTTCCGCTCGGGGTCACCATCCTCATCGTCGTGCTCGCGTCGCGCAAGGGCGGAGCGGCCCCGACCATCACCAACCCCGCCCTCTCGTTCGGCAAGAACAAGGCGCGGCTCTACGTGGACAAGGGCACGCCGGTCACCTTCGGCGACGTGGCCGGGAGCGAGGAGGCCAAGGCCGAGCTCTGCGAGGTGATCGAGTTCCTCCGCTCGCCGGAGCGCTACCGCCGCCTCGGGGCCCGGGTGCCGCGGGGCGTGCTCCTGGTCGGCCCGCCGGGCACGGGGAAGACCCTGCTCGCCAAGGCGGTCGCCGGCGAGGCCGCGGTGCCGTTCTTCAGCGTCTGCGGCTCCGAGTTCGTGGAGATGTTCGTGGGCGTGGGCGCCGCGCGGGTGCGCGATCTCTTCGCCCAGGCGCGGGAGAAGCCGGCGAGCATCCTCTTCATCGACGAGCTCGACGCGGTCGGCAAGGCCCGCGGCGTGGGCGGCTCCATCGGCGGCAACGACGAGCGCGAGCAGACCTTGAACCAGCTCCTCACCGAGCTCGACGGCTTCGACACCACCTCGGGCCTGATCGTCATCGCCGCCACCAACCGGCCGGAGATCCTCGACGCCGCGCTGCTGCGGCCGGGCCGCTTCGATCGCCGCGTCTACGTCGACCGCCCCGACCTCGGCGAGCGCCGCGCCATCCTCGAGGTCCACGCCCGCCGGGTGCGCCTGGCCCCGGGCGTCGATCTCGGCCGCGTGGCCAGCCTGACCACCGGCCTCTGCGGCGCCGATCTCGCCAACCTGATGAACGAGTCCGCCCTCCTCGCCGCGCGCCGCGGCGCCGAGGCGGTGGAGTCGCGCGATCTCGACGAGGCCTTCGAGCGCGCGGTCGCCGGCCTGCCCCGCCGGGCCCGCCGCCTGGGGGCCCGCGAGCGCCTGGTGGTGGCCTACCACGAGGCCGGCCACGCGCTCTGCGCCGAGCTGCTGCCGACCCAGGATCCGGTGCGCAAGGTCTCCATCCTCCCGCGCGGGGCGGGGGCGCTCGGCTACACCATGACCGCGCCCACCGAGGATCGCTTCCTGATGAGCCGCCAGGAGATCATGGATCGCCTCGTCGTGCTCCTCGGCGGCCGCGTCGCCGAGGAGACCACCGTCGGCGAGATCTCCACCGGCGCGCAGGACGACCTCCTCAACGCCACCGACCTGGCGCGCCGCATGGTCCGCGAGCTGGGCATGAGCGAGTCGATGGGCCTGTCCAGCTTCGAGCCCCGCGGCCAGCGCATGAGCGCGCAGGGCGACCGCTGGCCCAGCGGCGGCGCCCCCCACGACTACAGCGACGAGACCGCGCGCGCCGTCGACGCCGAGGTGGCGCGCCTCCTCGGCGACGCCCAGGCCCGCGCCCGCGCCCTGCTCGCCGAGCACCGCGGCGCGCTCGAGCGCATCGCCCGGCGCCTGCTCGAGGCCGAGGTGATGAACGGCGACGAGCTGCGCGCCCTCGCCGGCGTCCGGATGATCGAGGCCACCTGAGGCACCGAGCGCGATGGTCGATTGCGCAGGCCGTCGCGCAGACCTCATCCCCCCTCCTCCCCCTTCTCCCTGACGCGGCCCGTTCTTCTTTGCAGGCCCACTGCGGTGTGTGCCGCGTCAGAGAGAAGGGGGTGCCCCCGTTCATCGGGAAGCCGTGCACGTGGGAAAGGCACCCCCTTCTCTCTGGCCCGGCACCGTCAGCACCTCCCTCCGGTCTGGAACGGGACGGGCCAGGGAGAAGGGGGACGGGGGGATGAGGTCTGCGCGACGGCCCTTCTCACCCGGCTCGGACGGCTCCATGGACCGGCGACGGAGAGCCGCCCATGACCGACGAGATGATCCGCACCACCGACGCGCTGATGGAGCCCGACCTGGTCACGCTCGAGCGGGCCGCGCGGGCGCTCCGCGACACCTTCGGCCCCCTCCTCGACTCCGACTACCTGACCGGCAAGACCGAGCTCCGCGACGCGCTCGCGGCCCGCTTCGAGCTCTCGCAGCTGGTGGCCGAGGAGCTCTGCGACGAGCTGGAGCGGGCCGAGCGCATCCGCTTCGTGCGCACGGCGGAGGGGTCCGCCTGGCACGTCCACGTCGAGGAGGACCGCGGGTGAGCGTGCAAAGTCCGCCGGCCCGCCCCGCCGGGACTGTACCCCTCGCACCCGGTGGCGCGAGGGGGGAGAGGATCCCGGCGGCTTCCGGGGGGTGGCACGTGGGTTGCCCGGCATTTTCCGGGGGGGAGTCCATGGTACCTCGCGAGCACGATCGCTTCCGTTTCGACGGCATCAGCCTCGGCGCCTGCGTGGCGCCCGAGGCGAACGGCGCCGTCCTCTCGCGCCCGAGCGGCGACTGGGTCGTCGCCCCCGGCGCCGGCCATGGCCGCACCGGCTGGACCTACGTGTCCAACGCCGCCATCCACCCCTCCAACCTGCTGCTCCTCATCGGGGTGATGTTCCTCAGCCTGATCCTGTGGAGCGGCCCGGTGCTCCTCGCGGGCCTCGGCGTGGAGGCCGCGTTCCTGGTGGTGGTGCCGCGCTGCGCCTTCTTCCGGCGCGGCGTCGACGAGTGCCTCGACGAGGCCGAGCGCGCCGCCGACCAGAAGGCCCGCGAGGCCCTCATCCTCCAGATGGGCGAGCCCCACCGCCAGGAGCTCATCAAGATCGAGGCCCTCATCGGCAAGACCTTCGCCAACGCCCACCGCCGCCACGGCGTGCTGTTCCTCGGCGCCGGCGACCCTGCCAGCATGAACCGCCTCACTGGCAGCTACATCCGCCTCGCCATCGCCCACCGCGCCTGCGAGGAGTCCCTGGCCATGACCAACCGCCACGTCCTCGATGGCACCATCCGCTCCCTCGAGACCGCCGAGGCCGCCCAGCCCGACCGCAGCCGCGCCCTCCTCCGCCGCCGCCTCACCATCGCCTACCGCCGCGCCGAGTGCTGGACCCGCACCCGCGACAACCTCGAAGCCATCGGCCACCAGCTCGCCACCATCACCGAGCTCGTCCACCTGATGCACCAGGAGTCCCTGTCGCCGCCGGCCGCTGCGGGGGTGTCCGTCGAGGTGGACCAGGTCCTGGCCGACTTCGAGCACGGCGAGGGGGCCCTGAGGGAGCTGGACGACCTGGGGGTGGAGGAGGCGTTCGAGGTCCACGAGATCGCCGGGGAGGTGATGGCGAGGAGGGTGTAGCTCGCCCAGGGCTCCACCCCCGCCGCCCGGCCCTGCGCCGCGACAGCCCTGCCCTGCACCGCCGCAGCCCTGCCCTGCACCGCCGCAGCCCTGCCCTGCACCGCCGCAGCCCTGCCCGGCGGTGGGACAGCCCTGCCCGGCGGTGGGACAGCCCTGCCCGGCGGTGGGACAGCCCTGCCCGGCGGTGGGACAGCCCTGCCCGGCGCCGCGTCAGAGCGGGTTGCGGTAGACCGCAGCCACGGACAGCTCGCAGCCGATCGAGAGCTGGACGTTCCCGGGCGCCTCCACGGCGGTGAGCGTCCAGGTGTCGTCGTCGTTGCGGCGGTAGTGATCGATCCGCGCCGCGTGCTGAGAGACGAGGAGGTAGTCCCGGAGCGAAGGGATGCAGCGGTAGTGCGCGAACTTTTCGCCGCGGTCGTACGCCTCGGTGCTGTCGGAGAGGACCTCGACGAGCACGACGGGGTTGACGATGGAGTTGGTGTCCTCCGGGTCGCGCTGAAGTGGGCTGCAGACGATGCTGACGTCCGGGTAGGTGGCTAGGCCGGTGGCGAGCACGCGGATGCGCAGGTCGGAGGTGTAGACGACGCACGGCCTGTCGAGCAGGGCGGTGCCGAGAAGGCGAATGACGCTAGCAGCGAGGGCGCTGTGCTCGGGCGTCCCGCCGGCCATGGCGAAGATCTCGCCCGCGAGGTACTCGTGGCGGGTCGGGCTGGCGGCCTCCAGGGTGAGGTACTCGGCGAACGTGTAGGCGAGCTTGCGGGCGGCGTCAGTCATGGCTCCGGCAGGCAGTCTCGCACATCGCGGCCCGGCCCCCCAACTCCGCCTCACCCCACCACGATCACCGGCACCGACACCGCCCGATCGTCCGTCGCCCCCACCTGCACCCGCGCATACAGCCCGGCTGCCTCCCCGGCGACCAGGTAGACGCCGTAGTTGACCGTCTCCCCCTTCGCCCCCTCGTGCGCCCGGAAGTAGCGCTGGGCAATCCACCGCCCCTCGCGCGCGTGCTCGAGGGCGGACCGCCACACCTCGTCGGGGGTGAAGCGCCCGAGCAGGACCTCTTCCCCTTCCGCGCCGTAGTCGCTCTTGAGCACCCACCCCTCGCGCTCGGCCGTCAGACGCTCCGCCGACAGCGTCTCCAGCCGGGCGGTCTCGGGCACGTGCTGGCGGATGATCTCCCGCGCTCGCGGCGAGAAGTCCTCCAGGTGCTCCCACATGAAGGCCATCGCCCGCTTGTTCTGGGGCAGCACCGAGCCGAAGGGGTTGACCACGGCGGCGCGGCGCTCCAGCGAGGCGGCGAGGGCGATGCGCAACGGCGCCTCCAGGGCGGCGGAGTCGGCGATCTTCTCGTCGTCCCAGACGCTGCCGCGCTCGCCCCACCAGTCGGTCTTGTAGTGGCGCAGGAGGACGGTGAACGGGCGCCCGAAGAGCAGCGGTCCGCGGTCGTCCCAGCCGAGGTTGTAGGGGGAGCCGAGGATCACCTCCCAGTCGCGCTCCTCGAGCCAGCGGCGGTAGAGGCGGACGACGGAGAGGTCCTCGGTGAACTCGGTGGGATAGACGAAGCCGACGGCGCGGAGGGGACGGGCGGTGGGCGCGGCGGGCGGCTCGACCAGGCGGGAGGCGAGGATCGCGACGACGTCGCAGAAGCGATCGCCGAGCTCGCGGTTGGGGTCGACGGCGCCGGGGCGGGCCTCGGCGGCGAGGGCGCTGAGGATGACGGCCTCGGCCTCGCCGGTGGGGGTGTCGCTGTTGACCTCGGCCATGACGATGCCGTGGTCGGTGAGGAAGAGGTCGGCCCGGGCGATGCCGTGCCAGAGCGGCGCCGAGGAGAGCCACATGGCCTTCTGCCAGGGGGTCAGGCCGAAGAAGCCGTCGAGCAGCGCGGGGCGCTCGGCGACCAGGGTGCAGAGCTCGTCGTAGACCGCCGCCACGTCCTCGGCGGCGCGGTAGAAGGCGCGCTGCTCGGCGGCGGTGACCACCAGGGGCTCCTCGCGGAAGCGGGGCGCGCCGTCGACCCACGGGTCGGTGAGGATGCCCGATTCGAGGATGCGGCGGGCGAAGGCCTCGTAGCCGTCCTCACTCGGCGCGGGACGCTCTCGGGCGTCCCGCAGGATGACCGAGCTCACGCCAGCTCGGCGATGGCGAAGGCCGTCGCCAGGTAGCTCACCGCCTCGAGCGTGCCCATGCCCACGTGGCGCTCGGCGGCGACGCCGGTGTCGAGGCGGCCGCCGCGGAAGGTGAAGGGCGCGCCGAGGAGCACCACCTGGACCAGGATCTGCCGCACCGGGTAGAGCAGGAGGAGGAAGAGCAGGACGCCGCCGTAGCCCTTGAGGGACTCGCCCCAGCTCACGAAGTCGCCCTCGAGGGCGCGGGCGATGATGATGCCGATGGCGATGGAGACGCCGGCGTAGCTGAGGGCGGCGGCCAGGTTCTCCCCCTCGATCTGCTCGGAGTCGTCGTAGGTGGTGAGGGCGCGGAAGAGGGTGATGAAGACGATGAGCGTGAGCTGCCCGAGCACGAAGAACGTCAGCGAGAGGCCGAGCTCGCGGAGGTTGCCGCCGGAGACGGCGCGCGAGGTGATCACCGAGACGGCCACGTAGTGCGCGCCGGACGCCACGCCCGCGGCCACGTTGCCGCGGGCCAGCTCGGCCGGGAGGCGGGAGTGGAGCAGGGCGCGGATGCCGAAGTGGCCGGTGAGCATCATCAGCACCAGGGCGATGACCGAGGTCACCGCCACCCGGAGCACGTCGGGGCCGAGGTCGGCGAGGTGGGCCGTGCCCCTGACCCCGCCCTTGACCGCGGACGAGGCCACCAGGAACGTGCCCAGCACCTGCCCGACCTGGAGCATGCTCCGCGCGGTGTTGCCGTGGTTGAGATCGGCGTGCACCGACCCGCCGAGGATCCGCTGGCCGACGCGCAGCAAGAGCAGCAGCGCGACCATGGTGCCGAGGCCGAAGAGGGTGGTGTAGAGCGGAGGCGGCTCCATGCCGGCGACGGTATCGAAGGCGGACGAGGGTCACAAGGCCGGCATCGCGACCGGCACCGCGACCGACAGGCCCAAGATCCCGGTGCCGCCGCGTCGATTCGAGCGTAAAAGGAGGGTCTGATGGCGTTGCCGCGGGCGATTGGGCGCTTCGACATCGAAGCGGAGGCCGCCTCCGGGTCTGCGGGCACCATCTACCGGGCCATCGATCGCGGCACGGGCGCCCTCGTGGCGATGAAGGTGCTCCGCGGGCTCGCCGGCGGGGTCGCGGCGCGCTTCTCCCGGGAGGCGCGCATCCTGGCGCAGATCCGGCACCCCGGCGTGGTCCGCTACATCGACCACGGGTACACCGACGAGGGCAGCCCCTACCTGGTGATGGAGTGGCTCGACGGCGAGGACGTGCGGGGGCGGCTGCTGCGGGGCGGGCTCTCCATGGCGGAGAGCGTGGCGCTGGGGCTCCGCGTGGCGGAGGCGCTCGTGGACATCCACGCCAAGGGCCTCGTCCACCGCGACCTCAAGCCGGCCAACATCTTCCTCCCCGGGGGCCTGGTCGAGGAGGCGAAGGTCATCGACTTCGGGCTGGTCCACACCGCCTGGTCGTCGATGGAGGTCACCAGGACGGGGATGGTGGTCGGGACGCCGTCGTACATGGCGCCGGAGCAGGCGCGCGGCCAGCGCAGCATCGACGCGCGCGCCGACGTCTTCTCGCTGGGCTGCCTGGTTTACCGCTGCCTCGGCGGGCGCGCGCCGTTCGAGGGCAAGAGCGTGCTCGCGGTCCTCACCAAGGTCCTGCTCGAGGAGGTGACCCCGCTGCGCCGCCTGCGCCCGGAGGTGCCCGCCGATCTGGAGGACCTGGTCATGCGCATGCTGCGCAAGGATCCGGCCGAGCGCCCCGCGAGCGCGGCGGCGGTCGCCCACGCGTTCGCGGCGCTGGCACCCATCGACGCCGCGGGCTCCGACGTCGAGCCGGCGCCGCCCAGCCAGGTGGCCACGGTGCTGACGGCGGGCGAGCAGCGGGTCGCGGCCGTGCTCCTGATCGCGGGCGCGGGCGCCCTGGTGAGCCCCGCCGTCGCGGAGGCGACGCTGGTGACGGGGGCGTCGGGCAGGTCGGAGGGCAGGTCGGACAGCGCCCCGGAGTCGGAGCGGCCCTCGCTGATGGTGGCGAAGCTCGAGGCCGCGCTCGTGGCCGTGGTCGAGCAGCACGGCGGGCACCTCGACGTCCTGCTCGACGGGACGCGGGTGGTGACCATGGTCGACGGGGGCATCGCCACCGACGAGGCGGCGCGGGCCGCCCGGTGCGCGCTGGCGCTGCGGGGGGTCCTCCCCGGCGCGCCGATGGCCATCGCCAGCGGCCGCACGCGGGTGGGCGCCCGACAACCCACCGGCGGCGCCATCGAGCGCGCGGCGCTGCTCCTCGCCGAGAGCATCGGCGCCGCGAGCGGCGCTCCGGCCTGGATCGCCGTCGACGACGTCACCGCGGCGCTGCTCGATGCGCGCTTCGACGTCGCTCCGGGCGCGGGCCAGCGCCTGCTCGGCATGCGCGCGGTGGAGACGGCGGCGCGCACACTGCTGGGCAAGGCGACGCCCATGGTGGGACGGGACTGGGAGCTGCGCACCATCCGCGGCATGTTCCGCACCGTCGTCGACGAGCGCGAGGCGCGCGTGGTGCTGGTGACGGGCGCGCCTGGCATGGGCAAATCGCGGCTCGCGCACGAGGCGGTGAGCGCGCTGCGCGAGGACTACCCCGACGTCGAGGTGTGGACGGGCCGGGGCGACCGGCTGCGGGCGAGCACGGCGCTGGGGCTGCTGGGCGACATCGTCCACCGCGCCGCCGGGATCCAGGAGAGCGATCCCATCGAGGCGCGCCGCCTGCGCCTCGCCGAGCGCGTCGAGGGGCTGGTGCCGGCGCGCCACGCCGCCTGGATGGCCGAGGTGCTCGGCGAGATCGCCGGCGTGCCCTTCCCCGAGGAGGACAGCCCGGCGCTCCACGCCGCCCGCCGCGACCCGCGCCTCCTCAACGACCAGGTCCGCGCGGCCTGGGAGGCGCTCGTCGCCGGCGCCTGCCGGGCGTGGCCCCTGCTGCTGGTGCTCGAGGACCTGCAGTGGGCGGACGCCGCGACGATGCGCCTGGTGGGCGGGGCGCTGGCGAGCCTGGAGCGCCGGCCCCTGGGCGTGCTCGCCCTCGCCCGACCGGAGGTGCACGAGGCCTTCCCTCGCCTCTGGGACGCCCACAGCGTCCAGGAGGTCCGCCTCGCGCCGCTCACCCGCCGCGCCGGCGAGCGGCTGGTGCGCGAGGCGCTCGGCGACACCCTCGGCGCCGAGACCGTGGAGCGCATCGCCGCCCAGGGCGACGGCAACGCCTTCTACCTGGAGGAGCTGATCCGGAGCGTCGCCGACCCGCGACCCCCGGTGGGCAAGCTGCCGGAGACGGTGCTGGCGATGGTGCAGGCCAGGCTCGAGGGCCTCGACGCCGGCACGCGGCGAATCCTCCGCGCCGCCAGCATCTTCGGCGAGGTGTTCTGGGCCGGCGGCGTCCAGGCCCTGCTCGGCGGCTCGGAGCCCCAGGAGCCCTGGGTCGAGCTGCTGGTGCAGCGCGAGCTGGTGGTGATCTGCGGCGAGAGCCGCTTCGCCGGCGAGCGCGATCTCGCCTTCCGCCACGCGCTCCTCCGCGAGGGGGCCTACGCCATGCTCACCGACGGCGACCGCGTCCTCGGGCACTCGCTGGCCGGGGCGTGGCTGGAGCAGCACGGCGAGCCGGACGCCCACGTCCTCGCCCAGCACTTCGAGATCGGCCTGGACGAGGGGCGGGCCGCCGAGCACTACCGCGCCGCCGCCGTGCAGGCGCTCCACGCCGCCAACTTCGACGCCGCGGTCGCCCGCGGCGAGCGCGCGCTCACCCACGCCCATGCTCCCGCGCCCCGGCTCGCGTGCCTGGCGGTCCTCTGCGAGGCCCACGTCCGGCGCGGCGACTGGGCCGGCGCCGCCGCCTGCGCCGCGGCGATCCTCCCGCTCGCCGCCCCCGGATCGGAGCTGTGGCTACGCGCGGTGGGGTGGAAGCAGGCCGCCGCGATCAACCTGGGCCAGCCCGAGGATCGCGCGGCGGCCGACGCCCTCCTGGCAGCCTCGCGGCCGGACCGGGCCTAGCGGGACGCGGTCCGCGCCGGGCGGGAGAGTCGCTTGGCCGCCGCAGGCACCGCCAGCCCCTTCGCCTCCAGCGCGCGCACCGTCTCCTCCAGCGCTTCGTCGAGGGTGGGGTGGAAGGTCTGCGCGTTGACCGGTGGCGCCAGCCAGGACAGCGCCATCATGACGCCGCGGGCGACGGCGTTGGGGAGCACCACCGCGCCGTTGACGCACCACCGCCGCGCCTGCGGCTCGCGCTCGCGCGACAGCTCGGCGATCAGCTTGCGCTGGCCCGCGCTGGGGAACTGTTGCATCCCGGTGCCGTCGGTGATCGTGCAGAAGAGCTGCTTCCGGGCATAGAAGCCGTCGTACGCGGTGAACATCCGCCGCCAGTCCTCGTCACTCGCCTCGCGCCCCATGGTGAACAAGGCGATGGGCCACATCGATTCGTCGAGCTTCATATGCCGGGCGTGCTGGGTACAAGGTTCATCATCGGCGGGCCCTCCGGGCCATCGCGAGGATCGCTCGGCCTACCGCGCCGCCCCCCGTCCCGAGGCGGGGCCGCGGGCCGACCGCAGCGCCACCTCCGGCACCACGATCCCCTTGGCCTGGAGGGTGCGCACCGCCTCCGCCAGCGCCTGGTCGAGGGTCTCGTGGTAGGTCAGCGCGTACACCGGCGGCGCCAGCCAGGTGATGGCCGTCATCACGCCGCGAGCGACGGTGTTCGGCAGCACGCTCGCGCCGCCCACGCACCAGCGCCGCGACCTGGGCTCGTGGTCCCGGGCCATCTCGGCGATGAGCTTGCGCTGCCCCGACGTGGGGAGGTTGCGGACGCCGAGGCCGTCGGTGACGGCGAAGAAGAACTGGTGACGCGTGTAGAAGTCGTCGTAGTGGGCGAACATCCGCCGCCAATCGTCGTCCGTGGTGGTCGCGCCGAGGGAGAAGACCGCGATGGGCCACAGCGTTTCATCGAGCATCATATCCGTGAGATCGTCCGCGCCATGACCGGCCAAGGTAGGCGCTCCCGGGGAGAAGCGCCAACATGCTGCGGGGCGCTGGCCCTCCGTCGCGGGTTCCGGTAGTCCCTGGGGGGAGAGACGGAACGCTGTCATGAGCGAGCAAGACCCGTTCGTACGCGAAGAATTCCTCGATAAACCGGGGATCGTCGGCGCTCGCTGGTGGCAGCGCAGCCTGGAGGCGGCCGACGTCGACACCGGTCGGCGGGCGGTGATCGGGCTCTTCGCGGCCGGCGCGGTGCTGACGGGGGTCGGGATGATCGCCGCGGTGGCCGGCGCGTCGAGCGGGAGCGACGACTACCGCACGGAGGCCCGCGCGGCGCTCGACCTCCAGCAGGAGTACGGCTGGAGCTTCGGCGCCACCGCCGAGCCGCTGACCTTCGACGGCACGTCGAAGCGCCCCTTCGCCCGCGACGCGCTCGGCAAGCTCGCCGACGACCTCCGGCCCTCCGTGACGGCGCACGTTCCCTTCTACGTGCCCACCCTGTTCCAGGCGCCGTCGGCGCTCCAGCGCAACGCCGCCGCGGAGGACCCCGTGCCCTCGGCCCCGCTCCGGGACGTGCTCCAGCCCATCTTCACCCCCGCCATGGACGTGGCCTACCGGCGCGGCAAGGCCCTGGCGGCGCTCTTCACGGGCGCGACGCCTCCCCTCGGCGGGGCGGTCCTGGTCGTGGTGGACCTCCCCGGCCCCGAGTCCATCGCCTTCGCCGCGGGCGCCGTGGCTGCGTTCGATCCGGTCTTCGCCATCGATAACTGGCCCCACCCCCGCGGCGTCGTCCCCGCCCACCAGACGCTGGCGGCGGCGGCGTACTACCAGCCCCTCTTCGCGCGGCGCGCCGGCAAGGCTCTCTCGTTGGGGGCTCTGCCCCCAGACCCCCGGCTGAAGGCTCCCCCCGGCCAGGCGGCCGCGGTCCTCCCCGCGATGGTGGTGCTCGATCGGCGCCGGCTCGACGCCTACACCGACGACTCCTCCCAGTTCGACAACCGCCACGTCGCCCGGGTCCCGGGCGCCGCGGCGCTCAAGGCGCAAGGCGTCAGCCGGGTGCTCTACGTCACGCCCGCCGGCACCGACAAGGATCTCGACGATCTCAACGACGACCTGGTCCTCTATGGCCGCGCCGGTCTCACGGTGAAGCTGGTGGGCGCCGACGCCTTCGGCCGCGACGCGCACGACGGGGCCGGGCCGGCCTCCGGGCCCGACGACGATCGCCCCTTCTACTACTACGGCTCGCGCATCGGCTCGAGCGGCTGGTTCTGGCACGACTACCCGTGGATCAAGGCCAGCCCGGCGGCGCCGGGCACCGACCCGGAGCAGCCCACCGTCAAGCTCGCCGGGGTCGCCTACGCGCCGGCGCTGCGGGTGACCCCCTTCTCCAGCGGCAACCCGGGCGCGGCCCGGCCGACGGGCTTCGGCACCGTGCCGGTGATCATCTCGGTGGCCACCGGCCTCGTCCTCGGCGCCAAGCTGTTCCGCAGCGGCTCGTGGAACCGAGCCGCGGGCGGCTGGGGCGGGTAGCCGTGGAGCACTCGATCTTCGCCATGGAGGTGTGCGCGCGCCTGGTGCCGGAGAGCCCCCTCCGCGCCGCCCTGGCCGAGGTGATCCAGGGCGTCCCCGAGCGCATGAACCTCCACCAGAAGTGGCAGCAGCACCAGCGCGCCGCCGCGCTCCTCCTCGACGCCCTGCCGACCGCGACGCGCGGGTGCTGGGACTACTTCGACGACGACGGGCGCGCCCTCGGCGACTACGACATGTGGACCAAGGGGATGGTCACCGAGGAGGGCGTGCGGCCCGAGCCCTCCGGGCTCCCCGACCCGTACCGCGGCGACGCGCGCTACCTCACGTTCACCCTGGCGATGCTCATCGTCCAGGGCTCGCCCACCGACCGGATGATGAAGGAGCTCTGCAACATCCCCGAGGCGTCGCTCTGGCAGAGGGCCACCTTCGCCCGCATCCTCCGCGGCCTCGCCCAGGTGAGCTTCGCCAGCGTGAAGTCCGATGTGCTCTACCTCATCCCGCGCGACGACGGCTGGGCGCTCACCGCGCAGGATCTGGCGGCGACCAAGTTCGAGTACCTGCGGACCCTGGAGGGATGAGGGAGCCATGGCGACCCGGTCACCGAGCAGCGCGCCCGGGAGCGCTCCGCGACCCGTCGGCACCTTCGGCGGATACCGCGGTCGCGCGCTCGACGTCGTCCCGGAACAGCGCGGCCTGCTCACCTTCGTGGCCTCGGGGCGGCCGTCGGCGCTGCGGCTCTTCTGGTCGTTCGGGGCGCAGGGCGGGACCGTCCCCCTCGGCGAGCTCACCTGCGCGTCCCCGGCCACCGGCGATCGCGCCTACCGCATCCCGGGCTGGATAACCCTGGAGCAGCGCGAGGGGGCCGGGCGCATCCTCTGCTCGCGGGCGTGGCCCGCGCTGCGCTTCGAGGGGGGCGACAGCACCGTGATCCTCCGCACGACCGCTTCGAGGGTGCTCGGGGCCGCGGGGCGCGGCGCGGGCGAGCTCGATCTCGCGCAGCCGACCGGTGGCCTCGACGAGCCGTGGCTGGTGTTCTTCGGATCCGAGGGGGCCGAGAGCGCGCCCCTGCTGCTCACCTTCACCCGCGCCGTCCGCGGGGTCTCCCGCACCGAAGGGGGCTACGCGATCCGGTGCAGCGCGCCGGGCGCCGTCCACGCCATGCCGCTCGAAGGGATCCGCCGCCGCCCCGCCGGTGACGCCCCGCTCGATCACTGGATCGCCGCGGCGCGCGCCTGGGTCGGTCCCCTCCTCGCCTTCCCCACCGCGTGTACGGAGACGGTCGCGCTCGAGGGGGACCGGGTCGTGGTGACCACGCGCTTCACCCACGAGACCCTCGTGGACGACTGGGGCAACCGCGGGGAACCGCTCGCGCCGTTCCCGCCGGCGCTGGCGCTCGCGGCGGCGGGCGGCTACCCGGTGGAGGCCCCGGCCGGCCTGGTGCAAGACAGCGCCCAGCTCTGCGTGCCCACGTTCTACGGGCCGCTCGAGCTGGTCCGCGGCGACGGCTACACGTACGCGCTGCCCCGCGCCACGGCGTCCGAGGCCATCCCGCCGCCGCCGCGATCGCGGGCGGCCGAGCACGCGCCCATCCGCGCCGAGCTGGAGCGGCTGGTGGACGAGCTCGGCGCTCCCCGGGAGGACTACGTCGACGACAACCTGCGCGTCGCTGCGTTCCTCGCCGACGCCCTGCCCGAGCTCGACGGCGCTCGCCGGGGACGCGCCGTTGCGTATCTCTCCGCGGCGCTGGAGGGAGCGTTGCGCCCGCTCTTCCAGGCCTCCGAGCCCATCACCGGGCAGGTCTGGTCGACCCTCGCCAAGACCTGGCGCGCCCACTTCCCCGCGGACGCGGACGCCTGGGGCCAGGACAACGAGCGGTTCGACTCCGAGTTCTACAACGGGCAGGCCCTCGCCGCCCTCGAGGCCGCGGCGCGCGTCGATCCCGCGATCGGCGCGCGCTTCTGGCCCGAGGCGCGGGCCCTCTACGCGTACGACCAGCTCTTCTTCGACTGGCCCACCGGGAGCGTGTTCACCCAGGCGACCGGCGTCGGGGCCAACCTCGACGGCGTCCAGTTCGCGTGGGAGGGGATGCTCGCCATGGGCCGCCTGGCGCGCGCGGCCGGCGACGCGGCGCTGGCGCTCGACGCCGCCTACCGCGCCGCCCGCCAGGAGGCGGCCCTGGCGGCGATGTGGGAGCAGGCCGCGTGGATGGCGCGCTGGGACTGGGCCGTCGGGCACCTCAGCCGCGCGCGCGTGGCGCCGGGCGCCGTGGAGACGCTGGGCCCGGTCGACGCCTTCGCCGAGGAGCACGGGGCCGCCGTGCTCGAGCTGGGCTCATTCTGGCAGTGCACCAATTTCCTCTTCTACGCCAACCGACCGCTCTTCGAGCTCTACCGCCGCCGCGGCCTCCTCGATCGCATCCGCGCCCTCGAGTACGAGCGCATGCCGGCGCTCCATCCTCGCTGGCAGGACGGCTCCGCCGCCGCGGCCCTCCCCGAGAACGGCCAGCCGCTCTACGGCACGGCATGGACGGCTGCCCACCTGGCCGCGCGGGCGAGCCTCTTCGACGACGAGCCCGGACCGCTTTTCCGGTGCTACCTCGAGAGCGCCGGCACGCCGGGGGCCGACACCTGGTACCGGATGCAGCAGACCTCGGTGGCGGGCCCCTTGATCCTGGCGCTCCTGGAGAGCCGCGGTGCCGATCCGACGGCCGTCGCGTGATGCGGTGCGCCGCGTGATAAGCTCGCGCGCTCCATGAACCGCGACGAGCAACGCACCCCTCGGCTCGTGGTGGCGCGCGCGCTCGAGCTCCAGCGGGCCGGTCAGTTCGACGCCGCGGCGGCGCTGCTCCGCGCGGCGCTGGAGCACGACCCGCAGCTGCCGGAGGCCGCCTACCGGCTCGGCCTCCTTTGCTACCACCTCGGAGACCTGGCCGAGGCGGTGGCGCTCCTCGGCCGCGCGGTCGAGCTCGACCCGGCCAGCGTGGAGGCATGGCGCAACCTCGGCAACCTCTGCGGGGAGAGCGGGGCACTGGAGCGCGCCGCGGAGTGCTTCCGCCGCCTGCTCCAGCTCCGCCCCACGGACATCCCCGCACGCGGCAACCTGGCGATGCTGCTGGAGCAAGCCGGGCGCATCGACGAGGCGCTGCGCGAGCTCCGCGAGATCCAGCGCATCGCCCCGGCGGAGGCGGCTGGGCTCAACCTGCTCGCGAGGCTGCTCGGCAAGCACGGGCAGCACGAGGAGCAGGTTACCGTCACCCGCGAGCTGCTGCGCCTGCGCCCCGGCGACGGCTCCGCGCGACGGGCGCTTTCGCGGGCCTATCGCCTCTGGTTCGAGTCCGTGGAGCAGGACCGGGACGAGGCCCTGCGGGTGCTCACCGAGTGGACCACCTTCGACGCAGCCGATCCCGTCGCCCGCAACCTGCTCGCCGCCTGCTCGGGCAGGGAGGCTCCGTCCGGCGCCGCGGGCGGCGAGGGCGAGCCGACGCGCTGAGCGGCGCGGACGCGCAAGCATCGACGAGAGATCCCGGGTTGGATCCCTGGCGAACGCGCTCGGCGGTGACCAGGCTCGACGCGGAGTCGTCAGGTCGCGAGCGGCTCGCCCGTCGCGGTCGGGTCGTTCACCCGGGGAGCATCGTTCACGCGGGCAGCGTCGGCGCCGCGGGCCAGGACGGGGAGCTCGACCACGAAGCGAGCGCCGCTCGCCGTGCTGGTGTCGAGGTGGACGTCGCCGCCGTGGGCGCGCGCGATCTCGCGGACGATGGCCAGCCCGAGGCCGGCCCCGCTGCCGCCCTCCGCCCGGGCGCGGGCACCGCGAAAGAAGGGCTCGAAGAGCCGCGAGCGCTCGGGCTCGGGCACGCCGCTGCCCTGGTCGCGGACCGCAATCGCGACGACGCCGCTGCGGACGACCGCATCGAGGACGACGCGGCCGCCGGCGGGGGAGTGGCGGACCGCGTTCTCCAGGAGGTTGCGGAGCATGCGCTCCACGTCGAGGGGGCGGCCGGAGACCAGCGTGCCGCCGTCCTGCTCGACGCGCAGGTCGAGGGTGACCTGGGCCCGGTCCGCGTCGGGGCGGACGCAGCGGGCCGCGCACCACGCCGCCTCGGCGATGGACGTGGGCTGGAACGGCCCTGCGCTGGAGGCGCCGGCGCAGGCGAGGTCGAGCAGCTCCTCGGTGAGGGAGCGGAGCTGGGTCGCCGAGCCGAGCGCCTCCTCGATGGCGAGGCGGTACTCGTGCTCCTTGCGGGGCCGGCGCAGCGCCAGGGCGAGCTGGCCGTGGACCACGGTGATGGGCGAGCGCAGCTCGTGGGCGGCGTGGGCGACGAAGCGCTTCTGGGACTCGAGGAGGAGGCCGAGGCGCTCGATCATGGTGTCCACGCAGCCCCCCAGCCGCACGATCTCCGGGTCGGCGGAGCTGCTGCGCACGCGCGCCTCGAGGTCCCCGTCGGCGACGCGGAGGACCACGTCGGCGATGGCCTGCTGGTCGCGGGTGAGGCGCCGGATCAGCCACGCCGGCACCAGCAAGGACCACACGGCCGCGACGCCGAAGACGCCGCGCATCGCCCGCCCGAGGAACGCGGCGTCGCCGTCGAGGTCGGTGCGGGGGACCGCGATGAGGGCGCGGGCGCCCGGGCGGCCCGGCACGGGGACCGTCACGCCGCGGAGGTGGAGCGCCGAGCGACGCAGGTTGAAGGGCTCGCCCGCAGCGTGGCGGAGCGCGTCGGGCGGAGGGGCAATGCCCGCGAACGTGGACGTGCTCGCCCGCGCCGTGCCCGCCTCGTCGTAGACCACGCCGTAGATGGGCAACGGCTCCTCGTCGTTGACCTCGGGGCCAGGGCCGTCGGCGATGACGAAGGCGCCGCCGGGCGCGGGCGCCTTGGCCGCGAGATCGGCCGCGACGAGGAGGAGGGCCTCGTCGAGCTGGCGCTCCTGGCCGCGGTTGAAGGCGAACGCCACCGCCCAGAACGAGAGCCCGAGCGTCAGCAGCGTCAGCGCCGCCGTGGCCAGCACCAGCCGTCCGCGCATCATCATGACGGAACCCCCTGGCTGCGCAGTCGATAGCCGACGCCCCGGACCGTCTCGATCATGGTGGAGTGCTCTCCCATCTTGTCGCGCAGGCGGCTCACGTGGACCTCGAGGATGTTGGAGCCGGTGTCGAAGGAAGCTTCCCAGACGTTGGCCAGCAGATCGGTGCGGGTCACGACCTTGTCGGCGTGGAGGGCGAGCCGCAGCAGCAGCGAGAACTCCCGCGCGGTGAGGGCCAGCCTTCGCCCGGCGAGGAAGACGTGGCGCTCGATGCGGTCGATCTCCAGCTCACCGCAGCGGATGCGGGCGTACCCCACCGTCCGCCGCGCCAGGGCGCGGGCCCGCGCCACCAGCTCCTCGACCTCGAAGGGCTTGACCAGGTAGTCGTCGGCGCCGGTCTCGAGGCCGAGGACGCGCTCGCTGACCTGGCCGCGAGCGCTCAGCATCAGGATCGGGGTCACCACGCCGCGCCGGCGTAGCTCCCGGCAGACCGAGAGCCCGTCGATGTCCGGGACCATCCAGTCGAGGATGACCAGCTCGTAGCCGCCGAGCTCGGCGAGGCGCAGCGCGTCCGCGCCCGTCGCGCAGTGGTCGACCGCGTACCCTTCCTCCCGCAGGACCTGCGCGACGAAGCGGGCGATCTTGGGATCGTCCTCGAGAACCAACGCCTTCATTGCTGGGCCACCATCGTGGTGCCGCGCCTAGCAAACATCGTGCACAAGCTGGAGACGGGTGGGGGGAAGGGCCGCGCCTGCGGGAAAGTGCTCGTTTCCGGGGCAAGGGTGCGGATGGCCCCTGGCCTCGGCTCCGAGCGGCGAAAGCGAACCGTAAAGAAATTTTAATGTTCAGTCCAGGTTTCCCCCCCGCCGGCCCCCTCGCGCTTAAGGAAAGTTAATGTAACGGCAACGCGCCCCGTCCGTCCGGCGGCCAAGCTCCCGGCATGCGCCATCCGTCGGGCATCCCCATCGCACTCATGCTCGTCCTCGCGGGCTCGGGGGTGTCCCGCGCGGTCCGCGCCGACGAGACGGCGAGCCCTGCGCCCGCTTCCGAGAGCGCGCGGACGGTCCCGCCCGACGTGGTCATCCCCGGCGTCCTCTCGCTGGACGAGGCCCTGCGGCTCCTCCGTGAGCGCGGGCTCGACCTCCTGGTGGCCGACGCCGCGGTGCGGACCGCGCAGGGCACCGCCCAGACCGCGGCCGGGATCGCCAACCCGAGCGTGAGCGTGTCCGACGGCCCGACGTTCAACTACATCATCACCGGGCCCGGCTGCTCCGGCTGCTCGCGGCAGAACATCTCGTTCGGCGTCGGCGACAACGCCGCCACCTTCGACGAGCTCGTCGGCAAGCGCGGCCTGCGCATCGAGGTCGCGCGGGCGGTGCTGGCGGCGACGCGGCTCGGCCGGGCCGACGCGCTCCGCAACCTCGAGTTCGGCGTCAAGCAGCAGTACGTGCAGGTGGCGCTCGCTGCGGACACCCTCGACCTCACCCGCGAGATCGCCCACAGCCTGGAGCAGACGCTGGCGGTCACCCGCCAGCAGTACCCGCGGATGATCGACGAGGGCGGCCTGGCCCGCGTCGAGATCCAGAAGCTGGAGGGCGATCAGGCCGTCTCCTCTGCGATCCAGGCCCTCCGCCAGGCCAAGGTGGGGCTCGCGTTCCTCCTGGGCGTGCGCCGCATCGCGCCCGACTTCGACGTCGAGCGCAGCACGCTCGCGTTCCGGGTCCCGGCCGCGCTGGAGTCGGCGGCCCCCCTCCCGCTCATCCGCCGCGCCATCGAGCTGCGTCCCGACGTGGCCGCCCTCGGCTACCAGCGCCTGCGCGCGGACGCGTCGCTCCAGCTCGCGCAGCGGCAGCAGATGCCGGACGTGAACCTGAGCCTCAACTACAACTCCCTCGGGCTGGGTGAGGGCGGCGCCAGCCCGCCCTACTTCGCCGGGCAGGTGCAGGCGAACATCCCCGTGTTCTACCAGATGCAGGGCGAGATCCGCCGCGCCCGGGCGGACCTCACCACCCAGTCGCTGCAGCACGCCAAGAAGCTCGCGCAGGTGGCCTCGGACGTGGAGACCGCCTTCGCCGCGTACAAGGCCAACCGCGAGCTGGTGGAGCGGATGAACGCCCGCCTCCTCGGCCGCGCCACGATGGCGCGCGACGTCGTGGAGAAGCAGTATCGCGGGGGCACCCTCAAGCTCAGCGACTTCCTCGACTCGCAGCGCACCTACATCGCCACCCGTCTGGAATACCTCCAGGATCTCGCGGGGTACTGGACCGCGGTCTACCAGCTCGAGCAGGCCGTGAGCACGGAGCTGCGCCGATGAGTCGTGCACGACGCTTCGCTGGCACGCTGGGCGCGGTGGTCGCGCTCTCGGTGCAGATCTTCGCCGGCGGCGCTCGCGCCGAAGGGCCTCCCGCCGGCGCCCCAGCTGGAGGCTCGGACGCCCAGGCCGACACGCTGCCCGGTCGCGCGGCGGTCCCGCCGGCGGTGGAGCTGCCCAAGCTGCTCACCCTGGAGGAGTCCCTGCGGATCCTGCGGACCCGGGGGCTCGATCTGCTCATCGCCGGCGCCCAGGTGATGAGCGCCGAGGCCGACCTCGTCAACGCCGGCGCGGTCGCCAACCCCAACGCGACGGTCCAGCTCGGGCCGACGTTCAACTACAGCAGCTCGCCGCCGGGCGGCTGCTCGGGCTGCGCCCAGTACTTCGTCCAGTGGGGGCTCTCCGACAACGCCGCGATCATGGACTTCGTCTCCGGCAAGCGCGGGCTGCGGGTCAAGGCCGCGCGCGCCGCGCTGGCCGCCGCGCGCCTGGGCCGGGCCGACGCGGAGCGGAACCTCGGCTCGCAGGTGAAGCAGCAGTACGCCCAGGTGGTGCTGGCCCGGGCCACGCTGGACTTCTACCGCGAGGTCCAGGACACGATGACCAAGACCCTGGAGCTCAACAAGCTGCGCTACCCGCGCATGATCGACGAGGGCGGCCTGGCCCGCGTCGAGATCCAGAAGCTGGAGGCGGACCAGGGCGTCTCCACCGCCACGATGACCCTCCGCCAGGCGCAGGTGGGGCTCGCGTTCCTGCTCGGCGTCCGCACCGCCACGCCGGACTTCGACGTGGAGAAGACCCTGCTCAAGCTGCGCGTCCCCGCCTCCCTCGGCGGGGCGACGGGCGGGAGCGAGCAGACGCTCTTCGAGCTCGCGCTCAACAACCGACCGGACCTCAAGGCCCAGGGCTACCAGCGGGTGCGCTCCGGAGAGGCGCTCGCGCTCGCCAAGCGCACCCAGTTCCCGGACGTGACGCTCAACATGCAGTACAGCCAGCTCGGCATGGGCCAGAACGTGGGGCAGCCGATGAGCATCATCTTCGGCGCCTCGATGAACCTGCCGGTGTTCTACCAGCAGCAGGGCGAGATCCGGAGGGCCCGCGCGGACGCCGACACCCAGGCCCTGCAGTACGAGAAGAACATCGCCCAGGTCGCCAGCGACCTCTCCACCGCCTACGCCGGCTTCAAGGCCAACCGCGAGCTGGTGGAGCGGATGGAGGCGACGCTGCTCGGCCGGGCCAAGACCGCGCGCGACATCCTCGAGAAGCAGTACCGCGCCGGCAACGCCTCGCTGATGGACTTCCTCGACGCGGAGCGCACCTACATCTCGACCAACATCGAGTACCTCCAGGATCTCACGGCGTACTGGACGGCGCTCTTCCAGCTCGAGCAGGCCGTCGGCATCGAGGAGCTGAAGTGAGGCACACGCACATGCGTCATCCGTGGGGCATCGGCCTCGTCGTCGCCGCCGCGTGCGGGGCCGCGCCGGCCTTCGCGCAGGTCGCGATGGGGGACACCCCCAAACCCGCGGGCACGATGGGGGACACCCCCAAACCCCCGGAGAGTCTGGCCCCGGCCACGGCGGCAGCAGCGCCTGCGGCGGTAGCGCCGCCCGCGAGCGCGGCCCGGCAACCGGACTGGACGCCGCCCTCCGACAGCACGCTGGGCGGGGAAGGCAACCTGCACGACGCGCCGCTCTTCGAGCCGGCCGGACAGCAGCGGCGCTTCACGTTCACCTACAACCCGCTGACGCTGTTCCTGGTCCGGGCCGAGGCCTCGGTGGAGGTTTTGCTCGCCGATCACCACGTGCTGCAGCTGACCGGGTTCTACGGGTCGACGACCACCAACTCGGACTCGGACAACAACGTCTTCCGCGGCGGGGGCGGGGAGCTCGGCTACCGCTGGTACTCGGGCACCGGCGGGCCGCGGGGGCTCTACATCGCGCCCTCGTTCCTGGCGGCGGGCTACGTGGCCATCCCCCAGCGGGGGGCGTCGGTGCCGTTCGCCAACTTCGGCGGCGCCATCGACGTGGGGTACCAGGCCATCTTCTCCGACCGCTGGGTGCTGGGCCTCGGCGGCGGTCTCCAGTACACGGTGCCCACCGTGACCTTCCCGGCGCAGGAGCTGCCCGCCTCCGTGTACGCGATCCGCGGGCTGCGACCGCGCCTGGTGCTGGCGCTGGGCGTGGCGTTTGATTGACGTTGGGGGAGACCCCCACCCCCCCGGCCCGCTGGTTTGAACCGAGAGGACCACGATGCGAGTCATGTCGAGAGCTCAATACGTCTTCCACGCCGCGACCCTGGTGGCCTTCGGCCTCGCGGGTTTCGTTGGCGGCTGCAAGCCGCCGCCGGACGTCACCCCCATCGCGCCGTCGACCAACGCCGGCGAGGTGCTCATCACGCCGGAGAAGGTGGCCGCCGCCGGCATCACCGTGGCGCCGGTGGAGGAGCAGAACGTCGAGGACACCATCATCACCAGCGGGCGCGTGACCTTCGACGATCTCAAGGTCGCCCACGTCTTCTCGCCCGTGAACGGGCGCGTGACCGAGATCTACGCGAACCTCGGCGCACGGGTGAAGAAGGGCGAACCGCTCTGCGCCATCCAGTCCCCGGACATCGGCCAGGCCGTGTCGGACGTGCACAAGGCCGAGGCGGATCTCACCGCGGCCCAGCACGACTTCACCCGGCAGAAGGACCTGGAGAAGCAGCACGCCGCCGCCACCAAGGACGTCGAGGCCGCGGAGGATCGCTTCCGGCAGGCCAAGGCCGAGATGGAGCGCGCCCAGGCCAAGGCCAACCTGCTCCGCACCGGCTCCGTCAACAGCGTCACGCAGACCTACACGCTCGCGTCGCAGATCGACGGCGAGGTGCTGATGCGCGCCGTCAACCCCGGGCAGGAGATCCAGGGCCAGTACTCCGGGGGCACCGCCATCGAGCTCTTCACCGTCGGCGAGATCGACCACGTCTGGGCCATCGGCGACGTCTACGAGGTCGACATCCCCCGCGTGAAGAAGGGCGCCCCCGTGGCCATCAAGGTGGTCTCGTACAAGGACAAGTCCTTCGAGGGGCGGGTCGAGTGGGTGCAGCACATCCTCGATCCCGTGACGCGCACGGCCAAGGTCCGCTTCAGCTTCGACAACCCCGGCGGCGCGCTCCTCCCGGAGATGTACGGCACCGTCGGCATCCACGTCGATCAGCGCAAGGCGCTGGCGATCCCGCGCAGCGCCATCCTCCGCCTCGGCGACACGCGCGTCGTCTTCGTGCAGACCGGGACCAACCCCGACGGCAAGGTCCGCTTCGAGCGCATGCCCGTCGACGTCGACGAGTACGGCGCCGACGCCTGGCTCCCCGTCAAGCACGGGCTCGACAAGGGGATGATGGTCGTCACCAAGGGCGCCGTGCTCCTCTCCGAGATGTAGCCCATGAGACTCCGCCCTCAAGCCGCCGCGCTGCTGGTCGCGCTCGCCGCGCCCGCCTGCCTGGTGCCCGACATCCTCACGCCGCCGCCGCTGCCGCCGCCGCCGCGCCCCGCGGCTCCGCCGCCCACGGCGCAGGTCGCGCCGGTGGAGAAGGTCGCCGCGCCGCCGATCCAGACGCTCGTGGCAGGGCGCTCGGTGACGTGCGCTCAGCTCGCAGACGCCACCGTGCGCTGCTGGGGGAGCAACACCTCCGGCACGCTCGGCACCGGTAAGCCCGAGGACGCTCACGTCCCGGTGCCGGTCACCGGGCTCTCGTCGGTGGCGGTGCTCTGGCTCGGCGAGGATCACGTCTTCACGCGGCTCGCCGACGGCTCCGTGCGCTCGTGGGGCAACAACGATCACACCGAGCTCGGCGAAGGCACCACCGATGACCGACGCACGCCCACGGACATCCCCTGGCTCAAGGGTGCTCAGCAGATCGCGCCGGGCAAGTGGCACACCTGCGTCCTCGACGCCGCAGACCTCGTCCGCTGCTGGGGCTACAACGCCAGCGGCGAGCTCGGCCACGGCCCCTCCACCCGGGACTCGAAGACCGCGGTGACCGTCAACGTCCCCAAGAACGTCAAGATGCTCGTCGCCGGGAGCGGGCACTCGTGCGTGCTCCTCAAGGACGGCACCGTGGCCTGCTGGGGCTCGGGCCTGGACGGCCAGCTCGGTTCGGGCCACGCGCTCACCAAGCCGCCGACGAGCGTGCCGAAGCTCCGGGACGTGACGGAGATCGCGCTCGGTGGCAACCACTCCTGCGCTCTCCTCGCCGACGGCACCGTCCGCTGCTGGGGACGCAACTCCGACGGTCAGGTCGGCGACGGCACCACCAAGGACCGCGACACCCCCGTCGAGGTGAAGGGCCTCGAGAAGGTGACCCACCTCGATCTGGGCGAGTCCCACTCCTGCGCGCTCCTCGCCGACGGCACCGTCCGCTGCTGGGGAAACAACCCCCTGGGCGAGCTCGGCGACGGGACCACCGAGGACAAGTCCACGCCGGTCGCGGTCAAGGGGCTCACCGACGTACGGCTCCTCGCCGTCGGCTTCTCGCACTCGTGCGCGCTCGACACCAGGGGTGCCGTGCGGTGCTGGGGGTCGAACACCCAGGGTGAGATCGGCGACGGGACCATCGAGGACAAGCCGACCCCCGTCGAAGTGAAGTGGTGACCGCGGCCTCGGTGCCGCGCTAGTCGCGGACCGGGTCCAGCAGCTCCGCCCCGAAGTGGGCGCGGTACGCCCGCCGGGCCGCCTCGCGGAGGTCGTCGTCGCCACGGCTCACCTGCGCGTCGAACGCGGCAGCGTACGCCGCCGGATCCACGTCCCGGGGCCCGGTGCGCAGCTTCCGACCGGCCAGCGTCTCGAGCAGGAGCGTGGCCACGCGGTGCTCGGCGCCGCCGCGCCCCTCCACGCCGAAGGGGAAGAGGTGGACGAGCGTGAGCTGCGGCGGAGCAGCCTTCGCCGTCATCTCCGCGATGTAGGCCGAGAGCTCCCGGTTGGCGCGGTCCTGGGCCTCGTCGGTGAAGCCCGCGAGCAGCTCGGCCACGGCCCCGGAGAGGGGCAGGTGGGGGCCGTCGATCTGGTGCTGGAGCTCGTGGCGCTCGGTGGCGGCCAACACGGCGTCCTCGAGGCGAGCGCCGAGCCGCTCGCGGAGGGGCGCCAGCGCGGCTCGGCAGCGGGCAACGGGGCCAGCCAGCTCGGCGCGCGGCGAGGCGCCGCAGGTGTCTCCGCCGTCGGCCTCGCGGTAGCGCGAGGCGTACCAGCGGACCTCGGACTGGACGATCAGGGCGAACGGGTCCTGATCGCGAGAGAAGCCGAGGTGCGTGTGGGGGTCGCCGGTCATCGGCGAGACGAGCAACGTGGCGAAGCGGTCGTGGCCAACCTTCCAGCCATGGACCTCTTCGACGAGGTAGGGGGTCAGGTAGAACAGTCGCGACGTCCCCTGGTCGGTGACGGCCACGCGGATCGACGGATCGAGGTAGTAGGGCAGCTCCGCGCGGCGCGAGGCGTCGTTCGCCTCGGCGACCAGGCGGCCAAAGGCGCGCCCGGAGAGCTCGAGATCGTCCACCTCGTCGGCGAGCCTATCGATGGCCGCCGCGAAGCCTTGGCCTTCTCGTTGCCCGCCTGCCGCGGTGTTCAGCGCCGCGACCAGCGCCCGCACGCTGGCCCGGGTCGCCACCTGGGCCTCGGCGCCCGTGCCTCGCTCCGCGCGCGCGTGGTCGTCGCGGAGGAGGCGCGCGTGCTGCCAGCTCGGGAGCAGCTCTTTCAACGCCTTGTCCCAGCCAGGCGTGGGCGCCGTGAGCCGCCAGTCCACCCCCTTCGGCGCCGGGCGCCCGAGCAGGAACGCGACGCCGAGCACCGCCGCGACCGTCGTTGCCGCCAGCCCCCCGGCGATGGCCGGGCGCAAACCGGGCTCGATCGCCTGCTCGGCGCGAGGGGCCGTCACCCCGAGCACCAGCACCTCGAGCGCGGCGGCGAGCGGCGCGATCACGGCGGCGGCGACCAGCGCCACCGCCGCCGTCGCCACCGTCTGCGCGCCCATGCCACCGGCGAGGAACGAGCGGTACACGAAGAGCAACACCAGCCCCGGCATGCCCCAGACCGCCGCGATGGCCAGCCCGGGCTGCTCGCGCTGCGGGACCCGGCGCACGTACGCGAGGCCGAGCAGCGCGATGGCCAGCGGCGCGAGGACGAGGAGCAGGAGCATCCCGTAGCCGACCTGGAAGCGCATGTCGGGCAGGGTCGCGACGAGCACGACGGCGCGGGCGATGGTCTGCGCGGGGACCTCGCCGCGCGACGGCCAGAGGTAGAACGCCAGCGCGGCGACGACGGAGGTGCAGAGGAGCAGGCTGCCTCCCCGGCGCGCGCGAGGGTAGAAGCGCAGCGTCACGCCCGCAGCGGTGAGGGCGAACACGGCAAGGAACGGCGCGGACCGCGTGGTCAGGCTGTCGGGCAGCGGGATCACGCCCCACGCCGAGCTGCGGCGGCCGATCCAGAGAGCGCCGTTCGCCGCCACGAATGCGGCGAGCACCACGATCGCGCGCGACGTCGGTCGCTCGAAGAGGATCCCCTCGCGCCGCGCCGTGCGCAGGCCGAGGAGCAGGAGGACGAGCCCGGCGAGCGCCGGCGCCAGGGCCGCCAGTCGGGCCGCGGGATCGAGCTCCGGGAGCACGCTCCACACGAAGACGGAGCGCCCGCCGACGACCTCGTAGGGCACCAGGATGGACGCGGCGAGCACCAGGCCGCTCCACAGGCAGCGCGCCCGCAGCCGCGCCGCCGCCATCCGGGCGAACATCGCCCCCGCGCCGCTCTCGTCCAGATCCTCGCCGTGGGCGCTCACGGCTCGACCGCCGCGCTCGCGACCCGCGAGAGGCCGCGCGCCCGCGGGAACACCGGATCGGCCTCGCGCACCTCGAACAGCACGCGCTTGCCGTCCGCCGAGAACCGCGGCAACCGCTGGTCCGTGCGCATCTCGGTGAGCTTCTTCACGGCTCCGCTCGCGAGGGAGAGCACCGCGACCGCCACGCCGCCGTGCTCACCGCGGGTCTCGAAGGCCACCTGCGCGCCGTCCGGCGAGAAGGTCGGCCAGCTCGCCACGCCGACCGGGTAGAGCCTCCGGCTCCAGCTCGCCGTGTCGATGACGGCGAGGCCGCGCTGGGCGCCAGACTGCACGCAGACGATCCGGGTCCCGTCGCGCGAAGCGCTCGGCGTGGAGAGCCCCTCGCCGCGCTTGCCTCGGAGGGGGCGATCCACGGTGAAGGGCTGCTTGCCCACGTCGACCACCGCGAGGGTCTGCTCCTCGGTCGGTCCGGCGTCCGGCGTGTAGAGGAAGGCGAGCCGCTGGCCGTCGATCCAGGTGAAGCCGCCGAGCGACTGGTTCTCGGTGTGGAAGCCGAAGACCTCGGTGCCGCCCTCGGTCTCGAGCACCGCGAGGTCCGCCTGCGCGCCAGCGCTGGGGCGATCGTAGAGGGCGACGAACCGGCTGGAGGGAGAGAGCTGGGGGTCGACGAAGCGATGCTCGGGGTCCACGCGCACGCGTTTGCTCGTGCCCGAGCGGTCGACCATCGTGATGGTCTTCGCCCACCCGAAGAGATCCTCCACCAGCGCGACCCGATCGCCCTCGCGGGAAGCCGAGGGGTAGGTGAAGACGTGGTAGCCCTTCCACAGGGGCTTCGGTGCCGCCGCGTCCGTCGCGGCGGGGTCGAAGGATCGGAAGGTGATGGTCTCCAGCGCCTCGCTCCGGACCAGATCGCGGCTCCGCAGCGAGAAGAACGGCGAGACGTCGGCGGTCCTGACGTAGTAGCCGCCCGCGCCGACGCCCACGAGCTCGTCCGCCGCGGCCGGTGGCGAGAGGAAGGTCACCTTCCCCTGCCCCTCGATCTCGTGACGCCCGGCGAGCTGTGCGTACGCCGCAGCCGCGTCGGCGAGCTTCTTCGCCCGGTCCTTGGCCATCGTCCGCGCCGGCTGGATCCGCGCCAGGAGCTTCATGTCCGAGCCGCTGGTGATCTCGACCACGGCCGGGTGATCGAGGAGCTGGGCGATGACCGCATCCAGCGCGTCCGACGCCATCGCGTCCGCGAGCAGCGCCATCGCCCGCTCCTTCTTCACGGCGCCCGTGTACCCGCGCACCCGCCCCTCGCTCGCCGAGCCGCTCTCCAGGTAGGTGAGCGTGACGGGCGCATCCACGCGCATCTCGAAGTACCCGCCCTTGACCGGGTGCTCGACGACCTCGGGCACGAGGTGGGCCTCGATGACGAAGCCGGCCCCCAGCTTCTTCGCGGCGGCGCGCGGATCCTTGGCCTTCTCGAGCACCCTCATGACCTTGGGGTCACCGCCCCGCACCGGATCGAACCCCAGCTCCGCGAGCTGGGACGCCAGCGCATCCGAGAGCTTGGCCGCTGGCTGGGACCCGTCCCACCAGTACCCGTCGAGATCGATCGCCACCAGGATCCGGAGCGGATCGACCGCCGTCATCTCGCGGTAGACGAGCAGCCCGACCACGGCCACGACCGCGGCGAGCACCGCGAAGACCGGCCAGAGCCGGCGCTTCGGGACCAGGGCCGCGAGCGAGTCGGGCGGCTCGACCTCCCCCACCGGCGGTTGCGCCGGGGCGGTGCCCTTGTTTTCCTCCATGTCAGCCATCTGTGCCTGAGCTCGACCGGCGCGTAAAGACCGCGCCAGGAGCCCGTCCCGTGGCACGCAGACGGACGCCACGGGCTACTGCTACTGGCAGCGCATGAAGGGCGCCCCCTCCACCGCGGGACCGCCCGCCGCGGAGCAGGTGGTGCCGCCGGGGCAGACGCCGTCGGCGGTGCAGTCGCGGCTGCACTTGCCCAGCGCCGAGGGGCAATAGCCGAACACGCAGTCCCCGTTCTCGGTGCACGGATCCCCCACCTCACCGCCTCCGGTGAGCAGGCAGAGGCCGATGCGGGCGGTGCCGAGGCTGCCCACGGCGACGCAGGCGAATCCGTAGGGGCAGCTCCCCTGGTAACGGCACGAGTCGACGCAGGAGTCGGTGGCGAGGCCCGCCGTGGTCGTGGTGGCGGAGCAGCTCACCGCGGGGGGATTGGGGATGTCGAACGCGCCGTAGTCGATGTGCTGGTCATCGTTGCACACGTTGACGACCACGCTCTGGGCGTTGCACGCGTACTGGGCGGGCGTGGCGCCGTTCTGCAGCGGGCCCGACACGTCCGGCGGACGGCGGCAGATACCCCCGGAGTCGCACGTCCACGGCGAGTAGCCCGCCGCGCGCTGCGGGCAATCGGCCGCGGTGGTGCACACGGTGGTACACCCGCTCACGACGAGCGCCGCCGAGGTGTCGCAGGCCGCGGGCGCGATGCAGGCCGTCGCGTCGGTGGCGTCGCACGGAGCCTCGGCCTTGACGCAGACGCTCTGACCGCCCGCCGACATGCAGCCGTAGCCGTTGGGGCAGTCCGAGCCGGTGGTGCACTTGGTCGTGCAGTACTGCGGGCCGGTGAGGCAGCCGTAGTTGCACGCCGCGGCCGTCGTGCAGGTGCGTCCGGTGTCGTCGGCGGCGCAGTACATGCTGCCAGCGATGGTCTCGCAGCGGGTGCCAGCCCAGCACGCGGCGTTCGAGCTGCAGGTGCGGGTGCAGCGCTGGACGCCCCCCTGCGCCATGGGGCGACAGACGAGCGGGGAGGCGCAGTCCCCGTCCGCGGCGCAGAGATCGAGCTCGTGCTCGTTCATCAGGCCGCCGCTGCTGCTCGACGCCGTCGTGGAAGAGGACGTCGTCGAGGAGGTGGTCGAGGCCACGGTCGAGGACGCGTTCGACGACGAGGTCACGTTCGCGCTGGAGCTCGACACCGCGCCTCCGGTGCCCGTGCTCGGGCCAGTGGCGCCGGAGCCGCTGCTCGACGAGGTGGCCCCGCCGCTGCCCGAGGCCCCCGTGCTCGGCGGGACGCACTGGGCGTTGGCGTTGCACGTGTAGCCGACCGGGCAGTCGCGCGCCGCGTCGGCGCAGTCCTGGTGGCAGCTGCCAGCCTCGCAGTAGCCGATGGGACAGTCGCTGTTGAGCGCACAGGGGGTCCCCTTGGCGCAGCCGGCGGGGATGGCGGCGGCGAGCGCCGCGGCGGTGAGTAACGACGCGAGGAGGCGCCGGGCGGCGTAAGACATCGTCGCGACGTTATCACCTCCAACCCCGTCCACGTGAGGCTCCAGCCGCCGCCCGGCACGCGCCCGCCGACGGGGGCGGTCCGGAAGATGGAGGTCCGACCGAGCCGCGGGTCTAGCCGACCCGGAGAGGCGGTGCGGCGGGGAGCCAGATCGTGAACGTGGTGCCTATCCCCACCGCGGAGTCGAGCGTCAGCTTGCCGCAGTGGCGCTGGACGAAGGCGTACACCATGGCGAGGCCGAGGCCAGTCCCCTCTTTGGCCCCCTTGGTGGTGAAAAATGGCTCGAAGACGCGTCCGCGGGACGCTTCCGGGATCCCGGGTCCGTCGTCGTGGACCCGCACCCACGCGCCGCCATCCAGGGCGCCGGTGGAGACCGTGACCGTCCCTCCCTCGGTGAGCGCGTCGATGGCATTGACGAGGATGTTGAGCAGCGCCGTGACCACCTCCGCCGGTCGCGCGTTGACCGTGGGTGGACTGCCCAGCTCCTCCACCAGAGTGACGCCGCGGGCGCGATACACCGACGCGATGCGCGGCCGTGACAGCTCGATCGCCTCGTGGGCGAGCGCGTCCAGCGAGACGGGCTCCATGCGGCGCTCCGGGGTCTGCCGGCTGAACTCACGGAGTCGGTCCAGGGTCTCCACGCCGCGGACGAGCACCCGCTTCATCTCGGCGATCGCCTCGTCCGCCCCCGGCAGGCCGCGCTTGAGCGTGCGCTCGAGGAGCTGGAGGTGGAGCGAGAGCGGGTTGAGGATGTTCTTGAGATCGTGGGAGATCCCGGCCGCCATCTCCCCCAGCGCGCGCAGCTTCTCGGCGCGCTCGAGGGCGTCGCGGGAGGCGCGGAGCTCGGCATACGAGCGGCTCAGCTCGGCGTACTGGCGGGCCTTCCCCAGCGAGATTGCGGCGATGTCGACGAGGGTCTCGGCGTCCTCGTGGAGGACCGCCGTCGCCCGGTAGAAGAGCACGAGCGCGCCGAAGAGGTCACCCTCGCTCATCAGCGGCAAGGTGCGCACCTCGACGAACAGCCCGGGGCAACCCAGGAGCAGCCGCTCCCCCAGCTCCGCGTCGATGACGTCGACCTCGGCGCGCCACGACGCGACGGGTTCGGGCAGGTGACGCGCCTCGACCACCCTGGCCTCGCCGCTGGGGAGCACCTCCACGACCGCGACGCCCGCGGCCCCCAGCTCCTCCAGGGCGGCGTCCGCGAGGACCGCGAGGATTTCTGCTCTGCCGCAGGCCCGCAGCAAGGCTCTGAACCGCGCCGGCATGGCGCAGTCTTTGCCAGTCGGGAGCGGGCGGTCAATCGAATTGTTCCGTTTCGAAACGCCGTTGTACATGTGCTAATGGGGGCCCCGCCATCATGCACCCCCCCGCCAAGCTCAAGCTGGACGATCACGAGCTCGAGAGCCGCCGCCGCTTCTTCGCGCTCGGGCCCGACGATCTCGCCCGCCTCGGGGCGCTGCGCCCCTTCGCCGAGGAGCACACCGACGGCATCATCGACGCCTTCTACGAGATGCTCCTGGCGCACCCGGAGACGCGCAAGTTCTTCCCGGACGAGACCACCGTGCGCCGCGTCAAGAAGATGCAGCGCGAGTACTTCCTCGGCATCTTCGGCGGCGTCTGCGACCGCGCCTACGCCGAGCACCGCGCGCGCGTCGGCTCGACGCACGAGCACATCGCCATGGCGCCCAAGTGGTACCTCGGCGCCTACCGCCGCTACCTCGAGCTGCTCCACGAGCGGCTCTACGCCCACTTCGCCGACCCCGTGGAGGCCAACCTCGCCTACCAGAGCGCGCAGAAGCTGGTCTACTTCGACATGTCGATCGCCATCGACACCTACATCGCCGCCAACCTCGACGCGCTCCGGCGCCACCAGGCCGCCATCCGTGAGCTCTCCACCCCGGTGATCCGCGTCCACGACCGCGTCCTGCTCCTGCCGCTGGTGGGCACCATCGACAGCGGCCGGGCGCACCAGATCATGGAGACGGTGCTCACGCGGGTCACCGACGAGCAGGCCAAGGTGATCATCCTCGACATCGCCGGTGTGCCGGTGGTCGACACCAAGGTCGCCCAGCACCTCCTCCAGACCACGGCCGCGGTGAAGCTCGTCGGCGCACGCACCATCCTCACAGGGATCAGCGCCCAGGTGGCGCGCACCATCGTGCAGCTCGGCGTGGACATCTCGGCGATGGACACGGTGAGCCGCCTCCAGGACGGCATCGAGCTCGCGCTGGCGCACGTGGGCAAGGCCATCACCGCGAAGGGGGCGTGAGCATGGCCAAGGGCTCGATCCCCATCCTGCGCGTCGGCCCGAACCTCCTCGTCACGGTCCACATCGATCTGCACGACGTGGTGGCCGAGGCGTTCCAGGAGGACGTGCTCACCGAGCTCGAGAAACGCCGCGCCCCGGGCCTCGTCATCGACATCAGCGGGCTCGACATCGTCGACACCTACGTGGCCCGCATCCTCTCGGAGACCGGCCGGATGGCCCGCCTGATGGGCACGGAGACGGTGGTCGTGGGGATGCGGCCGGACGTCGCTGCCACGCTCATCCGCATGGGCTACACGATGGAGGGGGTGAACACGGCGCTGAACGTCGACGATGGCATCGAGACCCTGGCCAGCATCGCCGCCAGGAGGCGGACGCCCTGATGCTCGCCCATGACGCGGAGATCCTCACCCGCTGCGAGCTGCCGATCGAGGTCGAGGACGACGTCGTCGTGGTCCGCCGCAAGGTCAAGCTGCTCGCCCAGCAGCGCGGCTTCGACGCCTTCGCGACGGCCGGCGTGACGACGGCCACCAGCGAGCTCACCCGCAACGTGTGGATGCACGCCCGCAGGGGGACGGCGGTGATCGAGGAGATCATCGACGACGGGCGCATCGGGCTGCGCGTGGAGCTCCGCGACTCCGGGCCCGGCATCCCGGACGTGCCGCGGGTGCTCGCCGGCGGCTACAGCACCGCGCGCTCGCTCGGCCTGGGCCTGTCCGGGAGCCGCCGGCTCGTCGACGAGCTGGAGATCGAGACCGAGGTCGGGCGCGGGACCACGGTGCGGATGGTGAAGTGGACTCGGTTCTGATCTCGGCCTGGATGGAGGGCGCCGACGCGCGGCTAACCATCGACGACGCCTCCGTGTCGGCGGCCCGGGAGGCGGTGCGCGCGGCGGGCGCGGCCCTCGGGCTCGACCGCACCCTGATCGAGAGCGTGGCCGTCGCAGCGAGCGAGCTGGTGCAGAACCAGCTCCGGCACGCGCGTGGCGGTCAGTTCGCGGTCCGTCCCGTGACGCGTGGGGGCGTGCCTGGCCTGGAGATCATCGCCGCGGATCGGGGGCCCGGGATTGCGTCGCCGGGCACCGCGCTCGCAGGGTCGAGCCCCTCGCCGGGCTCGCTGGGGGCCGGCCTGTCCGGGGCGCGGCGAATGACGCAGGAGATCGACCTCGACGTCCGGTGGGGCGAGGGGACCCACATCCGCGCGCGCGCGTTCGCCGCGCCCGTGCCGCGCCGACGCGAGGTTGCCATCCTCGGTCGTCACCTCGCCGACGAGCCGGTGAGCGGCGATCACGCCGTCTTCGTTCGGGACCCCGAGGGCCACCTGGTGCTCGCCGTGGTCGACGGCATCGGGCACGGCCCCCTCGCCCAGGACGCGTCCAGCGCGGCAGTCGCCACGTTCCTGGCGCACCAGGGGATGAGCCCGCTCCTCATCCTCGAGGCGTGCGACGCCGCGCTCCGCGGGACGCGCGGCGCGGTGATGGCCGTGGCGCGGATCGACGAGGAGTCCGGCGCCGTCGAGCACGGCGGCGCGGGCAACGTGACCTCCCGCGTCGAGGACTTCGGGCGCACCCGCACGCTGGCGACGACCGCGACGACGCTGGGCAGGCGCGGGCTCAGCCGGAGGCCGGTGGCGGAGACGGCAGCGCTGGCGCCCGCCGAAGCGCTGATCGTGTTCACGGACGGCCTGACGAGCCGCGCCTCGCTCGCGGACCACGGGCACCTGCTGCGCGAGCACCCGATCGTGATCGCCGAATGGCTCATGACAGCCTTCGGACGGGGCACCGACGACGCGCTGGTGCTCGTTGCGCGCTAGTCGTCCGGTGCGCGAGCAGTCGACGCCTCCTTCAGGCGCGTCACTGACTCCCCTTCACCCACCCCACGATTGACCACCCCTGCCCCTGCTCCTAGTGTCCGCCCCCCATGTCGCCCATCGCCTCCCTGGGCTCCGAGTTCCCGGCCCTCCTCGCCGCTGTCCGCCCCGCCGTCGAGCAGCGCCTCGCCGCCCTCTGGGACGACCGCATCGCCACCCTCCGCACCCACGGCCCCGAAGTCACCGCGATGGCAGCCGCCGCCCGCGACCTCACGCTCCGCGGCGGCAAGCGCTACCGCGCCGCGCTCCTGGTCTCCGCGTATTCGGGCGTCTCCCCGGACGCGCCCCTCGAGCCCGCGCTCCAGGTCGGCGTCGCCCTCGAGCTGCTCCAGACCTACCTGCTCATCCAGGACGACTGGATGGACGGCGACCTCACGCGCCGCGGCGGGCCGTCGGTCCACGCGGTCCTCGGCGCCACGCTGGGGAGCGCTCACCTCGGCGCCTCGTCGGCCATGCTCGCCAGCGACCTGACCTGGAACCTCGCGTTCGAGGTGATCTCCGCGCTGGATATCCCGGCTCCGCGCGTCGTCGACACGCTGCGGGCGCTCGTTCGCCTCCACCAGGATGTCATCGTCGGCCAGCAAATCGACATGATCGGCCGCGCCGCCGACGTCGAGGCGATGCACGCCCTCAAGACCGGCAGCTACACGGTGCGAGGACCGCTGGCGCTCGGCGCGACGCTGGCCGGGGCGCCGGCGACGACGCTGGCTGCGCTCGACGCCTTCGCCGCGCCGGTGGGGGTCGCGTTCCAGCTCCGCGACGACCTCCTGGGCACGTTCGGCGCCACCGCGGAGACGGGCAAGCCGGTGGGCAACGATCTCCGCGCCGGCAAGCGCACGGCCATCCTCGCCGAGGCGCTCGACGGTGGCTCGCGCCTCTCGACCCCCGGCCGCGCGGCGCTCGACCGCGCCTTCGGTCGCGCCGACGCCGCCGAGGCCGACGTGACGGCCGCGACCGCAGCGCTGGAGGCGTGCGGCGCCCGCGCCGCGGTCACCGCCCGCCTCACCCGCCTCTGCCAGGAGGCGGTGGCGCTCGCCGAAGCGCTGCCGCTGGCCGCGCCCGCGCCCCACCTGCTGGCGGGGGCGGCGAGCATCCTGGCGCCCGGCGGCGGCCTGCGCGAGGGACGCTGATGCCGGCGAGCGCGACCGCCTCGGGCAAGATCATCCTGCTCGGCGAGCACGCGGTCGTCTATGGCGCGCCCGCCCTCGCCGCCGGCATCGACCGCGGCGCCACCGCCACGGCCGAGCTCGCCCCCGCCGGCCACGACAGCTGCCTCACGCTCGGCTCGACCCGACACCGCCCCGACTTCGACCCCGGGAGCGCCGGCGAAGGGCGCGCATTCGCCGCGCTGCTCGGCGATCTACGCGCGGGTCCTGCCCTGCCCCCGCTGGCGATCGGCGCCGAGCTCGATCTCCCGCCCGGCACCGGCCTCGGCAGCTCGGCCGCGCTCGGCGTCGCCATCGCGCGCGCGGCGCTCCTCGCCGCCGGGCACCCCGCCGACGACGCGGCGGTCATCGTCCGCGCCGACGCCTGGGAGCGCGTCTTCCACGGGAACCCGTCGGGCATCGACACCGCGGCCGCGGCGGTCGGCGGGTGCTTCCGCTTCACGCGTGGCGAGGGCCCCCGACCGCTCGTCCCCGCGCGCGATCTCGTCCTCTGCGTGGGGCTCACCGGCGTCTCCACCTCCACGCGCGAGATGGTCGAGGGGGTCGCCCGCCTCCGCGTCCGCAAGCCCGACCTCGTCGACCGCGCCGTCAACGGCATCACCGCGCTCGTCGAGAACGCGGCGCTCGCCATCGAGGCCGGGGACCTGTCGGCCGTCGGCAAGCTGATGGATCTCAACCAGATGATCCTCGCCGGGCTGATGCTCTCGACGGAGGACATCGAGAACCTCTGCCGCGCCGCCCGCCAGGCCGGCGCCCTCGGGGCCAAGCTCACCGGCAAGGGTGGCGGGGGCTCGGTGCTCGCGCTCGTGGCCGACGAGGCCGCCGCCGAACCGGTGCTCGCCGCCTGGCGCGACGCGGGCTACAAGGGCTTCGTCACCAACGTCACCCGGACGAGGGCCGCCAGTGCGTCTCCCCTCGCCTCACCCCGCACCGTCCAGGTCCCCCGCACCATGCCTCGTTCCCTCGCCGCGCGCGCCGTCGCTCACCCCAACATCGCCCTCTCCAAGTACTGGGGGAAGCGCGAGGACGGGCACAACCTCCCCGCCGTGCCCAGCCTCTCGGTGACGCTCGGGGGGATGGAGACGACCACCACCGTGACCTTCGACCCGGCGCTCGCCGCCGACGAGCTGAAGCTCAACGGCAAGCTCGCCGGGCCGGGGCCCACCGGGCGCGTGGCCACGCTCCTCGACCGCGTCCGCGCGGCGTCCGGCGTCCGCGCTCACGCCCGCGTCGAGAGCTCCAACAGCTTCCCCACCGCCGCCGGCCTCGCCTCCAGCGCCTCGGCGTTCGCGGCCCTCGCGCTCGCGGCGACGGCGGCGGCGGGCCTCGTCTGGGACGTCGCCCAGGTCAGCGATCTCGCCCGCCGGAGCTCCGTCTCGGCGGCCCGGTCGCTGCTCGGCGGCTTCGTCGCGCTGCGCGCCGGCGAGCCGGGGGACGAGTTCCTCGCGGCGACCCAGGTCGCGTCGGGCGACCACGTGGCTCACCGCGTCCTCGTCGCCGTCACGCGCGAGGGGCCCAAGCCCACGCTCTCCACCGAGGGCATGCTCCACACCCAGCGCACCAGCCCCTACTACCCCGCCTGGGTCGAGTCGGCGCCCGCCCTCTGCGAGCGGGTGCGGCAGGCCGTCCTCGCCGGCGACCTCGAGGCGCTCGGCGTCGCCGCCGAGGAGAGCGCGCTGCGGATGCACGCCGCTGCGATCGCCGCGTGCCCGGGGCTCGTCTACTGGGTCGGCGGCACGGTCTCGGTGATGGAAGAGGTGCGCCGCCTCCGCGCTGCCGGCACGCTCGCGTACTTCACCATCGACGCGGGCCCGCACGTCAAGGTCCTCACCACCCCCGAGGCCGAGGCCGCCGTCGCCGCGGCCCTCGCCCAGGTCCCCGGCGTCACCACCGTGATCCGCACGGTGCCCGGCCCCGGCGCCCACCTGGTCCCCATCCCCGCGGACGACGCGTGATCGCCCACGCCCCCGGCAAGCTCGTCCTCTCGGGGGCCTACTCGGTGCTCGAAGGGGCGCCCTGCCTGGTGGCGGCCGTCGATCGCTACGTCGTCGCCGACGGCTCGCGCCCGGCCCCCTTCGTCCCTGACGAGGTGCGCGCCGCCATCGACGCCGGCGCGCTCGACAGCACGCCCTGGTTCGACGCCTCGGCGCTGCGCGAGCACGCGCCCGACGGCTCCAGCCGCAAGCTCGGCCTGGGCTCGAGCGCGGCCATCCTGGCGGCGTGCCTCGCCGCGGCCCTCGGCGATCGCTTCTCCAGCGACTCCGCGCTGCGTGCCGCCATCTTCCCGGTGGCCCTCGCCGCGCACCGCAAGGCGCAGGGCGGCGGCAGCGGCGTGGACGTGGCCGCGAGCGTCTTCGGCGGCGTCCTCCACGCCCACGTCTCCCCCGGCGGAGACCTCGGGTCGGCCCCACACCTCCTGCCCATCGGGACCGTGGTCGAGGTCTTTGCCAGCCCCGTCGCCGCCGTCACCCGGGAGCTGCTCGCCCGGGTGCGCTCGCTGGCGGAGCGCAACCCCACGCGCCACCGCGCCTGCATGGACGCCGCGACGGCCGGCGCTCGTGCGGCGGTGGAGGCGCGGTCCGTCGCGACCCTGGCGCTGGCCATCTCGGCGCAGACCGACGCGCTCACCGCCCTCGGGGAGGCGGCGGGAGCGCCCATCGTCACCGAGGAGGTCACCGCCCTGCGCCCGGCGGCCACCGCCGAGGGCGGCACGTTCGCCCCCAGCGGCGCGGGCGGCGGGGACATCGCCATCTTCGTGGGGAGGGCACCGTCGTCGGAGAGCTTCCGCGCGCTGGCGCGAGGGCGGGGCCTGACGCGGATCGACGTGAAGGTCGGTGCGGCAGGCGCCGGCAGAGCTCGCTGAGGGGGTGACCCCGCCTGGGGCTCCGCTCAAGATGTGACGGGAAAAGCGTCGGGAGCGCCGCGAAGCTAGGGAGGTCGACCGAGGAATCCTCTGCGATTTTGAGGGAGACCGACCGACGATTCGCGGCGCGAGTAGCTTTTCCCGTCACATCTTCAGCCCGCGAACGCCTTCTGGATCACCACCTGCGCCTCTTCCTGGATCCGGGCCAGGTGCGCCGCCCCCTTGAAGCTCTCCGCGTAGAGCTTGTAGACCGCCTCGGTGCCCGACGGCCGGGCCGCGAACCAGCCGCTCGAAGTGGAGACCTTGATCCCGCCGATGGGCTGGCCGTCGGCCGTGGTCACCACCGCCGTGACGGGCTCGCCGGCGACCTCGGTCACCCCGAGATCCTTCGCCGCGAGCCGCGACAGCGCCGCCTTCTGCTCCACCGTCGCCGCCGCGTCGATGCGCTCGTAGGTGGGCTCGCCCAGCTCCCGGGTCAGCTCGCGGTAGCGCTCGCCCGGATCGCGCCCGTCCTTCGCGGTCATCTCGGCGGCGAGCAGCCCCATGATGAGGCCGTCCTTGTCGGTGGTCCACGCGGCTCCATCCTTGCGCAGGAACGAGGCCCCGGCGCTCTCCTCGCCGCCGAAGCCGAGGGCCCCCGAGAGGAGCCCGTCGACGAAGTACTTGAAGCCCACCGGCACCTCCAGGAGGCGCCGGCCGAGCCGCGCGGTGACGCGATCGATGATGCTGCTGCTGACGATGGTCTTGCCGACCGCCGCGTCGGCGCGCCAGCCGGTGCGCCCGCGAAAGAGGTAGTCGATGGCCACCGCGAGGTAGTGGTTGGGGTTCATCAGCCCGGCGCTGCGGGTGACGATGCCGTGCCGGTCCGCGTCCGGATCGCAGGCGAAGGCGAGGTCGAACTGCTCGCGCAAGGCAATGAGGCGCGCCATCGCCGAGGGGGACGACGGGTCCATCCGGATCTCGCCGTCCCAGTCCACGGTCATGAAGGCGAAGGTGGGATCCTTGGAGTCGTTGACGATCTCCAGGTCGAAGCCGTAGCGGTCGGCGATGGGCTTCCAGTAGTCGACGCTGGCGCCGCCGAGCGGGTCGACGCCGATGTGGAGCTTGGTGCCGCGGAGAGCGTCCATGTCGATGACCGCGCCGAGCTCCCGCGCGTAGGCGTCGATGTAGTCGAACCGGCGCAGCGTCGCGGCCGTGCGCGCGCGCTCGTAGGGGACGCGCACCACGCCGCGCAGGCCGTCGGCGAGGAGCGCGTTGGCGTCCCTGGCGATGGCGCCGGTGATGGTGCTGTCGGCCGGGCCGCCCGAGGGAGGGTCGTACTTGAACCCGCCGCAGTCCGGCGGGTTGTGCGACGGGGTGATGACGATGCCGTCCGCGAGGCCGCGCTGGCGGCCGCGGTTGTAGGCCATGATCGCCAGCGAGATGGTCGGCGTCGGGGTGGCTCCGTCGTGCGCGTCGACCATGACCTCGACGCCGTTGCCGGCGAGCACCTCGAGCGCCGTCACCCGCGCCGGCTCGGAGAGGGCGTGGGTGTCCCAGCCGAGGAAGAGCGGCCCGTCGATCCCCTGCTGCTTGCGATGCGCGCAGATCGCCTGGGTGATGGCGAGGATGTGCCCCTCGTTGAAGCTGACCTTCAGCGACGAGCCGCGGTGCCCCGAGGTGCCGAAGGCGACGCGCTGCGAGGCGACCGCCGGGTCGGGCCGCTCGCTGTAGTAGGCCGTGATCAGCCTGGGCACGTTGACGAGGATCGACGTCGGGGCGGGCTTGCCGGCGAGCGGGTTGAGTCTGGGGGCTGAGCTCACGAGGTTCCTCCGGGCGGCCGGTAGAGGCGGCAGCGCGGCCACTCTAGCGTGGAGCGTGCCGGGCCGGCCACAGGGGTCGGGCGCGCGCGCCTCGCGGGGGAAGCTCGCCGCGGGCCGCACAGCGACGCCACAGCGTGAGGCTCTGGTGGTGCAGGAGCGCCACGCTCGGGGAGCCCATCGTCGAGGCTGACGGCCCGGTCCCCGCGGCTCGGATCGTGCTCCGGGGCTGACGGAGGAGACAGGGATGCCAGGAGTCGACACCGTCCTGACGCTGAACGCCGGGTCGTCCAGCCTGAAGTTTGCGGTGTTCACCGCCGCGGTGCCGGCGCGCCGGCTGACCTCGGGCGCGGTGACCCGCATCGGGCTGCCGGGGGCCGTGCTGACCGTCGCCGAAGGGACGGCGCCGCGCGAGGAGCACGCCCTCGAGGCCCCCGACCACGCCCGCGCGCTCGACGCCGTCCTCGCCCACCTCGAGCCGCGCCACGGGCTCGCGCAGCTCGCAGCCGCCGGGCATCGCATCGTCCACGGCGGGCCGCGGTTCTACGATCGCGCCCGGCGGGCGACGCCAGACGTCCTCGCGGAGCTGCGGCGGATCTGCGAGCTCGACGTCGATCACCTCCCCGCCGCGATCGCCATCATCGAGGCGCTGGGCCGACGAGCGCCGGACCTGGCGCAGGTCGCGTGCTTCGACACCGCGTTCCACCGCACCATGCCGCGCGTGGCGCGCCTCCTCGCCATCCCTTTCCGGTACCAGGCGGCCGGCGTGGAGCGGTACGGCTTCCACGGACTGTCGTGCACGTTCCTCATCGAGGAGCTCGCCCGCGTGGCGGGGGACGAGGCCGCGCGGGGGCGGGTGGTGCTGGCGCACCTGGGCGCCGGAGCCAGCCTCACCGCGGTCCTCGACGGGCGCAGCGTCGACACCACCATGGGCTACACGCCGACCTCGGGCATCCTGATGGGGACGCGCTCCGGCGATCTCGATCCGGGCGTGCTCCTCCACCTTCTGCGGAACGAGGGGATGACGGTCGCGGCGCTCGGGGATCTGCTCAACCGGAAATCCGGGCTCCTCGGCGTCTCCGGCTCGAGCCCCGACATGCGCGACCTGCTGGCGCGCGAGGCCGGCGACCCCCGTGCTGCGGACGCGATCGCGCTCTTCTGCCACCAGGCCCGGAAGGCGATCGGCGCCCTCGCCACCAGCCTGGGTGGGATCGACACCCTGGTCTTCTCCGGCGGCATCGGCGAGCGCGCCGCCCCGGTGCGCGCCCGCATCGCCCGCGGCCTCGAGCACCTCGGGGTCCACCTCGACGACGCTCGCAACGACGCGAGCGCGCCGGTCCTCTCCACCGACTCGAGCCCGTGCACGGTCCGGGTCCTCCCCACGGACGAGGAGTCGATCCTCGCCCGCGAGACGCTCCAGGTCCTCGCTTCCCCCCCCGTGCCGCCGTCCGAGCGAGGTGCGTAAGCTCTTGCGCAGCTAAAGTTGTCAGACTAATCTATCTGACAGATCATGGAGCCCGAGAGCGAAGTCCGGCGCGTTGCCCACGAAGTGCTAGGGCGGATCGTCTCGGGTGCCTACCCGGCCGGGCTCCGCCTCCCCGCCGAGAACGACCTGGCGGGCGAGCTCGCCTGCGGCCGCAGCACCGTCCGGGAGGCCCTCCGGCACCTCACCGGGCTCGGCGTCGTCAAGAGCCGCCGTGGCTCCGGCGCCATGGTCCTCGACTTTCGCCGGGAGGGGACGCCCGCGCTGCTTCCCTGGTACGTCCTCGCCGGCCGCTTCGACCGCCCGGTCGGCGTGCTCGCGCGCGAGCTGCTCGCAGTGCGCACCCACCTCGCCGCGGAGGCGGTGCGGCTCGCCGCCCGCTACGCCGAGCCGCCCGCCATCGCGGAGGCGCGCGCCATCCTCGCGCGGTCTCCCGCGCTCGCGGACGACGCCGTCGCGCACGGCAACAACGAGCTCGACCTCTTCCGCTGCCTGGTGACCGGCAGCGGCATCTGGCCGGCCGTGTGGCTCGCCAACGTCTTCTGGGGACCGATGCGCGAGCTGCTCGACCGGCTCGCCGGCGCCGTGGGCGCGGTGCCCCCCGACTACCAGCAGCAGATGACCCGCCTCCTCGACCTCATCGAGAAGCACGACGACGTCCGCGCCGAGGCCCACGTCGTCGCCTGGTTCGCGCGCGTCGACGACGCGCTCGTCCCCAACCTCGAGCAGCTCCTCGGCTTCGCCAGCGCGGTGCACGCTCCCTCTGCCGCCGACGCCCCGGTGACGATGCCCCCGGCGAGCAGCCCTGCCCCCCCGACCTCCAGACGAAAGGCGGTGAAACCATGATCATCCTTCTCCTCCTCGGCGCCGCCCTCGCGGTGCTCCTCGCCGCGCTGCTGGTGCGAGGCATCTTCCTCGGCTATCCGCGCGCCGCCCTCGCCGACTCCACGCTCAACCGCCGCGAGCAGGCCATCGTCGCCGCCTGTGCGGACGCGCTCTTTCCGCCGGGCGGGCCCATCCCGGTGTCCGGCACCGAGGCGGGGATGCTCCGCTACATCGACACCTACCTGCAGCGCCTCCCGCGGGTCCCGCGCCTGCTGGTGCGGCTGCTCCTGCTCTCGGTGGAGCACGGGCCGCTGCTCTTCGGCCCCCGCCCGACCCGCTTCACCCACCTCCGCCCGGTCGAGCGCATCGCCGTCCTGCGGGCCATGGCCCGCAGCTCCATGTACTTCCGGCGCGTCTCGTTCCTCTCGCTGCGCACCATGATGACCATGGGCTACCTGGCCCACCCCGAGGTCCAGCGTCGCATGCACATCGTCCCCAACGCCGCCCCCTTCGAGCGCGAGTACGCATGAAGCTCGACCTGGCTGCGGGCCCCGATCCGCACCGCGGGGTCAAGGTCTTCTCCGACTACCAGGGCGAGATCCGTGCCTCGTGCGAGGTCCTGGTGGTGGGCTCCGGCCCCGGCGGCGCCGTCGTCGCCAAGGAGCTCGCCGAGGCCGGCCGCGACGTCATCCTCCTGGAGGAGGGCCCGCCCTTCGGCGCCAAGGATCTGCGGCAGGAGGCGGGCGAGTCGATGGCGCGCACCCTGCGCGAGAGCGGCACGCGGGCCACGCGCGGCAAGGCCTTCCTGCCGACCATGCAGGCCATCGCGCTGGGCGGCGGCTCGCTGATCAACTCGGCCATCTGCGCGCGCGCCCCCGCGTTCGTCTTCGACACCTGGACCGCGCGCACCGGCACCCGGCTCACCCGCGCCGCGCTCGATCCGCACTACCAGCGGGTGGAGGACTTCCTCTTCGTCGGCCCCACCCCGATCGAGGTCCAGGGCGAGCGCAACCTCCGCTTCAAGCAGGGCTGCGACGCCCTCGGCATCTCGAGCGAGCCCACCTGGCGCAACGTCCGCGGTTGCAAGGGCAGCGGCGAGTGCTTCACCGGGTGCCGCAACGGCGCCAAGCAGTCCACCGACGTCAGCTACGTGCCCGCGGCCATCCGCGCCGGCGCGCGCGTCTACACCAGCATCCGCGCCGAGCACGTCCTCCACCAGGGGCGCCGGGTCACCGGGATGCGCGGGCGCGTCATCGAGCCCTTCACCTGGCGCGAGGCCCAACCGGTCGAGATCAGCGCGCAGGTCGTGGTGCTCGCCGCCGGCACCATGGCGACGCCGGTCATCCTGCAAAAGAGCGAGCTGGCCCGGCCCGGCGGCTGGGTGGGCAAGGACCTCCAGGTCCACCCCGGTCTCGCGCTCATGGCCCTCTACGACGAGCCGATCGATCCCTGGAAGGGCGCGACCCAGGGCTACCACTCGCTCCAGTT
>Ga0302267_10000691_pt1 | contig 44863 bp, 37 predicted proteins | sample III_Bog_E1_3_FD_194555 | JGI IMG/M metagenome (GOLD analysis project Ga0302267, IMG submission 194555) | Peat permafrost microbial communities from Stordalen Mire near Abisko, Sweden - III_Bog_E1_3 | ecosystem: Environmental > Terrestrial > Soil > Wetlands > Peat | place: Sweden: Abisko...
TCTTCGGGCTTGGGCTCCTCGGTCTTGGGCTCTTCGGGCTTGGGCTCCTCGGTCTTGGGCTCCTCGGTCTTGGGCTCCTCGGTCTTGGGCTCCTCGGTCTTGGGCTCTTCGAGCTTGAGCTCCCCGGTCTTGGGCTCCTCGGTCTTGGGCTCCTCGGTCTTGGGCTCCTCGGGCCTGGGCTCGGCTGGGTCCGCCGCTGCCGTCTCCGCAGGCGCGACCGCCTCACCCTCGGTGGGCTTCTGCTCCTCGGCGACCGTCTCGCTGCCCGACTCGCTCATGCGATCGGCGTACCGCCGACGCGATCGCGCCGTCAAGAGACCGCGCGCCCCACCCCGAAACGCGCTTTCGCTCGCGGGAGCGAGGTGGGACGCTACCGGCATGGAGACCGAGGAGACCCAGCGCTTCGAGCTCGGCGCCGTCTCGATCGACATCCGTGACCGGGCCCGGCGGACGGCGGGGTGGGCGCTCGTCTTCTGCGTGGTGGCGTGGTGGCCGCTCGTCCTCTTCGCGGGCGGCCTCATGGGCTTCCTGCCCCTGGGGGCGTTCGCGGTCTGGGTGATCACGATGCTCCTGCCGCGGCTGCGCTCGGTGGGGCCGGTCGCCGGCACGGTCGCGATCGACGCGAGCTCCCTCACGCTCACCGTCCAGCCACCCGGCCGGGCCCGGTACCAGCGCCGCTTCGCCCGGACCCAGCTCACCCGCGGTTACCGCACCGACGACGAGGTCCAGCTGGAGACCCGGCGAGGCGAGATGCTGTCGCTGGGCATCGACAGCGCGGCCACGGGGGAGGCGCTGCTCGGCGCCCTGGGCCTGGACGCGCGGCGGCGAGTGCTCGAGGTCCCCCTCGCCAACATCGCCTCCAGGTTCCCTGGCGGGGTCACCCTCGCGTGGATCATGCTCGTCTGCCAGAGCCCCTCCGTGGTGGTGATCCCCTTCGCCTTGCTGATGATGCTGAGCACGTCGGCGAGCCCGGTCATGTTCGCCTTCGCGTCCGTCGAGACGATCCTCCTCGCGGCGACCATCAGCGTCCTGCGGCCCCGGAGCGCGGCGATCGGCATGGACGGGATCGTCTATCGCCGCTTCCTGCGCAAGCGGTTCTACCCGTACAGCGGGGTCGCCTCCGTGGTCCGCGGCACCTCCGGCGTGGTGGTGGAGCTGCGCTCGGGCGAGCCGCTGCACCTGCGCACCCGGGGCTTCTGGTCGCGCTCGGGGCCCGACGCGACGACCGAGGCGCTCCTGGAGCGCATCGAGACCGCGCGCGCCGCCGCCTCCGGGCACGACGTCCGCGCCAAGCTGCCGCTCCTGGAGCGCCGCGCGCGCTCTGCCGCCGAGTGGCGCGCGCACCTCTCCACGCTGGTCGGGGCGGCCGGCTACCGCACCGGCGCGGTCACCGCGCGCGATCTCGCGGCCGTGATCGAGGACGCCACGCTCTCCGCCGAGCACCGCGTCGCCGCCACCCTGGCCCTCCAGGCCGCGGAGCCTGCGGAGGCGCGCACCCGCGCCCGCATCGCGGCGGCCGCGTGCGCGGACAAGGGCCTGCGGGTGGCGCTCGACCAGGCCGCCGAGGGCGAGCTGGACGAGGAGCACCTCGCCCGGCTCACGGCGCGGGGGGAATGAGGTGAGCCGGCCGATCCGCGCGGCCTACCACTCGCCCCGCTGGTACGCGCGCAGGGCCCACGTGCGCCCGGTCAGGTGGTCGACGACGACGCCCTCCTGGCAACGGATGGTGCGCCGCTTGTCGCCCCGCATCCCCGAGCCCACCTGACGGCGGCGATCCGCGGAGCGGGCGGCGCTCCCGCGCTCCACCTCGGCTGCGTGCAGGCGGGCCCGGAGGAGGGCGAGCGCGGTCTCGCGGTTCTGGTGCTGGGAGCGTTCGGACTCGCAGCGCACGGTCAGGCCGGTGGGCTGGTGGGTGAGCATCACGCAGCTCTCGGTCTTGTTGCGGTGCTGCCCGCCGGGGCCGGAGCCGCGGCAGGTGACCCAGCGGAGGTCGCCGGGGGCGAGGCGGAGCTCCGCCGCGGTCGGCTCGGGCAGCACGGCGACGGTGATGGTGCTGGTGTGGACCCGTCCGTGCTTCGCGTTGGGGGGCACCCGCTGCCAGCGGTGGCCGCCGCCCTCGTCACGGAAGGCGTCGCCGGCGCGGGGGCCGTGGACGCGGAAGATCAGGAGACCTTCGCCCTGCTCGGTGAGCTCGAGGTCAAAGACCGTGGAGCGAAGCGCGCTTCTGATAGATGCGGAGCTGCTGCAGGACGAGGAGCTTGGCGTCGTCGCCGCCCTCGGCGGCACGGATCTCGACGATGATGGACATGAGAGCCTCCATGGAGGTCACCCTGCCGTCCGGCGAGGGGCCTCGTTCGCTGTCTGGTTACCCGATTCCCTGGATCCCGACGAGACCGCGCAGGGTCACGGGAACGCAGCAGGGAGCGACGCGATGCGAGCAAGGCTCATGACGGCGAAACCATAACACGGCCGGCCGCCTGCACAAGCGGCCAGAGACCACCCTGCGCTCCGCCTCCGCTTCTCCTCGTCGCGCCACAGCCCGTGTCCCCGGCCCCACACCCGCGTCCTGCGCTAGGCCACCTCCTCCCCGAGCGCGCGAGGGCCTATGCGCGCGCCCCCGCCGTCGTCGTGGAGTGGCTGAGGGCGCACCCCGGCACGACGATCGCGGGGTGGTCGGCGGTGTCGGCCGAAGCGGCGCGCGTGCTCGAGCCGGTGTTCGCGCGGAGCCCGGTATCCCGGGGAGCTTCCTGAGCGGGAGGTTTGCCGGGGTACCCGTGGGATCGCGTAGACTCGACCGCGCTCGCGTCCTCTCCCGGTCCGGTCGGCCCTCGGCAATGCACAAGATCCTCGTCGTCCTCCTCCTGGGTGTGTCCGCCTGCGGCCGGACGTCGTCGCCCGATCCGGTGCACGCGGTTCCCACCGCAGCCCGAATGCCCTCCACGCCCCCCCTCGCGAGCCCCCCACCCCGACCGCCCGAGGTGCGCCTCGTGAGCGCCGGGGTTGGCGGTGTCGGTCCGGTCGGGCCGCCCGGGGCACCGGACGTCTGGGTCATGGCGCGGGTGGCCATCCTGTCGCCCGATGCCGAGCTCTCCGGAGTTCGCATCGTGGCGATCACGCTGCTGGACCCGAGTGGGGTCAGTGTCGCCCAGGCCGTGGCGCCGATCGAGGTGGTCAGCATTCCGCCCGGTCGCGCGCCGAGCGACGCGTCGACCGAAGAGGCTACGGCGTTCACAGGCAGCGTCGCCAAGGGGGCGAGCGTTCTGCTCCGGCTGGGCGCCGCCCTCGACACGACCCTGGCCGCTGCCTCTCGCTTGCCGGCTGGAGTCCGAGCGAGGATCGAGATCGTGGTGGAGGGGGGCATTCGCATGGTCATCGAGGCGCCGGCAGGTCCATGGGGCACGGGCTGATGGGTGTGCCGGGTTGGGCAGACGTCAACCGGCCCGCGGTGGGGCCCCGCCGGCGGCGATCTTGGCCAGCGCCAGGAGCCAGTCCTCGTGGGCCTCGTGGAGCGCGCCGCGCAGGTAGAAGCCGAGCGCCGAGGGGATCGGGCCGCGCTCGGTCTCCACGGTCACCACGCGCGTCCCGGGCCCCTCGGGGAGCAGGATCCAGGCGTGGTAGGCGTGGACGCCGCTGGCGCCACCCTCCCAGGCGAGCATCCGCGGTGCCTCCGCCTGCCGGACGGTGACCTGGATGGTCGCCCCCAGCATCTCCCAGGCGATGGCCGCTCCGACCTCGAGCGCCGGGCCGCCCGCGGCGAAGCGGACGTGCCGTGCCCGCGGGAACCAGGTCGGCCAGAGGTCGGCGCGGATCAGCCAGGCCCACACCACCTCCGGGGCCGCCGGGATCGTGGCCTCGTTGTACGCGTAGAGGGGGCAGTCGTCGGGCGCGAGGCCCTCCGGCCAGCAAGGAAAGCCGCTCGCGGAGCCGGGGCGGCACGCGCCGACCGGGGCGTGCGGCGAGGGCTGGGTACCGCCGCACCCGAGGAGCGCGGCGGCTCCGGTGGAGAGGACCGCGGCGTGGAAGGCACGCCGATCCAGCGCGGGGAGGGTCGTCACCGGCGTGCCCACCGAGGGGTGCTGTTGGTCATGGCCCTCCTGTGCGGCCGCGGGCGGTCGAGCACCACGGTCGCGCACGCCAGAAAGGGTGACCGCGCGTGCCAGCGGGAGGGCTCGGCGCCGGGATCAACGCGTGCGGAACAGGCTCGGCGTCGTGCCTGTCCAGCGCTTGAACGCGCGCTGGAAGGCCCGCGCGTCGCCGTAGCCCAGCTCGAGGGCGACGGCCTCGACGGTCCGCGACCGGTCGAGGAGGAAGGCGCGCGCCCGCTCCTGGCGGAGCACCTCGACGATCTCGCTGAGGGTCGTCCCTTCCTGGTCGAGGCGTCGCTGCAGGGTGCGGGGCGAGAGACGCAGCGCGCCGGCGATGTCGTCGAGGGTGGGCGGGCCGGCGGGGAGCCGCCTCCCCGCCTCGCTCCGGACGCGATCGAGGAAGGTCTTCGAGGGAGGGCGCGCGACGAGGAGCCCGTCGGCGTGGGTGTCGAGCACGTCGGCGAGCGGACCGTCCGCGGTGATCACCTTCGCGTCGACGTCCACCGCGTCGAGCGCGACGCCGTTCGCTCCCAGGCCGAAGCGGAGATCCGCGGTGCCCAGCACCCGGACGAGATCGGAGACGTCGGGCGGCGCGCCGTGGGCGAAGAAGGCATGGCGTGGAACGAACGACCGCCCGGTGAGGCGCCTGCCCTGGAGCACCAGATTGGCGACGAAGAGCTCGTTGCCGTGGCGGCCGACGCAGAGCGGGGCGCCGGGGATCCGCTGCTCGACGACCACGTGATCGGAGCGCTCGTGGACCGTGACGACGACGAGGTCGTTGAGGAGCGCGTGGCGGCGCGACAGGCTCTGCAGGGCCACCCCGACGGTGGGCGCGGCCTCGCACAGGAACTCGACCACGCCGAAGGTGCCGCGCGGCAGGCTCTCCGCCAGGTGCAGGCCCAGGAAGGGGTCGCCGATCGTGCGTTCGGCGGCGTCGAAGAGCGCGCGGAGGGTGGCGAGCGAGAGGACGACGCTCCGATCGCGCTCGGCGCCGGGCGGGAGATCGAAGCGGGCGATGAGCTCGTTGGGGTCGTGGCCCGCGGCGCGGACGCGCCGGAGCAGCGGCGCGACCAGCAGCGAGTCCATCCGCAGCTCGGCGCCCACCTTTCCTGCGCTGCGAGGCGTCGGCATGCCGCGGGGCAGACTACCAGAGTCGCGCCGCGGCCAGGACGGCGCGCGGGGCGAGCCGACGGTCGGGGGACGCTCTCGGGAGCGCCCCCGGCGGGTCAGCGGCGGTTGCGACGACGGCGCAGGACCAGCCCGAGCGCCGCGACGGCGAGCCAGCCGGAGGAGGGCCGCGCGCTCCCGCCGGCGGAGACGCTGCAGCTGCTCGACTGCCCGGGCTGCAGGTTCACGCGGCCGCCGGTGGAGCTGCTCCCGCCCGCTCCCCCGTTTCCGCTGCCGGCGGTGGCCCCGCCGTTGCCGCTGGCGGCGGTGCCGCTGGTGGTGGACGAGCCCGACCCGCTGCCGGTGCTGCTCGCGGTGGACGAGCCCGACCCGCTGCCGGTGCTGCTGGTGGTGGACGAGCCCGACCCGCTGCTGGTGGTGCTGCTGGTCGAGCCAGGCGTGCAGTCCTCGATGCAGTCACCGGTGCTCGCGCTCGCGCTCGCGGCCCAGCAGGTGAAGCCCGTGGCGCAGGCCTTGGTCTGCGAGCAGGTGGGGGCGTTCGCGGGGAAGCCGTTCGTGGTGCTCGGGTCGAAGCAGCCGTAGTCGCCCTGACCGCTGCCATCGACGCAGCTCAGCGGAGAGGGGCAGCCCCCGCTGGTCCCGCCGCTGCCGCTGGTGCTGCTGCTGGCGCTGGAGCTGCTGCTGGTGGTCCCGGTGCTCCCGCAGTAGCCGTTGGCGGCGCTCGACGTGCTCGCGCCGGTCACCCAGCCGGCCGCGGCGTAGCCGCCCGCCTGGGCCGCGGTCTGCGCCACCTGCTTGATCCACGCGGCCTCCCCGTAGACGCTCTCGTAGACGGTGGAGTTGCAGGCGTTGGCCGGGCCGCGGGACACGCTCCCCATCACCCGTCCGGCGGAGTCGAGGGCGGGGCCGCCCGAGTCGCCCTCGCACGTCCCCTTGGCGGCGGTCGATCCGCCTTCCCACTCCTGCGTGGTGCTCATGCTGGGGTCGCCGCAGTCCTCGGCGCAGACGACGGCGAGCCCGGCGACCGTGTAGCGCGTCCCGGCGGTGGTGCCCTTGGGGCTGGTGATGCCGAAGCCGACGGCGGTGTACGCCTCGCCATCGGTGACGTCGGCGTCGACGCGCGGGATGATGGGGCAGACCCCGGTGATGGGCGAGGAGAGCTGGAGGGCCGACATGTCCTGGCCGCAGATGTTGTCGCCGGGGACGCTGACCGCGTTGACCGCGAACCAGGTGACGTTGTCTGCGGAAGGGAAGCTGTTGCTGTTGAAGGCGGTCGCGGCGGCGTCGTAGCTGGTGGTCACCACGAAGGAGGCCGGCGTGTACGTCGTCCCGAAGCTCGACGACGAGCAGGCGGTGTTGGAGGGAGGGTCCGCCACGCAGTGGTGCGCCGAGAGCACCAGGTTGGGCCCGATCAGCGAGCCCGAGCAGAGCGCCAGCCCCTGCGAGGTGTTGATGAGGATGCCGACGACGGCGGTGTCGGTCTTGTCGACCGTGCCTCCCTGGATGGGCTCCGCGGCGCGGATGACGTGCTCCGGGCTGGGGCCGTCGTTGCAGCCGAAGAGAGCGGTCCCGAGCAATACCGTGGTGAGCACCGTGTGGTGGAAGGAGCGCATGGTAGGCCTCGATGTCTTGCGGGAGCGACTGGAGGAAGGACAGTCGCCTTCGTAGTCGAACTACGCCGACGCAACAGGTGGTTTTCCGCGTTCCTCACCGGCTGGAAGACTGCACCATCGACGGACGCGCGCCGCGCCGGCGCGCACGCGATGCGTCAGAGCGCCTTGCACGCGGGGAGCGCCGTCACGCTGGCCAGGACGCGCTGGTAGGCGCCCAGGCGCCTCCGGGCGCTTCCAGGTCGGAGAGCGCGATCCGGGTGCCCGCGTGGGTGCAGGCGAAGTATCCGGCGTCGAGCAGGAGCGGAGGAACACGCTCCGGATGGGCGAGCGCGGCGACGAGGTCGGGGGCTGCCAGCGCGGCCACGAGCTCGGCCCACGCCGGGTCCTCGGCGACGTCGGCCTCGCAGGACCGATCCTCGGCCACGCCCGCGCGGTTCCTCTCGATCCGGACGTGCCGCGAGCCGGCGCCGGGGTCGACGCGGACCGTGTCGGTGATCTGTCCGTTCCGGGGCGGCCCGCCGAGGAAGCGCAGGAGCGTCCACTCGCCGCTCGCGACCCTGGGCGGGGCGCTGGGGCCCCGCCCGCAGGAGGTCGCGGCCAGCGCAAGGAGCAGGCCCACCGGGCGGAACCGCTGGGCGGCGCGGGTGAGGACCGGCAGCGATCGTCTCGAGCTCATCGAAGCAGCCTCCGCCCGGGCCGTCCGCAGTGTCAACGCCCGACCAGGGTCCCCGAGGTCGAGAACCACCGCGCTTCGTGCCCGGGCGCGCCGAAGATGGGCTTGTCGTGCCACCACCAGAAGGCCCGCTGATCGTAGTTGTACGACGCGACGGTCCAGCGCTGGTCGGTGACGTGGACGACCGCGAAGCTGTGCCACGAGTGCTTCGCCGACCCGACCAGGTACGCGTCGTGGTCACGGAAGCGGTAGATGCCCGTGGCGTGGTAGTGCGCGGTGAAGATGCCGAGGACGCGGTAGCCCTGGAGAGCCTGCTGGAGCTGCTCGTGGAACCCGCCGTTGCTGAACCAGTTGTCGCGCGAGAAGGGCCCCTCGAGCGGGTAGTGAAAGTAGAGCACGACGCCGACCTCCGGCCCCACGGCCGCCAGATCCTGGCGCAGCCAGGCGAGGTCGAGGGCGTCCGGTGCCACGCCCAGGCACACCAGGTGGACGTCGTCCCAGTCCCACGAATAGCGCGTGTTGCCGTGCCTCTTGATGATCTGCTGCTCCACGAAGGTGTCGCCGCGGACCTCGTCGCCGACGTCGTGATTGCCGGCCCCCTCGTAGACCGGGAAGTGGACCCAGCCCTCCTTGCCGGTCAGGCCGAACATCTCCTCGAAGCGCGTCCACTCGTGGGGGGCGCCCATCTCCGTGAGGTCGCCGGCGATGAGCAGCCCCCGCGGCTGGCCGACCTTGCCGCCGAGCGCGCGCGGGAAGGGCGTGCCGGCGAGGTCGTTCATCGCCCCGATCGCGATGCGGTGCACCTCGTCGAGGGGGACGCCGCTGGGCACGCTCGGGATCGGGATCTTCTCCCAGAACCCGACGTGGGTGTCCGCGGTGACCAGGAAGGTGAGATCCATGCCCCCCCGGCGCGCGCGCGGTCCGCGCACCGGCGGCGGAGCCCCGGAGGGCGGAGGCTCGGGAGGTGCGGGCGGCGCGACGCTGGCGATCGCGCTCCCCGCGCCGGACGCCGACGGCACGGGCACCACGGCACGCGCGGCGGGCCGCCTGGTCCGCGCGACCACGAAGGCCGCGGCGAGCGCGCCGGTCGCCACGGCGGCGCAGAGGAGGGGGCGGAGGCGCATGGAGCTCGACCGGTACCGCAGGTGGGTCCCGGAGTGTGAGGGACGCCGCCCGGGTGCATCCTCGGGTGATGTCGAGCCCGTCGCGCCGGTGGCTCGTGTCCAGAAGAACCGGTGGGTCGCTTCGACACGGTCTGGCCGGCCCCTACGCGGCCAGCTTGGCGCGCCTCCTCCGGCTCACCCGCTGCCGCCGCGACCTGCGACTGTGGGAGAGGTACTGCCGCTCCAGCTCTCGCGCGAGCACGTTGGCGCTCGCCATGAGGGCCTCGATGGCGGAGGGGCGGGTCTCGATGATGGCCAGCGTCGCGCCGCAGTGCGGCCGGAGGACCGCCCGGCACTCGACTCCATCGCGCACGGAGAACAGGCGCACCTGTACGTGATCGACGTGAGAGGCGATGCGGTCGAGGCCCCGCTCGAACACGGTGCGCACCAGGGACCTGACCTCCGGCGTGTGAGGGACCCCGATGCACCTTTCTTCGACGTTCATGATTCGCTCCTCCGGCGGGCGGCGCGGACGCCGACGGTGCGTCCCGGGTCGTCCGCCGACCAGCGGGCGGGGATGCACCATCGAGGCCAGGGACGGCGCGCGCTCGCGGCGGCGGCCGGCCCGTGTCGAAGGGGAACGTCGTGTCCGATCGACCCGGTCTCGCGCGCTCGGCGAGCTCTCCGCTCCACGCGAGATGGGGGACAGAGGTGGCATGGGCCGTGCTCGCCTCCCAGCCAGGACCCGAGAACCCAGAGGACTCATGAACCGATTGACCTTGATCGCCCTCGTCACCGTCGCCCTCGCCGCCGGCTGCAGCTCGGAGCCGAAGCCTCCGCCCCGCTTCGCCTCCTCTCAGCAGATCGGGTCGGACGCGATGGCGAGATCGGCCGCGGCGCGCCCGCCCGCGCGGCAGGACACCACCTCGCCGACGAGCGGCTCCGTCCACATCGACGAGAAGATCATCGCGGCCTGCGGTGACATCCCGGTCGCCCACTTCGCCTTCGACTCGGCGCGTGTCCAGGCGGAGGCTGCCGGCGCGCTCGACGCGCTGGCGCGCTGCTTCAGCACGGGCAAGCTCGCCGGCCGGAGCATGCGCCTCATCGGGCACACCGACGCGCGCGGCGAGGTGGAGTACAACCTCGCGCTGGGCGGCCGCCGCGCCGGCAGCGTGTGGAGCTACCTCGGCGCCCACGGCGTCGAGAAGAGCCACGTGGCGACGTCCTCCCGTGGCGAGCTCGACGCCACCGGCACCGATGAGGCAGGATGGGCGCGCGATCGGAAGGTCGACGTCGTGCTCGCAGAGTGAGCCCCAGCCCCCGACCGCCGCCGAGCACACCAGGCGGAGGGTCACCGTCACCGGGGAGGGGCGGAACCTCTTCTGCGAGGACGACGTGACGGGTACCCTGACGGCGTTGAAGGAAGGATCGGCACCGGCGCGACCCTCGACGCGCTCAGCAGTCCGGCGCTGGACCTGAAGAGCGGCAGGGCCTCCCCGGCCACTCGGCATGAAGCTCGTCCAGAAGCTCACCCTCGCGCTCATCCTGGGGATCTCCGCGGTCCTCGCCGCCAACGGCTATTTCCGGGTGCGGCGCGAGGTGGCCCTCTTTCAATCCGAGCGGGTGCGCGACCACAAGCTCGTGGGGCTGGCGCTCTCGGCGGCCTTCGCCGCGGTGTGGCGGGCCGAGGGCGAGGCCCACGCGCGGGCGATGCTGGAGCAGGCGAGCGCGCGGGAGGACAAGATCGCCATCCGCTGGGTCCCCGGCGATCCGCTCGCGGCAGACCCCGCGACCGCGGCCGGCGCCGGCGAGCCCGTCACCCGCCTCGCGCCCGACGCCGGCCTCCGGCAGACCTACGTGCCCATCTCGCCCTCCGGCGCGCCTCCCGGCGGACTGCTCATCTCCGAGTCGTTCGCCGAGCGGAGCTACGTGCGGACGACCCTGATCGACACTCTGCTCACCACCATGCTCCTGGCCCTGGTCAGCGCGGCAGTCTCGGCGGGGCTGGGGGCCTGGTTCGTCGGGCGGCCGGTGCGCCTCCTCGCCGACAAGGCACGCCGCGTGGGGCGGGGCGACTTCTCGGGGCCCCTGGTGCTCCGCCAGCGTGACGAGCTCGGCGAGCTGGCGCGGGAGATGAACGCGATGTGCGAGCGCCTGATCGAGGCCCACGACCACCGCGCTGCCGAGGCGGCGGCCCGCATCGCCGCCCTGGAGCAGCTCCGCCATGCCGATCGGCTGATGACGGTAGGCAAGCTCGCCTCGGGCATCGCCCACGAGCTGGGCACGCCGCTCAACGTGGTGGGGGCGCGCGCGGGGATGATCGCCGACGGCGAGACCACGCCGGCCGAGTCCGCCGACTACGCCCGCATCATCGTGCACGCGTGCGAGCAGATGACCCGGATCATCCGTCAGCTCCTCGACTTCGCCCGCCCGCGAGGCCCCGAGCGCGCCACCGAGGACGTCCGCCGCATCGCCCGGAGCACGCTGGCGCTGCTCGAGCCGATCGCCCTCAAGAAGGGGGTCACCCTGGCCCTGCGCGAGGACGAGGCGCCCGCCGTCGCCGACCTCGACGCCGGGCAGATCCAGCAGGTCTTCACCAACCTCGTGGTCAACGCGGTCCAGGCGATCGACGATCACGGCGCGGTCGAGGTCGCCATCTCCCGCGAGCGCGCCGCGGCCCCGCCGGACCTGGGCGGCGCCGAGACGGACTGCGTCTGCGTGCGGGTGCGCGATGAGGGCTCGGGGATCGCGCCCGAGCACCTGGCGCACGTCTTCGAGCCGTTCTTCACCACCAAGGACGTGGGGCAGGGCACCGGCCTCGGCCTCTCGGTCGCCTACGGGATCGTGCGCGAGCACCGGGGATGGATGGACGTGAGCAGCAAGATCGGGGAAGGTACCGAGTTCATCGTCTACCTGCCCGTCACGGAGAGGACATGACCGCGCGCATCCTGCTCGTCGACGACGACCGTTCCCTGTGCGAGACGCTCGACGCGGGGCTCTGCCGGCGGGGCTTCACCGTGACCTGGCATACGGCGGCGGACGCGGCCCTCGCGGCGCTGGTCACCGAGGACTTCGACGCCGTCGTGACCGATCTCAACATGAAGGGGATCGGCGGCCTCGAGCTGTGCGAGCGCATCGCCTCGCGCCGCGGCGATCTCCCCGTGATCGTGCTCACCGCCTTCGGCAGCTTCGAGGCCGCCGTCCTCGCCATCCGCGCCGGAGCCTACGACTTCATCAGCAAGCCGGTGCAGCTCGACGTCCTGGCGATCGCCCTCCGGCGCGCCGCGCAGCACCGCGCCCTGCACGAGGAGGTGAAGCGCCTCCGGCTCGAGGTCGGGCACCCCTCCCGCATCGAGAACTTCATCGGCCAGAGCCCGCCGATGATGCGCGTCCACGATCTCATCGCCCAGGTCGCCGACTCCGACGCCTCCGTGCTCATCACCGGCGAGAGCGGGACCGGCAAGGAGGTGGTGGCCCGCGCGCTGCACCGCCAGAGCCGCCGCCCGGGCGCGTTCGTGGCCGTCAACTGCGCGGCGATGCCGGAGGCTCTCCTCGAGAGCGAGCTGTTCGGCCACGTGCGGGGCGCCTTCACCGACGCCCGGGAGGCGCGGCCCGGCCTCTTCGTCGAGGCCCGCAAGGGGACGCTCTTCCTCGACGAGATCGGCGACATGCCCCTGGGCCTCCAGCCCAAGCTCCTGCGCGTCCTCCAGGAGCGCGTGGTGCGCCCGCTGGGCGGCGCCGGCGAGATCCCCGTCGACGTGCGCATCCTCTCCGCCACCAACCGCGATCTCGAGTCCGCGATCGAGGAGAAGCGCTTCCGCGAGGACCTCTTCTTCCGCATCAACGTCATCCAGATCCCGCTGCCCCCGCTGCGCGCCCGGGCGGGCGACATCCTCCCCCTGGCAGCGCACTTCCTCGCCCAGGTCACGGCCCGGGCGGGCAAGAGCGTCACCGGCATCTCGCCCGCGGCCGCCGCCAGGCTCCTCGCCTATCCCTGGCCCGGCAACGTGCGCGAGCTCGTCAACTGCGTCGAGCGCGCCGTCGCGCTGACGCGGCACGAGCAGCTCATGGTCGAGGACCTGCCCGACAGGGTCGAAAATCACCGGAGCTCACAGCTCGTCCTCGGCGGCGACGATCCGAGCGAGCTCGTGTCCATGGACGAGGTCGAGAGGCGCTACATCCTCCGCGTGCTCGACGCCGTCGCCGGCAACAAGACCGCCGCCGCGCGCATCCTCGGCTTCGAGCGGAAGACGCTCTACCGCAAGCTCGCGCACTTCGGCGTCGACCCGGGCAAGGCTTCGTAGCGGCACCCATGCGCTCCACCGTGGAGCGCGTGGGCCATCACCAGGGCCGGCGCGCGCGCAGCGGCGCTCGTGTCGAAGGGCCACGACGTGTCCGAATGACCCGGCCTCGGCGGCGCCGCCGGCCGGATCCGCGGGGTGCGCGCGCGGCACACCGCGTGCTCGAGGGCGGGGCGTGACCGGTGAGCCCGACCTCAGCACCGCGCCTCGCCCGCGCGTCCTCGTCGCCGAGGACGACGCCGACATGCGGGCGCTGGTCGCCGACATCCTCCGCAAGGAGGGCCTCGACGTCGAGGAGCTCGCCAACGGGCAGCGCCTCCTGGTGCGCGTCGTCGAGGCGTTCGGCTCCGGTCGCGAGGGCGACGCCGGCATCGATCTCATCGTCTCCGACGTGCGCATGCCGTTCTGCAGTGGGCTCGACGTCCTCGAGGAGGTCCACCGCTCGCGCTGCCGCACGCCGGTGCTGCTCATGACCGCGTTCGGCGAGCGCGACCTCTCGAGCAGGGTGCAGGCGCTGGGCGGCCGCCTCCTCGACAAACCCTTCACGCCGCTCGCGCTCCGCACGGCGGTGCGTGAGCTCCTCGGGAAGTCGGTGAGAGTCCCGTTCGTTCCGTAGGGGAATGAGGCTCGAGTGCTGGGCTCCGACGACCGGGGCGTCTACCATCGTCCAAGGCATGACCGATCACCCACGACGCCATCCTCGTCCTGCACCGCGATCGCGTGCATCGAGCGTCTGGCGTGACCGAGCGGTGGGCATGGCGGCGCTGCTCGCCTCCGGCTGCGCTGCGGCGGCCCCCTCGCACCCGAGCGTCGAGAGGGCCGCGCCGCCCGCCGCGAGGCCCATGCTGGCCGTGGTCGCCGCGCCCGCGCCGCTGCGGCGGCTGACGAACGAGGAGTACAACAACACCGTCCGCGATCTGCTCGGCGACGCGAGCCGGCCCGCCGACGCGTTCCCCCCGGACGAGGTCGTCGCCGGCTTCGAGAACAACACCGTCGCGCCGGTCACCCAGGCCCTCGTCGAGCGCTACCTGGATGCGGCGGAGGCCCTGGCGGCGCGCTCGGCGGGGCGCCTCGAGGTGCTGGCGCCATGTCCGGCGGCGGCGGCGCCCGACGGGTGCGCGCGCGCGTTCATCGACGCGTTCGGGCGCCTCGCGTACCGGCGCCCGCTCGACGACGGCGATCGCGCGGAGCTCCAGGCGATCTACGCCGACAAGGAGCGGCGGTCGGGTCATGCGCGCGCCATTCAGCTCGTCGTCGCGGCGATCCTCGCGTCGCCGAAGTTCCTGTACCGGCTGGAGCCGGCCGACGGAGGCACGAAGACGAGGCCGCTGACGGGCTTCGAGGTGGCGACCCGCCTCGCCTATTTCATCTGGGCGTCGACGCCCGACACGGAGCTGCTCGACGCCGCCGCGGCGGGCACGCTGCAGGCGCCCGAGGGCGTCGAGCGAGCGGCGCGGCGGCTGCTCTCGGACCCGCGCGCCGTCGACGGGATCCGGAGCTTTCACCGCCAGTGGCTCGAGCTGCGCGTGCTCGACACGGAGTCGAAGGACCCGGTCTTGTACCCGGCGTTCACGCCGGAGCTCAGGGCGGCCATGGTGGAGGAGACGCTGCGCTTCGCGGCGCACGCCGTGCTCGACGGCGGCGACGGCATAGCGGCCCTGCTCACGTCGAAGAGGAGCTACGTGAACGCGCCGCTGGCGAAGCTCTACGGGGTCCCGGCTCCGCCGGGGGACGGCTTCGTGCTGGTCGACCTGCCGCCGCGCGAGCGCTCCGGGCTGCTGACGCAGGCGAGCGTGATGACGGTCCTCGCCGGCGCCGAGGAGGCGTCGCCGATCCTGCGCGGCAAGTTCGTGCGCGAGAAGGTCCTGTGCGAGACCATCCGTCCGCCGCCGGCCGACGTCGACATCCGGCCGCCCCGGTTCGACCCGACGAAGACCAAGAAGGAGCGCTTCGCTCAGCACCGCACCGACCCGAGCTGCGCGTTCTGCCACGACAGCATGGACCCGACCGGCTTCGGCTTCGAGCACTATGACGCCGTCGGCGCGTGGCGAACGGTCGACGGCGCCTTCCCGGTCGACGCGACCGGGGTGCTCTCCCGCACGGACGACGCCGACGGCCCGTTCGACGGTGCGGTCGCCCTCGCGGCGCGCCTCGCGGCGAGCACCCAGGTCCGGCGCTGCCTCGCGACGCAGTGGTTCCGGGCGGCGATGGGGAGGGGCGAGCGCCCGGAGGACACCGCCTCGCGCGAGGCGGCCTACCAGGCGTTCGCGCGCGCCGGCTTCGACGTGCGCGAGCTCATCGTCGCGATCGCGACGGGCGACGCGTTCCGCCACGCGGGCTTCGAGCAAGGGAGCACGGAGTGAGGGGATCTCGCCTCGACCGTCGTCAGTTCCTCCAGGCGATGGGCCTGGGAGCCTCGCTGCTCCCGTTCGTCCCTGTCCTCGACGCGCACGCGGCGTCTTCGCCGCCCCCGAAGCGCGTCGTGTTCTTCTTCAGCTCGAACGGCACGATCCACGAGAGCTGGCTGCCGAAGATGGCCGCCGGCAAGCTCGAGCTCAGCCCGATCCTGTCGCCGCTCGAGAGCCTCAAGGCGAAGGTGCTGGTCATCGACGGGCTGAGCCACAAGGTCATCCTCGAGAAGAGCAACCGGTCCGGACACTCCGCCGGGATGAACACCGCGCTCACCGGCAGGAACAACCGGATCGTCGACCCGAGCCACCCGCTGCAGAGCATGGCGACGGGGATCTCCCTCGATCAGTACCTCGCCGACAGCCTGGGCGCGTCGACCAAGCTCCGCTCGATCCAGTGCGGGGTCCAGGTCGAGCCCTACGTCACGGCGCTCGCGGCGCTCTCGTACCGGGGGGCGCGCCAGCCAATCCTGCCGGAGAACAGCCCCTACCGCGTGTTCGATCGCCTCTTCCGGGAGGTGCCGGAGCCCGGCGCGCCCGACCGCGAGAGCCTCGCGGACCGCCAGCGGGTGCTCGAGGCCGTGTCCAAGCAGCTCGAGGCCCTCAAGGGACGCCTGCCCGCCTCGGACCGTATCAAGATGGATGCCCACCTCGAAGCCGTCCGCGCGCTCGACCACAGCCTGACCACCGGCGCCGGCGTCACCTCCGAGCACGCCTGTCGAAGGCCCGACCTGGGCCCGCCGCTCGACGTCTGGAAGAACGACGACATCCCCGCCATCGCCAGGCTCCAGATGGACCTCGTGGCCATGGCTCTCGCCTGCGACCTGACGCGCGTCGCGACGATCCAGTTCGGCAACGCCGGGGCCAGCCACCGCTTCACCTGGCTCGGACGGGAGTTCGTCACCGATCCCGCGCTCCCCGCGACCTGTCAGGCGAGGGGCTTCCACGCGCTCGCTCATCGCGAGGCCGATCCGGTGTCCCGCGCCAAGCTCGTCGCGATCAACACGTGGTATGCGCGCCAGTTCGCCTACCTCCTGGAGAAGCTCGCCTCGATCCCGGAGGCCGGAGGCAGCGTGCTCGATCACACCGCGGTCGTCTGGCTCAACGAGCTGGGCGAGGGAGGCACCCACGGACACCAGCGAACGCCGTGGGTCATCGGGGGCAGCGCCGGTGGCTTCTTCAAGACCGGTCAGGTGGTGTCGTTCCCGGGAGAGCCACACAATCGACTCCTGTTGACGCTCTGCCATGCCATGGGCGTCGCCACCGACGTGTTCGGCGACCCGGACTACTGCAGAGCCGGTCCGCTCGGCGGCGTCACGCGGTGAAGCTGCGCCGATCCGCGTCGCCGGCGGGCTGCGGCGGGTGCGTAGGGGTCACTCTGCCGTGGACAAGCCGGCCCTGCCTGGCATCTCCTCTGGCCATGCTCCGCCGATCCGCGCTGGTCCTCCTCCCGCTCTCGCTCGCCCTCGGCTGCGGTGGTGCCGCCGCTCCGCCCCCCGCGACGCCCCCGGCCGAAGCGCCCGCGAGCGACGCCACGCGCGGGCTGCAGTTGCTGCCTGACACCAAGCCGGCTCCGGAGAAGCCGGCGGACAACCGGAAGGAGGATGCGGCCTCGGGGGGGCCTCTGGCCCCGGGCCGCGCGGTCGCCACGGACGCGCCCATCGTCACCCAGATCACCGAGGACGACATCCTCGCGCTGGTGAACAAGAACGCCGAGGCCTTCTACCGGTGCCAGCGCCTCGGCGCCGGCGCCAGCAAGAGCTGGCGGGCCACGGTGACCATCAAGGCCACGGTGAGCCCGCTGGGCACCGTGACCGCGATCGAGGTGGCGAGCAGCACCACCCGGAGCCCCAAGGTCGACGCCTGCGTGACCGACGCCTTCAAGAAGCTCACCTTCGCGCGGCCGGCGGGGAGCGGCGCCACCGTGTTCACCTTCCCGATGCACTTCGATCCGATGCAGCCGGTACCGTGACCCGGGCGGGTCATGCTCGCATAGCCTGAGCGGGTATGCGCTCCCTGCTCCGCCTCCCCGCGCTCGCCCTGGCGTTCGCTTGCTCTGCCGTCGCGGCGACCGCGGTCGCGCAGCCGGTGCCCCGGGGGCCGCAAGCGCTCGCCGAGGCTGCGAAGCTCCACGACGCCGTGCACGCGCAGCTCGAGGGCGGCCACTACGCCGAAGCCCAGTCGCTGGCCGAGCGCGAGCTCGCGATCCGCGAGGCATCGCGCGGATCGAAGCACGCGGAGGTGGGCGAAGCGCTCAACGATCTGGGCGAGGTCCTCCAGCTCCGCGGCGACCGTGACGGAGCCGAGGCCCTCTACTTGCGGGCGCTGGCGATCCGCGAAAAGACGCGGGGCTCCGCGTCGGTCGAGGTCGCGGAGACCCTCGGCGACCTCGGCAGCCTCTACGTCGACACCTCGAGGTACGAGAAGGCCGAGTCGGCCTTCAAGCGGGCGCTGGCGATCCGCGAGAAGGCGCTCGGCAAGGAGCACGAGCTCACCACCTCGACGATGCAGGACCTCGCCGCGCTCTATTACTACCAGGCGGACTACCCGCGCTCCCAGCCGCTCTTCGAGCGCGTCCTCGCGATCCGCGAGCGGACGCTCGGCCCCGACTCGACCGGCGTCGCGCTCGTCGCGTCGAACCTCGCCGCGCTCCACGACAAGCTCGGCCGCACCGACGTCGCCGAGCGCCTGCACGAGCGGGTCCTCGCGATCTACGAGAAGGCGCTCGGAGCGGAGCACCCGAGCGTCGCGACCAGCTTGAACAACCTGGGGGTCATCGCCGTGAACCGCGGCGACCCGGTGCGAGCGTCGCGGCTCCTCGAGCGCGCCCTCGCGATCCGCGAGAAGGCGTTCGGCCCGGACCACCCGAGCGTCGCGCTCACCCTCAACAACCTCGCGCAGGCGTACGAGGACCGTGGCGACGACGCGCGAGCCGCGGCCGCCTACGAGCGCGCCGCCGACATCGCCGAGAAGCGGCTCGGGCTCGGGAGCTTCAAGACCGAGCAGATCCTCTACAACGCCTCGCGGCTCTTCCTCCACGTCGACGAGAAGAAGGCGGAGCTCTACTTCGAGCGGTACGTTGCGGCGAGCCGGGCGCAGGAGCACGGCGTCGTCCCGGAGCACGCGGTGGGCTTCGCGCAGCTCGCCGTGTCGGTCGGGATGCTCGCCGAGGCGGAGGAGCTGGCCGAGCGCGGGCGGAAGGCGATGCTGGTCGTGGCCGGCCCGGAGCACCCTCTCGTGGCGCAGGCGGAGCTGGTCCTGGCCGAGGTGAGCGAGCAGAGGGGCGATCTCACCGCCGCCGCGAAGGGCTACGCCCACGCCACGCTGCTGCTCGGCAACGCGTACGGCCCCGATCACCCGCTGCTCGCGCGGGGCCTCATGATGGCGGCGCGCGTGGCCGCGACGAGGAAGGAGGCTCCGGCCGCGCTCGGCTATGCCGAGCGCGCGGCGGAGATCGACGAGCGCGCGATGCGGGTCGTGCTCGGCGTCGGCTCCGAGGCGCAGAAGAAGACCTACGTGGCGGCGAGCGCGCGCCACACCGACGATCTGGTGGCGCTCCACGCCGAGCTCCTCGGCGGCGACGCGCGGGCGATCCGGCTGGCGCTGCTCGCGATCCTGCGGCGCAAGGGGCGCGCGCTCGACGCGCTCGCCGACGGGGTCGGCGCGCTCCGGCGGCGGCTCGCGCCCGAGGACGTCGAGCTCCTCGATCGGCTCTCGGCGATGCGCGGGGTCATCGCGGCGGGGATGCTCTCGCCGCCGAAGAGCGCCGAGCGGCAGGCCGAGCTCGCGATCGCCGAGGCCGCGGCGGACGATCTGGAGAAGCGCATCAGCGAGCGGAGCGCGGCCTATCAGGCCGCCGACGAGGCGATCACCGTGGAGAGCGTCCAGGCGCGCATCGCCCCGGGATCGGCCCTCGTCGAGGTGTTCGTGCGACACCCTCGCGACGCGCGCTCGGGCGAGGACCGGCCGGCCCGCGTGGTCGCCTACGTCCTCGGTCACGCCGGCGATCCGCGCTGGACCGATCTCGGCGAGGCGAGCGCGATCGACGAGGCGGTCACCAGGCTCCGCGCCGCGCTCGCGTCGCCCGCGAGCACCGACGTCGAGGCCCGGGCGCGCGCGCTCGACGAGCGCGTGATGAAGCCGATTCGAGGGCTCCTCGGCGACGCGCGGCGCGTGCTCTTCTCGCCCGACGGCGCCCTCAACCTGGTGCCCATCGGCGTGCTCCGCGACGAGGACGGGCGCTACCTCGTCGAAGATTTCGCGGTGACCTACCTCGCGAGCGGCCGCGATCTCCTCCGTATCCCCCTGGCGCGGGCCCCTCGATCCGGGGACGTGGTGATCGCCGATCCCGCCTTCGGTGAGCGCGCGGTCGGCGCGATGCCCGGGGAGGGCGCGCTCGCGCGCGCGGTGTTCCAGAGGCTGCCCGGCACCGCCGACGAGGCGAGGGCCATCGCGAGGCTGCTGCCCGCGGCCGAGATCCTGACGCAGGAAAGGGCGACGGAGGAGGCGGTCAAGGCGCTCCACGGTCCGCGGCTCTTGCACGTCGCGACGCACGGCTTCTTCCTGGCGCCGGCGCCCACGCCGGCGCGCTCCTCGCGGGGGCTGGAGCTCGGCGGCACCGTCGATTCGAAGCGCGCCGCCTCGATCGCGAATCCTCTGCTCGACTCGGGGCTCGCCTTCGCGGGAGCGAACGAGCACCGCGATGGCAACAGCGGCGTGCTCACCGCGCTCGAGGTGTCGGCGCTCGATCTCTGGGGAACGAAGCTCGTCGTCCTCTCGGCGTGCGAGACCGGCCTGGGCACCGTCGAGGCCGGCGACGGCGTCGCCGGCCTCGAGCGCGCGCTGGTGATGGCCGGCGCCGAGAGCGAGGTGATGAGCCTCTGGAACGTCGACGACGCGGCGACGCGCGATCTCATGATCGGCTACTACCGCCGCCTCGCCGCCGGGGGGGGCCGCAGCGAGGCGCTCCGCGAAGCCGAGATCGCGCTGCTGAGGACGCCCTCGCGCGCGCACCCCTACTACTGGGGGAGCTTCGTCGCGTTCGGCGACGACCGCACCCTCGACGGCCGCGCCGCGACGCCGGCGTTCGAGCCGAGGCCTGCCGGGCGCGCCCTCCCCGGTGCGCGCGGCTGCGGCTGCGGGGTCGTCCCGGCGCGCGACGGTGGCGCCTTCGCGTCGGTCGCCGTCGCGTTTCTCGTGGCGCGTCGGTGGCGTCGGCGATCGGCCCGACCGCCTCAGCCCGGACCGCGGGTCGCCACGGAGCCCCGCAGGCGATGAAACCAGTAGCGGAGCCCCGCGTCCGGCGGCGGCTTCGCGAGGGCCGAGAACTCTTCGTCGCCGAGCCGGCGGTCGAGGAGGGCGAAGGCTTGCACCAGGGCGTCGTCGCTGACCAGGGCCAACGCCGGTGTCAGGTGCAGATAGCTCGCGAGGGCGGCTCCCAGGGCGCGGGGCGCGAACTCGCCTGGACCCGGCTGCTCCAATCCTCGCGCGACAATCTCGCCGTCGATGAGGACTCGCCCAGCCACCCCCGACCGTCCTCGGGCGCCGCTGCTGAAGCGGTGATGGGTGATGTGAAGCTCCAGACGATCGGCCACCCGGTCGTCCAGGCAGAGCTCCCGGAGCGCCTTCACCATCGCGTGCCAGGGCATCTTCCCGGCAAGCTCGCCGGTCGCGTGGAAGGAGGCCTTGCCCCGATCGGTGTGCGCCACGATGAAGGCGCCCCGCACCTCGGCGGAGATCACCTTGCCGAAGAGGCTCGGCACCTCGCACTCCACGGCTCCGCGGTCCAGCTCGGCGACGACGCGGCCGGTCTCGCCATCGACGTCGCAGCGGCGTGGGTGTCGTCTCATCTCTGCAATGCTTTCATGCTACAGGCCCACGACCGCCACGCCGTCGAGCTCGACGCCGCGGGGGAGCTGGGTGACCTGCTCGCACGTGTTCGACCCCCAGCACCAGACCTGACCCCCGGCGTCGAGCGCGCACGCATGCTCGGCACCCTCGCCGACGCTGACCACGTCCTTCAGCCCCGGCACCCTCTGGAGCCCCCAGGCAGGCCACCCTGCCGACCGTGTCCAGCGCGCAGGTGAACTGGTAGCCGACGGCGAGCTGGGTCGCGCCGGCGAGCTCCGGCACCCGGGTCGGGGGATGCTCGAGGAGCGCGCCGTTGCCGAGGCGCCCGCCGGACGTCGTGCCCCAGCACGAGACCGCTCCAGAGCGCCGCCGCGCGCAACTGAAGCCGTCGCCCGCCTGGATCGCCACGGCATCGCTGACCCCGCTCACCTCGCGGACGACCGGCGGCTCGTCGGGACCGCCGTAGGCGCCGGCGCCGTACTGCCCGGCGTAGTCATCCCCCCAGCACGCGACCCTGCCGGAGCGGCGCAGCGCGCAGCCGTGGTCCTTGCCGGTCGCGACGTCGACGGCGTCGTCGACGGCGGGGACCTCGAACAGGGACCCGCGGAGGGCCGTGCCCGGCACACGCGACAGACGCGCCACGATCCGCCCGCCGCCGCTGCAGACGACCTGGCCGCGGCGGCGTACCGCGCACCGCCCCTGGTTGGAATATGCGCTCACCCGCACGGCATCGTCGACGTCGGGCGAGGCGGCGGCCGGCTTGCGCGCATCCCAGCAGGACAGCTGGCCGTCGGAGTGGATGGCGCAGAAGCCATTCAGCGTGGCCATGACCCGCCTGACGGCGCCGAGCTCGGGGGTGGGAAACGGCTCCCACGATGGCGGGCTGCCGGGGGGGACCTCCCGCCTCGGGTCCGGGTATCGGAGGGCCTTGCACGCGAGCTCTCCGGTGGCCAGCAGCGCGCAGATCGCGGGGCCGTCGCCGAGCGCGAAGTCGACGACGCCGGCGTGAAACGTGGGGGCGGTCTGCTCCACCCCGCGGCTCCAGCAGGAGAGCGCCCCCGTGGCGTGCAAGGCGCACCCGGAGCGGAAGCGGACCTGGACCGCGACCAGATCGTCGGCAGAGATGGTGGGTACGCGCACCGGGGTCGGTCGCGGCGTGACCGCGTCGTCGGTTTCGACGCCGGTGTTCTCACCCCAGCAGACGACGCCGGCCTCCGTGGTCGCGCAGGTGTGATCCTCGTGCGTCGACAGGCTGCGGTCGGTCCACCGACCTGGGGGCGGAGCGGCCGGGGGGGCGGCCGGGGCGCGGAGCGCGTCGGCTCGACGATGCGCGGATCGCACGCGACCGCCGGGCAGCCGAGCAGGAGCACGAGCACGGCCGACCAGCGCATGCGCGCATCGTAGCTCTCCAGAGCGTCGACGCGCTCGACCCGGCGGAGCGCGCGCTGCCGCCGCAGCCGCGCCGGGGCGTGGAGCCTTCCCTCGTTGACCCCGACCTTCTTCTCCCTCACCTCGACCCTTTCCTCGGGCACCTGGAGGCTTTCCGCGCTGACCCCGACCTTCCTCTCCCGGACCCCGACCCTTTTCTCCAGCACGCGGAGCCTTCCCCCGGGCAGGTGGAGGCTTCCCTTCCTCACCCGGAGGGTTCCCTCGCTGACCCCGAGCCTTTTCTCCGGCACCCGGCGGCTTCCCTCGGACCGGTGGAGGCTTCCCTTCCTCACCCGGCGCCTTCCCTCCGGCACCTTGCGCCTCTTGTCGGGCCGAGTACGACGCGTTGCGTCGCGCGCCGCATCATCGGACTGCTCCGGAGGGCCCGCGCTCCCATGGTACGCATCCCGCATGTCCCTCCCCCCCGGCGCCGAGCCCCGCGCCGTCTGCGCCCGCTGCCGCCGCCCCGAGAGCGTCTGCTATTGCCGGCACGTCACGCAGCTCGAGACCAGGACCCGCATCGTCCTGCTCCAGCACCCCCGCGAGCGCGATGTCCCCATCGGCACCGCGCGCATGGCGAGCCTCTGCCTGCCCAATGCGGAGCTCCACGTCGGCGTCCACTGGGGCGGCTCCGCCGCGCTCGCGCGCGCGCTCGGCGATCCCTCGCGGCCGGCCGCGCTCCTCTATCCGGGCCCGGGCGCCATCGACGTCGTGGCGAGCCCCCCGCGCGGGCCCGTGACGCTGATCGTGGTCGACGGGACCTGGTCGCAGACCCGCACGGTCGTGCGCGACAACCCCGAGCTCGCCGCCCTGCCGCGCTACGCCTTCACCCCGCCGGAGCCCAGCGAGTACCGCATCCGGCAAGAGCCGCAGGAGGCCTACGTCTCGACCATCGAGGCGCTCGTCCACGTGCTGGGCGCGCTCGAGGGGGATCCCGCGCGCTTCCGCGCGCTCTTGCTCCCGTTCCGGGCCATGGTCGAGGCGCAGCTGGCGTGCGCGAAGAACCTGCACCACGGCCGGCGCCGGCCGAGGGCGCCGGGGCCGCGGCGCGTGCGCGAGCGCGTGCCGGCGTGGCTCCGCGAGCGCGCGGCCGATCTGGTGTGCGTCGTCGGCGAGGCCAACGCCTGGCCCTACCACTCGCCGGAGCGCGAGGTCGACTACCCCGACGAGGTCGTCCACTGGGTCGCTCGCCGCGTGGCCACCGGCGAGACCTTCGACCTCGTCATCGCACCCCGGAACCCCCTGTCGGCGACGACGCCGGTGCACCTCGATCTACCCCCGGAGGTGCTCCTCGCGGGCGAGTCCCTCCCCACCTTCCTCGAGCGGTGGCGGGCCTTCGTGCGGGAGACGGACGTGCTCTGCGCGTGGGGGCCGTACGCCATCAAGCTCCTGACCCGCGTGGGGGGCCACCTGCCGCCCATGCGCGTCGACGTGCGGCAGCTCGCCCGCGACGCCTCCGGAGGCAAGGTCGGCACGGTGGAAGAGTACTGGGCATCGCTGGGCACGCCTCCGTCTCCGCGGCGTGGCCCGGGGCGCGCGGGGGCCCGGCTCGCGCAGACCGTCGCCATCCTGCAAAGCCTCGCGGCGAGAGCCGGAGAGCTGGTGGCGTGAGCCTCAGGGCGGCGGCTCGGCCTTCGCACCGAGGTCGATGACCAGATTGCGCGCGGCCCTGCATTTACGCGCCCCGAGGTCGACGCCGATGGCGTCGAGCCCGAGCGCGTTGGCGACGGCCAGCGCGGTCCCGTGTCCGCAGAAGGGGTCCACCACGACGCGCGTCGCCGTCTCGTCGAGCAGGTAGCGGCAGGCCAGCACGCAGGCGTCGACGCCCATGGCCCGGCTCCACGGCTTGAACCCGGCGCCCGGGAGCACGTCGGGGCTCGCATGCGTCGGCGGAGGGAGGGGCCCCCGCGACACGCAGAGCAGGTGCGCGTAGCTGGCCCGGCCGAAGGTGGGAGTGCCCACGGGCACGCGACAGACGATCTTGTGCCACACCAGCGTGGCGCCCTCGTCGTCGGCGGCGCGGGCGATCAGGTAGCCCTTGTCCACCCAGGTGCCGCGGCGGCGGACGTCGCTCTGGTAGAAGATCGCGACTCCCTCCGGGGGGATCCAGCGGAGGATCCGCCGCGCCGTCGCCACGAACCACGCCCGCCAGCCCTCGAAGCCGAGCTCGGCCAGCTCCGAGAGGTCGGGCAGGGAGGTGACCACGCTGCTGCCCGGCGGGGCGGCGTTGGCGTCGAGCCAGGCCAGGGCCTCGGCGTGGACGATGAGCCGCTGCGGCGACGAGGGGGGCGCCTCGGTCACCGGCCGCGAAGCTCGGGCTGCTGGCAAAGACGCCGCGACCGCCCATGCAGACCGCGGTCGATCTCGTCAACCCGAGCGGCGGAGGTGGGTGTTCTCGGTGAGTCCCTTCCCGGATGCGTCATCTCTCCGACTATGCCGCATTCTGGCGGCGGCGCGAGCGCGCGCAGGTGCGCGCGGTGCTCGCCGCAGCCACGGGCGACGTGGTCAACGGGCAGCTTCGCTTCGAGGCGCTGCGACGAAGGTCCTCAGGGCTGGAGTGATTCAGGCTCGAACAGGATCGGGTAGATCACGGTCAGGATGCCGCTGCCGCCGCTCGGCGGGGGGAAGGTCAGCGACCGGAAGCCGCGCACGACGCAGGCGACCACGGCCGGGTCCGGCAGCGTCGAGCCCGCGTCGACGGCACTGGTGACCGAGCCCTCCTTGCCAATGACGAACCGGACGACCACCTTGCCCGCGAGCTTCGGGTTCCTTTGGAGCCCCTTCCGGTAACAGAGCCGGTGTCGCCCGAAGCCCGGCCGCACGGTCTGCTGGATGACCTCGGGAGGCAGCCTGGCGCTGGGCGACCGGCCCCGCCCCCGGCGCCGGGCCTCCCCGTCTGGAGCTTCGGCCGCGCCGGCCTCCTCGGGCGCGCCGGCGTCGAGGATCAGGGCTGCCTCGGCAGCGGGGAAGGTGCTTTCCGACGCGGTCGGCGCGGGGGGCGCGCGTTCGATCGGGGCTGCTGGCCGCCGGGGAGCTTCGGCGCTGCCGCAGGCGACGGGTAGGGCCAAGGCGAGCACGATCGCGGTGAGCGCGAGCCGCGTCGTCACCCCTGTGCGAGCACGCCGGCTCGCCGGAGGCGGGCGAGATGCGTCTTCGGCTCTCATGCAGGTCCTGGTCTGCCTGCGAAGACGTCGACCGGGCCCGCCATCCCGCGAGCCTATCAGCCGCGACGCCGCTTGGTGCGTGCGCGAAGATCCATGTTCACGCGCCCCCTGTTCCAGTACCTCTCGACGCCGACCGCCGCGCGCGCGCGGCGGTCGCGAGAGGGAACGTCGATGCCCGCATTTCACCCCGAGCTCGAAAGCGTCGCGCGGCGCCTCCTGCGGTTCTCCTTCGGACCTCGGCTCGTCTGGCGGATGCGTCGCGCGCAGGCGTCGAGGATAGCCCTGCTCGCGCTCGCTCTCCCCGCCTGCGGCTCGTCGGCCGCGACCATGGAGCACCTGACCGACCTCGCGCATCGCTACGAGACGGGGCAGGGCCTGCCGAGAGACGAGGTCCAGGCCCTCGCGCTCTATCGACGAGCGTGCGAGGGCGGCTCGATGCGTGCCTGCGTGCCCGTCGCCTTCGGCTACCTCGGCGGCCACGGCGTGCCGGTGGACAAGGCGCGGGCCGCCGCGCTGTTCGGGCGCGCGTGCGACGCCGGTGAAGCGGTCGGGTGCCTCGCCCTGGGGGGCCTCTACGAGGACGGCGCGGGTGTAGCCAGGGACGTGGCCGCGGCCGGCAGGTCCTACACGCGAGGCTGCGATCGAGGCAACGCGCGGAGCTGCGGCGCGCTCGGGAGCCTGTACGAAGCAGGCGCGGGCGTACCCAGAGACGACGCGCGGGCCGTCGCGCTGCGCGAGCGGGCCTGCCTCGGAGGCGGGTCGCAGGACTGTCTCCACGTCGCCCTGCAGTACCAGGACGGGCGCGGCGCGGCGCAGAGCACCACCCGCGCCGTCGCGATCTACGGGTACGCGTGCCAGGCGTTCCCCTCCACGTGCAGCCACCTCGGCGTCCTCTACGCGAGCGGCGCCGGGGTGCCGCCGGACGGCGCGCGCGCCGCCGCGCTCTACCGGCGGGCCTGCGACGCCCGCAACGCGCAGGCGTGCGCCATCCTCGAGCACGTGGTCCAGCCGCGCCCGACGGTCGCCCCGGCGGTCGCCCCGTCCCCCGGCGGAGGCGTCGCCAATGCGGCGAGCGTGGTGGCCGGCATGGCTGCTGGCTTCCGGCGTTGTTACCAGGCGGGGCTCGGTGAGGAGCGGGACATGAAGGGCAGCGTGCGGTTGACCGCGAAGATCGGCGCGCAAGGCGAGGTCCTGACGGCGGAGCCGCGCAGCACCGGGCTGCTGCCGGCGGTGGTCGAGTGCGTGCGGCTACGCGTGCTCGACGCGCGGTTCGCCTCGCCCGAGGGTGGAGGGGCGACCGTCGTGATCCCGGTGACGTTCACGTCGCAGTGAGCCCCAGGGCCGCTCTCGGCCTCACGGCGTCCGCCCGCTCACGCCGCGCGGGGGGCCCATCGCGACCGGCTCGAGCCCCATGGGCGACCCTCGCGTCACGATCCCTCAACGATTCCCCAAGGTAGCCCCGGTCGGTTTCGAACCGACACGCCCGTCTGGGCCGCGGATTTTAAATCCACTGCGTCTGCCATTTCGCCACGGGGCCAAGACAATCAAATCTCGCTGTAGACCCCTCGGCCTCTCGTGCACCCCTCCCTGATCCCACCGCCCCCGGAAGCTCCGGGGCCGCCACCCGGCCGAATCGTAGCGCTCCCGAGGCGGCGTCGGCAACGGAACGGCCGGGGCGTCCTTTCAGCTCCGCGTCCCGCGCCCCAGGAGCAGGCCCCCCAGGGCCAGGAGCGCCGTGCCGTAGCCGAGCAAAAGCGCGCCGCGGATCGCGATACGGCGGGTGAAGCCGCACACCGGGCTCCGGCGGGCGAGCAGCGCCAGCAGGCCCGCCGCGAGCCAGGCCGCGCCCGAGACGATCGCGGCGGGGCGGAACCCGAAGCCGAGCCAGGCCAGGACGCCGACGAGGCCGCCGAAGGCGCAGGAGGCGTGCAAGCCGGACAGCGTCGCGCGGTGGGCGGCCCGAGGGAAGGACTCCACCCCGGGCGTCTATGCACCGGCCGCGCCAACGCGCTCGGTGGGGAGGAGAGTCCATCGTCTCAGCCGTTGGGGAGGTTGATGTTGCGGCTCTGCAGCACATCGCGGACGGCGGCCCGGGCTGGACCGGCGAGCTGCTTGACCTGCTCGCGCGCCAGGTCGACGAAGCGCAGCCCGCGCGCCCGCTTGAGGGCCTCGACGGCGGCGGTGCGCTCCTGGGTGCCGTCGTGCTGGATGATGCCGAGGAGCAGCTCGGCCGCTTCGAGGGTGTCGATCTTGGCGAGGGCGCGCACCGCGGAGGCGCGGACGACGGCCGACTGCGACTCGCGGTAGATGCGCGCCAGGGGGTCGAAGGCGTGGGGGAAGCGCAGCTCTTCGAGGGCCTTGGCGGCCTCCTGGACGATGGTGCCGTCAGGATCGGCGAGCGCCTCGCGCAGGGTGATGAAGGTGCGCTTGTAGAGGAAGCGCGAGAGCGCGCGGACCACGGCGGCCCGCACCTCGGGCTCGGGGCGGCGGTAGAGGTGCTCGAGGGGCGAGAGGATGGTGTAGAGCTCGACCAGGGCGAGCTGCTCGGCGAGGCGCACCCAGGCCTCCGGCCCCGGCGCCCGCGGGGTGGGCATGGGCGCTGGCGGGGCGGCCCCGGTCGGCTGGGGGCCGGGTGCGGCGGACGCCTCCACGGCGAGGGCGGAGAGGCGCGCCAGCATGGCCCGGCGGCGGGTGACCTCGGACCACTCGCTGGGGTTGAGGACGATGTCGCCGCAGGCCTGCGACGCGCTCCCGCCTTGCTCCCACTCCACCAGATCGACGTGCCACACCTCGGGGAAGCCGACCTCATGGCGCAGGTGGGCGGGCAGGGGAGCCGCGTCGATGGCCAGGTCCTGCGCGGTCTGGTAGCGGCCGGTGGCGCGCGCGTAGTGCTTTGTCCGCGACTCCTCGAGCGGGAGCTGGGAGAGCGCCCGGTAGACCGAGCCCACCTGGCGGTACTGCCCGGCCTCGCCCAGCGCGATCACCGCGGCGAGCAGCGCGTTCTCGGCGATCTCCGGCGGGGCCTGACGCTTGCGCGAGGCCGCCGCCACCTCTTGCCAGAGGCGCGCCTGGGTGAGGGTGGCGAAGCTCGACACCTGGGGGAGGCCCTCCTTGCGCGCGTAGGTGGACATCTCGCGGGCCAGCGTGGCCGCGGCCGAGACCTCGCCCTGCTTCTCGGCGGCGCCCACGGCCTCCTCGTAGGACTGGAGGGCGTAGTAGCGCAGGTGATCCTCGCGGAGGATGCGGATCACGTTCACGTAGCCCTCGAGCACGTGCTCGAACTCCTGGCTCTCGCGGCCGACGGCGATGAGCACCTGGTAGCAGTCGAAGGCGCGCTCGCGCTGGCCGATGGTCTCGTAGCGATCGGCGGCCTCCTCGAGCAGGTGCACCGAGGCCACCACGGCCTCGCGCGCGGCGGTGGCGTCGCCGGTGCGCTTGGCGGTGCGGGCCAGGTTGAAGCGGGCGAGGCCGGCGGCGTAGAGCTCGGACCCGGAGGAGGAGAGCAGGTGCGCGAGGCGCGACCACAGGGCCCTGGCCCGGGCGAAGTCCCCGCCGCGCTCGCCGGCGATGGCGGCCTGGGCCACCAGGCCCGCGGCCTCGTACTCGTCGGCAGCCTTGGCGTAGACGCCGCGGGCGCGCTCCCGATCGGCGTCGCGATCGGCCCAGGCGAGGAGGGTGCGCGCCCGGTCGATGGGCGGGACCCGGCCGATGAGCTGGCGCTGCGACTTGTCGTTGCCGGCGTACCAGTCGAGGGTCAGCGCCGCGCGGAAGTTGCCCGCCTGCGCGAGCACGTCGCGCAGCTCGGCGGTGGCGCCGACGTAGTCCTCCTCGCGCGCGGTGGTGTGCTGGAGGGCGGCGAAGAGCGCGCCCTGGGCGCGGGCGAAGTCTCCCCGGGATCGCGCGGCGCGCGCCTCGTCCCGGAGCTCGTGGAGGGGGCGGGTGCTCATGCGCGGGGACCTGCGGCAGCCAGAAATTGAACCACGGGGGCCGCGAGCGTAGCGCGCTTTCCCCGCGAGGTGCCGGCCGCGGCGCGATCGGGTCCGTGGGGGAGGCCGGGAGCCACGGAGCACGATCGCGGCGCCCACGAAGGTGCCCACCTCCAGAAGGCCGCGCTACACTCTGCCCCGTACCCGTAGCAAGGAGCACGAGTGGTGAACCACAATCGAAGCGTTCTCGTGGTGGCGATGATGATCGGTGCCCTCGGGGCGCCGGGCTGCAAGACCAAGGCGTCGGTCAGCGAAGACACCAGCACGGCCCCGGCGGCGCCCCCGCCCCCGGTCGCGGCTCCCACGCCGGCGCCGACCCCGGCCGCGGCGGACGTCGTCGCGCCGGCCGGCACGGAAGGGGCGGTCTCCATGACGAGCCCCCTGCCCATGCCCCCCGCCGACCGCGTCGAGACCCAGGGGCCGGCGCCGAGCCCGAAGCACGTCTGGGTGGCCGGCTACTGGCACTGGGCCGGCCGTGAGTACGCCTGGAACCCCGGTTACTGGCAGGATCCGGACCTCGCCGCGCCCTCGGCACCGCCGGCGCTCCGCGTCGAGGTCCCGGGCCTCGCGCCGAGCGCGAACCACTTCTACGCGCCCGGCTACTGGCGGTGGAGCGGTCGCGAGTACCTCTGGGCCCCCGGTCACTGGGCGATGCGGCGCGCCGGCTTCGCCTACACGCACCCCTACTACGAGTCGGTGGGTGGCCGCTGGCTGCGCCGCGGCTACGGCTGGGAGCGTCAGGACGCCGCCTGGCACGCCCGCTACGGCGGCTGGGAGCACCCCCACGGCGACGTCTTCGTCCACCGCGGCGAGGTCGTGGAGTGGAACCGTCGCGGCGAGCGCGAGGGCTGGGGCCGCGGCCACGTCGTCATCCGCCACTGAGAGCTCGTTCATCAGCCTGCTACGCGCCCCGATGCGTCGGTCGGCCTCGGTCACCGTACAGGAGTACGGCTCCCTCGGCCTCCCTAGCCTCGGGGCGCTCGCGACGGCTGCTGAACCAGCTCTGGAACGGTGGTTGGGAAGAGGCGGAGCTCATTCCGACGGCGGGGGGGGGCGTTGCGAGGTTCCTCGCAGCGATCGCGGTCCGCCGGGTGGCCGGATGCTCAGCGGCGCGCCCTCGCGCTCGGGGGCGCCCTGCGTCTCGGTCAAGATCGACTTGGCCGCGTCGGCCCGGGCGACGCCGTGGGCGAGGGTGGCGTGGTCGACGACCCAGTGGGCGTTGAGCAGGTCGAGGTAGTCGAGATCGAGCTTGCCGCCCGAGGGCAGGATGAACACCGCGGCGAGGTGGGCGTGCTGGCGGACGGCCTGCACCATCTCGCGGGGGATGTAGAGGGCGGCGTGGGTGAAGAGGTGGACCACCGGTGAGCGGGGGTCGCGGTGCCGCGCCATGTCCAGCTCGGTGGAGAGCTCGGCGAAGACCCGCGCCGGGTTGCGCCCGCGCTCGCCGCGGAAGGCGAGCAGGTGCGCGGTGGGGAGCTGGCCGTTGCGCGAGCGGTGCAGCTCGTAGAGGCGGGAGTCGAAGAAGCGGAAGGCCACGTCCTCGCCCTCGAGGAGGAGCTTCTTCCCGGTGGCGATGGCCATCCCGCGGGCGAAGGTCTGCCGGTCGCCTCGCATCGAGGCCGACGCGTCGATGAGCAGGTAATGGATGCGCTTCTGCTCGTCCTTGCTCTGCTCGCGGGCGAAGTAGAGCACCTCGTTGTCGGCGATGCGGCGCACCAGCTCCAGGTCGTCCCAGGCCAGCTCGGTGAGGACCATGCTGTCGATCGAGCCGCGCGTCCCCAGGCCGGAGTACCCGTGCGAGGCGCTGGTGCCGGCCGCGGGGCGGGTCTTGGTCTCGAGCACGCTGGGGAGGATCTCCAGCGAGAAGTTGACGATGTCGTTGGCCTCGGGCGACTCCAGCGCGGCGAGGAGATCCACCTGCGCCAGGGCGCCGGCGGCCTCGGAGCCGAGCATGCCGAACAGGCGCAGGGTGTCGAGGTCGAGCGCGTCCGCCATGGTCAGGACGAAGAGGCGGCCGGACTCGAGCGCGCCCAGCGCCGCGGCCTCGAACTCGCGGCGGGTGGCGGCGAAGAGGGCGGGGAGCTGGGGCTCGAGGTCGTCGAAGAGGCTGGCGTCGATGGGCACGGCCGGGCGGTACGCCGGGGGCACCGCGGTGCGGGCGGCCACGGTGCCGAGCAGGCGGGAGAGGACGACGATGATGAGGTCGTCGTTCATCTTGAGCTGGGCCGCGCGCCGGGCCGCCTCGCTCTCGCCCAGCTCGACGAGGACGGAGCGGTAGACCTCGGCCAGCCTGGCGCCGTCGCGCATGCGCCCCGCGAGGACGTCCCCGCCGACGCGTGGGCCCACGCCGAGCTGTTCGCGCGGCGCCGCGAAGAGGAGCCCGACGTCGTGGACCAGGCAGAAGGGGAGCACGACGCCGAGCCGCTCGAGGCCCTCCAGCCAGCGCAGCGCGCGCAGCGCCAAAGACGACGAGTAGGGGCGCACGTACGAGAGGGCCAGCGATCCCAGCGGGCCGGCGACGGCGGGATCGGCGAGCTGCGAGTCAGCGACGGGCACGCTCCGCACGGTAGCAGCTCCGCTCGGGCGCAGAAGCGTGCAATGCTCCTGTGGTGACCTGGATGGCCGATCTCCAGGCGCTCGACGAGCGCATCCTGATGGCGGCTCGGGGGGCCCCCGCGGCGCTGGTGCCGTTCTTCCACGTGCTCACCGTGATCGGCGGCGGCTGGGCCCTCCTGGCGCTCGTCCCGTTCGCGGTCCAGCGCGCCACCCGCGCCGCCACGGCCTGGCTCTTCGCCGCCATCGTGACCCAGAGCGCGCTGGTGTCGATCCTCAAGCACCTGGTCGGCCGGGTGCGCCCCTGCGACGCGCTCGCCTGGTGTACGCCCATCGCGGTGGCCTCCCCGGGCGGGGGATCCTTCCCCAGCGGGCACGCCGCCGGCTCGTTCGCGTTCGCCGCGTTCATCGCGGTGCGCGCGCCCCGGTGGGCCTTGCCGGCGTTGGTCTGGGCGGCGCTGGTGGCCTGGTCGCGCTGCGTCCTCGGCGTGCACTATCCGAGCGACATCCTCGCCGGCGCGCTGCTGGGCAGCGTCGTCGGCGCGATCTTCGCGCGCCGGTCCCTGCGGGCCTAGGTCTGCGACGGATCGAGGACGCGCGCCACCGCCGGCGGGGAGTAGCTGGCCAGGCGCTCGGCCAGGCGCTCGGGGTCGCGCTCGACGAAGAGCATCGCCCGGTGCTCGGGCCGCAGCAGCCCCTCGCGGGCGGCGTGGTCGAGGAAGGTCACCAGGGGGGCGTAGTAGTCGTCGACGTCGAGCAGGGCGCAGGGCTTGTGGTGGAGGCCGAGCTGCGACCAGGTGAGGATCTCGAAGAGCTCGTCCAGCGTCCCGAACCCGCCGGGGAGCGCCACGAAGGCGTCGGCGCGGGCGGCCATCTCCGCCTTGCGCTCGTGCATCGAGCCCACCAGGCGGAGCTCGGTCAGCCCCGGGTGCGCGACCTCGCGGGCGACCATGAACTCGGGGAGGACGCCGACGACCCTGCCGCCGCGGGCGAGGGCGCCGTCGGCGACCGCGCCCATGAGGCCCGTGGACGCGCCGCCGTAGACCAGGGTCAGCGCGCGGGCGGCGAGCACCTCCCCGAGGCGGCGCGCCGCCGCCGCATAGCTCGGACGGGCCCCCGGGTTGCCGCCGCAGAACACGCAGACGCTCTTCATTCGCGCGCTATAGAAGAGCGGGCGACGGGACGCCACCGCGACGCGGCGCGGGCTCGCGCTAGGCCGCCTTCTTCGGCTCCGCCTTGCCCTGCTCGGCCTTGCCCTCCTTGGCGCCGCCGATCTCGACCTTGCGCGCCTGCATCTCGACCCTCTTGGGCACGCTGATGTGGAGCACGCCCGCCTTGAGCTCGGCCTTGACCTTGTCGACGTCGGCGCCCTCGGGCATCACGAACGAGCGGCTGAAGGCGCCGTAGGAGCGCTCATAGGCGAAGTAGCGGTCGTCCTCCTGACGCTCCTCCTCCTCGCGCTTGCCGCTCACGGTGATGCGGTTGCCGGTGATGGAGACGTCGAGATCCTCGTCGCGCACGCCGGGCAGGTCGGCCTTGAGGACGTAGGCGTCCTTGGTCTCCTTGATCTCGATGTCGGGCGCGAACATCTCGCTCAGCGGGGCGACCAGGCCGCCGAACGGATCGAAGCTCATCATGTCCCGGATCATCCGGACGGGGTCCATCATGCGGAACGGATCGAGCGAGCGCAGCGGGCTGCTCCGCGGGTCCCAGGTCTTCGCCATCGACTCGCGCGGCTCACTCTTGCGAATGCTCAGGTTGGCCATCGTACCCTCCTTGCCGTCATCGGCCCCCCGCGGCGAGCACGAAGCGTGCGCGGGGCGGGTGCGCGCGCCGGGCACGTCGCTTGCCGGGCAGTCAGCCCGAGAAGAGGCGCGCGCACGTCATGCTCGATCGTGGACTCACTCTCCTTCGCATCCGCGGGATCCCGGTGCGGCTGCACCCCAGCCTGCTCCTGTTCCTCCCGTACCTCGCCTTCGTGGCGATGCGGCAGATCGGCTACGTGACCGACAGGCTAGGCCTGCCGCGCGACGCCTATCACCTGCCGCCGCTCGTCTGGGGCGTGCTCCTCGCGGTCGGCCTCTTCGTCGCCGTGCTGGCGCACGAGCTGGCCCACTCGCTGGTGGCCCTCCGGAGCGGCGTGCGGGTCCGCTCGATCACCCTGATGATGCTGGGCGGCGTCTCCGTCATCGAGGGCGAGCTGCCGCCGGGCCGCGAGGCGTGGATGGCCTTCGCCGGGCCGCTCGCCAGCTTCGCCATCGCGGCGCTGGGCTATGGCGCCTTCCGGGTCGTCCCCTTGCCGGCGGAGGCGCGCGCCGCGCTCTTCGCGTTCGCGATGACCAACGCCATGCTGGGCGTCTTCAACCTGCTCCCCGCCTTCCCCATGGACGGCGGGCGCGTGCTCCGGGGCCTCCTCGCCGGTCGCCTCGGCCAGCAACGCGCCACCGCCGTCGCGGCGGGGATCGGCAAGGCGATGGCGGTCGCCTTCGCGCTCTTCGCGGTCGTCTCCTTCAACCTCATCCTCCTGCTCATCGCCTGGTTCGTGTACGCTGGCGCGGGCGCCGAGCAGGGCCGCCTCTCGCTGCGCCACGCGCTCGAGGGGGTGCCGGTCCGCGAGCTGATGTCGGATCGCGTGGGTGAGGCCGAGGCGGAGGAGCCCGTGGGCGAGGTGCTCCGTCGGCTCGTGCGCGACGGGCTCGCGGCAGCCCGCGTGTGGGGCCCGGACGGCGCGCCGGGGCACTCCCTGCTCGGGCTCGTCACCGCCGACGGTCTCGAGAGCGTCGCCGAGCGCGGCGGCGCGGGCTCGCCGGTGACGGCCGCCATGGATCGGCGGCCGCCCGAGGCCCACCCCTGGGACGAGGCCACGACGGCGCTCGAGTCCCTCGCGGGCGGCGAGGCCCAGGCGGTCGCGGTGGTGGACGAGGGGGGCGCCATCGTCGGCGTGGTGACGGTGAACGAGCTCAAGCGTGCGGCGGTGCTGGGGCGGCTGTCGCGATCCTGACGCGGGGGCGCAACAAATGGCGGCTCGGGTGGGACAGAGATCCGCTCCGGTCCGAAAACGGTTGACGTTGCTGGTGCGGCAAAACGACGATCGCTCACTGCACCGTGCAGTGAACCCCCACCAGACCCGGAGACTTCCCTCATGGCCTCGGACCCGAATTTCGTCCCGTCACCGCCCCAGCCCGCCGACGACGACGCTCCCGACTACATCCACCACGGCGGTGGCCACCACAGCCACAAGCACAACCACGGCGGCCACGGGCACCACCACCACCGGCACCACCACGGTGGTGGGCACGAGGAGCATGCTCACGGGCCCGAGCACGACCTCCACGCCGACCACCCCGACCACGAAGACCACCACGCGGCCGCGGCGACCTAGCGCACCGTGAGCGGCCGCGCCGGCGCGACGGCGCGGCCCAGCTCCTCGAAGGCGACGTGCGCGCGTGCCTCGGGCACCGTGAGCAGCCCGCTCAGCGCGAAGCGCACCGGGATCTCGATCAACGTCGTCAGCTTGCTCTCGTCGAGGGCGCGCCGGATCGAGAGCGCCCCCTGCACCTGGCGCACCCCGTGGACCGGCTCGGCGAGCGTCACGCCCGGCGGCAGCGGCACGGCGAGGTCGGCCGTGATCGAGCGGGACAGCGCATGCTCCACCCGGAGCCGCAGCACGCCGGTGTGCGCCGCCTTCGCGTCCCCCGGCCAGAGCACCTCGAGGCGGAGCGGCCCGGCGGTGTCCTCGGGGGGATGCGACCACAGCCGGAGCACCGGCCGCTCGAAGCGGGCGACGACGCCGGGCCCCTTCACCCGCACCCGGACCCGGGTGGTGTCTCCGGGCAGCGGGATCTCCAGGTGCGCGCTCGGCGCCACGTCGAGCGTGCGCGTCACGCCGGCCGCCTCGATCTCCACGTGGCTGGTCTCCGCGAGCGCCGGTCCCTCGGCGAGCAGGGCGCGCACCACGGCGCGCGTCGCCAGCGAGGAGCCGTAGCCGCCCTGCCCGTCGCGCTGCACGCCGATCCAGGCGGCGAGCCGGTCGGCGTCGGCGGCCCCGGGCTTCCCCACGCGGATCGAGCGCAGGAGCGCCGCGAACACGACGGCCCGGGCCGCGCGGGCGCCGGCGAGATCGTTGCCGAGCCGGATCGCGCCCGAGGCACTCGGCGCGACGCGCTCGCGCAGGCGGTCCGCGAGCGCCGCCGCCAGCATCTGTCGGTGCGGCCGTTCGATGACCGCGAGCACGAGGCGCGCGAGGTCCTCGGCGGTCCCGTTCTCCTGGAGGAGGGTCACCGTGTTGGTCACGAAGGCGTCCCAGCAGGGCCTCACGGTGCCGTTCGCCGGGGCCGGCTCGGCCTCGAGGGTCTCCAGCTTCGCGTCGATCGTGTCGGCGTCGCCGGGGCAGTCGCCCGCCGCCCCGAGGACCGAGCCCGCCTCGCCCGGCGCGTAGGGTAGAGCCCGGGCTGCGGCGATCCGTGCGCTCGCGTGGTTGATCGCGGCGTAGGCGGCGAGGCGGCCCGTCGCGCGCAGGCCCAGCGCGGCGGCGCGCTCGGCGAGGGGGTCCTTCTCCCCGCCGCGGGCGGTGGCCCAGCGGCGCAGGCGGCTCGCCACCTCGATGGCGTCCGCCATGGCGCGGGGCGACGCCTGATCGTCGGGATCGAGCGATTCCAGCGCTCCGGCGAGCGCCTGATCCCAGCCGCGCTCGAGGACGAGGCGCGGCGCTCCGATCACGCGGATCGCCGCCGGCGGCATCGTCAGCTCGAGCTCGGCCTCGCGGTCGACCCAGCGCGCGCTGGTGAAGTCGGTGGGCTCGCCGGCGGGGCGCACCTCCCACGTGTGGGTCACCCGATCGTCGGCCGCGCCCTCCGCCGAGAGCTGCACCTCGAGCTGGGCGGTCCCCGCGCGAGCCACCTTCACCCAGGCGTGCACGACGGTCGCGCCGCCCGCCGGGACCTCTGCGGTGGCGAGCAGCGGCCCGCTCGCGGGCGTGGCCCCCGAGATCGCGGCGACGCCGCTCGCGGTGATCAAGAGCCTCGCGCTCACCGGCTGCGCCCCGCGGTTGCGGACGGTGATCGCCACCCGTGCCTCGTCTCCCTCGACCCAGGCGGCGCCGGCGTCGACACGCGCCGAGAGCGGCAGCGCGGAAGAGATGTCGAGCGCGGTCGTCGCCGGCGTGCCGCCGTCGGGGAAGCCGACCAGCGCCAGGCGCCACGTCGTCTCCGCGTCCCCGAGCGGCACGTGGAGCCGCAGCTTGCCGGCCCCGTCGGTGCGCTGCGGGGGCGACCAGAAGGCGACTCCCCCGTCGACGCCGAAGGTGCCCCGGCCGTGACCGAGGGTGCCGATGCCGCCGAGCCCGATGCCCTCGCCGCGACCGCCGCCTCCCTCCCCGACGCCCGAGAGCCCGAGCCCTCCGGCGCCGAACGAGTCGCCCAGCGCGCTGCCGAAGAGGCTGGCGAACAGCTGTTGCCACGCCGCCACCGTGGCGTCGCCCACCTCCATCTCGAACCGCGCGTCGACCACGCGGTCCTCCTGGACCGCCGCGGCGTACGGCGTGCCGCTCCGGAGCACGCGCTCGAAAGGATCGCGGACGTCGTCGCCGGTGCCCACCGCGCCGTCGGCGCCCGGGGCGCGCAGCTCGAAGCCCTTGATCGCGGTGAGGAAGGGGACGGCCGGGCCGGCGCTGCGGGTGAACTGGAGGGTGCCGCCCCAGGGGTCGACCAGATCCCCCTCGGCGAGGCGCCCCTCGCGCACCAGCCGCCGGAGGATGGCGTTGGGGTTCTGCAGCGCGGGCTCGTCGGGGTCGAGGCTGTGCTCGTGGCGGAACTGGCGCACGGCGACGAGCACCTGGAAGAGCTTCACCCGCGCGATGCGGCGGGCGACGTTGTCGAAGGTCACCTGGGGATCGATGGCCATCAGGTCACCGAGGGTGAGCGGCTCGCCGCCGGGGGTCTCGGGGGGCGCGCTCATCGCCGCCGTGACCAGCGTCATCAGCTCGGGGTTGAACTGCCAGGCGCGCCCCACCTTGCGGCGCACGTCGCGGAGCTGATCGGGGCTGCGGGAGGCCTCGTGGACGGCGCCCTCGAGCGACAGCAACACGGCGGCGAACGCGCGGCGCAGCTTCTCGCTGACGTTGGCGCCGGGATCGATCGCCGGCCCGAGCAGCGCGCCCTTGCGGCTCGCCAGCTCGGCCCGCCGCAGCAGGTCGAGCGAAGGGGCGCCCTCGACCAGCGCGTCGCAGCGGCGCGGGTCGACCCCGAACGGGCTGCAGAGCGCGCGGCGCGTGTCCAGCCCCTCCAGCCCGCGCGTCGATCCGCCGCCGCGCGAGTCGATCATCAGCGCCGCGATCGAGCCGGTCAGCGGCCGCCCCTTCTCGTCGGTGAGCGCGACGTCCACGTCCACCACACCGCCCGGCGCCACTCGCCCGCCGGCGAGCACCGCGCCGAGCTTCGGCAGCGCCGGCGGCGTCACCAGGAGCGTGGTGCCCAGCACGCGGGCCGCCCGATGCACCCCGGGCATCGCCGCGCTGATCTGAAAGGCCCCCATGGCGCCCTGGGGCAGCGTGAGGTCGCCCCCCTTCTCGCCATCCTCGATCCAGGTGCTCGCGGCGCTGGCGCCGTTCGCCGAGCGCACGATCACGCTCCAGGGCCCGCGCGCCATCGCCCGGTCCTTGGCCTCGCCGCTGGGCTGCGCGGGCGTGACGCTGACGTGGATGGCCTCGCCGATGCGCGCCGCGGAGCGATCGGCGCGGACGATGCCAGCCGCCTCGCGATCGATGGAGAGGCAGAGCTCGAAGGGATCCTTGCGCGGGTAGAGCTGGGGCACCTCGGTCGTCGCCCGCACCCGCACCGACGCCGCGACGCCGCCGGCGCAGGGCCCAACGTTGCGCGCGGCGCCCACGTCGGGGGGGGCCTTCCAGGTCAGCTCGGCCTCGCCCCAGGGGTCGGTGCGCACCTCCTGGTGGAGGCCGTCCCCCTCCACCAGGAACGGCGCTGCGACGGGCCGGCCGTGGCCGTCGAGCACCCGCAGGAGCAGTCGCTGCTCCACGCCGGGCACGATCTCGCGCGCCTCGGGCAGGATCTCCGCCGACGCCGCCCCTGCGCCCACCTGCACGAGGGACTCGCCTGCGAGATCGTGCCCATCCACGCTGGTCCGCGCGACGAGCTGCACCGTGGTGCCGGCCCCTTGCACCACCGTGGCCGGGGTGTCGGTGCCGCCCAGCACCTCGCCCGCTGCGCTGGTGATCGCCGCCGTCGAGGCCTTGAGCCAGCCCGGCTCGTCCTTGGGCGGGCGCGTCCCGCGCGGCCCGAGCCAGTAGCGGACGGGCAGGCCCGCGACCGGCTGATCCGTCGCGTCGCGCACGTCGATGAAGAAGGTCGCGTGATCCCCCGCGTGGACCGCCGACTCGCGCCAGGCGACGTGGAGGCTGGGCGTGCCCGGCGTCTCCTCGCGCGGCACCAGCGTCACCCGATCGGCATGGTCGCGCTGCGGGCCTCCCAGCGCGTTGGCCTCCAGGATCCAGGTCCAGGCCGGATCGGTGCTGCGCGGGATGGGCACGCGGGTCATCGCGCCACCCGCGGGGTCGGTGACCAGCCGCGCCTCGAAGCGGGGCACCCCTCCCTCGAGCAGCGCCACGTGCACCGGCGCGCCGGCGACGGGCTCGCCGCTGCTGGCGCTCCTCACGATCACCCAGGCCGAGATGTCGCTGCCTGGCACCACGCGGGTATCGGGCACGAAGATCTCGGTGCTGAGCAGGCGGCTCCGGTGCACCGCGAGGCTGCGCGTGCGCGCATGAGCCCCGGACCGCACCCCGACGAGCAGCTCGAGATCGCCGTCGTCGCCCTCGGGCATGGGCACGTCGAGGTGACCGCGCCCGTCGCCGTCGGTCGTGACCTCGACCGCGGGCGGCGCGCTCGCCACCCGGCCCAGCTTCTCGGGGTTCCACGCCGCCTCGACCGTGGCGTGCCCCAGCGGCGAGGGCGCGATCACGCTGGCGAAGCCCATCGCCTCCACGTCGATCGGCAGCGTCCCACCCGAGGCGACCTCCGGCGGGGCGTGGACGAAGACGTCGAGGCCGCGTGCAGCGGGATCGCCCGTCGCCCTCTGCGCGCCCGAGTCCCGGACCAGGGCGAGGGCGGCGAGCGCGAGGACGGGCAGGGCGAGGTGGAGAGGTCGAGCCATGAAGGTGCTCGACAGCGGCGGGGGGCGAGAGTTCCGGAGGAGCGACGTTTTCCTGTGTATTCCAGCAGGACCGCGCTTCTCCTCCGGGGGCGGAGGCGCCGCGGGCGTCTATGCCCGCGGAGAGCCCGCGGAGGGTGGTCTCAGATCAGAGGCCAGCCTCGAGCAGGATGTCGGCGAGGGTCAGGTGGAGGGCGCCCGACTCGATGGCGGCCTTGAACCCCGCCTGGACGAGCTCGTGGGCGTAGACGCCGCCCTCGGCCGTCTCGGCGATGTAGATCGGCGGCGCCTCGAAGGTGAGGTTCTCCGTGACCTGGGTGTGGGTACAGTCGATGGCGGTGAACGTCACGTGCTGGTGGGTGATGATCCCGGGGACGTCGTAGCTGTCCGCGTCGTAGTAGTGCTCCAGGTCGTTGAAGCGGTACTGCGCCACCGTCTGCTCCTGGAGGATCGTCCCGCCGGGGAGCGGAATGGACTCGAGAGCGATGAAGTCGAGGGTTGGGTAACCACCGGTGAAGGTCTGGCGAATCCGGACGACCGAGTCCAGGTCGGGGTTGATGCCGACCGCGTTGAAGACGTTGGAGTAGATGCCGAACACGTCCTCGACCGGGGCATTGATCACGATCGAGATGGACTGAGACTGGACGTCGACGCCGCGCTCCGCGAGCGGAATGGCCTCTTCGGCCTCGTAGGTCGCCCAGGTGCTGTCCCAGGTCTGGACGTACTGTTGCTGGGTTTCGGCGTGGGCACCGCGGGTGAACGCGGTGGTGGCGCCCATTGCCATGACGAAGCTGACGGCGGGAATCCAGGATTTGTTCATCAGGTAATATCTCCTACCTTCAGGTGACCGAAAAATAGCCTCCCTGTCAAGACGCTCCGGACAAAATTCCTTTGGAAGTCGCCCGCATAGCCGCACCAGGTCGTGACTCATGTAGGGGAACAGGATGAATGCGCGGCGGGTGTCCGGAGCTTCGCGGTAGCAGCGCTGCGTGTGCGTGGATTGGCGCGCCTGGCGCAGGGTGCGCGCGATCCTGCGGGTGGGTGCGCCGCGCCTATTCGTCGTCGCCCTCGTCGCCCTCGTCTCCTCCATCGCGCGCCGGCACGTCGATCTCGCCCCGCAGCAGGCCGAGACAGTCGGCGACGCTCGAGAGGGTCGAGGCGCCGAGGTGGACGGAGCGCTCCGGGGACCAGCCGCTCACCTCGTCAGGGGCGTTGGCGTTGTCCTTGAACGGCATCTCCAGCGTGTAGGACAGGCAGTCGAACTGCTGGCCCACCCAGTTGCCGGCGGTGCGGAGGTCCCCGCCGCCGGGCTCGTCGCGGTCGTAGCCGTACTCGTCCTGGAAGTCGGAGCTGGCGGCGCACAGGCTCTGCTCGAAGACGTTCTCGAGGAAGCGCAGGCGCTCGGAGTAGCCGGGGTTGCCCTCGCAGCCGGCGAGGAAGCAATACGGGTTCCGCTCGTCACCGTGGATGTCGAGGAAGAGATCGACGCCGGTCTCGAGCATGCGGGCGCGCACGCAGAGGACCTCGGGGCTCGCCTCCGGGTCGGGCTCCCGCCAGGCGCGGTTGAGGTTCATCCCGGCGGCGTTGGCGCGGAGGTTACCGTGCGCGCCGCCGTCCGGGTTCATGTTGGGGACGACGTGGACCACCGCGTCGCGGAGGATGCGCTGCACCACCTCGTCGTCGTCGTCGAGGAGGCGCTCGACGACCCCCTCCGCGAACCACTCCGCCATCGTCTCGCCCGGGTGCTGGCGCGCGGTGACCCAGATCTGGAGCGCCCCGGCGCGCGGCTCGCCGAAGCTGAGGAGCGTCATCTCCCGCCCCTCGACCGACGTGCCGAGCGCGTCGGCGCGCACCCAGGAGGCGCGCGTCGCCCGCTTGAGGAGGCGCGCGTGCCGCTCGAGCGGGTAGGGCGCGAAGTACGCGTAGGCCGTGTCGTCTGTCCTCGCGGTGTGCTCGATGACCAGGGCCTCGCCGTCGAAGGTCGTCGGGACGCGGAACCAGCGCTTGCGGTCGTACGAGGCGACGGCCCGGTACCCGTCGAAGGCGTCGGGGTAGGTGGCCTGGCCGGCGTTGGAGAGGGTGAACCGCGCCGCCTTCCCGCGCAGGCCGCGGGCGCGGAAGGCGAACCACTGGCGGAAGTCCGGCGCCCGGGTGTCGTGGGGGATGGCGAGCTCGATCTCGCCCGCCGCGTCCGCGCGCACCACCTCGATGGCGCCCCCGTCGAAGTCACTGTCGATCTTCATGCGGCGAGCGCATAGCGGCGCGGCGCGGCGCTGTCGAGCCGTGTCACCGCCGCTTCGCGGCTGCGCGAAGGGGCCTTCGCGCTGGGGTGATTTCACCTCATGAACCGCGGTCCACAGGAGGCGTGCAGGCCGCGCGATCTCCCGGGTGGGGAGAGGGCATGTGTCTTGCTGAAAGGCGGACCATGCTCCAACGACTCGCCTCGGTCCTGGTCTCCAGCGCAGTCCTCGCGACGGCCACCTCGGCGCACGCCTTCGGCGGGTGGATGGCGCAGGCGCTGTCCTACCCCGTCGAGCAGCGGGTGGCGGTGGCGGTGACGCCGACGCGCACCACGGTCTGGACCAGCGTGCGCTTCGACGGGAGCGCGAGCCCGGCCGCGCTGGTGCTGCCGGTGCCGCCCGGGTTCGCCGCCGCGGTGGCCTCCGACGCCTGGTTCGAGGCGCTCGAGGCCAGCACCGCGCCGCGCATCTTCCCCCCCTCGGCGTCCACCGCTTTCTGCCCGCCCATGGTGGGCTTCGGCGTGCCCTTCGACACCGCCGGCCACCTCGACCACGTGCAGAGCGCCGTCCTCGTGGCGAGCGCGCTGCTGCCCGACCTCCCCTCCGTCACCAGCTGGGCCCAGGCCCAGCAGCTCGTCATGCCGCCCGCCCTCGCCCAGAGCCTCGGTCAGCTCACCGGCGTCCAGTTCCTGGTGGTGCGCTTCGACCCGTCCGGCGGCGAGGGGGTGAGCCCGACGATCCGCATCACCACGCCCGGCGCCACTCCCACGCTCCCGCTCGCGCTCACCGCCGCTCCCGTCGCCGACGTGCTGGTGACGAGCTGGTTGCTCGGCGGCGGCACCGGCCAGCTCACCGGCGCCAGCGCCAGCCAGGTCCTCGACACCGACCTGTTCTGGAACGCGGAGACCCAGGCGTCGAACTACCTCCGCGAGCGGCGCGAGCTCGCCGACAGCCCCGCGGACGCGTTCCTCGAAGCGTCCACCCACGACGGGCTCGTGGCCGACACGGCCGTCGCCGGAGAGCAGGTCTCGATCGATGGATTCCTCCAGACCTACTTCGAGCGCGCGGTGGCCTACGCCGGGGCGCAGGTCGATCCCGGCGCGTGCGTGGCGCTGGCGACTCCGGTGTTCGCCTCCTCCTCGATCGTCGCCCCGAGCTGCCCGCGCGCCACGCTCGGCCTTGCCTCCGCCCCCGCCCCCTGCACGGAGAGCGTACCTGCGGGCACCCTCGACCCCGCGGTGCTCCGCTGCGGGCCCGTCGTCGACGACCTGGCGGTGGCGCTCTCGGGGATGGCTCCGTCGGCGACCTGGCTGACGCGGCAGTCCCTGGTGATCCGCTCCGGTGCGCAGGGCGCCAGCTGGCCGCTCACCTTCGCTGCGCAGACTCCGGTCGTCCCCGCGTGGACAGCCACCTCCGTCGATGTCAGCAACTGCCCGCCCGTGCCTCCCGGCGGCAGCTCCAGCGGTGCCGGCGGCTCGATCGGCAGCGGCTCGCCCGGGAGCGGCACGGCGTCCGGAGGGAGCGTCGATGTCGGGGATGTCGGTGACGTCGCCTCCGGCGTGGCGGACAGCGCGGACAGCTGCGACAGCAGCGACACCGGCAGCAGCGGGTGCTCCGGCGACAGCGGCGGTGACAGCGGCGGGGGGTGCAGTGGCGGCGGGGACGCCGGGAGCTGCAGCGGCGGCGGCGACATCGGCTCGTTCGACTGTGCGATCGGCCGCGTGCGCGCCCCGCGCCTCTCGGTGCTGATGATGGCGGCGCTCGCCCTCCTCGCCCCGCTGCGGCGGCGGGGGAGGGCGGCGCGTCGTCAGGTCGCGGGACGCTCTCGGGCGTCCCGCAGGGGGATCACTTCTTCGCCTTGCCGCCCGCCTTGGCGCTCGGCTTCACGAACTTGAGCGTCATCCGGTCGCTCTCGCCGATGGCCGCGTACTTGTCGTGGTCCTTGTCCTTGAGCTCGAAGCTGGGCGGCAGGGTCCACACGCCCTCGGCGTAGTCCTTGGTGTCCTTCGGGTTGGCGTTGATCTCGGACTTGCCGGCGAGCTTGAACCCCGCCGCCTCGGCCTGCTGGATGACGAAGGCCTCGGGCAGGTAGCCCTTCTTGGCGCTCTCGTCGGGGTTGGCGCCCTCGGGGGCGCGGTGCTGCTCGACGCCGAGCACGCCGCCCGGCT
>Ga0302267_10000696_pt1 | contig 44690 bp, 36 predicted proteins | sample III_Bog_E1_3_FD_194555 | JGI IMG/M metagenome (GOLD analysis project Ga0302267, IMG submission 194555) | Peat permafrost microbial communities from Stordalen Mire near Abisko, Sweden - III_Bog_E1_3 | ecosystem: Environmental > Terrestrial > Soil > Wetlands > Peat | place: Sweden: Abisko...
CTGACGGCCGCCGACGATCGCTTCACCGAGCACAAGTGGAGCGAGGTCGGCGTCGGGTCGGAGTCGCTGGCGGCCCTCGGGGTGGCGGACATGGAGGTCGTGGGCCTGGGCGAGCCGATCAAGGCGACCGGGGACTGCGAGAGGAAGTAGGCGCCGCGCCGATCACGCTCGCGGTGGTCCGCCGTGAGCATCGAGCGCCTGCGACCGGTGGGCGCCGAGGCAGTCGATCCATCCCGCGCCGAGCCGGATAGAGTGCTCTTCTCAGGAGGCTCCATGCTCGACGCGCGGCGTTCGTATTCTCGTCTCATCCTCGGCGTCGCGCTCGTCGCGTTCGCCGCCTGCTCGAAGGGCGGCGCAGCCTCCTCGGGCGCCACCCCGGCGAGCGCCTCGGGCTCCGGCGCGTCCGGCGGCACCAGCAGCGGAGCAGGCGCCGGCGGTACCGGGGGCACCGCGGGCACCGGGGGCGCCGCGCCGAGCGGGCCGCTCTGGAGCGGGATCCTCGCGCCGAGCCGCGCGATCGACTGGTCGGGCGCGGGCGTCGAGGGCGGCATCCCGGTGCGGACGACCGTCTGCGCGACCCTCCAGCCCGGCGCGACCGCGGCGCAGATCAACGCCGCCATCACGGCCTGCCCGAGCGGTCAGGTCGTGTCGCTCGCGGCCGGGACCTACAACCTCTCGGACGACGGCATCGTCATGAAGTCGGACGTCACCGTGCGCGGCGCGGGCGCCGACAAGACGTTGCTCTCCTTCACCACCGTGAACCCCTGCGGCGGCACCCAGGCCGCGGTGTGCTTCATGGGGACGAACAACTGGTCGGGCGGGGCCGAGACGCAGCCGGGCGGCGCGAACGCCGCCGACTGGACGGGTGGTTACGCGCAGGGCGCGACGGAGATCACGCTCGCGAACGTCGGCGCCACCAGCATCGCCGTCGGCCAGTACATCTACCTCGACCAGGCCAACGACCTGACGCCGGGCCCCGACTTCTTCATCTGCGACGGGACGGCCGGGTCGTGCTCGCTGCAGGGAGGCAACGGCGGGCGCGTGATCGGCGGCGTGCTGCACAGCCAGATCCAGATCGTCAAGGTCACGGCGATCAACGGCAGCACGTACACCATCTCGCCCGGCCTCTACTCGCCGAACTGGCGCGCGGGGCAGACCCCGGGCGCGTGGTGGGCGACCCAGACCACGCAGAACGCCGGGATCGAGGACGTGAGCATCGACGCGTCGAGCTCGGGCGGGCAGATGAACGTCGCGTTCTACAACGTCATGAACGACTGGATCCGCGGCTCGCGTCTGGTGCGGACCTGCACGTGCCAGCGGGATCTGATCCAGCTCAACCAGGCAGCCCACGTCACCGTCGAGAGCAACTACTTCTACGGCACCGAGGGCCAGTCGGAGAACTACGGCGTCGAGGCGTACATGGCGTCCGACAACCTCGTCCAGAACAACATCCTCCAGCACGTGGTGGCGCCGTTCGTCATCCAGCCGAGCCTGGGCTCCGTGTACGCGTACAACTACGCGATCAACGACACCTACGCCGACAGCCTCGGCCTCGACTGGCTGGACGGCGAGGTCGTCCAGCACGACGCCGGCGTCGAGTTCGAGCTCTACGAGGGCAACGTCGGACCGGGCTACTCCGGGGACGTCTTCCACGGCAACCAGCTGATGAACACGCTCTTCCGGAACTGGTTCCTGGGGAGCGATCCGGGCCGCACCGCCGCGACCACCGCGGTCAACCTGCTCTCGTACAACCGCTACATGAACGTCGTCGGCAACGTCCTCGGCACGCCGGGCATGACCACGATCTACCAGGCGAGCGGCGGCCCCGGGCAGGCGAACACGGTCTACAACCTCGGCGCCGGCAACTTCGAGGGCAGCGTCACCGTCGCGCCCGACCCCCTGGTCGCCTCCACGCTGGTCCGCTGGGGGAACTACGACACGGCGAGCAGCACGGCGAAGTTCGACGCGACCGAGGTCCCGAGCGCGCTCACGCCCTACGGTAACCCCTTGCCCGCGAGCCACGCGCTCCCGGCGTCGTTCTACCGATCGTCGAAGCCGGCGTTCTGGCCGGCGAGCAAGCCGTGGCCCGCGATCGGGCCCGACGTCACGACCGGCGCGGTCGCGGGGCTCGCGGGGCACGTGAACACCATCCCTGCCGAGGACTGCTACCTTCACATGATGGGAGGGCCCGCTGACGGCAGCGGCGCGGTGCTGACGTTCGACGCGGCCAGCTGCTACGGGCCGTGACGCCGCGGAGGCACCGGCCAGGACGCCTGGGGGCCCTTTTCTCTTGTGGCCAGACAGCAACATCGGTGCCTCGGCTCGGCTGCGTGGAACCTCGTGGTCCCTGTGGTGCGCTGCAAGCTCCTTGCCGCGCGGATCCAGCCGCGCGCCCGCTCCCGCCAAAGTCTGGCGGTCCGCGTGTATGCTGTCGGCTCATGGGAACTCGCAGATGGGGCGTGCTCTTCGCGGCGCTGGCGCTGAGCGCGTCGGCGTGGGCTCCGGAGGCGAGGGCCGATGTCCTCCCACCGCCCACGCGGCCGAGCTTCTGGGACCGAGAGCCACCGCCGATGCCGGAGCCACCGCCCGAGAAAGAGCTGGAGCGGACGCTGCTGCTGATGGGGTTGGGCCTGGGCGCGCTCCTGGCGGCCAGCCTCACTCGCCGCGGGCTTGGTCGACGCGTCGCGCGACCCCGGGGCGCGTGATGCTGCGCCGGGGGGATACCTTCGCCGGGCGCTTCGAGCTCGCGGGCGACGAGGAGCGCTTGCACCATGCGCGGGTCGTGTGCCGAAAGGGGATCGCGCCCGGCGCGGGTCCAGAGGCGGGGTGGCAGCACTACGACGAGCGCGATCTCGTGTTGAGGGGCGTGGACCAACGGACGGGCGCGGCCGTCTTGATCGAGCCGCGCCGAGGCGAGGTCTGGTGGGCGCGCGACCTTCATGACGAAGCCGTAGCTCGGCACGTGGCCGCGCTGGCGTGCCCGTTCCTCGCGGCGGTGTTGCACGCGGACGGGAGCATCGTCTACTCGGAGCCGCCGCCCGGGCTGACGCGTGGACCCTTCGCGCCCAGGGACGCGGCGCGGCTTGCGCTCCAGGCCTGCACCGTGGTCGCCGGGCTCCACGCCGCCGGCCTGAGGGCCCCGCCGTTCGATACGACGAACCTGCGCGTCCTGGAGGAGGGCGCAGGTCTTCGCATCTGCTGGCTCGCGCCGGGCGTGGGCGAGTCCGCCAGGCGCCTCTGGCCGGGGCAGCCCCCGCCCCCGCCGGAGCACGTTGCGGCCTTTCTCAAGGGTTCCAGCGACGTGCAACAGGACACCTGGAAGCTCGCCACCTTCTTCGTCTCGCTGGTCTCCGCGGGCACGCTGGCGGCGGACCCGGCGGCGGCGCAGCTCGGAGGGGCGGTCTCGGAGCCCGAGCGTGGCTTCCCCGCGGACGTGGCCTCGCTGGCGCGGTTGCTCGCGCCCATCGCCGGCGTCGCGGGGGACCGCGCGGACCTGCCGACCGTACGGTCCCTGCCGCCCTTCCCGCTGGACTGGGATCAGGTCATCCGGGAGGGGGAAGCACAGATCGCCGAACAGAACGCGCGGCGCTTCAGCAGGGCGAAGTACTACGCCCTCCCGCTCGCCGTTGCCTATCAGGCGCGCGCCCGTGACCGGCGGGCCGCGGGCGACCTCGCGGCCGCGCTGGGCGATGCGGAGCGCGCCGTCGCGCTCGACGACATCCTCGCGTATCACACGACGCGCGCCGTGCTGCTCGACGCGCTGGGGCGGCGCGACGAGGCCCGCCGCGTGCTCGACGACGCGCTCGCCGCGGTGCCGGCGGAGCGACCGCGCTGGGGAGTCGGCGTCGACACCTACCCGAGCGACGCGGAGCGAGCGCGCGCCCACGCCACGCGCGGGATGATCGCCCTGCGCCAAGGGGCGCCCGCCGAGGCCGAGCCCGATCTTCGCCGCGCGATGACGCTGGCGCCTGATCCCCTCTATTCGCACGGCCTCGGCGCCGCGCTCTATGCCCTCGGGGATGTCGCCGGCGCGGCGGCAGCCGAGGCGTGCTCGGTCGAGCTCGCCCCCTCGAACATCCGCTACCGCTGGGCCTTCATCGGTAGCTTGCGCAAGCTCGGTCGCGACCGGGAAGCGCTGGAGCAGGCGCGGGCGATCCTGGCGCTGGAGGCTTCGAGCCCGTCCGACCAGGCGCGCTTCGCGCGGCTCTTCGGAGGTGCGGCGCCGCGATCTGCGCCCCTCGACGACGTGGATCAGGATGGGCTCCGAGCCCCTCCATCTTCCTGAGGCTGCTCTTCGAGGCAGGCCCTTCGCCGTTACGGCGGTGGGCCGGGCGGCGAGCCTTCGGGCTCTCCATTCCGGCGACGAGTCGTCCGTGGCGAGGCTTTTCGGCACTCCTTCGCGGCGGAGGGCCCGGCGTCCAAACGCTCGCTGCTCCGCCACGACTTCGAGCTCGGGGGGCGATAGTTTCGACCCTCCGCTGCGACGGAGGGCCCAGCGCCCCATCGTTCGGCCCTCCGGTTCGACGGAGGGCTCCCCGGTGAATCGCCGGCTTCGCCGATCCGGCGGAGAGCTCTCGCCGTTGGCCCCCTTCTGGACTTCACGGGTGGACGGGAACCTCGAAACTGGTGATGGAGCCCACACGGGCGCGCTGCCGCCGCGCGGCGCAGACCGGCATTGCGCTTGACATCGGCTCTTCGGGTCGCCCATCGTACGCTGGACGAAATGGGGACGAATCGATGACCAGGAATGGCAGGGCTCCGGCTCCTCGAATGGACGCCGTCGTCCTCGGCTTTCTCCTCGGCAGCCCGCGCTCGAGGGGGGTGCGGCGATGATGCCCACCGCGGAGCCCGTCCGCGACCGCGTCGACGCGCGCGCGTTTCCGCGCGTCGCCGCCTACCTCGACAGCCTCCCCGAGGGCCTCGCGTCCTACCCTGGCTTCAAGTCCAAGGCGTCGATCTACCTGGCACTGGTGGCCGAGCTCGGGGTGCCCCTGCGCACGGCGGGGTTCCCCGCGAAGCTCGCCGGCTTGATCGACAGCCCGCCGACGGGCAACACCTGGGTGCCCACCGTCCACGTCAACGCGATCGAGCTCCTGATTGCCGACCACCTCGCGTCGAGCGAAGCGTTCGTGCAGCTGGCCTACCAGATGAATCGGAAGCTGCTCGGGTCGGCGATGTACCGCCCTCTCGTCTTCGTCTCGTCCCCCGCGTTCCTGCTCAAGGTCTCGGCCATGGTCTGGGGCCGCTTCCATTCGGGGACGGTGCTCCGCCCGCGCATCGAGCACAACTCCGCCCGCCTCGACCTCTCGTTCCCCGAGCGGCTCCTCCCCCGGCTCCTGCTCGAGGACAAGGCCACTGCGTACCGCGCCGCCGCGGAGGCCGCCGGCGGTCGCGAGGTGACGGCGGTCGTCGAGGAGTGCTCGGCGGACCGCGCGCGCTTCGCCCTCGCCTGGAGCTGACCCGCGGGCGCGAGCGCCAGGCCGATTACAGCCGCCGCGTCGCCGCGAAGATCCGTGATACCGCGCCGCTGCCCTCGCTCACCGTGGCCGTGTAGATCACGTGGAGCCTCTTGCGCTCCTCGTCGATCAGGATCGTGTTGTACTCCCCCAGCCAGCGCGGCATGAGCCGCGCCAGGCTGTACGCGGCGAAGGGCTGGTCGTTCACCGCCTCGCTGGCCGAGCACGTCGCGCCTCCGCTCGCGCACGTCGCGTAGGCGAGGCCGCCCTTGCCGCTCCGGTTCTCGGTCCAGATCACGTGGAGCTCGCCGCTGCCTCGCCGGATCGAAAGGGACGGCGTCATGTGGTTGGCGCAGGAGACATCGTCGTTCACCTTGAGGTACGACCAGGAGGCGCCGTCGTCCCGGGAGGTCGCCAGCACGATGTCCCAGCGGCCGTCGGGAGTCCCCGCCGTGTAGACCACGTAGACGAGCTTCCGCTCGGGATCGACGGCCACCTGGGGGTTCGAGAAATAGAACGGGGTCGGCTGACCCGCGGCCGAGACCCGCCGTGGTTTCTCGAAGGTCTTGCCCCCGTCGCGGCTCGCCACGTACTCCACCGCGTTGCGCGGGTCGCCGTACATCACCGGTCGCGGCTGACCCTCGCCGCCGCCCATGTGCGTGTACACCGCGTGCAGATCGCCGTCGGCGGAGACCTCGAGATCGCCGTACCCGCCCGGTCCCACGTCGATGCTCGACGAGAAGGTCTTACCGCCGTCGATCGAGCGCACCAGCTTCATGCCGTCGTCGTTCTCGTAGGAGACGTAGATGGCATCCTTGCGCGGATCCTGCTTGTCGGGCCCGATGGCGATCATGGGCTTGTCGAAGCAGCCCAGCTTCCCCTCGGGGCAATCGGCGGCCACGTCGTGGACGCCGACCGGCACAGACCAGCTCTGGCCGTCGGCGCTCTGCGCGTATCCGACCATCATCCGCTTCTCGGGCGCGAAGCCGCCGTCGAAGCCCAGCCAGACCAGGTGGAGCTTGCCCCCGCGGTCGCTGGCCATCCAGGGATCGAAATGGCTGTCCCGGACCAGGGCGAGGGCGCGGTCGCCGCTCACCGCGCCGCCCGGGCCGAGGGTGGCGACGGCGAGCGCGTTCTTCTCGCCGATCTTGCCGAGCGTCATGTACACGGCGGTCACCGAGCCGTCCGCCGTCAGCGCCGCGGTCGGCTCCATGCCGTAGACGCCGGGCGAGCGGGCCGTGGACAGCTGGACGGCGGGGCCGAAGCTCTTCTTCGGGGGCGGGGCCGCGGCGCAGGAGGGGGCCCGGGGCGCGAGGGAGCCGGGCACGGCGCAAGCCTTCCACGCGGGGTCGCACACGTAGCCCTCGCCCGTGCGGCAGTCGTCGTTGGTCTCGCATGCCTTGAAGCACACGTCGCCGGACTTGCCCGTCTCGGCGCAGCTCCCCGCGCACGGGCCGGACAGACCGCAGAACGCGGTGCAGTACCCGCCGGGGCTGGGGGCGCACATCAAGCCGGCCGCGCAGTCGCTCCGGGCGAAGCGCTGCTCGAACTTGCAGGCCGCGCCGAGCGCGCCGGCGGCCGGCGCCCTTGCCGACGGCGCGCCGGTGGCCGGCGCTCGCGGCGCGGTGGCCGGGGACGGCTCGGGCGTGCAGGCGGCCGCGAGCGCCGTCAGCATCGTCGCGCCAAGGCCTGTTGTCGTCCGGGGGTGCATCGGGGTCCACTCTGCCCGAAACGAGGAGGATGGGAAACCCGCAAGAGCGCGGGCCAGCGCTCACCGGGCTCCCGGGCCAACGGTACGACGGCCCGAACGCCGGTACGGTGGCCAGAGCGGCAGTACGACGGTCAGAACGGACGCCAGGCAGGAAAAGCGGACGCTGCCCACGATTCCAATGCTGAGCCGATGGAACCTGACCGAGGTGATCGCCGCACCCTGAGCCCCTTTCGCTCCACGAGGCCTCCGCTCAGGGCCGCACGCCGAGCAACCTCGGGATCTGCCCCGGCGCCGCCGCGCTCATCGCATCGATCAGCGCCCGCGGCTCCGCGTAGCCCGCGGCCCCCGACACCCGGATCGACGGCACGCGGGTGGCAGTCCACAGCAGCGCGGCCAGCGCAGGCACCGGCAACCGGCTCATCCTCGCCATGGCCGGGGGCGTCAGCGTATTGCCGAGCTCGACCACCACCCGAAAGCCCTCCTCCATCGCCCCCGCCAGGCTCATGGCCTCCTTCCACGGCACGCCCGCACCGCGCGCGTACGCCGATCCCGCCGCGATCATGAACGGCACGACCATCGCCGCGTGGGTCCGCAGCCAGCTCTCCATGTCCCCGTGAGCGACCGAGGGAATGCCCGCGTCCGTGAACACCTTGGCCCACGCCGCCTCCGTCACCGTGGTGAGGAGCCCCCGGGTGACGATCTCGCTGGTCAGCGTGCCATCGTCGACGTGGGCCAGGATGGCCGGGAACCCGAACGCGAAGCGCGCGGCGCCCACGGCCTCGCGGAGGCGCGTGGGCGGCTCGAAGGTGTTGAACATGAACATGACCGTCTTCGCCGCGCTGGCCGCGAGCGCGGGCAGGACCGCGTCCACCTGGTGCGCGAGGACGCTCACCAGGACCAGGTCCCACGGCGTGGTCGCGTCGAGCGCGCTGCTGACCTCGACCGCGGCGCGCTTCCCCGAGGAGGTCACGATGGCCCGGTCGCGCTGGAGCTGCTCGAGCCGCTTGCCGCGGCCGATCACGGTCACCTCGTGGCCTGCCTGCGCGAGCTGGAACGCGAAGGTGGTCCCGATGCCTCCGGGACCCAAGACGGCGATTTTCATGGGCGGGACCGTAGATCGCGCCCTTCGATCGGGCAACCAGCCCCGCGGCTTCGGGCGCCGGGAGCGGGGAGGGGACCCCGAGCCGGGCCTGTCCCTCGCCCCCTGGCTCGGCGTCGGCGTGGGGGCCACCAGCGCGAAGGCCGAGCGCTTGCTCGGATGGAAGGCGCGCCCGCGCGAGGAGACGTTCGTCGCGACCGCCGAGAGCCCCCGTACGGCATCACCGGGGCGGGATGCGGTTCCTGGGCACCGACGGGAGGGGAGGGAAGGGGACCGGCTGGCCCCCCGCCGGCGGGCACGTGCCCATCTGTGCGCAGAGGAGCTGGATGGCGCGATCGAGCCGCCCCCCTTGCAGGAAGCTTCCAATCGCCTGGGCAGCCGCCGTGCCGTATTCCGCGAGCCACGCCCCCAGCGCGGCCGCCCTGGAGCCGGGATCCGAGACCGCCCGCGCGACGTCGGCCGGCGTCTCCGCTCCGCTCGTCAGCGGGAGCATGCATCCCGGCGCGAGCAACAACGACGCAACTGGAAAAGCCAGCAACGCCAGCGTCTTCTGCCGTGTAATCATTGTGCCGTTGCCTCCTCCTCCGAGCCACGCCCGCAGAAGGCTCCGCGCAGCGTGGCTTTCACGGTGTACATAGGGCGCCGGCCGAGCACGTCCACGGCGGGGCATCGCTGCATCCCGTGGGCGCTGGCGGTGCTCGGCGGCCAGCGAGGGGTGTTGCGCGCGCCGGCGAGGGCGGCGCAGGATGGACCCATGAGGCGGACGAGGCTCCTGTTCCTGCTCGGCGCGGTCGCGCGCGGGGCGTGCGGCGGCTCGCGTCGTGGCAACGATCCACTGGCACCGCGGCACCTTGCCCGCGGTCGAACGAGGAGCGACGGATGGACATCAAGATGGCTCGGGCGCTGCTGCTCGCCACGGCCGCAATCATCAGCTGCGGCACGGGCGGCGCCTCGACCGGGACCACGGGCGCCCCAGGGCCCCAGGGCCTGACGACCCTGGTCGTCTCGTGGACGTTCGGGGGCAGCCCCGCGAGCGGGGCCGCTTGCGCGACGGCGGGCGCAGCCGAGGTCTCCCTCAAGCTGAGCGGGGCGTTCAACCCGGCGGCGGACCAGAACGTGACCTTTTACTGCTCGGCAGGCGCGGCGACCTTCACCGGGCTCCTCGTCCAGGACCTGGGCACGGCCGCGCAGATCGAAGGGACGCTCCTCGACAGCACCGGCGCGGTCGTACCGATGGGGATCCTGGGGGTCGACATCAAGCCCGCCCTGGGGACGACCGCCGTGACGCTCGCGTTCTTTCCCTCGCAGAGCACCGGTGGGGGTGGGGCCGGGACCAGCACGAGCACCAGCACGAGCGGCAGCTCCAGCAGCACCACGTCCAGCTCGGGAGGGACCGGAGGCGCGCCGTCGACGTCGAGCAGCTCGTCCACCACCACCACGACCACCGCAGCGAGCAGCTCGGGCGGGACCGGCGGCTCGCCTTCGACGTCGAGCAGCTCGTCCACCACCGCGAGCAGCTCGGGAGGGACCGGCGGCGCCACCTCGAGCAGCTCGTCGACCACCTCGAGCAGCTCGTCGACCACCTCGAGCAGCTCCGGGATGTAGGCGGTCGCCGCCGCGGAGCCGTCCCGGCCTACTGCGCCGGGGTCAGCTCGACGATGATCGGGTGGTCGACCAGCGACACCGACACCGAGCTGCCTTTCGACGAGGTGCTCTGCGGCGAGGCTGCGATCAGCGGGTCGTAGACCTTGACGTCGTAGAGCGTCGAGAGCGAGACGGTGACGCTGGTGGGCGACGGGGAGAGCTCCCCGCCGCCGTCGTTGAAGCTCCAGAGATTGGGCTCCACCCAGAGCACGAGCTCGTACACGCTCCCGGACTTCTCGAGCAGGAGGCTCTCGGGGCCGGCCGAGCCGTCGGCGCCCGGCGTCAGCGTGAAGGGGATGGGCGCGGCCGTGAACGCCGGCCCGGGATCGCTGAGGATCGTCATCACGTTCTGGAGCGCGGTCGCGATGGGCTTGGCGCTCCCGCTCGGCGGGCTGCTCAGGGGATAGTGGAAGAGCCCGAAGTGCTGCTGATCGGTGCCGCCGCCGGCGTCGACGTAGGGGCCGTCGTCGACGAGATCGTAGAGGTAGGTCCGCACGACACCCTGACCGTAGGTATCGAAGATCGCGTCGAGGAGGTACTTCGCCTGGACGTCCTCCGTGAGCGCGTGCGTGTCCGTGAAGACCGGGCTCCGGGTGAAATAGCCGATCTCGGTCACCATCTTCGGGAGGCCCTGGGTGTCCGTCGTCTCCGCCAGGTACTGGCCGATCATCACCGCCGGCGGGACGTTGTCCGGGTAGACGTGCATGTTCCCGAAGGTCGCGATGCTCGAGAGGTCGGGGACGTCCTTCGCGTTCCCCGCGAAGGCCACCGTGAGCGCCAGCACCGGCTTCGCGCGGAGCGCCGGGTCCGCCTGCACCCGCGTCCACAGCCCCTCCTGGAGCGCCGCGCTCGCGTCGTAGTCGACCGGCGTCGTGGAGCCCGGGTTGTCCACCTCGTTGGGGCCCTCGAAGGACTCGATGTACTGGACCGCCAGGGGCGTGTCGACGAAGGCCGTGCCGCCGTCGGGAGCGATGAAGGGCGCGAGGTCGGCCGAGGCATCGAGGTTGTTCCCGCTGCCGAAGAGCACGTCGAAGTGCACGCCCGCGGCGGCGAACGGGCCACCGCCGTCGGAGTAGGCCCGGGTCCAGATGCTCGAGGCGCCCCCGACGCTGTCGCGAACGTGGGTGATGTGCAGCCACGACAGCGCCTCGCTCACCGCTGTGGGGTCGCCGTACGCCTGCCCCGCCGCGCTGGCCCCCATGTGCACGCCGACCCCGATCGAGTCGGTGAACGCCGTCGCGTGCATCGTCGGGTGGTCGACGCCGGCGTCGCCGCCCGACCCGTCGGAGGTCGAACCGTCCCCCGAGGGCCCGTCCGGTTGCACCGCGTCGCTCCCCGCGTCGCGGGTGCTTCCTCCCGCTCCACGCGCCCCGCCTCCCCCTCCGTCGGGACTCTCGCCGCCCGCGCCGTGGCTGCCCGCCGCGCCGCCCCCTCCGCAGCCGTTCGCCACGAAGGCAAGCGCGTTCCCCAGCACCGCCAGCACCGCAAAGGCCGCAAGACGGGCGTGCTTCATCCACGCGACGCTAACGCGAGCGGACAGGCAGCGCCACGCCCTTGGTCGTCGGCGCCCGCCTGGTAGCGCTCCAGCGCGGCGTCGATGGGCCCGCGCCGGTCCAGCTCCTCGGCAAGGGCGCGCAGCATCGCCGCGCGGAGCGGCTCGGGGACGCTCGGCGCGAGGTGCGAGAGCCGTGAGGCGCCGTTCACCTCGGCGGCACAACGAGGAATGCCGTGCCGCCCGGGAGCGTCTCCTTTCGCATGAGCCGCCACCTCCGCGCGTCCGCGATCGTCGCCCCGCTCTTCGCCCTCGCCGCCTGCTCTCCGATGGCTCCGCCGTCGCTCCACGCCGCCGCTGCCCCCCAACCGCCGGTCGCTCCGCGCGTCCCGGTGGCGGACACGCTGCCCGCTCTCGCCGCCCGCTCTCCGATGGCTCCGCCGTCGGTCGACCCCACCGCCGCCCCCGAACCTCGGGCCGCTCCGGGGGTCCCGGTGGTGGACACGCCGCCGTGGCTCGAGACGACGATCCCTCCGAAGGTGACGCTGACCTGGGTGCGCTACCCGGAGCGGGCCATCCGCCACCCCAGCAGCGACGCGCCCACCGTCCGTCGTGCCGAGCTGGTGGTCCGGGTGGGAGCTGTCGAGAGGCACATCGTGCTCGGCGACTTCAAGGGCGAGAGCGTGGGCAGCAGCCAGCACTTCTGCGCGGGGCGGCACCCCGAGTTGCAACGGCAGTGGGGCCGGGACGTCGTTGCGCAGATCGAGTTCGTCTGGGCCGGGTCGGAGGTGGTGTCGGTGCGCCGGAGCCCCGCGGGCGCGCTCATGGTGTCAGGCTCTTCCGTGTCCGATGGGGTCTGCGACGGCGACTGCGTGATGTCCGAGAGGCCGCTGGCCGTGGTGCCCATCCCGGCAGACGCGCGCATCGAGGAGGCCATGGTCGACGTCGAAGGGCCCGGGCGCGAGCACCCGTTCGAGTGCGATTGACGCCGTTCCGCCCTCTCTGACGTCCCATGACCGACCTCCTCGCGTTCCCGAGGAGCGACACGAGAAGGTCCGACGCGAGGCGGCCTCACCGGCGCCGTCGCAACACCAGCGCGGCGAGGCCCGCCACGACCACCAGGAGCGTCCCCAGGCCGGGCTGGGCGCCCACCGTGCAGCCGCCGCAGCCGAAGTACTCGACCCTGGTGAGCACCTTGGCCCCCTTCGGGCAGAAGAAGACGTTGTCTCCGCCCCCTTGCTTCTCGTGGCAGGCCTCCACCAGGCCCTTCTCGAGCTTGGCCTCGCTGCAGCTCGCGTATTCCTCCCGATCGGGCTTCCCGCCCCCGTAGGGACGCCAGCACTGCTCGCAGCCCAAGCCTTCTGTCTTGCAGACCGCGCGGGGACCCGGCGCGTCGGCCTCGGCGGCGCGCGGGGCGGCGAGGAAAGCGAGCACGATGGCGAGGCGAGCGAGGGCGTTCGGGAAGGCGCCGGGGGCGAGCATGCCGCGGTTCTATCATGGTCGCCCGCTTCCACCGGGCGGACGGCTCGGTCGGGATGACCCTCTCCACCGGTCCACCGGCGCGGCGAGGGGGTGAGCGCGAAGGGGAAGCCGCCGTCGCGAAACCGTGACAGGGTTCGCAGCCGCCGATGGCGCCGCCCACCCGACAGTCCCCGACAGGCGATGGCGAGGACGCGGGCTCCGCCGTCGCGCTGGCGATCTCGCCGCGCGGCGCGTTCCACCTCGATCCACGCGGACCCGACGCCGCGCGCGTACCGGCGCGCGTCGCGTCGCGCCTCGCGGACGCCTTCGCCAGGGGAGTGGGCGCCGGCCTCGTCCATCTGGCGTCGGTCGAGCTCGGCACGGCGCTGCCCCCGTCGCTCGCGTTCGCGCGCGATCTTGCCAGGCTCTTCTTCACGCGGCTCTGCGCTGCGGCCGACCTGGAAGTGAACCGCGCCGCTCTCTCGCTGCCCCCGCCTCTGGACGAGCTCGCCGCCCTGGTGGCCGCGGCGCCACCGATGCTCGGCGCCGAGTATCTCACCGTCGAGGCGCTCACCGCCGCGTGGGCGGCGCTGGAGGCCGAGGTCTCGCGCGAGCTCGCCGCGTTCGACGGCCCCGTGGACCGCTACCTCCACGCCAAGAGCCCGCTCTGGAACGCGGTGGGGCGGGTCCACTTCCACCTCGCCGAGAACAAGCGCAACGAGGACGTGCCGTTCGCGTTCATGGCGACGTACGCCACCAGCCTCTCGAAGCAGGCGCGCGTCCAGCACGCGCCCCTCGGCCGCGCCCTCGAGCAGTCCGCGGGGGCGGCCGACACGGCCATGATGCTCACCCTGCTCCAGCCGGTGCAGAGAGCCGCGGAGAAGAGCGCGTTCGTGAAGGAGCTGATCGCCTCCGGCGACCTCTTCCACCCCGTCGCCTGGACGCCGAAGGAGGCGTATGCGTTCCTCCAGGAGGTCCCCGTCCTCGAGTCGAGCGGCGTGGTGGTGCGCCTGCCCGACTGGTGGCACGCGCGACGCCCGCCGCGCCCCCAGGTGAAGCTCACCGTCGGGACCAAGGCGCCGGGCGGCGTGGGCACGGAGGCGATGCTCGACTTCCAGGTCGGCCTCACCCTCGACGACGAGGCCGTCACGCCGGCGGAGTGGAAGCGGATCCTCGCCGGCACCGACAGCCTGGTCCTGCTCAAGGGCAAGTGGGTCGAGGTCGATCGCGAGAAGCTCCAGCAGGTGCTCGACCACTGGAAGGAAGCGGCCCGCGGCGCGCGCGAGGGGGTCTCGTTCCTCGACGGCATGCGCCTGCTCTCCGGCGTCTCCGCGGAGGTCTCGGGCGAGCCCTCTGCCGGCGCCACGGCGGCGTGGACGCGCATCACCGCGGGCCCCTGGCTCGACGAGGTGCTCGCCGATCTGACCCGCCCCGAGGGCCGCCGCGACGCGGACCCCGGCGACGCGCTCAAGGGCACCCTGCGTCCCTACCAGCGCGACGGCATCGCCTGGCTCTGGCTGCTCTCGCGCCTGGGCCTCGGCGCCTGCCTCGCGGACGACATGGGGCTGGGCAAGACGATCCAGGTCCTCGGCCTGCTCCTCGTGCTCGCGCAGAAGGGGGAGCACGGGCCGCACCTCCTCGTCGTGCCCGCCTCGCTCCTCGGCAACTGGCGCGCGGAGATGGCGCGGTTCGCACCCAGCCTGCGGCCGAGGGTCGTCCATCCCTCGGAGATGACCGCGGCCGAGCTCGCCGCCGGCCCGGCTTCGCTCGGCGCGGCGGACGTGGTGCTCACCACCTATGGCACCGTCCTGCGCACGCCCTGGATCGGCGAGCAGCGCTGGGGCGTCGCGGTGCTCGACGAGGCCCAGGCCATCAAGAACCCCGACGCCAAGCAGACCCGCGCGGTCAAGCGGCTCCAGGCGAGGATGCGCCTCGCGCTCACCGGCACCCCGGTGGAGAACCGCCTGTCGGATCTGTGGTCGCTGTTCGACTTCCTGTGTCCGGGGCTGCTCGGCTCTTCCAAGCAGTTCCGCGACACGACGAAGAAGCTCGAGGCCAGCGGTCCCGGCGGGTATGCGCCCCTCCGGACGTTGGTACGGCCCTACATCCTGCGGCGGCTCAAGAGCGACAGGAGCGTGGTCGCCGACCTCCCCGACAAGACCGAGGTGCGCGCCTTCTGCTCGCTCACCCGGGTGCAGGCGGCGCTCTACGAGCGCGCGGTCGTCGAGCTGCAGGACATCCTCGACAGCGTCGAGGGCATCCAGCGCCGCGGCGTGGTGCTCGCCTTTCTGCTGCGGTTCAAGCAGATCTGCAACCACCCCTCGCAGTGGCTCGGCGACGGCGGCTACGACCCCGCCCAGAGCGGCAAGCTCGCCCGGCTCCGGGAGCTCTGTGAGCCCATCGCCGCCCGGCAGGAGAAGCTCCTGGTGTTCACTCAGTTCCGCGAGATGACCGGGCCGCTCCACGGCTTCCTCGCCGAGGTGTTCGGCCGCCCCGGCCTGGTGCTCCACGGGGAGACCCCGGTGAAGAAGCGCGCCGGCCTGGTCGCCGAGTTCCAGGCGGACGCCGGCCCTCCCTTCTTCGTGCTCTCGATCAAGGCGGGCGGCACCGGGCTCAACCTCACGGCGGCCTCGCACGTCGTCCACTTCGATCGCTGGTGGAACCCCGCCGTGGAGAACCAGGCGACCGACCGGGCCTATCGCATCGGGCAGAAGAAGAACGTGCTCGTGCACAAGTTCGTCTGCCGCGGCACCATCGAGGAGAAGATCGACGCGCTCATCGAACAGAAGCGGGGGCTCTCGGACGAGATCCTCTCGGGCGGCGGGGAGGCCTGGCTGACCGAGCTGTCCAGCGACGAGCTGCTGCGGATGGTGTCCCTGGACCTGAAGAGCGCGGTCGAAGAAGGATAGGAGGGAACCGATGAGGCGGAGGAGCTCGAGGCGTGAGAGCTACCACGGGGGCTTCCCCCCGTACGTCCGGGTGAGCGACCGCGCTGCCAAGGCGGCGCGGCAGGTCGCGGCGCTGGAGAAGAAGGGGCAGAAGCTCTCGCCCGTGGTGCTCACCGGCAGCAAGATCGCCGGCACCTTCTGGGGCAAGGCCTGGTGCCAGAACCTGGAGAGCTACAGCGACTACTCGAACCGCCTGCCGCGGGGGCGCAGCTACGTGCGCTGCGGGGCCGTCATCGATCTGCAGATCGAGCCGGGCAAGCTCCTGGCGCGGGTCCAGGGCTCCTCGTTGTACACGGTCACCATCGGGATCGGCCCCGTCGATCCCGCGCGGTGGCAGGCGATCGTTGCGGCGTGCAGCGGCGCCATCGACTCGGTGGTGGAGCTGCTCCAGGGCAAGCTGTCGAAGGCGGTGATGGAGGTGATCTCCAGCAAGGAGACCGGCCTGTTCCCCGCGCCGAGGCAGATCCACCTCGGCTGCTCCTGCCCCGACTCGGCGAGCATGTGCAAGCACGTGGCGGCCGTGCTCTACGGCGTCGGCGCCCGGCTCGACACGCAGCCGGAGTTGCTCTTCCGGCTGCGCGGGACCGACCCCACCGAGCTCATCGCCAAGGCGGCCAAGGGCGCCGTGCTCGGTGGGCAGGCCCCCGCCAAGGGCAGGCAGCTCGGCGCCGACCTCGCGGGGCTGTTCGGCATCGAGCTCGATCCGGATCCCGAGGCGGCCCCCGTCGAGACGAAGGCCGAGCGAGGGGTGAGGGCAAAGCCGGTCACGAGGCCTACGGCGAAGCCGAAGCCGGCCGCCAAGGCGCCGCCGCCGACGGTCGTGACCATCACCGCCGCCGAGCTGCGCCGGCGCGGTGTGCCGCCGGCGACGGTGGCCTACTGGCTGAAGACGGGCGTGCTGTGGCGGACGCCGGTCGCCGGCGTGTACGAAGAGACGGAGCGCAGCCGGGCGCGCATGGCTCGCTACGACGCCAGGGAGCGGGTGTGACGGCTCCCTGAGCGCCGGCGCATGGCGAGGCCACCGAGCACGAACGCGAGCGCCGCCCAGGATCCTCGGTCACCGCGCTCGTCCATCGCGCACCCTCCAGAGGATCCCACCGACGCCGGTGCGCCTCCGCCGCTCCCCGAGCCCGCGCCGCCGCTTCCGGCCTCGGCGCCGCCGGTCCCGGCGCCTGCGTCGGACCCGCCGGAGCTGGTGCTCGCGCCTCCGGATCCCGTGCCTCCCACCGCGGTACACCCGCCCGCCTGGCACACCTGCCCGGCCATGCACGGCGTCGGCGTCCCCCAGGTGTGGCAGCCGCCCGCCTTCTGCCCGGTGCACGCGAGGAGGGATCCCGCCTGGCACTCGGTCGCGCCGGGCTCGCAGTCGTCGGCGCACGCCGGGGACTGGCAGACTCCGTTCGCGCAGGTCTGTCCTGCCGGGCATGCCGTCGCGGGCGACCACGCCGTGCAGGGAGCGGTGCCGTAGCTCCCGCACACCTGCACGGCGGCAGATCCGCTGCACTGGCTGGTGCCCGCGGGGCACAGATCGGTGCACGAGGCCTGACAGGTCCCGTGGCCGCAGACCTGCCCGGCGCTGCACGCCGTGTCGTCCTGGAGCGCGAAGCACCCGCTGGCCGCGAGCGCGCACTGCTGGGGGACGCCGCCGTTGCAGCCCGAGGCGAGGCCGTTGCCCAGGTAGTCGACGTCACCGTAGGTGAAGACGCCGCCGTCGGCGGCCACCATCCAGTAGCCCTTGCCGTCGGCGTCGGCGCTCATCCCCACCACCGGCTGGTTGAGCGTCATGCTCCCTGCCGACCCGTAGAAGCTCGCGTCGCCATAGCTGAAGATGCCCCCGTCCGAGGCGACCAGCCAGTAGCCCTGGGCCGTCGGCGTCGGCGCCATGCCCACGATGGGCTTGTTGAGCGCCATGCCCCCCGCCGAGCCGAAGAAGCCGGCGTCGCCGTAGTTGAAGACGCCGCCGTCGGCGGCCACGATCCAGTAGCCCTTGCCGCTGGGGGTGGCCGCGATGCCGACCACGGGCTTGTTGAGGTTCACGCTCCCCGCGGAGCCGTAGAAGGTGGCGTCGCCGTAGGAGAAGACGCCGCCGTCGCCGGCCACCAGCCAGTAGCCGCCGCCGTCGGGCGTGGCGGCCATCCCGACCACGGGCTCGTTGAGCGCCATGCCGCCGGCGGAGCCGTGAAAGCCGGCAGCGCCGAACGAGAACACGCCGCCGTCCGCCGCGACCATCCAGTAGCCGCCCCCGCTCGGCGCGCGGGCGATGCCGACCACCGGCTCGGCCAGCGCCATGCCCGTCAGATCACCGAAGAAGCGGGCGTTACCGCTGGGGTACACGTGACCCGCGGAGTCGGCGATCCAGTAGCCCTGGCCGGTCGGCGTCGCCGCCAGCGCGACCCGCGCGGAGTTGTTGCAGGCGTCGGTGCAGCTCGGTCCGAGCTGATTGAAGTGGATCGCGGTGAACGTCATGCCGTTGTACGCCACGGTGATCTGCGTCCCGGCGAGCGTGACGGCGGAGGTGAACTCGTGCGCGTAGTCGGGCGTGGCGCTGCAGCCGGGCTCCTCGATGAAGGTCGCCTGGGCGCCCGCCCAGGCCTTGAAGAGCATCACGTGGTCGCTGTTGTTCACGGCGTCGCCCGGCGCCAGCGCCGACGCCTGGATCGCCGTGGTGATGTCGGTCGCGAAGGGCGCGAAGCCGTACGTGGTGTGCCCGGGCGCCGGCAGCCCCCAGGCCCATGACACCAGGCCCGAGCAGTCCGAGCGGTAGGGGTCCCAGGCGGCGTTGTCGGTGCGGTTGCACACCGCCGGACAGGACGGGTCGATGGTGTCGGACGCGTGGTTGGGGCTCTGGCAATAGAGGAGCTGCGCGCTCACCCAATGCTCGGCGCGGCCGACGGCGTCGGCCCCGGTGAGGGCGGCGGCGCTGGTCCCGAGGGCGGCAGGGTTGCCGGCGGCCGAGGGGTCTCGCGACGCGCAGGCCGCGACGGCGAGGAGAGCGGCGAGCGCACAGCAGCGCAGCGAGGCGGAGCGGCGACGGTCGAGCATGGTCGGGATCTTCGCCCGGATCCGTGGCGACCGGTACTGGCGTGCTGCGGCTTCGCCTACGCGGGGACCTGCGCCCGGTCCCCCTGGACCCGCGGCAGCACGTAGGCGGAGACGAGGGCGACGGCGGCATCGCTCCCGTAGCAGGCGCGTCGTGGTCGGGGGTCGAGCATGGTCCGTCTCGCAGGGTGAGCTGGCCAGCAGATGGAAGGCAGGAGCGTCGGCGCCGCCGGGTGTCGCGCCGATGGGGGGCCGGTGACGGCGGCGCGCCGTCATGCGCCGCACACGCGGCCACCCGGGAGCTGTAACAGGAGGGCGCTACGCACAGCGTCGTGTCCTGGATCGCCAACGCGCGGAAGCGTCTGCCTCGACGAGCGCGGACGCTCGACGTCGCCCTGGGGGCGCTGGCTGTCATCGTGGCCATCGCCGCCGTGGCCCTCCCCCTCGCGGCCGGGCGCTACCCGCCCATGGTCGATCTCCCCTTCCATGCCGCCCAGACCGCGGCGCTGCGTCACTATCTCGACCCGTCGTTCCACTTCCGAGAGCAGTTCGAGCTCCGCCCGTTCGCCGTTCCCTATCTGTCCATGTATGCAGCCGGCGCGCTCCTGATGACCGTGCTGCCCGCGGTGACGGCGGTGAAGATGGCGGCCGGTCTGATGCTCCTGCTGCTCCCGGCGGGGCTCGCCGTGATGCTTCACGGGATGAAGAAGAGCCCGCTGCTCGGCCTCTCCGGGCTGCTCGCGGTGTGGGGGCCGCTCACTCACTGGGGCTTCCTCAACTTCCTTGGCGCGATCGGGCTCTTCGCCATGGTGGTGGGCCTGAGCCTCCTCGTGGTGGAGCGGCCCACTCGCGGGGGCCTCGCGGCGCTGGGGCTCGCGCTGGTCGCCCTCTTCTTCACCCACGTGTTCCGCTATCCGTTCGCCCTCGCCGCGGTGGTCGGGGCCGGACTGGTGGCGGGGAAGGGCCTCCGCGGCCTCCGAGCCGTGGCGCCCGCGGCGCTCCCGGCCCTCGGGCTCTTCGGCGCCTGGATGGCGCTGCGTCCGGCCTCCCTGCGCGGCGGGCTGGGGCCGCTCACGGTCGATCCGACGCGGCTTGGCGATCTCGTCGACTGGCTGCATGGCTCCTTCTCCGACCCGGGCGAGCCCCGCGCGCTCGCCTTCGGCGCGGCGACCCTGGCGGTGGTGGCTTCTGCCTGCGGCGTCGCGGGGGTGGTCGAACGGCGGTCGCCGCTGTGGGCGGGGCCGTCCCCCGGGGCCCGCGCGCGCGCCGCGGTGGTCGCGCTGGGGTGCGCGGGCGCCTCGCTGCTGCTCTTCGTCACCCTGCCCATGCAGATCGGGGACTGGTGGTACGTGTACCCGCGGGAGGCCACGGCGGCGTGCTTCCTCGCGCTGGCGCTGCTCCCCGATCTGCCCCGCAGCGGCGTGCTTCGCGCCGCGCTGGTGGCCGCGACCGCCCTCGCGTCGATGCCGATGGTCGCCCTGGTGACCCGGAGCTACGCCGCGTTCGACGACGCCACGCGCGACTTCGCGGCGATCACGCGCCCGCTGCCGCGCGGCCCCAAGCTGCTCTATCTCATCTTCGACCACGAAGGTTCGAACCGCACCACGTCGCCGTTCACCCACCTGCCGGCCTACGTGCAGGCGGAGCTCGGGGGGAGCCTCAGCTACCACTTCGCCGTCTACGGCGCGTCCCCCCTGGCCTACCGCCCACGCGAGGGACGCGAGTCCATCGTGCCGCCCCCGACTCCGCCGCGCTGGGAGTCGACACCGCAGGCCTTCGACGTGCGGGACCGGGGGAGGTTCTTCGACTGGTTCCTGGTCCGCAGAGCAGACCCACCGGACGCCCTCTTCGCGGCGGACCCCGCGATCGTCCTCTCCAGCCATGCTGGCCTGTGGTGGCTCTACCGGCGAGTCGACGGTGACGGGGACCGCGCGAGCGGCCGCGCCGCGCTGTCCTCCTCGAGCCCCGAGGGCGCGCAGCTGTGATCCGAGCTCCGCGGCGGACGACGAAGAAAGCGCGGCGTGTCTCCGACCGTACGCTTTACCGCCGCGGAAGCGCCCCTTCGAGAGCGCTTGATGCACCTGCGCGGAGGGCGGTGTGTCGCCGCGCGAGGAGATATCGATGCACAGGCTTGACCCGCGGATGTGGCTCGCGCTGGGGCTGCTCTTCTCGAGCTGCGTCGAGGGCCCGGCGGCGCGCCCACCCGCAGCGGAGCGACCGCCGTCGGTCGCGCCCGACGCGCTCGACGCGGGCGACGACAACGTCATCCTGGTGACGATCGACGGCGTGCGCTGGCAGGAGATCTTCACCGGCGCCGACCCGGCGCTGGCCGACGCCGCTGCGCTGCCCGGGGGCGAGCGGCGCACCGCGCGCGCGCTGACGCCCAATCTTCACCGTCTCTTCTTCGACGACGGTGTCGTCCTCGGGGACCCGCGCCTCGGTCATCCCTTCGTCGCTTCCGGGCCCAACTACGTGAGCTTGCCCGGATACGTCGAGATGATGACGGGCGCCGCGTCCGGCTGCGCCGGCAACGACTGCGAGCCTCACGTCTCCTGGACCATCGCCGGCGAGGCGGCTCGCGCGCCCGGCGACGGAGCCGCGGTCTTCGCCTCGTGGGAGCGCATCGCGCTGGCGGTCCCGCCCGACGTCTCGGGGCTGCTCCTCCGGGCCGGGCGCGCGTCGAGCGAGCAGGCGCCGCCCTATCCGGGCAACGGCGAGTACCGCCCTGACCAGCGCACTGCGGCGATGGCCATTGACCACCTCGTCCACCGGCGCCCGCGGTTTCTCTGGGTCGCCCTGGGAGACACCGACGAGTGGGCCCACCGGCACGACTACCGGGGGTACCTGGAGTCGCTCCGCTTCGCGGACTCGTTCGTTGGCGAGCTCTCGGCGCACCTCGCCGCGATGGGCGACTACGGTGAGCGGACGGCGATCTGCGTCACCACCGACCACGGCCGCGACGCCGACTTCGCCGATCACGGCGGCGCCGACTCCGCCGGCGTGTGGCTGACCGCGGGCGGAGGCCCGATCGCCGCGCGCGGCTCGACCCCGCTCCTCCAGCGCGGCGGTCTGCGCGACCTCGCGCCGACGATCGCGGCGATCCTGGGCGAGCCGGGGCCAGAGTGCTCGGCGTGCGGGAGGGTGCTGGATGAACTGTTCTGACGGACGGCTCGATTCCAGTCCCTGTCGGAAGCGCGGTCCGGCGGGAAGCTACTTGCGCCCCGTGCGCGCGTGCACCACCGTCGCAGGTCCGCGCGCGCCCTCTCCTGGGTAGCGGCGACGGGAGTGGCGCACCGATGAAGATCAAGGCTTTGGCGGGCTTGGGCACGATGATTCTGGCGGCGTGTGGCGCGGCCGCGGGCAACCGGGACACGAGCGCGGGCTCGACGACGAGCTCGGGCAGCGGCGGTGACAGCGCCACGGCGTCGGGGAGCACCACCAGCGGGAAGCCCGCGACCACGGGCGCCAGCAGCTCGACGGGCGCTGGCAGCTCGACGGGCGCCGGCACCACGACCACGACGAGCACCGGCACCGGTGCGGGGACGGGATCGAGCGCCGTCACGGTCTACGTCACGCCCGACACCAGCATCGCGGGCCAGATCGCCGCCGCGATCGACGGCGCCAAGACGTCGGTTCACATGACCATGTACATCCTCGACAACAGCGGGATCGTGGATGCCCTGGTCAGTCGAGCCAAGGCCGGCGTCGAGGTCCAGGTCGTCCTCAACCAGACCTTCCCCGCCGGCACCGTCCAGAGCAACCCGGCGACCTATACGACGCTGACGGCGGCCGGCGCCAAGGTCGTCTGGCGGAACGGGCCACCCAACGCCGCGACGGGCGCGTACACCCACGAGAAGGCGTTCATCCTGGACAATGCTCAGGCGTGGATCATGACGATGAACCTGGACGGCTCGGCGCCCGAGTACAACCGCGAGTACATCGTCGTCGACAACACTCCGGCCGACGTGGCGGAGGCGGAGGCCATCTTCCTCGCTGACTTTGGCGGGACCGCGATTACTGCGGGCAACCCCCTGGTCGTCTCCCCCGACCCCCCGGACAACTCCCGCTCCGCACTCGTCGCTCTCATCGACAGCGCGACCCATTCGGTCGACGTCGAAGTCGAGGAGTTCAGCGACAACTACAGCGGCGGTATCACGTCGGCGGTCGCGGCCGCGGCCAAGCGCGGCGTCACGACCCGGGTGATCCTCGCCAACTCGACGCCCGAGAGCTCGCAGACGACGGCCATCGCCACGGTCAAGGCCGCGGGGGCCAAGGTGGTGGTCTCGGGTGGAACGTCCGGGGGCGGGACCGCCGCGAGCCCCTACATCCACGCCAAGGCCATCACCATCGACTGCACCGGGACCACCTGCGCGCGCGGATACCTCGGCTCCGAGAACTTCAGCGCCGGGTCGCTCGGCTACAACCGCGAGCTGGGCCTCATCCTCGACAATCCTACCGAGCTCGCCAAGGTCGAGGCGGCCATCGATGGCGACTTCAGCGCGGGCACGGCGCAGTAGCGCCGCTGCTCGGGGCCGGTCGCGGCGTCCAGCGCGATGCGAGCCTCGTGCCGGGTCAGGGCACGGATGGCCTCGCCGATGAGCCTCGATCCCGCCCCGGTGGCCAGGTTATGTTGGCGGCATGCCGCGCTACGAGATGATCGAGGGTACGTCGAGCAAGTTCTGGGACATCACGCTGGAGGGCGTCACCGTCACCGTCCGATATGGAAGGCTCGGCACCGCCGGCCAGTCCAACACCAAGACCTTCCCGAGCTCCGCGGAGGCGAAGAAGGAGCACGACAAGCTCGTCGTGGAGAAGACCCGCAAGGGCTACCTGCTCGTCGGCGCGCCCACCGCGTCCGGCGCCGCCGCCACCCCCAAGGAGGCCGCGCCGCATGCCGGTACCGCGTTCAAGCTCGCCGATGTCGACCGCCTCGAGGGAGCGCCCGGCGACAGCGCCGAGAAGTTCATGGGCCAGAAGATCGCCGACTACGACCCCGAGGAGGGCCTCAAGGACGCGGCGCGGAAGGCCTACCGCCTGCGACAGGAGGACTCGGTCGCCGATTTCCTGGAGGCCTTCGAGCAGCTCGTGGCCGACCCCCACGCCGGCAAGCTCAAGGCGCTGGTGATCAGCGGCTGGTCCACCGACGAAGCGGGCGGCGCCGCCGATGACGACTACGCCCGCAAGATCCGCAAGGCGCTGATCGACGCGGCCGGCAAGCTCACGGGGCTCGCCGCGCTCTTCATCAACGACACCCACGGCGAGGAGTACGAGGTCTCCTGGCAGTACTTCACCGACCTCGCGCCCCTCCTCGAGGCGTATCCGAAGCTCGAGCACCTCCGCGTACGCGGCGACGCCACCGGCAAGGGGAAGATGGGGACGCTGAAGAGCTCCGCGCTGCGATCGCTCCAGCTCGAGGGGTCGAGCCTGAGCCGCAAGCTCGTGCAGCAGGTCGCCGCGGCCGAGCTGCCCGCGCTCGAGTACCTCGAGATCTGGCTCGGGCCCGAGGAGTACGCCGAGAAGAAGCCGATGGCCGACCTCGCCCCCATCCTGTCGGGCGAGCTCTTCCCCAAGCTCCGCTACCTGGGGCTGCGCGACAGCGACGCCGCCGACGAGGTGGCCAAGGCGGTCGCCAAGGCGCCGATCCTGAGGCACCTCGAGACGCTGGACCTCTCGCTCGGGACCCTCGGCGACGAGGGCGCCGAGGCCCTGATCGCGTCTCCCGCCGTCGCCAAGCTCCAGACGCTCGACATCCGGAGGCACTACGTGTCGAAGGCGGTGCTCAAGCAGCTCAAGGCGCTGCCCGTCAAGGTGCTCGAGTCCCGGAGCGAGCGAGAGGACGAAGAGGGCGATGAGGGGACCCGCTACGTGACCGTCGCGGAGTGAGCGGCCAGGCTCGGGGGTGCTCCGGCCCCGCCCGGCCAGATCCGGAGCGCGGGGATCCGTTCCAGGATCCCCGACCCGAACACCGCGCCGAGGTCCAGGTAGTCGAGGTGCACATATCCGATGTGGCACCCGCAGGTCGCGTTGGTGCAAGGCCGATCCTGGAGAGCGCGCTCCCACCCGGCCTCGTAGATGTTGCCGATCGGCTCCTTGATGAAGTGACAGCGCTGCGCGCTTCCATCGCCCGCCACCGAGATCACGGTCCGTCCGGCGGCGCACGATCGCCCGAGGCTCGGGTGCCGGGTGTTGTTCAGCCGGAACAGCGGATCGACCGCCTCGATGCGCGCGATCTCTTCCTCCGAGTAGTACCCTTCGACGCGCTTGTACGCGTTCACCCACAGGTACAGGTGCGCGGGCAGCTCGCGGCGCAGCGCCTCCATCTCGCCGAGGTGCTCGCGCAGGCCCACGATGCCCACGCTGAGGCGAGCTCCGCGCCGGTCGGCTTCGAGGCAGCGCTCGACGAAGCGCTCGCGCGCGACCTCTCCGGGGTGGAACGTCGCCCAGAGCGCGAGGCTGCGCGTGGCGCAGCGATCGATCCAGGAGAGCCCGCACGAGAGGTTGGTCTGGATGGCTGCCTTCTCGACGTGGGGAAGGTTGCTCAGCCGGGCGAGCGCCTCCTGGTACCAGCGCCGCACCAGCGCCTCGCCCCAGGGCGTGAAGAGGATCGCGACCGGCTCGTCGCGCCGCTCATCCACCCAGGCGACGAAGCGAGAGAGCGCGGCGCGGTCCCGATCGAGCGCCTCGCGACCCTCGACGCGCTTCGCGAACGGGCAGTACTCGCAGGCGTAGTTGCAGCTCTCGAGCGGCCCGCGGTAGAGGATGGTGAGGCTCATCGCAGGTCCGACGCCTCCATGAGCTGCGACGCCTCCGCGGAGTAGAGCCAGGGCCCGATCGCGTCACTGCGCTCCATGCCGAGGTCGGTCAGCACGAGCTGGGCGGGATCGACGGTGGCATAGCCGAGCGCGCCAAGCTCGGCGAGGCAGGGCAGATCCGCGAGGGCGTGGGTCCCGAACCGTTGCGTGTAGCCGGGGAGCGAGAGCCCCTCGCGCTGGAGGAGGGACTGGATCACGTAGCGCCGCCGCTGATCGTCGCCCCCGAGCCGGTAGCCCCACTCGGCGACGTCGAAGCGATCGTCCGCGCGGGCGATCCAGTCCTCCAGGATCCCGAGCACGCCCTCCTGGCTCACCGCCCACTCGCTCGCGTAGTGCAGCGCCCGCGTGTACGACCGCGCGCCGCAGCCGAGGCCGACCATCCCGTCCTCCTGGCAGGTGTACACGGTGCTCGGTGTCGGGGGGCCCCCGGTCCGCCCGGCCTCGACGGGCGCCCGCGAAGCGCGGAACATGCGGAGCGACTGCTGTTCGTAGCCCTCCTCGACGAGCAGCGCGCGGGCTGTGCGGTAGAGCGCGACGCGCTCGTCGTCCCAGCTCTTCCGGCCCAGCCCGAGGCCGGTGAGCGGGCGCACGTAGAGCGGATACAGATACAGCTCCTCCGGCGCGAAGCGGAGCGCGGCGCGGATGGAGGAGAGCCACGACGCTTCGGTCTGCCCGGGCAGCCCGTACATGAGATCCACGTTGAGCACCGGGAAGCCGGCCTCGCGGATCATCCCGAGCGCGCGCAGGACTGCGGCGGTGCGCTGCGGTCGGCTCATCGCCCGCACCTCGGCCTCGTCGAAGCTCTGCACGCCCAGGCTCGCCCGGGTGACTCCGCGGGCGCGGAGGAGCGCGAGCTTGTCGACGCTGACGGTGTCGGGGGACATCTCGACCGAGATCGGGATCTCGCCGAGGGGCGCGCCCATCGCCTCGGCGAGATCGAGGATCGCCTCCAGAGCGGCGACGTCGAGGTACGTCGGCGTGCCGCCGCCGATCGCGAACTGCGCGAAGCGCGCGCCGGCGGTCCGGGGGCCTCCAGCGGACCCGAGGGCGCGCTTCACGCGATCGGCCTGGCGATGGAGCGTCGCGAGCCAGCGCTGCACCAGATCCTCCGCCGGGCTGCGGCGCGTGAAGAGGTTGCAGAACCCGCAGCGAAACTCGCAGAACGGCACGTGGATGTAGAGCGACAGCGCGTCGGTGCGCTCCTCGGCCCAGAGCGCGTCGAGGCGCGGGGGGGGAGCGAGCGCGCGGTAGGCCGTCTTGTGCGGGTACGCGTACGTGTACGCTCGGTAGACAGGTGACTCCGACAGCGCGCTCATCGAGGGATCTCCGGCAACAGGAACTCCGCGTACGGCACCGTCCATACGATCGGGTGGCCGACGCGATGGCCATGGTAGCCATCCTCTCCGTAAAGCGTGCCGTGATCCGAGCAGACCACGGCGAGCGCCGGCCCGCGCCGCCGCAGCGCCTCGAAGAGCGGGGGGAGCTGAGCGTCGACGTAGGCGAGCGCCGCGGCGTGCGTCTCGATGGAGTCGGCCTCGGCGCCGGGCAGGTACGCGCGGTTCGGCTGGTGGAGCGCCGACACGTTCACGAACAGGAAGACGCGCTGGTCGCGTGGCGTTCGCTCCAGGATGGAGGCCGCGAGCGCCACCTGGTGCTCGGTCGAGCGCGGATCGGTGACCCCGAGCGCCGGGCTCCAGTGGCTCTCGGCGAACATGCCGGGCAGCACCTGACCGAGCGGGCTCTGCTTGTTGAAGAAGCCGACGCCGCCGATGCAGACGGTGTGATAGCCGCGCGCCGCGAGCCCGCTCACGATGTCCGGCGTGTCGAGGACGCAGGTCGCCTCCGCCGTCGTCTCGCTCCCCGGGAAGCGCGCGGCGAAGAGGCGCGCATGGTGCCCTGGCCGGGCCGGCGTCGGCAGGAAGCCCGCGAAGAAGGCCATGTGCGCGGCGAAGGTGAAGCTCGAGGGCGAGTGCCGCTCCTCCCAGGCGCCGAAGAGCCGCGCGAGGTTGGGCGTCCGGCCGCGCGCCATCTCGGCGGTCGCGACGTCGAAGCGCAGCGTGTCGAGCGTGATCAGGGCGATGTCGTGCGTCCCGACGACGCGGCGCATGTCGATCATGCGAGCAGCTCCGAGCACGCTTCAGTCTCGGCGGCGTAGGTGTCGAGCCCCCGATCGAGGACGCCGGGCAACAGGTCGCCGAACGCGTTGATCTCCAGCACCGCGTGCCGGCGGAGAGAGGACGCGATCACCACGTCGACGCCCGCGTGGAGCGCGCGAGGGAAGCGGAGCGCAGCCTGCTCGGCGGTGCGCAGGATCGCGGCCCAGCGATCGGCACCTACCTGCTCACGTACCTGGGCGACGTCGCCGCGCTGGTTGCCGAGGTGCAGGTTGGTGATCGGGCTCTTGCTGGTGCGCACCACCACGTGGCGCGCCGCGCCGGCGATGACCACGATCCGCAGATCGAACGCGCGCCCGTCGACGCCGGCCTTGGGGATCCACTCCTCGACGTGCGCGCCCTCCGCGGCGAGGCGATCGACGACGTCGCGCACGTCGGCGACCTCGCGGTACCGTCGGACGCGGAGGGCGTTGTAGAGCCGGATCACGCCGTCCCGTCGCACCACCTCGACGCTCGTCTCGGCCTTCACGCCCGCCGCGCCCGTCTCGAGCGCCACCACGCCCGAGGCCGAGGAGCCGCAGAAGAGCTTCACGAAGACGCGGTGGATGCCGCGCTCGTCCATCCGCGCGCGCAGCTCGTCGTAGGATCGCACGACCCCGAGCGCCCTCGGGACGGGCACGCCCCCGCGCTCGCAGGCGGCGTGGCAGAGCCGCTTGTCGAACATCACCGCGATGTCGTCGGGCTCGTTCATGCGCAGGTGCGGCGGGCAGGCGTCGAGCGCTCGCGCGCACCTTTTCAGCGCCTCACGGAAGCCCAGGTACCACTGCCTGGGGTGAAGGAGCAGGCCGCGGTCCTCGGGCAGCCTCCGCGCCGCCTCGGCCGAGATCCGCGGCGACTCGCCCTCGTCCTCGACGCCCGCGCCCAGCGCCAGCAGCTCGCGCTCGACGGCGAAGTCCTCGCCCGGAGACTCGAACCTCACGATCCCGCCCTCGGGCACGGCGCGACCGAGCACGTCGGGCCCCGTGAGCACGTCGATCCAGGACACGACGCGGGCCGGCGCGATCTCGGCACGCGCCAGGGCCGCCTGGAACAGCGAGACCCTGCGATTCTCCGGGTTACCGACGACGACGAACCGCTTCTCCTGAATGGCTGAAGGCCGCACGTCGTCGCGGGCAGCGTACCAGCTCGACGTCGCTCCTGACAACCGACCGGTCGAGCCGTCGAAGAAGCGCGGCAGGGACGATCGGGGTCGCTGGGCGCGCATTCACGACGAGCTTCACTTCGAGCAACAGCGGAAGCCGAACTCCGGGTTCTCCGAGTTGCACGGCCACTGCAGCGTGGCTCCGGCGCAGCTCACGTCACCCAGGTAGTGAACGTAGCTGCCCCCCATGATGACGCAGCGTTGCTCGGGCCAGTCGGCGCCTTCCTGGCTGGCGTCGACCCACTCCGAGACGTTGCCGCTCAGATCGAAAATCTGATCGTACGCGCCGGCCGGCGCCTGGCAGTGCGGGTAGCTGGAGGTGATGGCGGGGCCCCCGCAGGGAGCAGGCGTCTCGTCGGAGGTGTTGCACGCCTGGCTGTCGTAGGTGGACCCATAGGGCCAGGTCCTGCCGCCGGAGCTGCAGGCGTTCATCCACTGATTCTGCGTGGGATCGTCGACGTCGGCGAGCGCGAGCGGAGCGGCGCCGATCGCACCGCACAGGCGCTTGCCGGCCCACTGGCAGTAGAGCTTGGCGTCGCACTGGTCGACGCAGTTCTGGGGCAGCTCGCAATCCGCGCCCTGACACGACTGCTCGCAGGATGGCGCGTAGCTGGTCTTGGCGGAGCAGCGCGCGTAGGCGGGATCCGTGGTGGGGAGGGCGACCGTCTGGCTGCCCGCGAGGAACACCTGGTAGTCGGCGACCGTCACCTCGGTCTCGTCGATGCACATGGTGCCGCCGGCGGGCAGCGGGATCTGGCGCATCGGCCCGCCCTTGCCCGTGTCGCACGACGGATCGCCGGGGCCGACGTTGCGGATCACGGGGCAGATGCCCGGCGCGCCGACGGCGCCCCCTGCTCCGCCGGTGCTCGCGCTCGAACAGTGCAGCGTGAAGAGAGCCGGCAGGGCGATCCCCAGGGTGAGCCAGGTCGGGTTGCTGATGTGGGCGTGCCCCCAGCGAGACAGATGCCCACTCATCCCACGACTCTACGGGCTCGTCGGGACGCTCATCAAGCGGGATCCCGCGGGTGTGGTCGCCGGGTGCGGAGCCGTCGGCACCCCCCGACTTGCGCTCTGTGTCGCGGGGCTCCATGCCCCCTCCCATGGCTCTTTCCCAGTCAATGTCCGTTCCGCGCACGTGGAACCTGGTGGCGCCGGGCTATGCGGCCGAGATCGCTCCCACGTTCTCCCGGTTCGCCGAGGACGCTCTCCAGCTCGCTCACCTCGTCCCCGGCGAGCGTGTGCTGGACGTGGCGACCGGTCCTGGGACGCTGGCGGTCGCGGCGGCCCGGTCGGGCGCGCGGGTGTCGGCCATCGATTTCTCCCCGCAGATGATCGCGGAGCTCCACGCCCGCGTCCGGGGCGACGGGATCGCGGAGATCGACGCGCAAGTCGCGGACGCGACCGCCCTTCCGTTCGAGGACGGCGCCTTCGACGCGGTCTTCTCGATGTTCGCGCTGAACCTGGTCGCCGATCGCGGCGCCGCCTTCCGGGAGATCCACCGAGTCGTTCGGCGCGGGGGGCGCGCCGTCGTGGGCACGCCGGGGTCGATGACCAGCGCGCCGGCCTTCGGCGAGGTGCTCGGCATCCTCCGTGGCGCGCTCCCGGACCTCGCTTTCGACGGCGACCTCCCGCTCACGGAGCCCGCGGAGCTCCACCGCGAGATGTTTGCCGCGGGCTTCGAGGAAGTCGACGTCCGGACCGTGGCGGGGGCGTTCGCCTACCAATCTCTCGAGGCGATCTGGGCTGCCGCCGGTCGGGCGGCGGCGCCCATCGTCGTCGCCCGAGAGGCGCTGGGGGAGGAGGGCTGGTCTCGCGCTTCCGCGGAGATCCTTCGGCGGCTCGAGCGGCGGTTCGGCGCCGGGCCGCACCGGATCGACATCTCGGTCAACCTCGCCCGGGCGAAGAAGAAGTAACTCGCCACCGCCTTCGTCGTCGCCACGCTCATCACGCGCGGCCTCCCGAGGATTGACCCGGCGCCGACATGGCCATCCAATGGCGCGTGGACAAACATCCGTTGCAGCGCGTCGGCTGGGTCTGGCTCTCGAGCGCCGCGCTTCTGGCGGCCTGCAGCGGGAGCACGCTGCAATCGTCGGACGGTGGGACGACGGGCAGCGGTGGTGGCAAGACGAGCGCGAGCAGCACGGGCGGCGGCGCCGGCACGACGAGCGCCAGCTCCACGAGCGGCAGCGGCGGGTCCGAGCCGGGGTGTACGCCCATCCTGTCGCAGACGGGGCAGGACACCGGCTTCGACACCTGCGTGGGCGGGTCGGTCGAACGGCGAGCGGCGCTCGCGTGCCCGACCGCCGCGTCGAGCACCACCGGCTCCTGCGCGATGCAGATGGGGACGACGTGCACGTCGGACACCGACTGCAAGGCGCAGCCACTCGGCTACTGTGCCGATAGCCGTGGCCTCGTCGGCTACTGCGGCTGCTTTTACGGCTGCGTCGACGATGGCGATTGCGGCGCCGGCAGCGTGTGTGACTGCAACTCGGTCGTGGGGACGTGCGTTCCGTCGACCTGCACCACCAACGCGTCTTGCGGCGCAGGGTCGGCCTGCGTGTTCAGCGGCTCGCTCGACGCGTCGAGCGCCTGCGGCGGCGACGTCTTCGTTTGCAAGAGCCCCAAGGATCAATGTCAGTCGAATCTGGACTGTCAGGCGACCGGGGGCGCGTGTCTTCTCCAGGGGGACCACCGTGCGTGCAGCTCCGCGTGCGAGATGCATCCGTGAGGGCGTCGCGCCGGGAGAGCGCGGACGTCAACAGGGGCCGAGCAGAGCGCCGAGCATCAGGCTGGCGGAGGCCAGGTTGCAGGCGATGGGAATGTCGTACACGACCGCGATTCGCACGAGAGCCTTGAGGTCCGCATCATGGGAATGCGCCAGCAGCGGATCCCACAGGAAGATCACGAAGTCGAGGTCGCCCTCGACGATCCTGGCGGCGATCTGCTGATCCCCGCCCATCGGCCCGCTCTTGAGACGGGTGACGGCGAGCCCGACGTCCCTCTCGAGCCGGACCCCGGTGGCTTCGGTGGCCAGCAAATCGAACCTCTCCAGCAGGTCGATACGGTCTCGGGCCCAGCGGACCAGGCCATCTTTCTTGCTGTCATGCGCGATCAGCGCGAGCCTCCGCCGACATCGCATGCCTCGTCCCTCCCCCGGAGATCGTTGCGCGCGCAGACCCCACTCGGAAGCCACGGCCGCGCTGAAAGGGGGGCGAGGGCGGGAAGGGACCGGTGGCAACGGAGGGAATCACGAGATCGTGGCGCGACGTGCTCGCGCAGAGGACCGGCCCGGCGGCGTTCCGCTCAGCGCAGGGCGATCCGCGCCAGCACCTCGTCGTAGACCTGACGGCGATCGGGACGGGCGCGGTGGCGGGCGGTGCGGAGCGCGGGGATCGCCGCCGCGCCCGAGTGCAGGAGACCCTCGGCGGCCGCGCGGCGGACGCCGGCATGCGTGTGCATGAGCAAGTCGACGATCGCGGGCAGCGCCGGAAGCCACGAGGCAAAGCTGAGGATGCGGATGGCCGAGCGCACCACGTCCGGCAGCGGGTCCGCGAGCAGCGCGGTGCTGGCGTGCAGGTACGTCGCGCGGTCCGTGGCGTTGCGCAACAGGCGGTGCGCGTGGATCCGGATCCGGGGCCGCGGATCGCCGACGAGCTCGAGGAGCAGGGACGTGAGCTCGGCGTCGGGGGACCTGGCGAGCTCGGTCAGCGCACGGCGCCCCTGCTCGACATCCCCGCTGCGCGCGAGCTGCGCGAGATCCTCCCGCGAGCTGCTTGGGTTCGGCGTGGCGAGGGCCCTCGCCGCCGGCGCGCGGAGGGCAGCGAGCCGTCGTTCGTCCTCCGCACCGGCTTCAGGGGCCCGGAGAGGACCGTCGACGAAGTGGAGCGGGGCGGTCAGCTCGGTGTCCCCGGCCCCCATGCGCTCGGCGACTGCCTCGAGCGCCGGAGTGCGGAGGACCCACGTGCTGTCCAGCAACTCGAGCATCCCCCGGTGGCCGCTCTCCAGGTGCGGGAGGAGGTGCTCTGCCCGCACGTCGGGCGCGATCCGGCCGATCGCGCGCGCCGCAGCGCCGCGGCAAGCCGGCGCGCCGCGCAGCCACCAGGCGAGCAGCAGCGGGAACAGGCGGTCGAGCTCGGGCGGGTCGAGCGCGGCGAAGAGGCGGGCGGCGCGCTCTCGGCGCGCTTCATCCGGGGGATCTCCACCGGCGATCTCCTCGTCGGAGAGGCGGAGCAGGGGGCGCGCCAGCGCGGGCGTGGCCCCGAGCGCCACGACCCCGCGCAGGTATGCGTCGAGCACCGGCACGTGGGCTTCCTCTTCCGGCCAGGAGAGCAGCGTGGCTGCGGCCGTGGCGACGCCGGCCTCGACGCGGGCGACGAGGCGGGCGCGAAGCGCGGCGGAGCGAGGCTCCTCGCGATGTTCGGGCCGTGGCGACCGCGCTTCGGCGAGGGTCCACGGAGGGGCGCCGAGTGGCTGGAGCGCCTCCATCCAGCCGAGCACCCCGGCGCGCGCAGCGCCGATCGCGGTGGGGAACGCATCGATCAGCGCGGCGAGCCGCGAACGCGATCCCGGCCCGCCGCCCGCTGCCCGCAGCGCCGCGAGCGCGTCGGGATCCGGCAGCGCCGCGCGGAGCGCGTCCCGGAAGGCGGTCACCTCTGCAACGGCGTCATCGGTCCGATCACCGGTCTCGCCGAATGCTTCGCGCAGGATGGCGGGCTCCGCCTTCCAGGGGTCGGCGGCGATGCGCGCGGCGGAGAGCGCCTGCTCCACGTCCGCCCGCACCAGGAGGACGCCCGCGCGTCGCAGCAGCGAGATCGCCGACCGCCGCGCCCCGGGCGCCGGCGGCAGTGCGCGCACCTCCGCCGCGACGCCGAGTGCCGCGGAGGGCGACAGCTCGCCGACGACGGGCTCCAGGAGCGCAAGGAGCTCATCGCGCAGATCAGCGGACGCCTCCTTCATGCCCTCGAGGATCACGTCGGCATGCCCTGCCAGCACGCGCAGATCGCCGGGGGTCCTGGCCCGCGTCAGGCGAAGCACCAGCCGCAGGGCGGCCACTCGCAGCGACGGTTCGGCGCGGCCGAGCCGCAGCCACTCTCGCAGGAGCGGCGCCAGGGCGACGACCTCCCGCGCGTCGAGGGCGTCGGGCAGCGCCAGGATGCGGCGCGCCGTCGCTTCGTTCCATCCCTCGCGGCCGAGCGCGTGGACCTCCGCGGCGCCGGGGCGTGGAGCGAGGGTGGCTGTCGGCTCGGGCCCAGGGAGACCGAGCGCCTCGATCTCCGCGGCAAGCTCGCCGACGTGGGCTCCGGAGGCGAGAGGAATCTCGCCCCCGAGGATGCGCGCCAGCAGTCGCGGCGCCGCTCGTGAGCGCTGCCGCACCACCTGAGCTACCGCCCCTGCCGAGAGCTGACCTGCCAGCGCGTCGAGTAGGAGATCCCGCCTCCGATCCTCGTCGGTGGCCGCCGCCGCGGCGAGCAGAGTGGCTCGGTACCCGGACCCGAGGATGGCCTGGAGCGCGCCCTCGAGCAGGGCGCGGAAGCCCGGGTTGTCGTGGCGGCCCAGCCAGAAGAGAAGCCTCGGCACCACCTCCGCCGAGCCCGCTGCGGCGAGGGCCTCGGCCGCCGCCTTCTTGATGTTCATGTTCGGATGCTCGAGGCACGCGGCGATCGCCGGCGCGGCCCAGCGCGCCTTGAGCCCCGCCAGCGCGACGAGCGCCTGCCGCACCGTCTGCACGTCGCCGGCTCCGGTGAGGAGCGTCAGGCTCGCCGAGAGCGCGTCCGCGCCGTCTCGCGCCAGGAGCGCGATCGCTCCCTTGCGTACGCGGGGATCGCGGTGGCGGAGGAGGCGGTGCACGCGCCGCAGCGTCCCCCTCCAGGGCGCGGCGAGGAGAGCTTCGAGGAGGATGGCGCGCTCGGGCGCGGACGGCTCGGGCCGGTCCAGCAGATCGAGGAGCAGGCTCGCGAAGAGGGCGTTGCCCGCCCCATGCGCGTCGGTCGCGTCGAGGAGGCAAGCGGGCCGGATCCTCCTCCGACGGTGCAGCCGCGCACCGAGGTCGCGCACGGCCTCGCCGATCTCGGGCGGCATCACCGGGAACGCAGCCCCCTCGCGGCCGCGGAGCTCGTGAACCTCGAGGCGCGTCCGCTCCGCGGCGGGCTCCCAGGACGCGGCGAGATCCGCCGTGATCCGGAGCAACAGACCGGCGATGGCCGGAAGCGCGCGCGCGTCGCTCGCTCGCGCCAGGGCCTGGAGCGCAGCCGCGGGGGTGTCGTTGGCGACCGCGTGCTGGAGCAGGCCGAGCTCGGCGTCGTCGGCGATCCCGAGGTCGGCGGTGATGTGCGCGGGCAGGTGGCGAGGGTCGAGCCGCGCGACCAGCGCGCGCCGGTCCGCGGGATCCTCCGACAGGTGCCAGAGGAGCGCGACCGCCCACTCCCGCTCGGCGCGGAGGAAGGGCACCATGCCGGCACTGCCGTCGAGGCCCAGCCCAGCGCGCAGGGCCTCCACCGTCCGTCGCCCACCCATCGCGCGCAGCGCGTCGAGGGCGTCGGCGGGGGCCCGGGGGAGCGCGGCGATCACGTCTGCTTCGGCGGCCGACCACCGCAGCGTGGCGATGGCGCGGAGGAAGGGCGCCGGCGCCGCGCTCTCGCGGAGCTTCTCGGCAACCACGTCTCCGATGGGCAGATCGCCGGAGCCCTGCGCGGCCAGGGCGGTCAGGATCGGGAGCCGCCGCGGCCAGGTCACGTCGTCGGCGGGCGCCACGCGCAGCGTGTCGAGCACCGCGCGCCGGCAGGTGAAGGTGACCGCCGCGATCCCGTCCGCGGGGAGGGTGTGATCCGCCAGCGCGAGCTCGAGGATCGCCGCCGCGTGCTCCGGGGCCGGGAAGTGCCCGCGGCGGTGGAGGGCGCGAAGGCAAGCCAGCGCCGGCGGCCCGAAGAGCAGGGGGTCGCTGGTGGCCGTCTCCAGGATCTCGCCGATGTCCTCACGGGTCGCCAGCTCGCCGACCTGCTCGAGGGCCGATCGGCGGAGCGAGGGCGCTGCCGTCGGGTCGCCCATGATCCCGCGCAGCACGGCATCGTGGCCGTGACGCGCCGCGACCAGAAGCGCGGCCTCGGCCACCGCAGGCTCACCGTGGAACAGCGGCGTCAGGTGCTCGAGCGAGAGGGCGGGCGCCAGGGCCCAGGGCTCGGCGAGCTCCCGCAGCGCCCCGGCGACGACCGCGGGCGACGCCGACGCGAGGAGCGCCTCGAGGCACGCTCGCGCTTGCTCCGGGGAGAGCAGGCAGGTGTGCAGGCAACGACGGGTCAGCTCGAGCGCGGCGGCCTGGAGCACCGGCTCCGGCCGCGCGGCGAGGTTCGGGATGAGGGCCTCGGGCGCGGGGATCACCAGCGGGCTCAGGTCCCGCAGCGCCTGCAGGAGGAGCTCGCTCCCGGGCTCGTCGCGCAGCAGCTCCGGGCGCGTGAGGATCTCGGTCTGCAGCCAGGCGATCTGCGCGGGCACGGGCAGCGCCGCCTCGCGCCATGCCGGCAGCTCCGCCTGTGGCAAGAACGACCACAGGTCGCGATGGAGCCCGGCCAGCAAGAGCGCGCTCTCGGGGGCGACGGGCTCGCCCAGGTCTCGTGGCAGGAGCGCGCCAAGCTCCCGGAGCTCGGCCACCGTGCGTCGCGCCGTCAGGCGCTGCTGGAGACCGAGGAGCCCGAGGTGTCGTACGCGGGCGTCCGGGTGGCGCAACAGGCGACGGTGAACCTCCAGCGTGCAGGTCGCGTGGTCGAGGTGATCGGCCAGCCAACCCAGGTCGGCGCTGCGGAGCGCCGCCTGGAAGCCCGCGTCGTCGTGCGTCATCACCGGCATCGTAGGCGAGCGCGGGCGTGAACCGACATCGATCCGTCGGCGCGAGGGCCGCCCGGCCGAGCTCTCGGGACGCGTCAGTCGAGAGAGCAGAGCGCGAGCAGCTGCCCGCACGTCGCCTTCAGGCAGCTCGCGCACGGGGCCAGGGCGACGCTGCCGTTGCAGTAGTCGGGGGGGCTGGTCGCTCCCTGGCTCGCGTTGCACACGCTCGCGCAGCTGCTCGAGCAGGCACAGCTCAGGAGGTTCTGGTAGGCCTGGCTCGCGGCGCTGGCGGTGAACTCGGCCGGGAGGAGCCCGCGCTCCGCCGGCTTCACGGTCGGGCCGCCGCCGAGCGCCCCGGCGCACGTCTGGGTGCCGGGCGCCGCGAGCATGCCGCTGCACGTGACGAAGGTGGCATCACAGTGGGCTTCCCGGCAGGCGATGCAGTCCGGGGACGAGGTGGTGGAGGGAGCGCAAGCGGGGGCGCACTGCGTGCTGGTGCACTCCACGTCAGCGTCGAGGCAGGCGGCGCAGCCTCCCGAGACGCCCGTTCGTGACGTGATGCACGTCCTCAGGCCGTCGCCGTTGCCGACGTTCTGTCCGACGCACTGAGCGAGGACATCGACGAGGTCGACGTCCTGGAACGCCTGGCGATCGAGCTCCGTGGTGCACCCCTCCTCCGCCGAGCCGCCGCTGGTGGCGTCGCCGGTGCCCGAGACTCCGCACCCGGAGCCTTCGAGCGCCGCGACCAGGAGCACGAGGTCTGCGGCGCGAAGGAGTGGCATGCGGAGCGTTGTGGCACGATGCGGCGCCGCCCCGCAACGCGGGTGCGTGGCGTCAGGTCGGGTTCGGCGGGGCCGGCGGCGGGGGCGGAGCGGCCGGCGGCGGAGGGGACGCGGGGGGCGGCTCGCCGTGGCCCCCGTGGTGGCCCCCATGGCCGCCGTGACCACCCCAGCCGTGGCCGTGCCCGCAAGGGTGGCCGCCGCTGCTGTCGTTCGAGCCGATCTCGTTCACGGTCACGTTGACCTCGCCCGTCGCTCCGGGAGGAGCCGCGGGAGCCTGCCCGTCGTCCGCTGCTGCCGCCGCGAGGGTCGCACCGTCGCTCGCGGCCTCGCCGCCGGTCGCCGCACAACCCCCCAGGGCGGCGAGGGCGAAGAAGAACAGGGCCGTCGCGGTCTTCGATGAAACGTACATGTTGGCCATCTCCTGATTCCAGAGGTGCTCAGCGATCCGAGCTCGCGGGCGTGGAGAGCAGCGCCTCGGCGGGCCCTCGCGCCGTCGTTCGTTCGATGTCGGCTTCCCTACGTTCGCTGCCTCCCGCAGCGCACGGCATCAACGGTGGTGCCCACCGCTGCCGAACCGCGGGCCTCCGCCACTCCCGTAGTGGTTGCCACCGCTCCCCTCGGAGTGACCGCCACCGGGGCTGCCGCCGAAGTGGCCGCTGCCGCCGAGGTGGCCGTAGCCGCCGAAGCCCCCGAGATGGCCGTGGCCGCCGTAGCCGCCGTAGCCGCCGTAGCCGCCGTAGCCGCCATAGCCATAGAGCGTTTCACAGATGGGCCAGAGGGGGTCGACGGGTGCGACCGTCGGGCAGACCGCGTAGAGATTCACGTCGGGGTACCCGCCCGCGAAGGGCGGCACGCCGTCGAACGGCTGCGTCGCCGCCGCGGTCGCCTCATTGCCCTGTTCCGCGGTCTCGCCACCGGATCCGGCGGCGCATCCAGCGCCTTGCGGCGCGACGGCGAGCTGGATCAGCATGCACGACACGATCTTCGCCAAGGGTCTCATCTCCCCGTCCTTCTGCGACGATGCTCGCTGGCCCCGCCGAGCCGCGTGCTGCGGCAGGGTCGATCGCCCTGTCGCGGCAAGCGCCCGCCGCTGGCGTGGCTCACCTTCGTCGCGGTTCGAGTTCTCGTCGCGGCAGGGGTGTCGGACGCCCCACGTCGACGGTGCTGGACTCAGCATCGTCCGATGTCGGCCGTGGCGAGTGAGGTGCGCTACATTCCTGGCGAATGGTCGACCTGCGGGCGAAGCGGAGGGACGCCGCGGACGGGCTCGTCGACAGGTCCCTGGGAGCAAGCGGGGGCTCCGGCCAGCACCCACGCGCCCCGGTCGGATGACGATTTCTGTGAAGTTGATGGCCCCCGCACGCGAAGGCGAAGGAGCACGACCGCCCTCTCCCAGGCGTCGTGCCCAGGAGCCAGCCCCAACCGTGTTCCGCGCCGCCGACCCCTCGCTGCCCCCGAGGCTCTGAGCCCGTTGGTCTACGTCGCCAAGATCATGCGAGGCGCCAAGGGCTGGAGGGCGGAGTTCCCGGATGTCAGGGGTTGCAGCGTGGAAGCCAGGACCGAGGCGGAGATCGTTGCCCTGGCAACGCGAGCGCTGTCGGATTTCCTCCGGTGGCAGGTCAGGGCAGGGCCTGGACTGGCACCCCACCGGCACTACCGGGGTCCGGGGCCGGCCATCGAGGTCGAGGGTGCTCTCGCCCTGGCCATTCAACTTCGCGAGGCCCGCACCGATTCGTGCCTCTCGACTCGCGAGCTGGGGGAGCGTGCAGGGGTGGGCTCGCACGTCGTCGAACAGCTGGAAGCCGCGCTCACGGTCGCGACGCTCGCTTGCGTGCTCCCGATCGCCAAGGTCCTGGGCATGCGCCCGGTCATCGAACCGGAGCGACCGGGAGAGGCCGTGGGCCTCACCAAAGGGAAGCGGTGGCCGGGCTGGTGAGCTCGCCGGCGCGTGCGCCTCGGGCAACTCCGCACCGCGCTCCCCGTGCTCGAGCGGGGACGGGCGTCGACGGAGAAGGGCCAGGGCCTCGACGGTGAGCGGGGTACAGTCTTCGTGGGGCGGACCACGGGCGCCGCGTTGATTCCTCCGTCCGACGTCCCGAATCCTCCGTTTCTGTCCGGATTCCAACACCTTTCATTGTCTCCGGGCGGGCCGTAAGGTCAACGGATGGAGCGAACGTGGTTCACGGCTACCTGCGCCCTCGTCTTCGTCGCTGCGTGCGGCAACGCGGGAGGCACGTCGAGCTCGAGCGCTGGTCCGGTCGACGCGGCGCCCACTGGATCTGCGACGGCTGGGCCGCCAGCGGCGGAGGAGGCGGGCGCGCCGGAGGTCGAGGCAGGCGCGCCCGACGCGGCCGCGCCACCGGTCGGCAAGTGTCCCGAGCCCACCAACCCCGACCGGGTCGTCGCCTTCGACTGGAGCAAGGAGCTGGGGGTGGAGGCCCCGCTCGCGGCGCGCCTCCGCGGCGTGAGTGGGACCGCGGTGGAGATCCGTATCCTCGCCACGCAGATCGACGCCGAGCTGCGGACGGCGTGCGCGGCCATCGCGGCGGAGCTCGGCAGCAAGGGCTCGTTCGCGAGCGCGCCCGTCGCGTGCCAGGCGGCCGTCGACGCGCTCAAGGCTGCCCGCGGCAAGCTGGCCAAGCCGGCCAGGGTCGCGGTCCACGCCCACCCGGCCCTCTGCCCGGAGGCGATCGACGACGTCAGAGAGTGTGCAAAGCGCTGCGCCGGCCAGGACCAGACCCCGGAAGCCACCTGCGTGGGCACCACGGTCGGTCGCTGTCCCGGCACCTGCGACGGCCCCTGCGAGGTGCGCGCACCAGGCGCCTGCGAGGGGACTTGCCTCGGCAATTGCGACAGCGCCTTCACCGGCACCTGCGACGGGACCTGCAAGGGCAAGTGCGACGGCATCGAGGTGAAGCCGACAGGCGAGTGCAAGGGCAAGTGCGAGGGGGCTTGTGACGCCGTCGGCAAGGGCGAATGCAAGGGCCGCTGCTCGGGCGGCTGCCAGCTCCACGCCTCCGCGTGCGCGGGCGTGTGTGCCGGCCGGTGCAGCGTCCCCGTCCAGGCCCCGCAGTGCCTCGGCAGCGTCAAGCTCGCCACCACCAGCGCGGAGTGTGCTTCCTACTGTGAGCTCCGCGCCGTGCACCGGAGCGTGTGCGGCGCGGCCCAGGTGGACGTGCGCGTGGACGGCCCCAAGGATCCGGCGGCGCTCGTCTACACCGGCGCGGTCGAGCGGCACCTGCCCGCAGTGCTCAAGGTGGAGCAGCAGATCAAGGGCCGTCTCGACGCCCTGGTCCGGGCGAAGGCCGCGGTGGTCGACGGGCTCAAGGCGATCACGGCCGCCGGCGGCCCGGCGATGCCCACGCTCTCGTCGTGCCTCTTCGGATACGACAAGGCGACGGTGGAGGGGGTAGCGAGCCTGCTCCAGAGCTCCCGATCGGCAAGCGAGGTCGCCGCCGCTGCCCGGACGAGGTGATCGTCCGAGCGCTGGCCGGCGCGCCCCGGGGGCGATCGCGGGACCGATGCGCGGTACGATCTCCCCGCTGCCCGGCGGAGATGACGGCGACCATGCTCGCTGTCGCGCGGCGCCGCTGAGGGGAGCATCCTCGGCGAGTCGGCGTCGCCGGCGGCGATGCCCCAGCCACGTTTGTGAACCACGCCCCCACCTCGTGGTGCGCGCTCGCCATCAGGTGAGCCACACCGCCAGACCCCGAGGTGCGCCGTGCCTCTCGACCGGTACACCAGCGGCGAGCTCCCGTGCCGCCCCGTGGTGGCTCGTGGCGCGCGGACGCTGATGACCCGATGAGGACCTGCCGTCCTCACCAACCCCGCGGGTCTGGCGCCCGGGCGGAACGAGCGGAGCATGGAGGAAATCATGAAATCGACCCTGTTCGCCCTTGCCCCCTTGGTCCTCGGCGCGGTGCTCCTCGCCGCTGCCTGCACCGTGTCGGCCGATCCGGATGCGGACGTCTCGGTGGTGAGCTGCGCCGAGGACGGCGCGGCCTGCAACAGCGACGCCGAGTGCTGCTCCTACCTCTGCGCGGACGACGGCTATTGCGGCGCGCCCCTCACGAGCTGCACTGTTGACAACGGCCCGTGCAACGCGGACCCCGACTGCTGCTCGAGCCTCTGCGCCGCCGATGGCTACTGCGGCCTGCCCTGAGCACTCGACCACCTGGCGCAGGAGCGGCGCGCGGTCGATGATTGGCGCCAGGTTGTCGTCCCCATTCGTTGCCTCTCCTGAACGGGCAGCGGCGACCCTGACCGGGTGGTAGCCTGACGGCGAACACGGTCATGGCGGCGCGCGAAGTCATCTTCCTCGGAACGTCCAGTCAGGTCCCGACCCGGGACCGTGGTCACAACGCGTTCTTCGTCCGCTGGGACGAGCTCGGGATCCTGTTCGACCCGGGTGAGGGCACGCAGCGGCAGATGATCCGTGCTGGCCTCGCCGCTTCCCAGATCACCCACGTCGCGATCACGCATTTTCACGGCGATCACTGCCTGGGCTTCGCCGGCATCGTGCAGCGCATCTCGCTCGATCGCGTGCCGCACGTGGTCGTGGTCTTCTATCCCGCGAGCGGTCAGGTGTACTTCGACCGCCTGCGGTCGGCGTCGATCTTCGACGACCACGCCAGGATCTTGCCTCAGCCGGTCCCGGTCGTCGCCGGTGAGGAGATCATCGCGGGGCGGGCCGGGACCTTGACGTTCCTGACGCGCTCGCTCGAGCACGGCGTCGACTGCATCGGTTACCGTCTCCAGGAGGATGACGGGCGCCGCATGCTGCCCGAGGCGCTCGCCGCCGCGGGGGTGTACGGCCCCTCCGTCGGCCTGCTCGCCCGCCGAGGATCGATCGAAGTGGGCGCCCGCGTCGTCCGGCTCGAGGACGTGAGCGCGTCGCGCCCAGGGCAGTCGCTGGCCGTGACCATGGACACGAAGGTGTGCGACAGCGCGCGCGCGCTCGCCCGCGGAGCCGATCTCGTGGTCGCCGAGGCCACCTACCTCGCCAGCGAACAGACAGAGGCGACCGCGCGGGGGCACATGACCGCCGGCGACGCGGCGAGGCTGGCACGCGACGCCGGCGCTCGCAGGCTGGCTCTCACCCATTTTTCGCAGCGCTACGTGTCGCTCGAGCCGTTCCACGCCGAGGCGACCGCGATCCACCCGGACGTCGTGGTCGCCGAGGATCTCGTGGTCGTCGCGGTCCCCCAGCGGCTGGATGCGATCGCGCGACCTTGACGGCAGCAGGGGCACAGCCCCGCGGCGACGGTTCCAGCGATCGCCCACGGGAGCGAAGGACGATCGAGGCCCGCGATCACGACCCGCAGCGTGCGCGCGGTGGTCGCTGACGAGGAGCTTGAGCGTGTCGACGTGAGGAGCGAGTGGGGCCTCGATGGCCCCGTATCCAATTGCGAGTGCGGGGCGCGCGCGGGCGAAGTCTGCGGCCACGCCGCGGCCCTGGGGCTGCTGCTCGTCGGAGACGCCGTCCCTCGCGGCGCCGCCGTGGCCGAGGGAGGCCCACCCGGGTCGCTCGCCGAGCGCGAGCTTCATGTGCGCCGGGACCGCGGCGCGTCGGAGTTGCTCGCCGTGAAAGCCCACCCGGCGACGAAGTTCTCCGGCCACTACGACGTCCATTCGCCCTCCTCGCGCAGCTACGAGGTCACCCTCCGCGCGCTCGACGAGCCCCACAACGGCTGCGCTTGCCCGGACCTGGCCACCAACCTGCTCGGCTCGCGGAGCACCTGCCGAGGGCCCCCGCCGCTCTCTACAACCACGTCGACGCCGGGTGGACCGCGATGAAGGCCGACACGACGCACTTCCCCTCGCCTCCAGCGACGGCGGAGCTGGATGGCTTGGCGAGCACCTTGCCCCCGTTGGCGATCAGCGACGTGACGATCGGGCTGTTCACGTAGGCGCGGTCGATGTGAAGTTCGCCGAGCGTGAGCCCTTGCCGCTCGATGTCTTCCGCGATGGGCGCGGCGCCCTCCTCCTCGGGCCGGTTGGCCGGCGTGACGGCGCACGCCAAGATGGCGGGCGCGTCGAGGTCGCGGGCGATGTGCTCCTTGTAGCCGTTGAATCGCCTCGAGCGGCTCTTGCGGCCGTGCCGCATCTCGTCGTCCTCGATCGAGATGCGGCGGTCCTTGGCGACGCCCTGGCGGATGCGCATGCCGTCGTCGCCCTTCTCCAGATCCTGGTCGCGCACCGTCGTGATGGCGTCGAGAAAGGGCCGCACGGGCGCCTCGACGAGGTCGTCCAGATGCCGCTCGACCCACCGCACCAGCGACGCCACCTGGCGTTCGACGCGCTGGATCCCCGACGCCTTCTGGCGAGGGTCGCTCCAGTCGAGGTCGAGCCCCGCCTTGATGCTCGGCGAGAGCAGCAGGGGGATGCATGCCTTGCGGCAGATCTCCTCCTCTCCGAGCTGCGTGAGTTGCGACACGACCCGGACGATGTTCCGCGCTGCGTGACCGAGCAGGTTGATCGTGTCTTCAACCCGCCCGGCCCCTTCCAAAGGGCGGCTGTCGACCGCCACCCGTACCGCCTTCGACAGCGACTGGCCCTCCCCCTTCGTGACCACCCCGTCGCGCACCATCGCCGCGGTGCGCTCCAGCAGCACGCGGTCCATCTCGTGCGCCACCATCCGCTCCCGGAACGCCTGGAGCGCTCCCTGCGAGAACGGCGGTTCGTCGACGTCGAGGCAGTCGAGGACCATCTGCCAGCGCCGATCCATGACCGCGAACTCCACCGCCTCCGCGTCCGAGGCGCCCACGTAGCCCTGGAGCAGAAGCACCATGCAGAGCATCGCGGGCGCGTGCGGCTCGTCGCCGGCTCCCGTCTGCCGGTACATGCCCTCGAGCTGCTCCTGGAACGTGTCGTCGAAGAGGACGTGGCGCTTCTCCCGAAGGAACCCGAACAGCGGTCGCACGCGGTTCAGGCGCTTCATGATCAACTGCTCCTTCTTCGTCAGCTCGACCGGCGGCTTCCAACGATCCATGTGCGCACCTCGCGGCGCCCACGAGATCACAGCGTGGTCAGCTTGTCGATCCGTCGCCGTGCAAACAATCGGAATCATTGAGACATCAAGCTGATCGGCGCTCTAGAGACCCGATCAGCTAA
>Ga0302267_10000707_pt1 | contig 44422 bp, 32 predicted proteins | sample III_Bog_E1_3_FD_194555 | JGI IMG/M metagenome (GOLD analysis project Ga0302267, IMG submission 194555) | Peat permafrost microbial communities from Stordalen Mire near Abisko, Sweden - III_Bog_E1_3 | ecosystem: Environmental > Terrestrial > Soil > Wetlands > Peat | place: Sweden: Abisko...
CGTCAGCGCGAAGACGACTCTGAAACGACGGACACCACACCACCGCACACCTCCTTGTCGGACATACGTCCGAAGAAGGCTCCCCGGACGCTCAGTCCAGGTGGCGGATCACCCATGTAAGTGCCGGAAGGGGGCACCACTCCCCGGCGATCGGGAACGGTGAGCCGCTTCCGTAGCTGCCCTGTCGCAAGACGGGAATCTGCCCACGCGGTGGCATGCCATCCTCGACGCCGCACCTGCACCGCCGCCGGTGACGGAGCCGGTGACGTGCGGTTCCCCCACACACCTAAGGTGCCGACCATGTTGTTCGATGGCTACAGGGAACTGTTCGTCGTCATCGCCACGTCCGCCGCCACGCTGATCGGCCTCCTCTTCGTCGCCGTGTCCGTGTCGAAGGGACGCTCACAAGCCCAACCCCAGGTCATTCGGGAGTTCAGGGCTGCCGCCGCCCTGCTGGCCTTCACCAATCCCTTCACCGTGGCGCTCTACAGCCTCGTCCCGGGGACGGGTGTGGGCTACCCCGCAGCAGTGGTGGGAGCGATCGGCGTCGTCTTCGTGGCCGCCGGCATCCGCGCCACGGTGGCACTGCCGGCGCCATTGCGCCAGCGCGGCCCGCAGGCCTTCCTGATCCTCGGCCTTCTGGTCATTTTCGGCCTGCAGATCTTCTTTGGCGTCGCGCTCGTCCTCCACCCCCATGAGACCGGGGCGCTCAAAGCAATCGCCTATGTCCTGGTGGCATCGCTCCTCGTCGGCATCGGGCGCTCATGGGAGCTCGTCGGAGACTGGGACACCGGTCTCTTCGCCTCCATGGCCCGCCTGCTCGGGGTCGGCGCCCACCACGAAGCCCCCGCAGCACCGGACCCTGAGACTGGGGGGCTCACGACCAGCGCGGACGGGACCCTGGGTCAAGACACCTGACGCTCGAACGGGTGGCCGGCTGCGTCGTCCGGTCGAGAACGCGGCCGGAGAACACTGCTAGCGGAGCAGGTCCTCCAACAGGCCCAGCACCAGCGAGACCCGCTCGGGCAGCGAACCGGCCTCGGGCCCGAGCACCAGCTCGGGATTCTGGGGCACCTCGTAGGCCGAGTCGATACCGGTGAAGCCCGGGAGCTGTCCCGCCCGGGCCCGGGCGTAGAGACCCTTCGAATCGCGGCGCTCGCACTCCTCAATGGAGGTGTCGACGAAGATTTCGGCGAAGGCGATCCCGGCCTGCTCGTGCAGGGTGCGGATGAGCTGGCGGTCCTCGGCGAAAGGACAGATCAGCGCAATGAGCGCCAGCGTCCCCGCTTCGGCGAACATGGCCGCGACCTCGCCGGCCCGCCGCACGTTCTCGGTCCGGTCACGGTCGGAGAAGCCGAGGTCGGCGTTGAGCCCGTGCCGCAGGTTGTCCCCGTCCAACAGGAAGGCGGGTCGCCCGCCGCGCACGAAGGCTTCCTCCACGCCGGCGGCCAAGGTCGACTTGCCGGCGCCGGACAGGCCGGTGAACAGGAGCGTCGCCCCCGAGGTACCCAGTGCGGCGAAGCGCTCCAGCCGGGAGAGCCGGCCGGCTTCGTGGCGCACCACGTTCGGGCTGGCGTGGGCCGTGGCGATGACCCGGATGACGCCCGCACCCACCGTGGCGTTGGTGATCGGGTCGATGATGATGAAACTGCCGGTGGATCGGTTCGTCGTGTAGTCGTCGACCAGGAGCGGCTCGGTGCAGCGGAAGGTCAGGCGCCCCACTTCGTTCAGGCCGAGGCTGGCCGCCGCCTCGTCGCGGTGCAGTCCGTTGACGTCGAGGCGGTAGTGCAGGGTCTGCGCCGTGGCCCGCACCGTGCGGGTGCTGTGCTTGAGCAGGTAGGAGCGCCCCTCGGCCAGCGAGGAGCGCTCGTCCATCCAACACACGGTGGCCTCAATGTCGTGCGACACCGTCGGGCGGTTGTTGGGCCGGCACAGGATGTCGCCCCGGGAGACCGCGATGTCGTCCTCCAGGGTGATGACCACGGCCATGGGCGGGAAGGCCTCGGCCACCTCGCCGTCCGCCGTCTCGATGGTGGCGATGCGCGAGGTCGTGCCGGTGGGCATGACCAGGACGTCGTCCCCCGGGCGCAGCACGCCCGACGCCACCGTCCCGGCGTAGCCGCGGAAGTCGGGGTTCTCCGGCGTCTGGCTCCTGATGACGTACTGCACGGGGAAACGCGGGTCGATGAAGTTCTCGTCGCTCCCGATGTAGACCGACTCCAGGTGGTTCAGCAGCGGCGAGCCGTCGTACCACCACATGTGCTCGGACCGCTGCACCACGTTGTCGCCCCGCAGCGCCGAAATGGGGATGAACGTGATGTCGTGCACGTTGAGCCGGGCGGCGAACTCCATGAAGTCGGACTTGATCCGCTCGTAGCGCTCCTGGTCCCAATCGATCAGGTCCATTTTGTTGATGCAGACCACCATGTGCGGCACACCCAGCATGGAGGAGAGGAAGGCGTGCCGGCGCGTCTGCTCGATCACGCCCTTGCGGGCGTCGATCAGGATCAGGGCCACGTGTGCGTTCGACGCGCCCGTGACCATGTTGCGCGTGTACTCGGTGTGCCCCGGGGTGTCGGCGATGATGAACTTGCGCTTGGGCGTGGCGAAGTAGCGGTAGGCCACGTCAATGGTGATGCCCTGCTCCCGTTCGGCCCGCAGGCCGTCGGTCAGCAGCGCCAGGTCCGTCTCGGTGCCGCCCCGCTGCTCGCTGGTGCGGCGGATGGCCTCGAGCTGGTCCTCGAAGATCCCCTTGGCGTCGTACAGGAGGCGGCCGATCAGCGTCGACTTGCCGTCGTCCACCGAACCGGCGGTGGCCAGGCGCAGGAGCTCAGCCATTAGAAGTACCCCTCCCGTTTGCGGTCCTCCATGCCGGCCTCCGAAATGCGATCGTCGGCCCGGGTCGCCCCGCGCTCGGTCATCCGCGTGCCCGCCACCTCGCCGATGACGAGGTCGATCGTCTCGGCCATCGATTCGACGCACCCCGTGCAGTCGGCATCGCCGACCGTCCGGAAGCGCACCATGGTCTCGTAGGCGGGGTCATCCTCGCCCGGCGCCAGGTGCTCGGTGACCGCCATGAGCATGCCGTCGCGTTGGAACACCTGCCGACGGTGGGCGTAATAGATCGACGGGACGTCGATCTGCTCGTCCCGGATGTAGTTCCACACGTCGAGCTCGGTCCAGTTCGAGAGCGGGAAGACCCGGATGTGCTCGCCCTTGTTGTGCCGGGCGTTGTAGAGGTTCCACAGCTCGGGCCGCTGGTTCTTGGGATCCCACTGCCCGAACTCGTCGCGGAAGCTGAAGATGCGCTCCTTGGCCCGCGCCTTTTCCTCGTCGCGCCGGGCCCCGCCGAAAACGGCGTCGTGGCGTCCCTCGGCGATGGCCCGCAGCAGGGTGGGCGTCTGCAGCCGGTTGCGCGTCGCTCCGGGCGACCTGTCCTCGACCGTCCGACCGGCATCAATGTCGTCCTGCACCTTCGCCACGTCGAGGCGGACGCCGAGCTCGGCCGCGTGGCGATCCCGGAATTCGAGGACCTCTTCGAAATTGCGCCCCGTGTCCACGTGGAGGATGGGGAAGGGCACCGGCGCCGGCCAGAAGGCCTTCTTGGCCAGGTGCAGCATGACGATGGAGTCCTTGCCGCCCGAGAACAGCAGGACAGGACGCTCGAACTCGGCCGCCACCTCCCGGAAGACGTGGATGGACTGGGCCTCCAGGGCCCTGATGTCGGACAGCCGGTAGTGGCCCGTCCCCGCCGGCGCGCCAGCGGCGCCGTCGGTGCCGGACGCCACTCGCGGTGTAGCCATCGGACCCCTCCCCTTCGTCTTCCGTCGAACGGGGGAAGTTTAGGCTCCGGCCTCCGCTGCGCCCGTCTCGGGGATCTCGGACGCCGCGCCGGCGTCGCCGGCATCGGCCACGACGATGGGGTTCCCGAAGGCGTCCTCGGCTGTCGGGGCCGCACCGAGCCAGCTGGCGTCGATGGAGGAATCGAAGGGGTCTTCGCTGATCCCCTCGCCCATGTCACGCAGCCAATTGGCCAGGTCCTCGGTGTCCGACTCGCCCGAGCCCATGGCCCAGAAGGGCATGGCCTCGGCGTCGGGCATTTCGAGCCGGATGTTCCGGTAGTGCTCCATGCCCGAACCGGCCGGGATCAGCTTGCCGATGATGATGTTCTCCTTGAGCCCGAACAGCTGGTCGCTGCGGCCCTCGATGGCCGCCTCGGTCAGCACCCGGGTCGTCTCCTGGAAGGAGGCGGCGGAGAGCCAGCTCTCGGTGGCCAGCGACGCCTTGGTGATCCCCATCAGTTCGGGGCGACCTTCGGCCGGGACGCTGCCGTCCTCCACCAGGGTGCGGTTCACCTCGGCGTAGATCTGGTTGTCGACGCGCTCACCCGGCAGGAAGGGCGCATCGCCCGGCTCCGCCACAAGCACGCGGCGCAGCATCTGGCGCACAATCAGCTCAATGTGCTTGTCGTGGATCGACACACCCTGGTCGCGGTACACCTTCTGGACCTCTTCGACTAGGTACTGCTGGGTCTCGCGGATGCCCTTGACCTCCAAGAGCTCCTTGGGGTCCTTGGGCCCTTCGACCAGCGCGTCACCCGCGCCGACCTCCTGGCCGTCGGTGACCTCGAGGTGGGCGCGTGGCGCCACCAGCGTGGTGTCCTCCGTGCCGTCGTCGGCCACCACGGTGATGTGGCGACCGATTTCGTCGTCCACCACCCGGACCACGCCCGAGTGGTGGGCCAGCACCGCGGCACCCTTGGGCGTGCGGGCCTCGAAGAGCTCGACCACACGGGGGAGGCCGTGGGTGATGTCCTCACCCACGACGCCACCAGTGTGGAACGTCCGCATGGTCAGCTGGGTACCCGGCTCGCCGATGGACTGGGCGGCAATGACGCCGACCGCTTCCCCGAGCTCGATCATGGAGCCCGTGGCCAGCGACAGCCCGTAACAGGCGGCACAGACACCCTGGGGCGACTCGCACGTGAGCACCGAGCGAACGCGGATCCGCGTCACGGTCTCGTCGTCGCGCATGGCGGCGATGTTGACGTCGTCGAGCACGGTTCCGATCGGGTACACGGTGCCGTCGGAGAGCTTGACGTCCTCCGTGAGCAGGCGGCCGAAGGCACGGGTCTCGAGGTAGTTGCGGTGTCCCGGTCCGTCGGGGGCCACGCCTTCGATCCAGATACCCCTGGTCGAGCCGCAGTCGAGGATCCGGATGATGAGCTCCTGGGCCACGTCGACCAGTCGACGGGTCAGGTAGCCCGAGTCGGCGGTGCGCAGAGCGGTGTCGGCCAGTCCCTTGCGGGCACCGTGGGTGGAGATGAAGTACTCCAGCACCGAGAGGCCCTCACGGAAGGAGGACTTGATCGGGCGGGGGATCATCTCACCACGGGGGTTCGACACCAGGCCCTTCATGCCGGCGATCTGGCGGATCTGCTGCGAGTTCCCTCGGGCACCCGAGTCCACCATCATGTCGAGCGGGTTGAAGGCGATGGTGGCCAGCTGGGTCTCCATGGCCCGTCCCACCTCGGAGTTGGCCGACGTCCAGATTTCGATCTCCTTCTGGCGGCGCTCGTCGTCGGTGATGATGCCCCGCTTGAACTGCGTCTCGGCCTTCTCCGCTTCCTTCTCGTAACGGTCCAGGATGGCCACCTTGTCGGGCGGCGTCTGCACGTCGTTGATGGAGATGGTCAGGCCCGACTGGGCGCCGAAGCGGAAGCCGATCGCCTTGATACGGTCGAGGCTTGCCGCCACGGCGTTCTTGGGGTAGTTCGCAGCGAGCTCCTCGACGATCACGCCGATCGGGATGTTGCGCTTGCCCACCACGTCGTTGACGAATGCGAAGCCCTCGGGCAGCGTCTCGTTGAAGAAGACGCGGCCCGGCGTCGTCTCGTAGCTGAGCACCCCGTCCTCACCGGCCACCACGCCGGCGGCGGCCAGGCGACCGGTCAGCGTGGATCCCGGCGCCGGACGCAGGGTGATCGGCACCTGCAGGCCGACATCGCCGGCCTCCCAGGCAGCCTCGAGCTCGTGGATGTGGCGGAACGTCCGACCGGCGCCGATGCCCTCCTCCACGCGCAGCGTGAGGTAGTAGGCGCCGAACACCATGTCCTGGGTGGGCACGGTGATCGGGCGGCCGGTGGCCGGCGACAGGATGTTGTTGGCCGACAGCATCAAGACCCTGGCCTCGGCCTGGGCCTCGGCGGACAGCGGGAGGTGGACGGCCATCTGGTCGCCGTCGAAGTCGGCGTTGAAGGCCGTGCAGACGAGCGGGTGGACCTGAATGGCCTTGCCCTCCACCAGGACGGGCTCGAAGGCCTGGATCCCGAGGCGGTGCAATGTCGGGGCGCGGTTCAGGAACACCGGGTGCTCGCGGATGACACCTTCGAGGACGTCCCACACCTGGGGCCGGCGCCGCTCGACCATGCGCTTGGCCGACTTGATGTTCTGGGCCAGCTCGGCGTCGACCAGCCGCTTCATGACGAAGGGCTTGAACAGCTCGAGGGCCATGAGCTTGGGCAGGCCGCACTGGTGCAGCTTGAGGTTCGGGCCGATCACGATGACCGAACGGCCCGAGTAGTCCACGCGCTTGCCCAGCAGGTTCTGGCGGAAACGACCCTGCTTGCCCTTCAACATGTCGGAGAGGGACTTGAGGGGGCGGTTGCCGGGGCCCGTCACCGGGCGGCCGCGGCGGCCGTTGTCGAACAGCGCGTCGACGGCCTCCTGCAACATGCGCTTCTCGTTGTTGATGATGATCTCGGGCGCGCCGAGGTCGAGCAGCCTCTTGAGCCGGTTGTTGCGGTTGATGACGCGGCGGTAGAGGTCGTTGAGGTCCGACGTGGCGAAGCGGCCACCGTCGAGCTGCACCATCGGGCGCAGGTCGGGCGGGATGACCGGCACGGCCTCGAGGATCATGGCCCGCGGGTCGTTGATGCGCCGGCCGTGGTCGTCGCGCCGGTTGAAGGCGGTGACGATCTTGAGGCGCTTGATGGTCTTCTGGCGGCGCTGCGCCGAGAGCGGCCGGCGGCCGTCCTTGGCGTCGATCATGTCGCGCAGCTTGATCTCCTCGGCATCGAGGTCGATGCGGTCGATCAGCTTGAGGATGTACTCGGCGCCCATGCCGCCCTCGAAGTACTCGTCGTAGCGCAGGCGGAGCTCGCGCCACAGCATCTCGTCTTCGATGATCTTGCGGCCGTGCAGGTTGCGGAACTCGTCGAGGGAGCGCTGGGCGATCTCGGCGTCCTCCTGGGCCCGCTCGCGGGCGGACTGGATCTCCTTCTCGACGGCGCGCTGGCGCGCCTTGATCTCGGCGTCCTTGGCCCCGTCGGCCTCGAGGGCCTTCAACTCGTCCTCGAGCGCCTTGAATCGGCGGTCGATGTCGAGGTCGCGCTTCTTCTCAATGTCGGCGATCTCCTCGGCCATCTCGTTCTCGAGGCTGGGGAGGTCCTGGTGCCGCTTGTCCTCGTCGACCCAGGTGACCAGGTTCGCCGCGAAGTAGATGACCTTCTCCAGCTGCTTGGCCTTGAGCTCCTCGCGGGGCTCGGTGCCCATGAGGAGGTAGGCCAGCCACGAGCGGGTCCCGCGCAGGTACCAGATGTGCACGACGGGCGCGGCCAGCTCAATGTGGCCCATGCGGTCGCGGCGCACCTTGGAACGGGTGACCTCGACGCCGCAGCGCTCACAGATGATGCCCTTGAAGCGCACGCGCTTGTACTTGCCGCAGTAGCACTCCCAGTCCTTGGTCGGACCGAAGATCTTCTCGCAGAAGAGCCCGTCCTTCTCGGGACGCAGGGTGCGGTAGTTGATCGTCTCGGGCTTCTTGACTTCGCCGTTGGACCAACCGCGAATGGAATCGCCCGTGGCCAGCCCGATACGCAGCTGGTCAAAAGTGTTGACGTCGAGAGCCATTAGGAAAAGCTCCTCTCTGCGGCGCGCCGCTCGTCCTCTTCGTCCGAGCCGCGTTCATTGCGGCTGATGTCGATGCCCAACTCTTCAGCAGTGCGGAACACGTCCTCGTCCAGCTCGTGCATCTCGATCTCCCGGCCGTCCACGGCGAGGACCTCGACGTCGAGGCAGAGCGACTGCATTTCCTTGATGAGCACCTTGAAACTTTCGGGAATCCCCGGTTCGGGGATGTTCTCGCCCTTGACGATCGCTTCGTAGACCTTCACCCGGCCCAGCACGTCGTCGGACTTGATCGTCAGGAGCTCCTGGAGGGCATAGGCGGCGCCGAACGCTTCGAGCGCCCAGACCTCCATCTCACCGAAGCGCTGGCCACCGAACTGTGCCTTCCCACCCAGCGGCTGCTGCGTGATCATGGAGTACGGGCCGGTGGAGCGGGCGTGGATCTTGTCATCGACAAGGTGGGCCAGCTTCAGGATGTAGACGAAGCCGACCGAGATCGGGTTGTCGTAGGCATCACCGGTGCGCCCGTTGTAGAGCGTGACCTTGCCGTCGGTGCCGATCTGCACGTCGCCGTTGGCCGAGTCCGAGTTCAGGGTCCCGAAGATCTTCTGGATCGTCGGGTGGGCCCCGGCGTCCTCGACCTCGTCCCAGTGGGCGCCGTCGAAGACCGGAGTCGAGACCCAGGCCGCCGGCTCGGTGCGCGGGCGCGTCTTGCGCGCCGCACCGTCGCCCTTGGCCGAAGTGCCCACGCCCTCGTTGACCGTCACACCTTCCCAACCGTGGCGGGCGGCGTAGCCGAGATGCGACTCGAGCACCTGGCCCACGTTCATCCGGCTCGGCACGCCGAGGGGGTTCAGGATGATGTCGACCGGGGTGCCGTCGGACAGGTAGGGCATGTCCTCCACCGGGAGGATCTTGGAGATGACGCCCTTGTTGCCGTGACGGCCGGCCAGCTTGTCGCCCTCTGAGATCTTCCGCTTCTGGGCCACGTAGACCCGCACCAGCTGGTTGACACCGGGCGGCAGCTCGTGGGACTCCTCGCGGGAGAAGACCCGGACGTCAATGACCTTGCCGTACTCGCCGTGCGGGACCTTGAGCGAGGTGTCACGCACCTCACGGGCCTTCTCGCCGAAGATGGCGCGCAGCAGGCGCTCTTCGGGCGTCTGCTCCGTCTCACCCTTGGGGGTCACCTTGCCGACGAGGACGTCGCCCGGCTCCACCTCGGCGCCGACGCGGATGATGCCGCGGTCGTCGAGGTCGGCCAGGATCTCCTCCGACAGGTTGGGGATGTCCCGGGTGATCTCCTCGGCGCCCAGCTTGGTGTCGCGGGCGTCGACCTCGTGCTCTTCGATGTGGATGGAGGTCAGCACGTCGTCACGCACGAGGCGCTCCGACAGGATGATGGCGTCCTCGTAGTTGTAGCCCTCCCACGGCATGAAGGCGACGAGCAGGTTCTTGCCCAGTGCCAGCTCGCCGTTGTGGGTCGAGGGACCGTCGGCCAGGAGGTCACCGGTGACGATGCTCTGGCCTTCCGCCACCAGCGTGCGGTGGTTGATGCACGTGTTCTGGTTGGAGCGGCGGAACTTGGACAGGCGGTACACCTTGCGACCGAGCGACGTGCCGAGGCGGTCCTTCTGCCCCGAGGCGTACTCCACCGTGATGGCGTCGCCCGTGATCTCGGTCACGGTGCCGTCGCCTTCGGCCAGGATCACGTCGCCGGCGTCGCGGGCGGCGCGGGCCTCGACCCCGGTGCCGATGTACGGCGCCTCGGGTGCGACCAGCGGCACGGCCTGCTTCTGCATGTTGGCGCCCATGAGGGCCCGGTTGGCGTCGTCGTGCTCGACGAAGGGGATCAGCGCGGTCGAGACCGACACAATCTGCTTCGGCGACACGTCCATCAGGTCCACCTCGGACGGCGGCACGAAGTCGATCTCCGATGTCGTGCCGTAGGAGGTGTTGACGGCGCCCATGCGCACGCCGGTCCCTTGCGGGCCACGGCGCACCAGGACGCGCTCCTCGGTCAGGCGCCCGTCCGGGGAGACCGCAGCGTTCGCCTGGGCGATGACGTGCTCCTCTTCCTCGTCGGCCGCCAGGTAGCTGACCTCGTCGGTGACCCTGCCGTCGACCACGGTGCGGTACGGGGTCTCAATGAAGCCGTACTCGTTGACGCGGGCGTAGGTGGCCAGGGCGCCGATCAGGCCGATGTTCGGGCCTTCCGGGGTCTCGATCGGGCACATGCGGCCGTAGTGGGAGGTGTGGACGTCCCGGACTTCGAATCCGGCGCGCTCACGGGACAGACCACCTGGCCCGAGGGCGGACAGGCGGCGCTTGTGGGCCAGGCCCGACAGCGGGTTGTTCTGGTCCATGAACTGGCTCAGCTGCGAGGTGCCGAAGAACTCCTTCACCGCGGCGACGACCGGGCGGATGTTGATCAGCGTCTGGGGCGTGATGGCCTCGACGTCCTGGGTCGTCATGCGCTCGCGCACGACCCGCTCCATACGGCTCAGGCCCACGCGGACCTGGTTCTGAATCAGCTCGCCGACCGAGCGGATGCGTCGGTTGGCGAAGTGGTCCTGGTCGTCGATGCGGTAGGTCGACTCGCCGTCGGCCATGTGCTGGGCCAGGTGGAGCATGTAGGTGGCCGAGGCCAGGATCTCCGAGGGGCTGAGCACCGACTGGCCCGGGACGGGCTTTTCGATCTCAATGCCGAACAGGTCGCTCAGGCGGTCGAGCTCCGGGCCGAGCTTGCGGTTCAGCTTGTAGCGGCCGACGCGGGTGAGGTCGTAGCGCTTCGGGTTGAAGAAGGCGTTCTCGAAGTAGACGCGGGCGGCCTCGGCCGAGAGCGGCTCGCCGGGACGGGCGCGCTTGTAGATCTCGAGAAGGGCCTCTTCACGGGTCGGAGCCAGGTTGCGCTCCTTCTCCCACTGCCCCTCGAGGAAGTCGAAGTGGCGCACGAAGCGGTCCAGGAAGGCCTCGTCGCCGTAGCCCAGGGCGCGCAGCAGCACGAAGAGGGAAAGACGGCGCTTGCGGGCCACGCGGCAGCCGGCGGTGACGTCCTTGCCCGGCTTGGCTTCGATGTCGAGCTCAATCCACTCACCCCGGTACGGGTGGATGGTGCCGGTGAAGACCGTCTTGGCATCTCGTCCCGGCTGGAAGATCACGCCGGGCGAGCGCACCAGCTGGCTCACCACGACACGCTCGGTGCCGTTGACGATGAAGGTGCCGCGGTCGGTCATCATCGGGAAGTCCCCCATGAAGACCGTCTGCTCCTTGATCTCACCCGTGGTGGCGTTGAGGAAGCGGGCGCGCACGAAGACGGGCGCCGCGTACGTCATGTCCTTTTCCTTGCACTCCTCCACCGAGAACTTCGGCGGTGGGCGCAGGTCGGCGTCCGTGGGGTCGAACTCGAGCTCCAGGCTCAGCTGGCCGGTGAAGTCCTCGATCGGACTGATGTCGTGGTAGGCCTCGGCCAACCCCTTGTCGAGGAACCACTGAAACGAATCGCGCTGAATGGCGATCAAGTCAGGAAGCGGCAGAGCCTCGTTGATATTGGCGAACGAGACTCGTTCGGGACTGCGGGACCGTGAGGGCAACGGTCAACTCCTCCCAGGAGAAATGCGGCGGGTGAGGGCGGTGAAGCGAATCGGGGCGGACGAGGACGGGACGGGAATCAGGACGGGGATCAGAGCTGCGCGGGCGCGCGTCGATACCCGGGAATTACGGAATCGAAGACACGGAGACGCACGGCAACCGTGCATCTTATCGTGGGGCGTGCCTGGATACAACCCCTTGGGCCTGGTCGGCCGAACGGGCGGTGCCCGGGGTCCCCGACAGGGTAAAGGTGGCCTCCCCCGCAGTCAAGGATCCTGGTCTGAGGGCCAGGTCGGAACGGGTGTTCCGCCCGGCCCCCGGACCGGGGACTACTTGATCTCGACGGTGGCGCCGGCGCCTTCGAGGGCCGCCTTGGCCTTCTCGGCGTCCTCCTTGGTGGCCTTCTCCAGGACAGGCTTGGGAGCGGCCTCGACCAGGTCCTTCGCCTCCTTGAGGCCGAGGCTGGTGAGGGCACGCACCTCCTTGATGACCTGGATCTTCTTGTCGCCGGCCTCCGTCAGGATGACGTCGAAATCCGACTTCTCCTCCTCGCCACCGGCATCGCCACCGGCGGCCGGTGCGGCCGCAGCGGCCACGGCCACGGGCGCTGCCGCAGTCACGCCGAAGCGCTCCTCGAAGTCCTTCAACAGCTCGCTCAGCTGAATCACCGAGAGTTCGGCGATCCCGTCGAGGATCTCTTCTTTGGTCAGGGTTGCCATCTGCCTGGCCTTCCTTTCTTTGCTTCGGTCTTGTTGGTTCGGTTCGGAAATACGATCGGGACTACTCGGACGCCTCTTCGGCGGCTGCCGCCTCGGGCTCGGCCGGCGCCTCACCGGCGGCCTCCGCCGGCTCCACTGCGGCAGCTTCCTCAGCGGGTGCTTCGGCTTCTGCCTCGGCGGGTGCGGCCGCCTCTTCTGCGGGCAGGGCTTCCCCGCCGGCCTGGCGCTGCTCAATCAGGGCCGAAAGCCCGTAGGCCATGTTCCGGGGCAGAGCCTGGAGGAGCCCGGCCATCTGCTGCATCGGTGCGGCCAGGGCGCCGGCCAGGCGGGCCAGCAGGACCTCGCGCGGGGGCAGGTCGGCCAGCGCGGCCAGATCACCCGGCGACAGCAGCGACCCGTCAGCCAGACCACCCTTGATCACCAGGAGTGGGTTGTTCCGGGAGAAGTCCCGCAGGGCCTTGGCCACGGCACTGATGTCGCCCTGCACGAAGGTCAGGGCGGTCGGGCCGTTCAGGTACTCCGACAGGGGCTGGTACTCGCCGCCGTCGATGGCCAGCCTCACCAGCGTGTTCTTGAAGATCCTGTAGTCGCCCCCCACGGCGGCCAGCGCCCCCCGGAGGTCGGCGAGCTCGGCGGTCGTGAGGCCGCGGTACTCGCTCACGATGGAGGCCGTGGCGGCGCCCACCCGCGTCTTGACCTCGTCGACGACCTCGACCTTGTGTGCCCTCTGCGCGTTCATTGTTGCCATCGGTGTCCTCCACCGGGCTCAATGGCCCGGAAGCGGGCCAGAGTCTCCGGCGTGCGACGGCACGGGCAGCCGGATCACTCCGGCGTGCTTCGTTGTCGCCTCGTCAGGCCGGCCCGTTCGGGCCGCTTCGGCACCCAGGGGTGCACCGGAGGTCTCTGGCGTATCGGATTCAGTGCTCATCCGCCCGGAGGCGGCGAGCTGTGCGGGAAATCGTAGTACGGCGGCCGGCGTCCTCCCGACCGGATGCTCCGTCAGGCCGGAACGGCGAGCTCGTCCTCGCTGTAGCGGGCCTTCACCGGGTCGATGCGGACCCCGGGACTCATGGTCGTCGAGACGGTCACCGACAAGAAGTAGCGACCCTTCGACGAGGGCGGCTTCGCCCGCTGGAGCTCGTCGACCACGGCGCGGATGTTGGCCACCAGCTGGTCCTCGGTGAAGGAGGCCTTGCCGACGCGGATGTGCACATTGCCCACCTTGTCGGTGCGGTACTCGACCCGCCCGCCCTTGAACTCGGCGACGGCCTTGCCGACGTCGGTGGTCACGGTCCCGGTCTTGGGGTTGGGCATCAGGCCGCGGGGCCCGAGCACGCGGCCGAGTGTCCCGACCTGTCCCATCAGGTCCGGCGTGGCGATGGCCACGTCGAAGTCGAGGAAGCCACCGTTGATTTTTGCCACCAGGTCGTCGGCCCCGACCTCGTCGGCACCGGCGGCACGGGCCTCGGCTGCCGCCTCACCGGCGGCGAAGACCGCCACCCGCTCGGTGCGCCCGGTCCCCGAGGGGAGCGACAGCGTGCCGCGGACGATCTGGTCCGCCTTGCGGGGGTCGACCCCGAGGCGGACGGCGAGCTCGACCGTCTCGTCGAACTTGGCGCTGGCCAATCCCTTGACCAGCTCGACGGCCTCGACCAGCCCGTGCATCGATTCCCGGTCCGCCTTGGTCAGGCTCTCTTTGTACTTCTTTCCGTGCTGCGTCATCGTCTCTCCTCGTCCTGACCTAACCGGCGACCTTGATGCCCATGGACCGCGCCGTCCCGGCGACCTGCTTCTTCGCCGCATTGAGGTCCGCTGTGTTGAGGTCGGCCAACTTGGTGGTGGCGATCTCGGCCAGCTGGGCGTCGGTGATCGTCCCGACCTGCTCGCGGCCGGTCGTGGCGGCCCCCTTGTCGAGCCCCGCCGCCTGGCGCAGCAGGACGGGTGTGGGCGATGTCTTCAGCACAAAGCTGAACGAGCGATCCTCGTAGATGGTGATGTCGACCGGGATCACCTGACCCCGCATGCTCTCGGTGGCCGAGTTGTACTGCTTGCAGAATTCCATTGTCTGCACGCCGTGTGGCCCCAGCGCGGTGCCGACGGGCGGCGCCGGCGTGGCCGATCCGGCCTCGAGCTGGATCTTCACCACCGCGAGCACCTTCTTCTTCGGTGCCATCGTCTTTGTTCTCCTTCTCCGCTATGTGCCCAGGCGCCTAAAGCTTGGCGACCTGGCTGAATTCGAGCTCGACCGGAGTCTCCCGGCCGAAGATGTTGACCAGCACCTTGAGCTTGAGCTGGTCCTCGTTGATCTCCGAAATCTGGCCCGAGAAGTCGGCGAAGGGGCCTTCCTTGACCCTGACCGTCTCGTTGACCTCGTACTCCAGGCGTGCCCGGGTGCGCTTGGGCGCACCACCGGGACCACCCTCGACCTTCACCTGAAGGATGTTCTCGACCTCACGACGCGACAGCGGCGTCGGCTTGGTGCCCGGCCCGACGAAGCCGGTGACGCCGGGCGTGTTGCGGATGGCACCCCAGGTGTCGTCGTCGAGGTCGCAGCGCACCAGCAGGTAGCCCGGGAACACCTTCTTCTGGACCGTGACCTTCTTGCCGCCCTTGAACTCGTCCACGTCCTCCATCGGGATGACGACCTCGAAGACCCGGTCCTCAATGCCACGGGAGGCAACGACGTTGCCCATGTTCGAGCGCACCTTGTTCTCGTACCCCGAGTAGGTGTGCACGACGTACCAGCGGCCCGGTCGGTCGTACGGGCTCTCGACCGGGAGAGGCTCTTCGTCCTCTTCGTCGTCCTTGACCCACCCACCCAGCTCGCCGTCTTCGTCGTCGGCGCCCTGGCCCTCGGTGGCATCGAGCACGAGATCGGGTGCAGCCGCCGCAGTCTCTGCTGCGATCTCTTCCGCGATCTCCTCGGCGATCTCCTCGACCACCGCCTCTTCGATGGCCTCCTCGATCGCCTCGAGCACGGCTTCTTCCACTATCTCTTCCACGATCTCCTCGACCAGGGCCTCCTCGATCGCCTCGAGCACGGCTTCTTCCGCGATCTCCTCGACCACGGCCTCTTCGATCGCCTCGAGCACGGCTTCTTCCACTATCTCTTCCACGATCTCTTCGACCACTGCTTCTTCCACTTCTGCCTCTGAGGGCGTCGTCTCGCTCATGCCGCGCTACTTCGTAAAGAGAAGCGTGACGAGCTTCCCGAAGCCGAGGTTCAACCCGAAAATCAGGGCGATCATGATGATCAAGGTGGTCAACACGACGGACGTGTAGTTGATGAGCTCCGAACGCGACGGCCACGCCACCTGGCGCATTTCGTCACGGACCTCGCGGACGAACTGCACCGGCGTCGTGCGCTTCCGGCCCTGCTGGCGGTTCCGCGGTTGGCGAGGCGCCGCCGCCTTGGAACCCGCGGGGGCCTTACGGGTAGCCGGAGACCCATCGGCCTCCATCTGCCCTTGGCGCTGCATCAAGCGCTTGGTCTCGCGGTTCACGACTCTTGCCTCACATACTTCGTTGTCGGGTTGGTACGTCCGGGGCAGGGCAGGAGGGACTCGAACCCCCAACCGCCGGTTTTGGAGACCGGTGCTCTACCAGTTGAGCTACTGCCCTCGGTGGGGTGCCTTCGGTTGCCCTCAAGCAGGTGGTTCTTCCCCCTGACCTGGGGAACGGCCTGCCAGAGTAGCACCGGCACGTTCCGCTTGGCTCAGCGGGTCTCCTTGTGCAGGGTGTGCTGGCGGTCCCAGCGGCAGAACTTCTTCATCTCGATCCGCTCGCGGTCGTTCAGTTTGTTCTTGGTGGTGATGTAGTTCCGCCGCTTACACACCTCGCAGGCCAGGGTGACCTGGACCCTCTTCTCGTTCTTGGCCATCTGCAATCCTTCCTAGTGCCTGTCCGGGGCGACCTGACCCGGACCTGGTAGCGGCGGCGGGACTCGAACCCGCGACAACACGATTATGAGCCGTGTGCTCTGACCAACTGAGCTACGCCGCCAAGGGCGAGCCCCCGGTGGGGATTGAACCCACGACCCCCTCCTTACCATGGAGGTGCTCTGCCACTGAGCTACAGGGGCGCCGCGGGTAATTCCGCGAAGCGGTCAATGATAGTCACGGCCCGGAGCGAGCTGCCTCCGCTCCCCTGGTTTCCGCACGTCAACAGTACCATCGGCGCATGCGGATCAGACTCGCCGAGCTGGCCGACGCCGAGGCCATACGGGCCATCTACAACGTCGAGGTGCTCGGGAGCACGAACACCTTCGACATGGTGCCCCGCAGTCCGGCCGAGCAGGAGGCCTGGATCCTGCAGCACAGCGGGGTCCATCCGGCCCTGGTAGCCACTGAACCCCCTGACCCGGAGGCACCCGGCCGGATCGGGGCCAACGGCGAAATCGTCCTGGGCTTCGGCTCGCTCTCGGCCTTCCGGGAGCGGTCGGGCTACTCGGCCACGGCGGAGAACTCGGTCTATGTCGACCGCGCCCAGCGGGGCAAAGGGGTGGGCAAGGCGTTGCTGGCCGAGCTGCTCGTCCTGGCTTCCGCCCACGGGTTCCATTCGGTGATCGCCCGTATCGCCGGGCACAACGAGACCTCAATCGGCCTGCACGAGGCGGCCGGGTTCCAGCTGGTCGGGGTCGAGCGCGAGGTGGGGCGCAAGCACCGCCAGTGGCTCGACGTCGTGGAGCTGCAGCGTCTCCTCTGAGCGCCGCTCAGGACTCGAGCGCGGCGCTGGTGGCCGGCAGGGCCGGCAGGCGCGAGCGGTCGAGACGCCAGGACGTCGTCCAGGTCCCCAGCGGGACGATGGCGACGGCCCAGAGCACCATGACGGCCAGGACCATGCTGGCCGGGTCCGTGTGCACCAGCTCGCTCAGCAGATCGCTCCCGCCCGTCAGGCCGATGAACGGCGCCACGGCCGAGAGGCCGAGCACGGCGTAGAGCCAGCGCCCGGTCACGACCGGCGCCACAATGATGATCCCCCACGTCAGGTACCACGGCTGGACCACGGGACCGAGCAGGACGAAGGCCATCATGGTGCCGCCCAGCGCGCCCAGCATGCCGATCCGCTCCCGGTTGCGCAGGCAGTAGACGGCAATGACCGCGGCGCCGACGAGGCCGATGGCCCGGGTCAGCGTCAGGACCCCGCCCAGGCCGACCCCGATGCCCACGAGGTGGGCCGTCCCGCTGATCAGGAGGCCGAAGCCGGTGGCCGGCGCCATCCAGGAGCGGACGGTGCCCGGGGTGCCGAGGTTGGCTATCCAGCCGAAGCCGAGGCCCGAAATCAGGGTGAGCGCGCCCATGACGGCCGCCGTGACCAGACCGGCGCGTACCAGCATGCGGGTGCGGCGGCGCCAGTCGGCGAACGGGCCGGCCCAGTCCCAGGCGATGTAGACGATGCCGATGGCGGCGGGGATCTTGATGGAGGCGGCCAACGCGCACAGCACGACCCCCCACACGGGGTGGAAGGAGCGCGCCGCCGTCACGCCGGCGAGGAGCAGGCCCACCATGATGGCGTCGTTGTGGGCGCCCCCGACGAGGGCGAGCAGCGTGAGTGGGTTGAGCACCGCCAACACGAAGGCGGGGCCCGGGTCGCGGCCGAAGGAACGAGCCAGCTTCGGGACGCAGTAGGCGATGAGTGCGATGCCGGCCACCGACTGCAGGCGCAACAGCTCGATGGTCAGCAGTGCGTGGTGGAAGGTCAACGAGGCGGACCACCCGGCCAGCATCAGGAACAGCGGACCGTACGGGGCGGGCGTGTTGGCCCACAACGGGTCGACGCCGACGTTGTACGGCCCCGAGCCGATGGTGCCCGGACCGTACTGGTACGGGTTGATGTGGTGGCTCATCATTTCGCCCTGCGCGGCGTAGGAGAAGACGTCGCGGCTGAACAGCGGCGCCACCACCAGCAGCGGCAGGATCCACAGCGCCAGCATGTAGGCGAGCGGGCGGATCGGGACGCCACCGCGGGCGCGCAGCGTCTGGAAGAGCCCGTACCAAACTCGGACGAAGAGGATCATGCCGCCGTAGACGGCGACGACGCCCGGCAGCATCAGGGTGGTCGACGGCCAGGCGGCCTCGCCGAAGAACCAGGTGCCGCCCATTTCGAGCTTGAAAGGCGAGCTCGGCAGCGAGGCCCCGACGCAGATGGAGATCACGGCGAGGAGCCCCAGGAGCGCCGGGCGGCGCAGGAAGGACAAGTCCTCGGGGTCGCCCGACCGGGGCTCGACGCGCTCGGTGAGGGTGACGCCACGGCTGAGCCGGAAGGGAACCGCCTCGACCCACATGGAGAGGCGGCGGAGGCGCGTGCTCACCCGGTCCAGAACCTGGGTTGACGTCGACATCGCGCTGTCGTCCACGGGGTACTCGGTCTCGCTTGTCATGTCCGGGCTGTTGCGACCCGGCGGGGGGAGGGTAGGCACACATCCTGGGCGGATGCGCCCGCAATCGACCTGCAACGCCATTGTAACGGCCCGCGGCGGGTCGCTTGGGTCCGGTGTCGCCCCGGGGGCACTGCCGGGGGAAATGCGTGGGCCGGGAAGGATTCGAACCTCCGTAGGTGTTAACCGACAGGTTTACAGCCTGTTTCCTTTGGCCACTCGGACACCGACCCGCAGCGAGCGAGATTAGCCGGGTCCGGCACCCCGGTTCCGACAGTGGCGCCGATACGCTGGGCCCATGCCCACGTTTGACATCGTTTCGGAAGTCGACATGCAGGAGGTGCGCAACGCGGTCGACCAGGCCAACCGCGAGGCGGCCACCCGCTTCGACTTCAAGAACACCGATTCCGTCATTGAGCTGAGCGAGAACGAGCTGGTCCTCCGTTCGTCGACCGAAGACCGCCTGCGGGCGCTGCACCAGGTGCTCGACGAGAAGTTGGTCAAGCGCCAGGTGTCGCTCAAGGCCTTCGAGGACGCCAAGCTCGAGGAGGCCCAAAAAGGCACGTCCCGCCAGAAGATCGCCATCCGGGCCGGTATCTCCTCGGACCACGCCAAACGATTGAACAAGTTCATCAAGGACCTCGGCCTCAAGGGCGTGTCGTCCCAGACCCAGGGTGAGCAACTCCGCGTGACGGGCAAGAAGCGAGACGACCTCCAAGAGGTGATCGCCAAGTGCAAGGCGGAGGACTTCGGTATCCCGCTGCAGTTCAACAACTTCCGGGACTGATTCCCCGCAGGGGCCTCTTTCAGTCCGACGTCGACTGGTCGGCTGCCGCCACCTTCTCGGAGTGGTGCTCCTCGTATTCGATGGGCTCCACGTGGAAGAGCTTGTTGTAGATCACGAACTTCACGATCCACAGGATGGCGAAGCTCAACAGGTTGGCCAGGTTCACCAGGAGGGCGGTCGCCCCGTGGCTCAGGCCGTGCGACCGGGCCAGGTCGCCGGCGATCCAGACGGCCAAGCTCGAGAAGGCCAACCCGATGAAGGACAGGATCCAGAAGGGTGCCACTTCCTTCCAGAAGTGCGACTTCCCGCTCTTCCCCCAGACCCAGCGCCGGTTGAGGGCGTAGGACGGCACGGTCGCCAGCACGTTGGCCACAATGTTGGCCGGCACCTCCGACATGACGTGGAAGACACCGAAGACCAGGAGCAGGGTGACCTGCGACACGATCGTCGAGATCACAGAGACCCCGGCGTACTTGATCAGTTTCACGCTGGACGGGTGCGCCATCATCTGCCGGACCCGGGCGTACAGCGATTGATCCGAGGACCAGATGTGCCTGAGGGGCAGGTGCCCGCCGTGATCAGTCACGGGAGTTTCGCGTTCGCGGGGAGACGCCGCGGGCGGATTCGGCACGGGTCAACCCTAGCGTGATGGGCATTTCAGCCCGGGGCAGGCCCCGGCGCACCCACCGCGGGCAACCGGTTGCTCCGGGCCACCTCGCCGAACCAGTGCGCGCTGGGCTTGGGCCGGCGCTCAAAAGTACCCGGGGCCACCGCCACCAGGCCGAACTTGGGCCCGTAGCCGAGGTGCCACTCGAAATTGTCCAGGAGGCTCCACACGAAATAGCCCCGCAGGTCGATGCCCTCCTGCAGACAGCGGTGCGCGCTCCGGAGGGCATCGGACACGAAGGCGATCCGCTCGGTGTCGTCGGCGGTGGCGATGCCGTTCTCGGTGACCACAATCGGCCTCCCGCTGACGGCGGCCGCCCGCCGCACCGTGTGCTCGACGGCCTGGGGCCAGCGCTCGTCGCCCATTTGGGTGACCGGGACGGTGGGATCGTTGGGCGCCAACCCGTCGGGGCCGAAGTGCATGCGCGTGTAGCACTGCACTCCCACGAAGTCGTCGCCTTCGGTGGCCCGCAGGAAGATGTTCTCGAGCATCTCCTCGGCGCCGTCGCGCAGTGGCTCCCCGCCCTCGGTCGCCGTGATCTCCGCCATAGAGAGCGTCAGGCCGACCGGGAAGTCCCCCGGACCGGCGCGCAGGACCTCGACCGCCAGGCGATGGGCCCGCACCATCGCCTCGTTCACCGCCGCGTAGCGCCCGAAGTCGTCTTTGACGCCCGGCGGGTACTCCCCCTGGAAGTAGCCCATCACAGCGACCACATTGGGCTCGTTGATAGTGCAGGCCCATCCGATGAGGTCGCCCAGGTACGCCGTCGCCCGCTCCACGAACCGCGCAAAGCGCTCGGGGGCGTCTGGCGCCTCCCACCCCCCGCGGGCGGTGAGCCACAACGGGGTCGTGAAGTGGTGGAAGGTGACGACGGGGAGGATCCCGTGGCCGTGACAGGCCGCGCAGATCCGCCGGTAGTGCTCGAGCGCCGCCACGGAGAACTCGCCTTCGGCCGGCTCAATGCGGCTCCACTCGAGGGAGAAACGGTACGCCCCCAGGCCCATGTCGGCCACCAGTTGGACATCCTCGCGCCAGCGATGGAAGGAATCGCAGGCGTCGCCGCTCGGCTCGAGCGTGCCCGACGCCGGGTTGTGCTCCCACGCCCACCAGTCGTTGTTGACGTTGCCGCCCTCGATCTGATGGGCCGCGGTGGCCACACCCCAGGTGAAGTCCGCCGGGAACTCGAGTGCTCCGTCGCTGTCCTGTCCTCTGGCCGCGGTCACGCCGCCGCAGGGTAGTTGGGGTCACGACGCCCTGCTCGGCGACGCCGTCGGCAGCGGCCTGCGAACATGGGCCGATGAGTGCGTCTTTGGAGTTCCTCGTCGACCTGCTTGACCTCGAACCCATTGAGGTCAACATCTTCCGTGGTATTCAGCCCAACGAAGAGCGCCAGCGTGTCTTCGGCGGCCAGGTGGCGGGACAGGCCCTCATGGCGGCCGGGCGCACGGTGGAGCACGGACAGGTGCATTCGCTGCACTCGTACTTCTTGCGACCCGGCGACCCGAACGTCCCGATCCTCTACGAGGTCGACCGGATCCGCGACGGGCGGTCCTTCACGACCCGCCGCGTCGTGGCCGTGCAACACGGGCGGGCCATCTTCAACCTCTCGGCCTCCTTCCACGACCTCGAGGCCGGCCTGGAACACCAGATCCCCATGCCCGACGTCCCCGCGCCCGAGTCGCTGGCTCCCTTGTACGAGCGACTGCAACCGTGGAAGGAGGAGCTGACCGAGTGGTTCGACCGGCCCCACCCCATCGACCAGCGGCACATCGGCGCCCTCCCGTGGCACTCCACGGAGGTGGGAGAGCCCTACCAGCGTCTCTGGATCCGGGCCGACGGCGAGCTGCCCGACGACCCGCTCCTGCACGCCTGCGTGGCGACCTACGCGTCCGACATGTCGCTCTTCGACACCATCCTCGCCCCGCACGAGACGAATTGGGACGACCCGGACTTCATGGGGGCCAGCCTGGACCACTGCATGTGGTTCCACCAGCCCTTCCGGGCCGACGAATGGCTGCTCTACGACACCGACTCCCCGGTCGCCGCGCAGGGACGGGGCCTGGCCCGGGGCTTCCTGTTCGACCGGCAGGGCCGCCTCTGCGTCTCCTTGGCCCAGGAGGGGTTGGTCCGCATGCGCACGCGGACCGGCGCGTGACTCAGCGGCTCTGCATCGGGGTGTAGTCGCGCGGCTCGGAGCCGATGTAGAGCTGGCGCGGCCGGGAGATCTTGGAATCCTGGTCGAGCATCTCCTGCCAGTGGGCCAGCCAGCCGGCCGTCCGTGGGATGGCGAACAGGACGGGGAACATCTCGAGCGGGAAGCCCATGGCCTGGTAGATGAGGCCCGAGTAGAAGTCCACGTTCGGGTAGAGCTTGCGCGAGGTGAAGTACTCGTCGCTCAGCGCGATCTCCTCGAGCTTGAGCGCGATGTCGAGGAGAGGGCTCTTCCCCGTGACCTCGAAGACCTCATCGGCCGTGCGCTTGATGATTTTGGCCCGGGGGTCGTAGCTCTTGTACACGCGGTGGCCGAAGCCCTGGAGCCGGCCGCCCGACCCGGACTTCACCGAGGCGATGAAGTCCGGCACGTTCTCGATGCTGCCGATGTCGGTCAACATGCGGATCACGGCCTCGTTGGCGCCACCGTGCCGGGGCCCGTAGAGCGCCGCCGCGGCGGCCGCCGTGGACGAGTAGGGATCCGAGTGCGACGAGCCGACGACGCGCATGGCCGTGGTCGAGCAGTTCTGCTCGTGGTCGGCGTGGAGGATGAACAGGATGTCGAGGGCGCGGGCGAGGACGGGATCGGCCTCGAACCGGGGCTCCGCCACCTTCCAGAGCATGGAGAGGAAATTGGGGACGAAGTCGAGCGAATTGTCCGGGTAGACGAACGGCATGCCCACGCTGAACCGGTGGGCGGCCGCCGCCAGCGTCGGCATCTTGGCGATGAGGCGGATGATCTGCTTGTTGCGGGACTCGGGATCGAAGATGTCCTTGGCGTCGAGGTAGAAAGTGGAGAGGGCGGCGACGGCGGAGACGAGCATCCCCATCGGATGGGCGTCGTAGTGGAAGCCCTCGAGGAAGCGCTTCCGCACGTTCTCGTGGATGAACGTGTGGTACGTCACGTCGTGGCGCCACTCGTCGAACTGTGCCTCGTTCGGCAGTTCGCCCTTCAACAGGAGATAGGCCACCTCCAGATAGGTGGAGTTCTCGGCCAGCTGCTCAATGGGATAGCCCCGGTAGCGCAGAATGCCGGCATCCCCGTCGAGGTAGGTGACGGCGCTCTCACAGGCCGCGGTCGACATGAAGCCGGGGTCGTAGAACCACACCCCCGGCAGGAGCTTGGACCACTCCGCGGCGGCGACCCCGCCGTTGACGAGCGGAATCTCAATGGACTCGCCATTGCGATTGTCCGTGATCGTGATGCTCTCGGCCACGTGAAGAGCCCTCCAGTTCCTGATTTCCGTGCGTCACGATCCTAGGACCACGAATGGGTGCGGTCGATACGGGGGTCGGGCCCGCAGTTTCCGCCCGCGCCTCAGGTCCCCGCGGCCACCTGCAGGGCCTGCTGGGTCGCGGTGCCGGCGGTCAGCGTCTGGCCGGTGGGCAGCGGGATGATCTGGACCGTCAGGACATACCCCGTCGAGGGCTTCACCCGCATGCGCACGTCGGGGAGTGTCACCGAGGCACCCAAGGCGAGCGACGTGGTCCGGACCTGGCTCGACGTCGCGCCCGAGGTCTGATCGACCAGCGAGACGCGGACCGAGACCTGCGGTTCGTTCGATGCACCCTGGTTGGCCAGGACCACGGTCACACCGATGTGGGAGGTCGGGCTGATGACGGACACGCCGCTCGGCGAACCCTGGGGCGTGGGCTGGGCGGGGGGGCTCAGGCGCACCGTACGGAGCACGACGTAGTGCGTCGCCGCCAGCGTCGAGGAGGTGGCGACGAGATCGACCTGGGTGGCGACGCTGCCCGGTTGCCACACCTGGGGGTGGGTCACCCAGACGGACGGTGGCAGCTTCCCGTGGCCGGCGGCCGTGGCCAGCGACCGCTGGACCGAGCGGTAGAGGGCGTCGGACCGTGACAGGAGCGCGCCGGCGGAGGTGATGCGATCCGTGGCCTGGGCAGCCGACAGGAGGGCGGCCCCGCCGGCGCTCGTCGTGGCACCGCCCGCCGGGGCCCCGGCGGAGGCGATGGGTTGCATGCCGAGGAATCCGTCGAGGGCGGAACGCAGCTCTGCCACGGCCTGCGCCCGCTCGGCGAACACGGCCACGAAGCGGGTGGCCACGGCGCCCAACGGGGTGGAGCCGGCGGCAAGCTGGGCCCGCGCCGCCTCGTCGCTGGTCTGTTGCACCGCACTGTCCAGCGTTGCCTGCAACCCCTGGCGGGTCTGCGTGGGCAGTCCGTCGACGATTCGGCGCACCGTGACCGCCGTGGCGTTCGACTGATCGGCCGCGACCGTGCCCTGGGCCGCCAGGGTGCGGTCGGAGTTGGCGTCGTACCCCGCCGACTGCCGCGCCACCTGGGTGAGGCCACCCACGAGGATGGCGAGCACCACCACCGCGGCGATGAGCAGGGTGATCGGTCGGCCCGATGATCGGCGGCGCGCGCGGCGGCGTGGCCTGCGTGGCGGCATCGCCACAGGAACCTACAGGGGGGAGAGAGGCTTTACACCGCGAGGAACGACGCATCCGGCGTCTCGCCGGACGTCGTCAGGGTGCTGGCACTCGATCGCCACTGGACGGTGGGGGCGATGGCCCGCACATCCACCCGGCTGCGGTGGCGCTCCACCAGCTCGAGGATGTCGGCGATGACCTCGTCCGTCAGGAGGTGGGGCTGGAGGCCGAGATCGAGAAGCTTGGTGTTGGCGGCGTGGAAGTAGTGCTCTTCGTTCTCGACCCGCGGGTTGGCCAGACCCTCCGCGATGTCGACCCTCTGCGGGCAGACCTTCTTGACCATTTCCGCCATCTCGCGCACGGAGAACGATTCGGTGAATTGGTTGAACACCCGGAACTCGCCGCGGTCGGCCGGGTTCTCGAGCGCCAAGGTGACGCAGGCGAGCGTGTCGCGGATGTTCAGCATGCCGCGGGTCTGGCCGCCGGCGCCGTAGACGGTCAGGGGGTGACCCGTGACGGCCTGCACACAGAAGCGATTGAGCACCGTGCCGAAGACGCCGTCGTAGTCGAAGCGGGTCGCCAGCAAAGGGTCGAGGTCCGTCTCCGGCGTCGACTGGCCGTAGACGATCCCCTGGTTCAGGTCGGTGGCCCGCAGCCCCCAGATGCGACAGCCGAACATGATGTTGTGGCTGTCGTGCACCTTGGACAGGTGGTAGAAGGAGCCGGGCTGCTTGGGGTAGGGCATCACATCGGTGCGGCCCTTGTGGGTGATCTCTATGAACCCTTCCTCAATGTCGATGTTGGGGTACCCGTACTCCCCCATCGTCCCCAGCTTCACGAGGTGGATGTCCGGATCGGTCTCCTGAATGGCGTACATCACGTTCAGGTTCCCGACGACGTTGTTGACCTGCGTGTAGACCGCGTGCTCGCGGTCGATCATGGAGTACGGCGCCGAGCGCTGCTCACCGAAGTGCACAATGGCATCGGGCTTGCCCTCGGCGACCACGCTGTAGGTGAAAGCGGCGTCGGTGAGGTTCCCGATCCGCAGGTTGATGGCGTGACCGGACAGCTGTTCCCAGCGCGTCACGCGGTCCTCCAGGGGAGCGATGGGCACCAGGCTGTCCACGCCCATTTCGCGGTCGTACTCACGGCGCACCAGGTTGTCGACCACGGTGACCTCGTGGCCGAGCGCTGACAGATGCAGAGCCGTGGGCCAACCCAGGTAACCGTCTCCTCCGAGAACCAGAATCTTCATTTCACCCGTGTTTTCACTCAGGCCCCGCGATTGTTACGGAGACGTTTCAACTTCATAATGGGGCAGCACCCTGAATTTCAGCTGTGGGGCACCTGTAATTGCTGTGAGACCAGGGATTTTCCCATTGGCGAGGCAGCCTAAACAGTGGGGAACGGCCGCTGGGGGATGGACGTCGGTGTGGCGGTGGCGCCACGGAGCTCGTCAGCCTCCCAGACCCCATAGCGCCGGCCGCAGTCCCGAAGCCCGGGTGATGGGCCGGGCAATGGCGGCCCGGATGGAGACTTCGGGGCCCACGAGGATGAGGCGCTCGCGGGCCCGCGTCACCGCCGTGTAGAGCAGCTCCCTGGTCAGGATCCGGGAGTCCTGCCCCGGCACCAGGAAGGCCACCGCCCGGTACTGCGAACCCTGGCTCTTGTGGACGGTCATGGCGTAGACGGTGTCCACCGCGGCCAGGCGCGTCGGGCTGACCTCCGCGATGGTGCCGCGTCGTTCGAAGGCGGCCACCGGCCGACCGTCTTCGGACGTGACGACCACTCCGGTATCTCCGTTGTAGAGGTCGAGTCCGTAGTCGTTCTCTGTGACGATCAGTGGGCGCCCGACATACCAGTCCGCACCGGTGGTGAACCCCTCGACGTCGGACCGGAGCCAATTCTCAATGTGCTCCATCCACGTGGCCACCCCTTCGGGCCCGCGCCGGTGACCGCACAACAGGCGGAAGCTGCCAAGCGCGTCAATGGCCTGGCGGGCCTGCCCGGCCCGGGCCGCTGCAATGACGGCCCTTCCCGTGTCGACCGCGAGCCGGCGCACCTCGCCCAGTCCATCGGTCGGGACGGCGTCAACTTCGTCGGTGGGGATCCACTCCACGTTGGAGTCACCGGCCCGGAGAATGACCATGGCCTCGTCGGCGTCGCCCTGCCGGATGGCCAGCGCCAGGGCGGCAATGGCGCCACCGTGGCGATGGACGTGCCGCAGCACCACGATTCCCGCGCCGAACGGTGGCGCCTTCTCGTCCCCGCCGCCTGGGACCGGCCGACCCGTCACCTCGGCCAGCATGCGGCGCGCCGTCGGAGGCATGCACGGGCCGAGGGCGGCCGGGCCCACAATGTCGCCGAGGACGGCTCCGGCCTCCACCGACGCCAACTGCTCGGGATCACCGACCAGGATCAGCCGGGCATCGGGTCGCACCGCCTCCAGGAGGCGGGCCATGAGGGACAGCGAGACCATGGAGGTCTCGTCGACCACGACGACATCGTGCGGCAGGCGGTTGAGCCTGTTGTGCCGGAAGCGGGTGCGGTTGCCGGGGTTGAAGCCGAGCAGCCGGTGGATGGTCTTGCCCGCCAGGGCCTGCAGGTGGTCCCGGCGGTCCTGGTCGATGACGATGGCATCTGCGCCCTGGCGCACGGCATCCTCCAGGCGGGCCGCCGCCTTGCCGGTCGGCGCGGCCAGTGCCACCAGAGGTGGGCGCTCTCCCATGGCGATCGCCTGGGCCTCCAGGAGGGCGAGGACGCGGGCCACCGTCGTCGTCTTTCCCGTCCCCGGCCCGCCCGCGATCACCGACAGTCGCCGCAGGACGGCCGTGGCCGCAGCCATGCGCTGCTCGGGATCGTCGTCATGGGCGAACAGTTCCTCCAGACCGCTCGTGAGCAGCTCCACATCGACACCGGCCGCAGGCCCGTCGGAACGGTCGCCCAGCTCGGCTGCCACCAGGCACTCGTCGGCCCACAGGCGGTCCAGGTAGAGGGTCGACCCCTCCACATGCAGTGGGCGGTCGACGCCCACCACCGGGCTGGCGACCAGATGGCGGACCCACGTGGCCGGATCGGGCCACGGCAAGGCGCCCAGGTCCGCCGGTACCTCCGTGTCGGCATCGGCGGTGGCGTGAATCGTCGCCAGGTCGACGCAGACGTTGCCCAGGCGCGGCGCCCGGGCCGCGAAGGCCGCACCAAGCGCGACGACGTCGTCGTCGATGGCGCCCAGGCGGGACAGACGTAACGCCACATGGATGTCGGAGGTCGAGAGAAGGCCGGCGCGATTGAAGGCGTGCAGCGGTCCTCCGACGCCACGCACGAAGCGGGAGTCGAACATGTCCACGACCTCGAGCTCGCTCACCCGGCCACCCCCCGGTCGAAGAGGTCGCTCAACGCCTCGACCAGCCGGGCCGGAGGCCGCCAGGACCAGACGCCCGGCGGAGGCGCCCCCGCCGGGCCGGGCGCGACCGCACTCATGCCGCGCACGAAGAGGTAGAGGATTCCCCCCAGGTGCACCTCGGGGTCGTAGCCCCGGAGCCGCCAGCGCAAGTAGCGGTGCAGCGCCACGGCATAGAGGAGAGCCTGCAGCGGATAGTGCGCGGCCACCATCTCCGCCTGCAGCGCCTCGGGCCGGTAGTGCCACGACGTGAGCGTGTCCTCCGGCGTGCCGAGCCTGTTCGTCTTGTAGTCGGCCAGGACGAAACGGTCTCCGGGCAGGCGGAACACGAGGTCGAGGCTGCCCGTCAGGTAGCCACGCAACACGCCGCCCAGCGCGGGGTCGCGCAGGTGCGGGGCGTAGCGCCTCACCGGATCGTCCACCGGCAGGTGCTCCTCCAACAGGTCGGCCACCGCGGCCACGTGCAGGCTGGCGCTGGGTGTGTCACCGCCGACCAGCGGGATCTCGAAGGTGAGCTCGTCGAGCCGGTCCACCCGTGCGATGGCGCGCAGCGCGACGTCGTCCACCACCGGGCCGAGGGGGGCAGCAATGGCGGCACACAGGCCGGCGGCGACCACTTCCGTGCTCCCGAGATGCACGTTGCGCCGGGCCACCTCGCCGGCCAGCGCTGCCGTCACCGCCGCCGTCAGGTCGGGCGCGTCGAACTCTGTGTGCTCGAACACGCCATGGATGACCGTGCCCACGAGGGCGCCGCCGGGCATGTCGGCCAGCCCCAACGCCACCGCAGGGTCACCCCCACCCGGGCCGGCTCCGGCCCGGCCCACCGGCACCGGCACCGCGGGCCCGTCCTCGTCGGACGTCAACTGCTGCTCGGGCTCGCTCCCCACGTTGGGCTGCTCGTGCAGCGCGCGGGTGATGCTCGAGTACGACGATCGCCGCCAGCCGACGTCGAGCGTCCGGTCGAAGGCTGCCGCCTCCAAGAACGGTGGAGGTCCCGCGTCCTCTGTCCAACGGCCCGTCGAGGGCTCGCCCACCCGCTCCACCGAGACACACGATCCCAAGGCGCCGAGGGTCGACTCGACCGCGGCGTCCGATCGGGTCTTGGCGCCGTACGGGCCCACCACGCCTCGGGCGTCACGATCGAAGAGCAGTCGGGCCAGCGGGGAGTGCTGGCTGTCGTTCGCCCCGGCCCACCACAGAATCGCCTGGTGGCGGGCCCGGGTCAGGGCCACGTAGAGCAGGCGGAGATCCTCTCCCCGGGCTTCCTCCAGTTCCATCTTCTGGTGCTGGGCAAAGCGGTTCCCCTCGCGTCCGACGTCAATGGTGCGCACGTCGGCGTTGTCGGGATTGTGGAACATCGGCACGTGCTTGTCCTTGCCGCCCGGGCGCCCGTCCCACATGTAGGGGCAGAACACAATCGGGAACTCGAGTCCCTTGCTGCGGTGGATGGTGATGACCTGCACGGCCTCGGCGTCCGACTCCAGCCGCCGCGCCCGCTCCTCGTTCTCGCCGTCCCGGGCGGCATCGTGGATGCGCCGGCCCAGCCAGGTCGCCATGGCGGTCGGCCCGAGGCCCTCGGACGCCCCGGCTTCGTGCAGCAACTGCGCAATGTGGCGGAGATCCGTCATGAACCGCTCGCCCGACGGGCGCGCCAGGACCCGCTCGGGGACCTCGTGCGAGCTGCTGACCGCCTGGTAGAGCGAGGCCACGCCCTGGTCGCGCAGCAGGGCGGCCCAGCGGTGCAGCGACCAGTGCAGCCCCTCCCACTCAGCTTCGTCCGCAGTGGCCACCTCTTGGGGACTCCACCCGACGAAGCACGTCAGCGCCGCCAGTGAGGCGCGGTCCCGTGCGGTGGGTCGCTCGAGCGCCTCGAGCAGCCGGAGCCACTGCAGCGCCGGCTCGGTGGCGAAGACGGAGCCGGCGCCGCCGATCACGGCCGGCACGCCCGCCGCCCGCAGCGCGTCGCGCACGGTGACGGCGTGGTCGTTCTTTCGCACCAGGACGGCCATGTGGCCCGGGTGCAGCGTCGTGCGTCCGACCTCGACGCCGTCGCGACCGCGGGCGATGAGCTCGGGTGCGTCGGTCAGCAACCGGACGACCTCGGCCGCCAGGTCGCGGGCAATGAAGCTCCGGGCGTCGGGCGCCTTGGGTTGCTGCCGCTGCGGCGTCAACGGGACCAGGCCGTCGTCGGCGTGGACCATGCGGACCCGCAACGGCACGTCGCACTGGGTCCCGACCAGCCTCGGTTGCTGATTGGCGTCGGCCGCCCGGATGTTCCGGTAGGCGATGCCGGCGTACCCCAGCTGGGCGTCGCCGAAGAGGGCGTCATAGGCCTGGAGCAACCCTTGGTCGCTGCGCCAATTGACGTCGAGCGTCCACTCGGAATCCACCACGTCGCGCGCCTGGAGATACGTGTGCACATCGGCACCGCGGAAGGCGTAGATCGCCTGCTTCGGATCGCCGATGAGCACCAGGGTCGCCCCGCCCTCACCGAAGGCGCGGCGCATGATGTCCCACTGCACGGGGTCCGTGTCCTGGAATTCGTCGACCAGGACGACGTCGTAACGCTCACGCAGGCGCGCGCACGCCGCCGGCCCGCGCTCCTCGTCGAAGAGGGTCCGGCGCAGTCGGCTGAGCACGTCGTCGTAGGTGAGGATCTTCAGCGCTCTCTTCCGCTCCTCCATCTCGTCACGCACCGCCTTGGCGAAGCGGCGTCGGATGGACGGCAGGTCCTCGGCCTGCGACAGCGGCGGCAGCATGTCGGCGTCGGGGTGGGCGAGCACGGACTTGGCGATCTCCATGGCGTCGCCGCGATCGAAGTCGAGCACATTGGGCTTGTTGGCGAACCGGCGGAGGAAGAGGTCGTCGACCACCTCTTCCATCAGATCGCCGACGTCCTCGACCAGGGTGACCTCCCGGTCGACATCACCCGCCGTCCCGAGCCCGTAGAGCACCTGCAGGCAGAACCCGTGGGTCGTCTCAATGGTGGCCGCGTCGAAGTCCGCAATGGCCTTGGCCAGCCGGTCGCGGCGGGCTTCCACCTCGTCGGACGGTCCCCGCGCCAGCAACTGCACCAGCTCGTCGTCGTCGTGACCACCCTGGCCGGCCAGCATGTCGGTCAGACCGTCGAAGGCGTGCACGAGCCGCTCACGGACGCGCTCGCGCAGTTCCCCCGTCGCCATCCGCGTGAAGGTGATGACCAGGAGGCGTTCGATGGGGAGGATGCCCTCCGCGACGTAACGGGTCGTGAGCGCCGCGATCGTGAACGTCTTGCCCGTCCCGGCACTGGCCTGCAAGAGGGTCATGCCGGTGGGGAGCTCGCCACCCACCTCGAAGGGCCGGGGGTCCGGGGCGACGTCCGTCATCGGTCGACGATCTCCTCGTGCGCCAACAGAGGGTCCCAGAGACGGTGCGCGTAGACCCCGAAGCGCGTCGGCTCCGCAGGGGCCCACGGGACCTCTTCGGCGCGCGGTGCCCCGGCCCGGTCCAGCAGGGACCGGAAGGGAAGCCCGCCCCCCAGGACCAGGACGTGCTCGGCTTCCTTGTCCTCCTTGTCGAAGTTGTAGTCCGAAGCCCATGCCCCCGATGCGGTGCGCACGGGCTCCTTCCCCTCCGCCGCCGCCGTGGCCCAGGCGGCCGAGGTGCGCAGGAAGAGCGGGAGCGGCTCGCGCATCCCCCGCAGGTACAACTCCACCAACGCCCGCAGATGCGACTCCGCCGCCTCTTTGCGACTGGCAGCATCGGGGCCCAGAGGCCGGATGGTGGCGACGGAGATGGTCGCACGGGCGCCCTGGCTGCGGCCCACGGTCACGGCCGAGAAGGGTCGCTCCGGCCACGTCGCGCTGACCGCCAGCAGCCGGACCCAGGCGATCAGGCGGTGGGCCGGGCCCACCTTCGAGTACGTCACGGTGTGCACGATGTCGCCCCGGATGCCCGGGACGGTGCCGACGACGCTGAGCGTGTCCGACAGGTCCACGTGGGCGTCAAGCGACTGGGGGGGCTCGGCCACCCACCCGGCGGCGACCAGGTCGTCGAGCGGAGCGGTGATCTGGTCCAACGGGGAGTTGGCCAGCTGTCCCGGCGGCAGCGCGCCACGGGCCCTCTCGACCTGGAGGCAGGCATCGAGGTCGGCTCCGGCCAGGCAGGCCTGCAGCACCCGGTCGGCGATCTGCCACCGCTCCAGGCCGTCGAGGTCGATGGGGATGGCGTCCTCGAAGTCCCGGGTCTTCTCGCGCAAGGAGATGCTGAGTCGCTCGCGCAAGAAGGCCCGCACGGGGTGGCGCAGGAAACGTTCGAGCTGATCGAGGCCGAGGGGGCTCGGTACGAACGGGTCCAACGGGCCATGGAGGAAAGGCGGCGCGTCCTGCCGCGGGGCCAGGGCGGCGCGGGCGCCGGCCAGATGGATCGCATCGAAGCTCCACGGGCGGTCCGCCACGACGGCGTCGCGTTCGAAGTTCCGCTTGTCGAAGGGCTGCAGGGGATGCTCCAGCACGATGGCGTCGCGGGCGCGGCCGGTCGGCGTCCGCACGGTGTGCTCCACCACGTCGAGCAGCTCACCGACGGGGACGGCGGGCGGCCGGCGGAGATTGGAGCGCTCGTCGCGGCCCGAGTACGTGACGACGAGGTGGTCCTGCGCCGCCAGCAGTGCGTCCAACAGGAGCTGACGGTCCTCGCTGCGTACGTCGCGGTCACCGACCCTCTGATGGCGTGCCGTCAGATCGTCGCCATCCCGCTCAATGTGGCGGGGGAAGCTCCCGTCGTCGAGCCCGAGCAGGCACACCACCCGGTGCGGAATGGAGCGCATCGGGACAAGGGTGCACACGGTCAGGTGGCCGGTCCGGAAATTGGCACGGGTCGGCCGCCCCTTGAGGCGCTCGGTGAGAATGGAGCGGATGTCGTCGCAACTGAGGACGACCGGACTGACTGCGCCCTCTTCCGTGGCCTCCTCGACCAGCTCCTCGAGCAACCCGCTGAGCTGCGCCCTCTGCCAGGCATCGCCCGGAGTCGTCGCCACCAGGGAATCCGAAATGTCCGCCAGCGCGCTCCCCCAGTCGTGCACCGTGCGGAAGCCGGCCAGCGCGTCCAGCGCGGCTTGCAGCCGGTGCAGGAACTCGGTCAGCCGCCCCGCCAGGTCGATATCACCGCTGTCGACGTCGTCGAGCGGGAGCGTCGAGCCGAAGAGGCGCTGCCCGTCCTCCGCCATGGTCACCCCGAGCAGAATCCGGTCGAGCCCGGCCTGCCACGTGTTGGCGGCAATGCCCTCGAGCTGGAACGAGCTCCGGTGGGCGGCATCGAACCCCCAGCGCACGAACGCACCGTCGACCCACTCCTCCAGGCGGTACAGATCATCGTCGGTGAAGCGGAAACGGCGGCGCACCGGATCACGGCCGGCCAGGTCGAGCACCTCGGTGGCGGTGATCCTCGCCGAGGAGAGCTCGAGCACCTGGGCCAGCACACCCATCACCGGGTTGGTCTGGCGCAGGGCGCGGTCCGCCAGCCGAACTTCGAGGGTCTGCTCAGGATCGCTGGACGCTGCGTCCAAACCCCGCCCGCCGAACGTGGCCTGAATCAACGGAGCAAAGGTCTCAATGTCGGGGCACAGCACAATGATGTCCCGGGGATCCAAGGTCGGATCGTCCTCCAACAGGTGCAGGATGGCATCGCGCAGCACCTCGACCTGGCGGCCCCGCCCATGACACGAGTGCACCGCGATGCTGTCGTCGTCAGCCGCCAGCATCGGCCGCTGGTCGGCCTCGCCGCCCGCGCTCCCCGCCGGCCTGCGGTCGGCGCGGATGTCGTCCTGCAGCTGCTGCAACAGCGTCGCCGCCTGGGGCCGGGGCTCACCATGACCGCCCTCCCCGTGGGGCACAGCCGCGCCGAGGACCAGCTGCATTTCGCGGGCGTCCCGCCCCCATGAACGCAGCAACGGGTGATCGGGTGCGTCGGCGGTTGGATCCTCGGCCCGCAGGAGATGGCGTGACTGTGGCCCCACTGCGGGCTCCAGTCGTTCCCACAGGGCCGGCGACGGGTGCAGCAGGAAGAGATGGATGTCCCGGCCCGCACCCATCGCCTCCAGCACGTCGAGATAGCTCGCCGGCAGCCGGGTCAGCCCGAACAGCGACAGTCTGGGCGGCAGCTGCAGGAGTCCGGGCTCCTCCCGCAACCGCTGGCAGGCGTCGACCAGCCGCTCGGCCGGGCTCGGTTGCCCGATCCGGGATCGGAGCAGTCTCCAGAGCTCGACCTGCCACGCAGCCTCGTCCTCACCCGTCAGTCCATCGGCCCAGCGCTGCAGCATGTCGGGCCTGTGCACGGCATAGCGATCGAAGAGGTCGGCCACGTGCCGAATGCTGGAGAACCGCTTCGACTCGTGCACGGTCTCGGAGTTGCGGATGTGCTGGGCCAATGGCGCCAGCCATGGCTCGTCGAAGTTGGCCTCGACCACTTCGAGCAACGGCCAGACCGCCCGTTGGGGCAGCCACGGGTCCGCGTCGGGGTCGGTGCCGGCCGCCAGCGCAAGGGCGCCGTTCACCAACGATCCGGGGAATGGAAAGGTGATGTTGGCGCAGATGCCGTCGTACCGCCCCGGCGTCGCACCCAGGTGGGCCGAAAGGCGTTGCGTGAGCCAACGCTCGATCCCCCGCGTGGGCACGGAGACCACCTCGGGCGTGATGGGATCGTCGAGCGGGTCGGCCACCAGATCCCGCAGCATCCCGACGAGGGCATCGGCCCGCTCGGATCGGTGGACGTGCAGCACCCCGGCAGAGTACGTCGGCGCTGTTCCCAGCGAACGGGTCGCGGGCGACCGGCCCGGGCGACCCCCCTGCCGGGGAGGCCGAGTGCGGCCTACGCCGTACCGGTGCCGGCGCCGCTCTCGGGCAGCGCCACGATGGTCGGTTGCGTGAACTCGTCGTCGGGAAGTTCGGGCTGATACGTCTGGAGATGCCGGGGGGCTTTCTCTATGGGAGCGAGCTCGGCGATCTCACCGGACTGCATCCCCACCACGCCGAGGCCGGGAAACTTGCGGGCGGTGACCAGGACGCGGGACTCGAACGAGCCGACCGCCTTGTTGTACGCCTCGACCGTCGAGGAGAGATTGCGCTGCAGCGACTCCATGTGCCCCGTCATGGTGCGCAACCGCTCGTACAGCTCCGCTCCCAGCTGGCGGACCTCGCGTGCATTCTCCGCAAGCGTCTCCTGCTGCCAGGACAAGGCGATGGTCTTGAGGGCCGCCACCAGGGTGTTCGGGGTCGCCAGCACGATCCCCTTGCCCAGCGCGTGGTCCTGCAGTCCCGGGTCGGCCTCGCAGGCGGCAGCCAGCAGCGACTCCCCGGGGATGAAGGCCACCACGAACTCCGGCGAGCGCTCGAACTGCCTCCAGTACTCCTTCTTGGACAGTTGATCCACGTGGGTGCGCAATTGGCCGGCGTGCTTCTTGAGGAATGCCTTGCGCTCGTCGTCGTCCTCGGACTCGCTGAACTTCAAGAAGGCGTCGAGGGGGACCTTCGAGTCGATGACCACGTGACCACCGCCGGGCAGGTGGACGACCATGTCGGGCCGCAGCAGACCATCCGCCGTCGTGGTCGTCTGCTGCTCGTCGAAGTCACAGTGCTCGGCCATCCCGGCCGCCTTCACCGCGTTGCGCAGCGTCATTTCACCCCAGCGTCCTCGTGTCTGCGGTGAGCGCAGCGCCGTGACGAGGTTCCTGGTCTCCTTCTGCAGTTGCTCGTGGCCGACGTGGAGCGCCGCCACCCGTTCGTTCAACGTGGCGTAGGCGCCCTGGCGTTCCACCTCCATGTCACGCAGCCCGCGCTCGTAACGGGCCAGGGTCTCGCTCAACGGGTGCAGCAGCTGCGCGATCGCCTGCTGGCGCTGGGAGAGGTCGCCCTGGGTGGCTGTGCGGACCTCGTTGAGCTTGGAGTCCGCCAGCGTCAGGAACTGCTCGTTGTTCTGCGCCAGGGCCTGCGCCGACAGTTCCGAGAATGCGCCGGCGAGCAGCGTGCGCTCCTCCTGGGCGCGGCGCGCCGACTCGTCCTCGGACGTGCGGAGAAGCTCGAGCTCGGCCACGGCGACCGCCCGGGCCGTCTCCGCGGCGGCTGCTGCCTCCGACACCGCCTGGAGCTGCGCCGCCAACTCTTTCGACCGGCCCTGCGCATCGGCCAGCCTCCCCTCGGCCAGACGGGCGGCGCCGGCAGTACGGGCCAGGCGCGCCATGTGCCAGGCAACGCCGATAGCGAGACCGGCGACGAGCCCGATGAGCACTCCGAGGACCATTCGGCCAATGTAACGACGGGGTGTGTCAACAACGGGGATCACACCTGCCCCGTGCCTGGGGCACGGCGGCGCAGGCACGGGGGCGCCGGTCGTCACCCCGGAACGGAGCCGGTAGCGTTGCGCGGATGCCGTTCAAGCTCGGTGGGAGCACGAAGACGATCCCGGAGCAGGGCGAGGCCGAGGATCTGCCGCACATGCAGATCGGGCCGCTGGTCACGGAGCAGCCGCTCTGGCCCACGACGATGCCCGAGCCCCACGAGGTCGACCGTTTGTTCGCACAGGCCTTCGGCCTGGTGGGCGAGGGCATCGCCGGTGCCACGCACGCGCTGCTGGCGGGCGATCGGGACGCCGCCAAGGAGTTGGTCAAGCGCGACGAGGTGATCGACAAGCTGATCGGCCAGATCTCGACCACGGTGCAGCACCAGCTGGTGCACGGTGAGACGACATCCGACGAGCGCCGCGAGTACGTCGCCATCCTGCGCATGCTCCCCGACATGGAGCGCAACGGTGACCTGGCCGAACACATCGCCCGCCGAGCCGCCCGCGGCCTCGGTGCCGAAATGTCAGCCCGCAGTCGCGGCCTGGTGGAGCGGATGGGTGAGGTGGCCACGACCATCTGGCGCGAGACGGCGGACGCCTTCGCCGAGCGCTCGGCCGATGCGGCCTCTTCGATCGACGACCTCGACGACGAGCTCGACGACCTGCACGTCACCCTGACCGCCGAGCTGGTGGCCGGCACCATGCCGCTGCCGGTGGCGATCGAGCTGGCCATGGTCGCCCGCTTCTACGAGCGCTTCGGCGACCACGCCGTCAACCTGGCCCGCCGGATGTCCACGCTCGTGATCGGCGGGCCCGAGCCGGTCTCCTCCGGGCCCGACTGATCGCCGGCGCCAGCGCTGTCAGGAGCGCAGCGCCACCAGTTCCTCGGCGATCTGCACCACGTTGAGCGCGGCGCCCTTGCGCAGGTTGTCGCCCGAAACGAAGAGGGCCAGTGCATTGGGCGCGCCCTGCGCCCGCCGGATGCGGCCGACGTAGGAGACGTCACGGCCGGCGGCCATCAGCGGTGTCGGGATCTCCACCAGTTCGACGCCCGGCGCCGTGTGCAGCACCTCGGTGGCGCGCTCGGGGGTGATCGGTCGCTCGAATTCGCAGACGATGGCGGCCGAGTGCCCCGTGAAGACCGGCACGCGGACGCAGGTGGTCGTGACCGCCAGGTCCGGGCGCCCGAGGATCTTGCGGGCCTCGTTGCAGTACTTCTGCTCCTCGTCGGTCTCGAGTGAGCCGTCGTCGACGATGGTGAACTGCAGCGGAATGACGTTGTGGGCGATCGGGACGGGGTACACGCTGCGCGGCGGGAAATCGACCGACGAGCCGTCGAAGGTGAGGTCCGAAGCACGGTCGACCGTCTTCGACAACTGCTCCTGCAATTCGCGCACCGCCTCGACGCCGCCGCCCGACACGGCTTGATACGTGGCGACCACCAGACGCGTGAGGCCTGCCTCGTCGTCGAGCGGCTTGAGGACGGGGATGGCCACCATGGTGGTGCAGTTGGGATTGGCCACAATGCCCTTGGGAATGGAGCGCAGCTCGGCGGCGTTGGCCTCGGGCACCACGAGGGGGACGTCAGGGTCCATGCGCCAGGCCGAGGAATTGTCGATCACGATGGCGCCGGCGGCGGCGAGCCTCGGCGCCAGTTCGCGCGACACCGAGGCCGGAGCGGAGCACAAGGCGAGGTCGATACCCGAGAGGTCGGCCGTCTCGGCGTCCTCGACCACGATTTCGCCGTCACCCCAAGGCAGCGTCGTGCCGGCGGAGCGGGCCGAGGCCAGGTACCGCATGGACTCCACGGGGAAGTGGCGCTCGGCCAGGATGGAGCGCAGGACCACGCCCACCTGCCCCGTTGCCCCGACAATGGCGATTCGCATCGGCCAATTGTACGGGACGGCGGGGCGGCCTCCGTCCGGCGATCAGACCTCGAGAGGGCGGCGTCCCTCGAGCGCGCGCCCCAGGGTGAGCTCGTCGGCGTACTCGAGATCGCCGCCGACGGGCAGCCCGCTCGCCAGCCGGGACACCACGACACCCCGCGGGGTGAGCTCGCGGGCCACCAACATGGCCGTGGCCTCCCCCTCGATGGTGGGATTCGTGCAGACGATGGCCTCACGGATGATCCCGGCGTCAATGCGATCGAGGAGCTCGCGCAGGCGGAGCTGCTCCCGCCCGATGCCGTCGAGCGGACTCAACGCGCCACCGAGGACGTGGTAGCGGCCCTTGAACCCCGTGCGCTCGACGGCGACGATGTCGCGGGGATCCTCGACCACGCAGATGACCTCGGGGTCACGTCGGTCGTCGGTGCAGACGGCGCACTGCTCTCCCGACTCCGCCACGTTGAAGCAGACAGCGCAGAGCGTCGTGCGCTCTTTGACGGCGATGACGGCGTCGGCCAGACGGCGGGCGTCGTCGGCCGGCACCTTCAAGATGTGAAAGGCGATGCGCTGGGCCGACTTGGGCCCGATGCCGGGCAGGCGACCGAGTTCGTCGATCAGGGAACGGAGCGGGCCGGTGTACACCTAGTCGGCCACCTCGCTGGCGCCGGGGAAGGCCTGTAGGAGTCGTGCCTCCGCCGCAGAGGCCTGGTCCGGGGCGGTGTCATCCATCAACTCACTGGGGTCGAGGTACTCGACCTCGTCCACCGGCGGGGCGGGAGCCGACGCGGCACTGGCGGGCCGGCGGCCGGACGCCGAGGGGGGCGGGCCAGGACGCGCTCCGGGCGGCGTCCCGGTGTCGTCGATGTCGAGCACCAGGGTGACCTTCGTCCCGAAATGCTCGGAGAGAGCTGTTTCCACCACGCGCTGCTGCTCGGCGCACTGCTCCCGGTGCGCCGCGTTGGGGAGCGCGAAGTGGACGCCCTCGTCATCGACGGCCACGAAGCGACCGCTGGCATAGCGCGCCTTCGCCCTCGCCGGCAGGGACTGCAGGATGCCGTCGCCCCACGCCTCGGTCAGGCTGTCCCTGTCGAGGGTGCGGCCCGCGCCTGACGGCGCCGCCCGGGCAACGGGAGACGCTGGTGTCGCTCCAATGGGGTCGGGCGCGGAAGATGCAGGTTGGGCCGGCCTCGTGTCGGGCGCCGTCGTCTGGGGCGCCGTCGTCTCGGGCGCCGTCGGGTCGGGCGCCGTCGGGTCGGGCGCCGTCGTGTCGAGCGCGGGCGCCGCAGCGTCCTTGCTCCGCCGCATGGCACCGATGGAGGGGCGACGGGCGACCTCCCCGGGGGAGCGCGACGCCGCCGTTGCCTCCGACGCGGGAGCAGATGGCGTCGCCGCCGGCGGTGTCGTCGCCGATGGTGTGGCCGCCCTCCGTTCCGTCGTTGCCCCCGGCCGCGGGAAGGCGGGCGCGCCGGATTGTGAGCGCTCCAGGACGCTGACGCGTTCCGACAGCGCCTCCATCCCAGAATCGAGATCGGGCCGCACGGCGCGCACGGCGGCGATCTCGAGCACCACCTGCGCGTCGGGCGCTTCGCGCATGTCGACCAATGCGTGACCCAGGATCTCCATGCTGCGCACCACGCGGGCCAGCCCCATCGCCTCGGCGACCGAACGGAACCGCTCGAGCGATGGTCCGGACACCGCGCACAACTCGGGAGCCAGTGCGGCCAGGAACACCTGCCGGAGGTCGTCGATCAGCTCGGTGCCGAGTTGCTGGGGGCCCCAGCCCCCGGCCAACAGGGTGCTCAGTGCAACCAGTACCTGGCTGACCTCCCCCTCGGCCAGAGCGTCGATCACCGCAGCGAGCTCGGGTCGGGCCGCGTCAGCCGAACCGGAGGCGACGACCTGGTCCAACGCGGAAAGTGCATCGCGGGCAGATCCTCGACCGCGTCGCACCGCCGCCTCGAGCGCCTGCTCGTCGACCTGGAGCCCAGCCTCTTCGTTGATCGATTCCAGGAGGTCGTGGAGGGTCTCCGCGCCAAGCAGACGGAATTCCAGGTGCTGGGTGCGACTGCGTATGGTCGGCGGCACCTTCTGGGGATCGGTGGTGGCCAGCACGAAGACCACGTGGCTCGGCGGCTCCTCCAACGTCTTCAACAACGCGTTGGCGGCCGCCGTCGAGAGCATGTGGACCTCGTCGACGATGTACACCTTCCAGCGACCGGGTGTGCCGAGGCCGGCATGGGCGACGAGATCCCGCATGGCGTCCACGCCGTTGTTGGACGCCGCGTCGAGCTCGTGCACGTTGAGGGAGCTGCCCTGGGTGATCTCCACGCACGACGTGCACACTCCGCACGGCTCGCCGTCGACCGGCGCCTCGCAGTTGAGTGCCTTGGCCAGAATGCGCGCCGATGATGTCTTGCCGGTACCCCGCGGCCCGCTGAAGAGGTAGGCGTGCGAGACGCGGTCGTCTCGCACGGCGCTGCGCAACGCGCGCACGACATGGTCCTGGCCCCTGAGCTCGTCGAATCGGCCCGGCCGGAAGCGCCGATAGAGGGAAACGAAGGGTGCGTCGGCCATGGCGGCCGAGCCTACCCATGCGGTCAGACACCGCCGCCCGGTGCTCGGTGCGGCGGCCAGGTTGGCTACGGCACCCGGCCATACCCGCTGAGAGCTGCTGCCTTCCGACCCTGACTCGATTCACGAGCGGCCGTTGCGCAGGACCCGGCCACCGCACCCAACATCGGGACGGCAACGGCACTCAGGTTAGTGGCTTCCCTCCGGCCGTTCCCCTACACGACCAGGACGGCGCACTCGACACGGTCCATGACCCCTTGCGGCACGCTCGAGAGACGCCGGGACCCACCCGCGTCCTGGGACCCGACGACGATCAGATCCGCCTGCTCCTGCGCCGCCACCCGGGTGATGGCCTCGACCGGGTCGGATCGCAGGGGGTGCGACCGAACCCGGACCTGTACCTCGGACGCCAGCGAGCGGAGCTGGGCCACCAGCGCCTCCTCGGGCTCCTCCTCGAACGCCGTGACGATGTGGACGGTGCCGCCGGACGCTCCGGCCAACTCCGCCGCCCGGCGCACGGCACGGGCCCCGGCCCCGGACCGGGACGCGCCCACCACGACGTTGTCAAACATGGGCCGGGACCGTGTCCGTCCGCACCGGACCGCGGGGTGCCGGGCCCAGCGCAATGGCGCTCTCCGGTCGATCTCCCGTCGGAATGCGGACAACGCAGTGCTTGGGGGCCATCAGGACGGGCACGTTGGTGGCCGCGGTCAGCTGCTCTCGCACGCTCCCGGCGAAGCGGGCCCGGCCGAGACGGCGGGCGTCCAGCCCCACGATGATCATGTCGGCGCCGAAGGTCAGCGCCGCCTCGGCGATGCCGCTGACGAGTTGCTGGTTGCGTTGGCCCTGGGTGGCACCGCTCACCGAGAAATGGTTGGCCCTCTGTCGTCCCCGCCGGCTCACGTCGGTCACGATCTCGCGTCGGGGCCGGTGCGACTCATCGGTCAGCTGAATGAACCACAGGACCGAGTCGAAATGCCGGGCCCAGTCACTGGCGAACACGAACGCGGCGCGTGCTGCGTCGGAGCCATCGAGCGCCACGAGGATCTTTCGGTACACCTGCGCCTCCCGCCTAGGTTGGGCCCATACCGCTGGGTGCGTGGTTTCTTCGGCGCTCCACACCGCTCCCTTTACCTCTGAGCCGTGAATTGTGACAAAGGTTACCTAAAAGTGAACTAAAAGTAAACTAAAGATGACACAGAGGTAACCCAACGGCGGAATACCTGGCCAGGGGTTCCTTGCACGTTGGGCCGTCGGCGCCTGTCCGGGCCGTTAGCCTGACCAGGCTGCAATCACGGAGGAGTGCGAGAGCGGCCGAATCGGCACGACTGGAAATCGTGTGTTGGGCAACCAACCGTGGGTTCAAATCCCACCTCCTCCGCTCAGAAGCTTCCGCACGGTCGCCAAGGACTCAACCCTGGTGTGGACCTGACCGATAGGTCTTTGTGGACCGATGGCTCGACCCGGAGGCCGCGGAGCCCTCTGCTGGGTTGGCCGCGCTGGTCTCTGGCCGACGCGCCCCGGACCCGTGGGGCCACGCGCCGCAGTCTCCCCTCGGCGCGAGCGGGAACGACCCGTGCCCGCCGTCATGCCGTGCAAGCGGACGTTTCGTCGACGTCGTCGCGCCCCTGCCGCACGGCGCCGTCGCGTTCGGAAGTGCCAGACCGTGAGGACGAAGCAATGACGACAGATCTGACCGGTGATTTCGGGGTGGACGAGGAAGAGCTCGACTGGGACGTCTTCCTGCCTGATCCCGACGAGGCCGCCATGGAGGCGGAGGCTGCGTCGCTCCGGGACGAGACCGAGCTGAATCTGGACGACTCCGACTTCGACTGGGAAGGCGCGCTCGGCGATGACGCCGATGCGGAGAACGGAGCAGGGGACGGCGCACGCGCCGGGGCCGCCTACGACCGGATCGTCGATACCGTGCGCGGCGCCTCCGAGCAGGACGAGCCGACGGGTGGGGCAATGCCACCCGCCGGTGACGAGGAGCCGGCTCTGGAGAGCGGCGTCGATTCCGAAGCGACGTGGGAGGACGAGCCTGGGTGGGTACCCGCTGTCCGGTCCGTCGCTGAGCCCGATCCACAACCCGAGGCTCCGGTCATTGCTGACATCGACACGCCGCGAGAGCCCGAGCAGTGGCCGGATCTCGAACAGGAATCGGTTCTCGGCGAAACGGACCCGGAGCCCGAGGTCTCGTTCGAACCGGAGCACGAGGCCGAGCCCGTTGTGCCTCGGTTCGCCGAGGCGCCAGCAGAGGTCGGAGCGGTCGACGTCATGGACTCGGCGGCCGCACCCTCTCCTGAGCCGCACCTGACATGGGCGATGGCACCCTCCGAACCTTGGGAGGTGGACGGTGCGCGCGAGCCCACGTCCGCCGCTCCCGCCCGCACCCGCCACAACCGAAACCGGGCTGCGAACGACGGCGAGGGGAAACCGAGAAGCCGGGTCTTCAAGGCGACCGTCGCGCTGGCCTGCCTGTTCGTCGTACTCGCGGCGGCGGCTGTGGGTGTGCGCGCCGTGCACCATCCGACCACGACGGCGGCCCCGGCGGCCCATGTCGTGGCTCCGCCTTCTTCGAATGCCGCCAATGCCGGCAGCGCGACCTCGGCTGCGGCATCGGCGGCTGCGGCATCGGCGGCAACGGCTCGGCTCCAGACGGCCACCGACGCCGTCGACTCCGCCACGACCGCTGCCAGCGTGGGCATCACATCGCTGGCGGCCTTCCCGACGCCGACGAACGTCGAGACCGTGATCAACCCCTACATCTCGTCGCTCCAGCTCTACCAGACGTTCTTGACGGCAACCAAGGTTCCCGCCTCGGCCCAGCCCGCCGCGGCCAGCGCCGAGTCGCAACTCCGACAGGATCTGCAGTTCCTCGACACAATTGACGGGCTGCCGCCCCAGCAACTTGGCGCCTTCTTGGTGCAGTTCGACACCGACGCCACCGAGCTGCAGACCACCCTGAGCACCCTGGAACAGCACCTTCGTTCATCCGCCTCCTGAGGCCCATCAGGGGGGTTGGCCTGGGCACTTTCCAACGGGTGTGCCCACCTCCCATACTGGGGTATCGCCACTGCTGATACCACCACCTCGCTGAGCGACGACAAGGCCCCAAACGCCACGCAGACAAGGCAGGCGGGTAAAAGGCCGCAAGCGTCAGAACGCGGTGGTGCGCGGCCCACCGCAGCGGCGCGCATCTCGGTCATGGAGGCGTCGACAGGGTCAGGGCCTGACCACGAGGCTGACGTCCCGCCCGAACCGGTGTGGGCCCCCGAGCCGATGGTCACACCGAAGATGGCGACGCTGCCCGAACCCGCCGCCGAAGCGGTACCCCCACGGATCCCGAATTGGGAGCGCTCATCGGTGTCGGTGTCGGCATCGTCGCCCGATGCGCGGTGGGAACACGCCGGAGAGACGGCGCCCCTTCACCGACCCGTGCACGCCCACGAGCGGCAGAGCCGACGGACCCACGCCACGACGACGGCGATCGTGCTGGCCTCCCTGGTCGCTGTTTTCGTCGCCGTGACGATTGTCATGGTCCTGCTGCACCACTCGGCCAATGCCACCACGGGAGCCACACCCAGGACGGCCGTCA
>Ga0302267_10000709_pt1 | contig 44418 bp, 36 predicted proteins | sample III_Bog_E1_3_FD_194555 | JGI IMG/M metagenome (GOLD analysis project Ga0302267, IMG submission 194555) | Peat permafrost microbial communities from Stordalen Mire near Abisko, Sweden - III_Bog_E1_3 | ecosystem: Environmental > Terrestrial > Soil > Wetlands > Peat | place: Sweden: Abisko...
CGCAGCGCATCACCGGGCGCGAGGTCGGCGAGCGCCGAGTCGGCCGCCATCCGCGAGTAGTCGAGTGCCTTGGTCAGGTCCTTGTTTACGGTGGCGCTGAACCAGTGCCGCGCCAGGTCGCCCACCCGTGCGTCGGGGCGGCCATCGCACAGATCCTCCAGGGCCTCGCCGATTCGATGGTGCACCCGAGCGCGCCGGGTGGGGCCGAGATCCTCGTAGAGGGTGCGCTGGATGAGTGCGTGCGTGAAGCTGTATCGGCCGGGCTCATCGCCGTGCTCACGCACCAACGCCGCTTCCACTGCCGCATCGAGGTCGTCGAGCAGTGAGTCCTCCGACGATTCGGCCACCAGTTCCAGTACGTCGAGTTCGAAGTCACGCCCGATCACCGCAGCCAGCGACAGTGCCCGCTGCGCCCGTTCGTCCAGTCGGGCTACCCGTGCCCCGATCACCTCGCGCAGGCTGTCGGGAAGGATGACTCCTTCAAGTGCTTCGGCTCCCACCCACCGACCGTCGGTGTCGCAGTAGATGGCGCCGGTGTCCACCAGATGCCGCAGCACCTCGCTCACGAAGAACGGGTTCCCATCCGTTTCGCGGTAGACGGCGAGGGCAAGCCCCGTGCCCGCCTCGTCCAAGGAATGGCCAGCGGCCGCCTCGAGGAACGCCACCACTCCGTCGTCGTCGAATCCTCGCAATTCGATCCGGGACACGCCGTTCTGACGTCGGAGCGTACCCAGCGTGTCGAGTAGCGGGTGGGCACGCGACAGCTCGTTGTCACGGTAGGTCCCGACTACGAGCAGCCGCATCGGCTGGTCGGTGGACATCAGGTAGCGGAGCACCTGCAGACTGCCGGTGTCGGCCCACTGCAGATCGTCGAGCACCAGCAGCACGGGCTGGTGCTGCGACATGGCCCCCACCAGACCGGCTACGGCGGCGAACAGCAAATACCGCTCGGTGTCGGGGTCCGTCTCCGTTGCCCGGGGAAGTCCGGGAAGCCGCTGACCGAGGGCCGGGACCAGCCGCGTCAGCTCCGAACCGTGAGCGTCGACATGGGCCTGAAGCAATTCCTCGGGTGCGTGGATGACGGCGTGGGTCAGTGCCTCGGCCAGAAGTTGATAGGGGGTGGTGAGGTCCTCTTCGCACCGGCCGAGGAGCACGCAGGCTCCCTCGTCGAAAGCCCGTCGCGCTGCTTCAGCAACAAATGTCGTCTTTCCCTGGCCGGCTTCCCCTGATACGAGTACCAGTTCCCGCACCCCACTGTTCGAGGCCCGTTTGAATCCATCCGCCAGCACCGCGAGTTCCTCGACGCGGCCAACGACGCCCACACCGGGGCGCACGCTGAGCCGGTCGGGCAGGGTCACTCCGCCGCCGACACCTTCCAGTGGCTCCCAGAGGATCTCGACCGTCGGGAGTGGGACAGGCAGACCCTTCAACTCCAGGTCCCCGAGGGTACGGTGCTCGAACTTGCTGCGTCGGCCGGCCATTGCCCGCACAATGTCCGCGACCAGCACCTGACCGCCCGTGCACCGGGCGCACAGGCGGGCGGCCTCGACGACGGGGTCACCGAAATAGTCGTCGTCTTCACGGTCGACCTCGCCCCCACTGATACCCACCCGCAGACCGATGGACTCCGCACCGGTCCGATTGGACTGTTCGACCAGTTGCTGCATGGCGACACCGCACTCCAGCGCCGACGAGGCCGTCGCGAAGACCACCATGACACCGTCGCCCAGGTTCTTGACCTCGGCACCACCTGTGTCTGCGATCGCCTGACGGAGGACCGAGAAGTGGCCGCGGCGGACGTCGTCCGCCGCCTCGGCCGAGAGCCGCTGGGACAGCTCTGTCGACCCCACGATGTCCGTAAAGAGAATCGCAACATTCTCGGTGGTCATCTGCACCCCTCGGTTTCCTGCATCGTTCAACAATAGGTGCAGGAGGTGTCGCCCGTTAACGCCAGGTCGGGCCACCGGTGCTTTCTGACCCACCTGTCACGAGCGAAGAGTTGACCAAGGCACCGGAAGTCGTGTCGGCGCTCACCGTACCGGTCGAACTGTCGGTGACGAACAGGTGGGTCCCGGACACCGCCATGGCGTTTGCGTTGGTGAACCCGCTCACCAGCGAGGGGTTACCCCCCGTTCCCGGAGCGGCGGACTGCTCGCCACCAGCAATTTCGGCGCTACCGGAACTGGGAGCAGGCTAATTCCCGGCCGAACAGCCGCTGCTGCTCCTATGACCGGGTCCCCGTGAGCTGAGCCACACACTGTGCGAGTCCGATGCCCCAGAATGGGGTGAGGAGGACTGCACCATGAAGCGACGCCGGCACACGCCCGAGCAGGTGATCCGGAAAATGGCAGAGGGAGACAAGCTCCTCGGTCAGGGCCAGAGCATCGAAGAGGTCTGCCGCCACCTGGAGATCACCGACTCATGAGCTTCGACCGCATCGCTGAGGTGGAATCCCTCCTCGGCCTCGATGAGCATCGAGAGGGCCGGCTCTGGCGCTGGTACCGGAACGGCAAGGACGACGCGGCTTGGATGGCAGCCAACAATGTCAAGACGCCACCGACGAACGCCAAGCACGCCATCGAGGTACTGCGAACCGGCATAGTGCCGAATGGTCCTGCGGGTGCCGAATATGTCATCCGTGACCGTCAACAGGGAATATTCAGTTTCAATTGCATCAACAACAATGTCGGAAATCTCGGGCAACAGCGTGGGAGATGGTCGCCTGGCCGCCAACGAATCCCCAGCCCACCAGGGTTCTGTCGGTAGCCCACTCCGGGGTACCGACAGAACCAGGCGGTTCGCGTCGACAAGACCCCGAGGTCAGGCCGCCCTGGATGGATGGCCGGGCTGACTCGGGGCGCGCGGGGTCGGCGCCGCAGGGCGCCGGTCCCGGGGAGACGCCGCATGTGCGGGTCCACGCCCAATCCCGTGACGTGGGCACAAAAGGCCGGTCCGGGTCGGGAATGGCATGCGCGCCGCTGACCAGGAACTTCGCAGAAGAGCTCCTTGACCAGGGCAGCGCGAGATCCATTTCACCACCACGGTGGTTCGGTTCACGCGGGGACGGCACCGACGATGTCGGAGACCCGGACGCCGAGCGCGGGCAGCGACCCGCTGAAGCCGGCGTCGCCGAAGCCGAACACCCCGCCGTCCCGGCCGATCAACAGGTAGCCGAGGCCGTCCTCGGAAGGGACGATGCCGACGATGTCCGAGACCGGCACCCCGAGGACGGCGAGGTCGCCGAAGTTGCCCGCGTCACCGACATTTGTCACCAGGCCGTCGGACCCGACCACCCAGTAGCCGTGACCGTCCCCTGTCGAGGTGATGGCTGCGGCGCCGGCTGGCGCATTGCCCGACCACTGGGCGTCGCCGAAGGCGTACACGCTGCCGTCCGCTCCGATCAGTAGATAGCCCTTGTCGTCCGCCGTGGCCGCGATGGCGACGACGTCGGCAACGTGCACGCCGATGCCCGGCAACGAACCCTCGAAGGGCGCGTTGAATGAGAAGACCCCTCCGTCCCGGCCGACCACGAAGTAGCCCGTGCCCGTCGAGGTAGGCACGATGCCGACGATGTCTGACACATGCACGCCGATGCCCGGGAGAGAGTTGACGTAGGGCGCGTTGAACGAAAAGACGCCCCCGTCGGAGCCGACGAGGTAGTAGCCGCTCTTGGTCGCCGAGGGCACGATGCCGCTGATATCGCTGACGTGGATCCCGAGTCCGGGGAGCGAGCCGTGGAAGGCGCCGCCGAACGCGAACACGCCGCCGTCGGAGCCGACGAGGTCATAGTTGCTGATGATGGTTGGGGTCGCCGGAGCGGTCGCAGCGGGCTTCCAGAATCGAACCCCCGCAATCAAGGGGTAGTCCTCGCCATTGCCACCCGGCGGGTTGTAGGAGATCGAGTGGAGCGCGACCACGTCGCCCGTATAGCGCGCATCCCATACCAACCCGTTTCCAGCGTAGATGCCCGAGTGCACGTACTGGGTCACATCGGTGCCCGATCCGAAGAACAGCGCATCGCCTGGCATCAGGTTCGCCTCATTCGTAATGAACTGCTCCCCATCGCTGGGAAATGGCTGACCGCCGCCGCTCGGCACCATGTCTCCGGTCCCCTGGTAGACCGCATACTGGGCGAAGCTCATGCAGTTGAACCCCGGTGCCGTGCAGCCGCCTCCATTGCTCGGCCCATTGATTCCCCCTCCGCTACCGCAGTACGGGACGCCAGCCTGCGACGCTGCAGCGTTGAGGATCGCTTCATCCTGGCTCATTGCCGGTCCCGGACCGGCATGCGGGGTGGTCGCCGCCGACACATCGCCACCGAGGAGGGCCGTCCCAGCGATGCCCACCATGACCAGGACCGCCAGGAGCAGCTTCGAAACCGTCCAGATCGCACCCTTCGTGGTTCCCGTCATTGACCCCTCCTCGACCGGTTCCGGGGCGCGGCGTTTCCCCTCCGCGTCAAAGTACGGCACATCGGTCCTCAAACTTGAGGTTTCTTCCGGAAAAGTTGGATCTGACAGCGTGCACCCGAATCCGCGCCGGGTCTGCCGAGTTGGTCGATCCGGCTGTGAGGCGTTTCCATCCGAACTCGACGTTGAGGTGCCGGGAACGTCACCCGAGCTTCTCCGCAGGATCGTCGGCAATGGCAACACTGTTGGATGCCCGGACCACTGGCGTGGGAACTGGCTCCGACCGGGGCGCCGCCAACCCTGGTCAGGTGGGTCCTGTCGCTACCCCGCTCCGGGGGGCCGCCCGTCTCCGGCGGTCACGGCGACCGGAACGCGATGACCCCCGTCGGCGTCCCACCCGCAGTGGTCCCCACGCCGGTCAGCACGGTCCCGCCGGAGACGGCCACGCCGCTCCAGCACGGGCCGGGCAGGGCGAGCTTGGCGAGCAGGACCCCACTGGTGGCATCGCGTACCTGGACCGTCGGATCGAAGACCTGGCACGAGAACGTCATACCGCCGCTGACGGTGGTGGCCCCGAACGAGCGGGCATCCGACGCGTGCCAGAGGACCTTCCCCGAGGTCGCATCGATGGCGAACATGCTCGGATCCGTCTGGGTGGTGACGTCACCGGGGCTTCCCGGACTGCACCCCGGGGGGGTGCTCAGGTCCCCGATGCCGGTCGCCCCGTAGATGACCGATCCGTCGAGCGCCGGGCTCCCGATGAACCCACCGGCCGACCCGCCGAAGTTCACCCTCGTCGACCACCGGATGGCCCCGGTGGCGGGGTCGAGAGAGACGTAGCGGCCATCCTTGCCGAAGGCACCGAGGAAGCCCGTGGCGCCATCCGTGGAAGCACCGACATTGGTGCCCACCTCGTCGAAGTCGCAGTGCAGGTTCGGTCCCCCCACGCTCGTCGTCCAACGAAGCGCTCCGGTCCGGGCGTCGAGCGCCACGATGCGTTCGGCCGTGGCGGTCTGTTGGTTCCCGTCGTTGCAGTCGGCCACGGTGAACACGACGTCGTCCAGTCCCGGCAGGTAGCTGCCCGAGGACCAGATGCCGCCGCAGCCATCGTCCAGGACGGTCCCCTTCGAGTCGACGTCCGTCTGGTGGATCCAGACGGGATCACCCGTGAGGAGGCTGGCCGCCACGATATATCCACGCTCACCCGGCTGTCCGTCGGTGTCCGTCCCGAAGTAGATGGTCCCGTTCTCGACGATGGGCGAAGAGAAGATCCTGGTGGGATCGGTGGTCGGACTCGGTGGGCGCTCCGGCAGTCCGTCGTAGACGTGCTTCCAGTAGAGCTGCCCGGTGTCCGCGTCGATGGCGTAGAGGGTGTACCCGCCCCCGAAGATGACAAGGTTCGGACGTTTCCCGTTACCCGGCTCGTACCAGGCGGTCGACGTCACCAGCCCACCGTCGGAGTCGCGGGTCCGCGGCTGCTGGCCGGGGTAGGGCGTGACCGCGGTCTGGGAGTCCAGCTGGAACGACCAGCGCAACGACCCAGTGGCGACCTCGATGGCGTAGAACTTCGTGTCCCAGGACCCGAAGTAGGCCACACCGCCGACAACGGTCGGGGTGGCGGTGACCGCGTCCCCGGTGGGGAAGAAAAATGCTTCACGGAGCGACCCGACGGTCGAGGGAGTGAGGGTCGTGGGACCGGTGAAGTCGTGCCCGGGCCCGTTTCCGTAGCTCGCCCAGCTGTTCGGCGGCAGCGCCCGGGGTGGTGCCGTCGACGCGGTGGAGCTCGTCAGGGCGTCGGCCCCGGCCGAGCAGCCCGCCGACACGAAGACCATCGCCAGCACGACTCCGAACCGTGCGAGGAAGTGGTGTCGGGAAGCTCGGTCGGACACGGTCATTCCCCCTCGGACGGGCTCTCGGGAGTCGGCAGCGGGGTGGGGTGGTCGGGGAAGGGACAGACCTGACTGGCGGGCACGCAGACGGTGACGCTCGTCGGGAAGGCGAAGTGTCCGGCGACCGTGGTCGGCGGTCCGGGATCCCGACCGGGCCCGAACCGCACGGACATGACCCGGCCCTGATAGTCCGAGGGCCCGCAATTGGTGAGCGTGCCCTGACAGGTGATGTGGATGTCCACGAAGTAGAGCGTGCCGTCGGGCGCGAACGCCATGCCGAACGGGTTGAACCCGTTGGGGTCGCTGCCGAAGGTCGCGAGGGACTCACCGGCGATGCTCGGCCGGTCCACCGGGGTCCCGTTCCCCGTGAACCACTTGATCACGGCATCGTCCGCCCCCCCGCCGAAGATCGAGGAGATGGCGTAGCAGCCACAGGTCGGGTCGTGTGCGACGCCCATCGGTACCGGCAGGTTGTCGGTCGTCGCCTGGAAGAACACGGAGGACCGGATGGCGGACCGCGGGTAGCGGCCATCGGGGCACTGGGCGGCGCTGGAGGGGAAGGACGCATGGTCGAACTCGAGCACGTTCCCGGGGAACCCACCTGATGCCGATCCGGCCTGGGGAACCAGGACGTCGCCGTTCGGCAGGGTGGTCATCATCCCCGGTTGGGAGAGTCCTCCCGACCCGTCGGTGTGATTCGGCCCGATCCCCCCGGTGTCGGGCCCGTAGAGCACGCACGCAGTGGTGTAGGAAGGCGCGAACCACTCGACCAGGCGCCCGTTGGTCGGGATCGGGAACGAGCCCTGCGCCGTCCCGATATCGCTGGCGAAGATGTTGTGCTTGCCGTCGACGGCGCACCCGGTGTAGGTCGCCTGACCGTTGTACACACCGGTGCTGTCCGCCGGGGCGTCCTGACCCGGCTGCCCGGGTGCCATCCGGAAGGGCCCGGGGACGTACAGGGTCTTCCCGGTGAACCCGCCGTGCACGTTGTTCACCATCTCGCTGTCGGCGGGCTGCTTGAACGGGTTGTTCGGGGGACCGCCGGGATTGTGCTGGCTCGGATTGGTGGGGTCCGAGCCCCCGATGAAGCGGCCGGACCCGTCGTCGAGCACGCACACCTGCCCGTTGAGGTCGTACGGGGCCATGACCTGACCCTGCGACCGGTCGGCCGAGCTGAAGTAGTCGACCTCCTCGTCCTGGTCCCAGTAGACGAGGTAGCCCGATCTGGGCGCGGACGACGTAGCCGGGGCCGCCGTGGTCGACGCCGACGACGCCGACGAGCTGCACCCGGTCAGCAGCAGAGTGCCGACCAACAGCGCTCCCAGGATCCGGCGTCGGGGACCGGTGGGACGCGGATCACGGGGATGGGTCGACACGGTACCGTTCATGACGAACTCCCTCCGGTCGGACCGGACAGCGCACGGACGCAGTTGTCGGCCGTGTCGGATACCCGGAGCGTCCCGTCCGGAGCGACGGCGACACCGAGCGGGATCGAGAGGCCCGCGGCACCTGCCGGCACGGTCGAACGACGGGACGTCTCGCAGCCCGCCGTCCCCCCGCCGGCGATCGAGGCGATGTCACCGGCCACCATCGGCCGGCCGTAGAAGGTCCCGGTCGAGCCGGCCACGACCGAGATCTGGTCGGCCGCCGAGTCCGCGACGACCAGGTTGCCGGCGGAGTCGACGGCGACACCGGCGGGCGAGGCGAGCTCGGCCGCCACCGCCGGCCCACCGTCACCCGACGTCCCTTTGGTTCCGTCACCGGCGACGGTGTACATGTCCCCGGCGGTCATCGGGATGCCGTAGTACGTCCCGGTGGTGGTGGCGACGACGCGCACCCGCTGACCGAGGTAGTCCCCCACCACCAGGTTCCCGTGGGCGTCGACGGCCACGCCGACCGGCTGGTCGATCGAGGCCGAGGTGGCCGGACCGCCGTCGCCGGCGCTGGTCGGGGAGCCCGTCCCGGTCACCGTGTAGATGTGGCCGGACGCCACCTTCCTGCCGAAGGAGGTGCCGTTCGCCCCGGCGATGAGTCGGACGCGATTGCCGTAGAACTCGGTGACGAGGACGTCCCCGGCTGCGTCGAGCGCCACGTCCTCGGGGGCATAGAGTTCGGCGGCGGCGGCGGGTCCACCGTCGCCGTTGCTCCCCACGGCACCCGTCCCGGCCAGCACGTATACGTCGCCGGCGGTCATCGGCCGGCCGTAGTACCCGCCGTTCGTGGCGGCCACCACGAGGACACGATTGCCGGCGAACTCGGCAACGAGCAGATTGCCGTGGGCGTCGAACGCCACCCCCGAAGGGGCGTCGAGCTCCCCGTCCCGGCCGGGCCCGCCCATGCCGGCGGCGCCGGCGGTACCCGTGCCGGCCACGGTGGTGATGTCACCGGCGACCAACGACTCCCCGAAAGCGTGGGTGGTCCGAGCCGGGACGAGCCGCACCCGGTTGTTGTTCTGGTCGGCCACCGCCACGTCGCCGGAACTGCTGACGGCCACTCCGGTGGGCAGGTTGAGGAGCGCACCGGGCGCCGGCCCACCGTCGCCCGAGAACCCACCGAGACGGCCGCTTCCGGCGACCGTCCGGATCGTACCCGCAGCGATGTGTCGACCGTGGGCGAGCCCCGTCCGCCACGCGACGACCCGGACACGGTGGTTACCGGTATCGGCCACGACGAGGTCACCACTGCCCTCGACCGCCACCGCCCCGGGATGGTCGAGGGCGGCGTGTCCGGCGGGACCGCCGTCACCGGTGAAGCCGGCCGCACCCGTGCCGGCGACCGTGTAGATGTCCCCTGATCGCACGGTCCGCCCGAGCACGGTTCCCGAACGGGCGGCCACCAGGCGGACACGGCTGTTCCCTGTGTCGGCGACGACCAGGTCGCCACGTCCGTCGACGGTGACGGCGGCCGGTCGGTTGAGCGAGGCCCCGGCGGCCGGTCCCTCGTCCCCGGCGAATCCGGCACGACCGGTGCCGGCGACCCCGTAGATGTCCCCGGCGGTCATCGGGATCCCGTAGAAGGTGCCGTCCGTGGCCGCCACCACCCTGATCTGACTGTTCCCGAGGTCCGCCACGACCAGATTGCCGTGGCTGTCGATGGCGAGTCCGTCGGGCTGGTCAAGTTCGGCCAGGAGCGCCCGGCCACCGTTGCCCGACGACCCGGTGGTCCCGGTCCCGGCCACGGTGTAGATGTCCCCGGCGGTCATCGTGATCCCGTAGAACGTGCCGTCCGCGGCCGCCACCACCCGCACGGCGGCATTGCCGGAATCGCAGATCACGAGGTTGCCGGAGCCGTCCAGGGCGATCCCGGCCGGGTAGGCCAGTTCGGCCGCGGCGGCCGGTCCGCCGTCGCCGCTGTAGCCCCAGCTGCCGTCGCCCGCCACGGTGGTCATGGACCCGGCCGTGGTCGGCTCACCGAAGTGGGTACCGCCGGTCGCGGCCACCAGGCGGACCCGGTTGTTCTGGTCGTCGGCCAGATACGTGTCGCCGGCCGCGTCGGTCACCAGCCCGTCCGGCGTATTGCACGAGGCATCCGCGGCCGGGCCCCCGTCCCCCCCGTAACCCGATGTGGCGATGTCCCCGGCGCACGCCACGGTGGTCTCCGTTCCGGACGGAGTGAGGGAACGGACGACCATGGCCGTCCCGTCCCCGATGTCGATCGCTCCCGAGCCCGTGGTCACCAACGACACCGGGTCCTGGGCGATGGCGATCCCCGGACCGACACCGGTACCCCCGATGACGGTCGACACCTCCACCCCCGCGGATGCCGATGCGGCCGGGGTGGCGGTGGCGGTGGCAGCGAGGACGGTGACCGTCACGAGCGCGGTCGCCAGCACCGACGAGCGCGCCCGGCGGCGGTGGGATCCCTGCGGACCCTCCCCCCGAGCGCTCACGGGCCGGAGGACCGCGACGTGGCGCGACCCCCCGAGGTCTCCCTCCATGCTCCCCCTTCACTTCTCCGGTTCCCCAGCTCCGGACACACGGCGAGCCGCCGATGCCGAGACGATAATCCAGTGGGCGTCGGTTCCGCCGAGGATCCCGGCCGGACCGCGGCGGTACCGCGTCCGCGCCGGTCCGGCCGACCCGGGATGGCGGTCGGGTCGCCCGCACGGTGGCCGCCTCTGCGAGCGCCCGTCAACTGGTCCCCGCGGTCACCCCATGTTCCCCGTAGCCCGGGCCGCGACCGCTGCCCTGGCCTCGCTGCTGGTCGCCCAGTCGAACACCGGTGCCACCGCCTTGTAGCGCGCCGAAGCGTCGACGATCATCGCCCGACGAACCTGGACGAGGGACCGCACGGCGGTCTGCGGGTTCTCGAGAACCTGACCGGCCAATTCTTCTGCACCCTCGATGTGCCGACCGTCCTCGACCATGCGCGTCAGCATGCCTCCGGCCACGGCCTCCTCCGCCGTGAACATCCGCCCGGTCATGGCCACGTCGTAGGCGAAGGCCGGCGTGCCGAGCTGGGGGATCAGGCCCGGCATGGCCAGACCGATCTTGGTCTCGGTGAGCTGGAACCTGGCGTTGCGGGAGGCGACGACATGGTCGCAGAGCAGTGCCGTGGCCAGCGCGTGGCCGAGGCAGTACCCGTGGACGGCGGCGATGACCGGCTTCCAGTGGTCACACTCCAGGAATGCCTCACGCTCGGTGGTGCGACCCGCCGTCGATCCCTCGTCCATGGAGCGCTGGAGGCGGGCGTCGATGTCACCTCCACTGGAGAAGGAGCGGCCCTGGCCGAAGAGGACGGCGATCTCGGCGGTGTCGTCAGCATCCAACCGCCGCATGGCTGCACTGAGCGCCTGGAGGTCCTCGTCGCGGAACGCGTTGTGCTTCTCCCGGCGCTCGAAGCTCAGGTAGGCGATGCGGTCCCGGACGTTGTAGCCGACGGTCATCGGACAAGGCTTCCTGACGCCGTGGTGGCCGTCAAGGGGCTGGATCGTGGAGGCGGTGGACCCTCGGCATCCGGTGGTCAGCGACCCGTCCAGACCGGCGCCCGCTTCTCGACGAACGCCCGTGCGCCCTCCTTCGCATCCTCACTGGCGAAGACCCCTGGTTGGATCTCACTCTGGAGTGCCCAGAGCTCCTCGTCCGTCATGGATGCTGCCGCCCGCATGAGCCTCCGGGTCGCCTGCACGCCGAGCGGACCGTTGGCAGCGATGCGCTCCGCCAGCTCCACCGCCGTGCGGAGGACGTCACCCCGGGGGACCACACGGTTCACCAGGCCGAGCTCCGAAGCCCTCCCGGCGTCGATCATGTCACCGGTCATCCCGAGCTCGAGGGCGATGGCCAGGGGGATCCGACGTGGGAGGAACACGCCGCCACCAGCTGCGAACAGGCCCCGCTTGGCCTCGGGGATCCCGAATCGGGCGTCCTCCGACGCCACGATCAGGTCGCACGCCATGAGGAGCTCGAACCCACCGGCCACCGCGGTGGCGTTGGCCGCCCCGATCACCGGGGTGGAGAAGCCGCCACGGATGAAGACCGAGAACGCCTCCATGCCCGCCTTCTGGTCGTCGCCGGAGGTCAGGTCATCCTCGACGAAGGCCCGGAGGTCCATGCCGGCGCAGAACGCCCGGTCTCCCGTCCCCGTCAGCACGACGGCCCGGACCTGCTCGTCCGATTCGGCGTGGAGGAGCCCGAAACCGATGCCCGCCATGACCGCCACGTTCATGGCATTGCGGGCTTCCGGCCGGTTGATGCGGATCGTCACGATGGCGCCCGAGCCGTTGACCGCCACCTCTTCCTGCTGATCAACTGTCACGCGGCAAACGTATCCCGTCCACCCACTCCAGGGGACCGACGGAACGGGCCAGGTCGGGCCGACGGGACTCCTCCGGGCGACGGCTCCGGACGCCACGTGGACCATGATGCCCGTCCCCGGGGGCACGGCGCCGCAGCCGGGACCCCGGCCGGGTGGAGTGCGGTCACCAGGGTTCGGGGCTCGATGGATACCGACCACTACGGCACGGGTCCGGTCCGGCACGTCACCTGGATTCGGCAGACGGCAGACCCCGGGAGTCGTGGGTACAGTCGCGAAGGAACTTCGGAATCGACAGGCGGGAGGAAGCGATGAGACGGGACGATCGGAGACTACGGGTCGGCATGACCGCGGGCCTGGCCACCATCCTCTTCACCGGACTGACGCTGTTCGCCATTGGAGGTGTGTCGGAGGCGACACCGGCGACCTACGGAATCATTCCGAGCCCCAGCGTCCCGGGCGGAAGCAGTGTCCTGCAGAGCGTCTCGTGCGAGAGCCGCACCTCCTGCGTCGCCGTCGGTTGGTCGCAGGTCGGCACGCTCGACCAGACGCTGGTCGAGTCGTGGAACGGCACGGTCTGGTCGATCGTGTCGAGCCCCGATCAGGGTTCGGGGAACAACGCACTCAACAGCGTGAGCTGCTCCGGCTCCCTCTGCCTCGCCGTCGGTTACTCGACGGGCCCGTCCTACCGGCAGACCCTTGTCGAGTCCTCCCAGTCCGGAGCGGCGTGGACGATCATGGCCAGTCCGAACCAGAGTTCGTTCGACAACTTCCTGAGCGGGGTCTCCTGTGCGAGCACGGCGTTCTGTGAGGCCGTCGGCACGTACAACGTGGGCGCCCAGGGCTACGGTCAGAACCTTGTCGAGACCTGGAACGGCTCGGGCTTCAGCATCACACCGAGCCCGGACTACGCGTCCAACGGCAGCCAGTACAACCAGGGACTCGACGGCGTCTCCTGCACCAGTTCGCTGTTCTGCCAGGCCTCGGGCAACTGGTACGGAGGACCGCTCATCGAAGGATGGAACGGATCCACGTGGTCCATCGAGTTCTCCGAGGCGGACAGTTTGAACTTCAGCGGCGTCTCGTGCACGTCCACGGTCTTCTGTGCGGTCGTCGGTACAACGATCGACTATTCCGGACTCGGGGTGTATCAGTTCCCGTGGGTCGAGTCGTGGGACGGAACCTCGTGGACCCAGGACCCGACCAGCGGTTCGGGCCAGGCGGAGACCGTGATCACCGGAGTGTCGTGCACAGGTCCACACGCCTGCGTGCTCATCGGTACGGCACATCCGCAGATCGGGGGGTCGACGGCGACGGGCATCGAGACCTGGAACACCTACCCGCCCACGGACGGCAACTGGGCCTGGACTCCCACACCGACCCAGGGATCGAACGACAACCAGTTCAACGGCATCTCCTGCCCCGACACGTCGGACTGCGCGATGGTCGGGTACTACTCCAACGGATCCGCCGACCAGACGCTGGTCGAGAACGGCATCACACCGGCCGGTGCAGCCGTCACCGGCGGAACGCCGCAGTCGACCCAGGTGGGCACGCCGTACCCTGTCGGTCTCCAGGCCACGGTGGTCGACGCCGGGGACCAGCCACTCCAGGGCGTGAGCGTGACGTTCTCCGCACCCGCATCCGGACCTTCGGGAACGTTCGCCAACGGGATGACCACCGATACCGAACCGACCAACGCCAGCGGTGTGGCGACCTCTTCCACCTTCACCGCCAACAATTCCGGCGGCTCCTTCAGTGTGGCGGCGACCGCCTCCGGGGTCGGTGGACAGCTGACGTACTCCCTCACCAATCTCGCACCGCCGACGTTCACGTCGGCCGCCGGAGTCAGCTTCACCCAGGGGGCATTCGGCAGCTTCACACCGGCAGCAGGTGGCACACCGATCCCGACCATCACGGAAACGGGCCTGCTGCCGGACGGCGTGACCTTCACCGGCGGCGTCCTCTCGGGGACGCCCACGAGCGCCGGAACCTTCCCGATCACGTTCACCGCCGACAATGGGATCTCCCCGGAGGGCACACTGGACTTCACGCTCACCGTCGATGATCCACCAACCATCACCAGCGCGAGCACGGCCACGTTTCCTGAACAGAGTCCGGGCAGCTTCACCATCACCACCTCCGGGATCCCGACACCCTCGATCTCGGAGACCGGGCCGCTGCCGCCTGGAGTGAACTTCACCGATCACCATGACGGGACCGCCACGATCAGCGGAACGTCAGCGGCGAGCACCGTCGGGTCCCACCTGGTCACCATCTCGGCATCGAACGGGATCGGTGCTGCCGCCGACCAGTCCTTCACCTTGACGATCTCGGGGTTGACGGTTACCACGACGTCGTTGCCGCCGGCAGCGCGGGGAGTACCGTACTCCGTGCAGCTGCAGGCGGACGGTGGCGTCCTACCATTCAAGTGGAAGAAGGAAGCGGCCCTTCCGAAGGGACTGAAGCTGAGCTCGACCGGCCTACTGTCCGGAACTCCGAACACGAGGCTCACGACCGGGAGCTACCCGATCTCGTTGCAGGTCCAGGACGCGACGAAGCGGGTGCACCAGACCGCCACGGCGACGCTCAGCCTGACCGTGGGGTGAACCCGGGCACCATGGCCGTGCCAGTTCGGAGGTCCGACCGCCGTCCTGCTCGACGGCCCGGGGGGGTGGCAGAGCGAGTAACGTCATCCGCAGCCGGGCCGTCGAGCAGACGCGGCACCCCGTAACCCGTCGCTCCAGACCACCGGTGACGCAAGAGTATTCAGAACGGAAGCGCAACGTGACGCCCACCGCTGCAGCCGCACGGGCATGACAGCCGTGGCCCCGGCGTCGGTGGTCGACCGACGTACGAAGGCCCCGTCCCGGCGCAGCCAACGGTTGACGATGCTCACGCTCGTCGGTGCCGACATCTGGGCGAAGCGGGCCCGGTCCGCCGGCATCGCGTTCGCCGTTGCGCTAGCCGTGATGACGGTCGTGACGCTGACCGTGGTGAGCAGCGGGCTCGAGACGGCAGCCACCGCCGTGTTGACCGTGGGCAAGGCCGACTTCACCGTGGCCCAGAACGGGGTCTCCGACCTCCTCTACAGCAACATCGACACCGGACAGCTGGCGCAGATCGGCGCCACCCCCGGCGTCAAGAGCTCGGTCGGCGTGCTGCTGGAGACGGAGCACCTCAGTGCCGCCGACCCGCTGTTCATCGAGATCGGCATCCAGCCCGACGACCTCGCCACCTTCGGCGTAACGGTCGTGGCCGGTACCGCGTACGGGGCCACGGCGAGCAACGAGGTCATGCTCGGCTGGCGTGCCGCGCAGAACCTGGGGCTCCACGTGGGCGACACGTTCCACGCCAACGGCACGGCCAACCGGGTCGTCGGCATCTACTCCACCGGCATCTCCTACGGCGATTCGGCCGCCATGTTTCCGCTCCCTGCCCTCCAAGCTTACAACCGCGTCCCGGGGTCCGTCTCCCTCGTGTTCGTCAAGGTCGGCCCCGGGCAGTCGTCGGCCCGGGTGCAGCGCACCCTGACGGCGAACCAACCGGAGCTGACCACGATCTCCACCCTGGCCCAGGCCGGGCGGGCCGACCGCAACCTCGTCTACCTCAAGGCGGCGGTCACCGGGAGCACGATCCTGGCCGTGGTGATCGGGGCCATCGTGGTGGGGAACACCATGCTGCTCTCACTCTTCGAGCGCACGCGGGAATTCGGTCTGCTGCGGGCCATCGGCTGGGGGCGCCGCCGTGTGGTGTGGCTCGTGGTGTCCGAGAGCCTGGTCCTCGCCCTCGTGGGATCGGGCCTCGGGATCGGCCTGTCGTTCCTGGTGACGACCGTGCTCGAGGCACTTCCCCAGCTGAACGGCGTCCTCCACTCCAACTTCACGTCGGGCGCCTTCTGGCACGGCCTGGCCGTCGGCATCGGAATGGCGGTACTCGGTTCGCTCTACCCCTCCATCCGGGCGGCCAATCTGACCCCGCTCAAGGCACTCAGCAATGAGTGAGGCGTCGACGGCTCCGCCGAAGATCGAGATCCACGGGGTCACCAAGGTGTACGCCGATGGCCGGGTCCAGGCCCTGGCCGGGGTGGACCTGACCATCGACGCCGGCGAGTTCGTCGCCATCACCGGGCCGTCGGGGTGCGGGAAGTCCACTCTCCTCGGCCTGCTCGCCGCCCTCGACACGCCGACGGCCGGTGTCATACGGGTCGGCTCCTACACATTGGACCGACTCCGCGACGCCAACCGCTTCCGACGCCAGGAGGTGGGGCTGGTCTTCCAGTTCCACAACCTGCTGCCCCGATTGTCGGCCCTGCACAACGTGGAGATCGCCATGCTCGGCTCCACACGGCCCCATGCGGCGCGCACCGAGTTCGCCCTCGGGCTGCTCGACGAGGTCGGGCTCGGCCACCTCACCGACCGCCGGCCGCCCCAACTCTCCGGAGGTGAGCGCCAACGGGTGGCGGTGGCCCGGGCGCTGGCCAACGAACCGTCGGTGATCTTCGCCGACGAGCCGACCGGGAGCCTCGACAGCCACTCGACCGACGTGGTGCTCCGGCTGTTCCAACGCCTGCGCACGGATCACGGTGTGACCATCGTGATGGTGACCCACGACGAAGCCGTGGCGGCGATCGCCGACCGCACGGTGCACATGCTCGACGGACGGATCGCCCCGGAGGGCGCCCCGGCATGATGCCCCGGCCAGCTGCTCCCGCAGCCCCGGGCGCAGCCGTCAGGATCCGAGCTGCTCGGCGCCGTCCGGATAGAACTGCCGGAACCACCGGCGGTACTGCGCGACGGGACCATCGACCGCCGTGACCATCGGGCGCTGACGGTAGATCTTGTGCTCCCAGATGGGTAGGTCCTGGGTGAACTGGAGGTTGGTGACCTTGTCGTTGAGCTCGGAGATCGACTCGGTGGCCGCCTCGTCGTCGAGGCGTCTCATCGAGAAGCTCAGTGTGACCTCGGTCAGCTCGTCGTCGATCGGCGTCTGGGTGATGTAGGTGAGCATGTCGATCGGGTCCTGACGCACCTCGACGGCCACGATGCCCGGACCGCACGTGGTAGTGGTGGTGCTCACCTCGAAGCCCGTCTCGGACACGGCGGTCACGCTCAGGCGCTGGTCGACGATCATGGACGCACCGGCGAAGCGGACCTCGAACCGCTGCTCCTCCGGCGGCTTCATGTCGTGGACGGTCGCGAAGTGCGACCGGTCGATGATGTTCTCGGTCAGGTCCTGTACGTGGACACGCACCGTGTAGGTGCTGCTCCGCCAGTCGGTCCATGCCGAGCCGTCCGGTCGGTAGGCGATGACGTCGAACGACGGGGGGGCGCCGTCGCCGTGGTGCCAGACGAATATCCGGCCGTTGCGCTCGCAGACCTCCCACGTCCGGGCCGATGCCCGGGGCGGGCGGGTCAGTCCGGGCACCTCGGCGAGCGTGCCCTCACCGTCGAAGCGCCAGCCGTGGAACGGGCACGCGATCCCGTCCCCGCACACCCGTCCGCCCACGCCGAGGTGGGCGCCCAGGTGGGGACAGTGGGCGTCGAACACCCGGGCGGCGCCGTCGTCACCGCGGAAGAGCACCAGGTCCCGGCCCAGGTAGTGGATCGCCCGTACATCCCCTGCTCCGAGGTCCCCGGAGCCGCCGACGCCGAACCAGCCGTTGGGTGCCGCCGGGAACGGGTAGCGGCCGGCCACCGGGATCAGGAAGCCGTGCCGTCGGCGAAGTCGCGGAACCGGCCGGCGAAGGCCCGCAGCGGAAGGTCCGCGCTGGTGAGCATCCCCGGTGGCGCTTCACATACCGCCCGCATGGCGTTCAACGCTGGCATCCCGGTGATGGTCATGCCGAGCGAAGCGAAGTACTCGGCATCCATGAGGCTGTGCGGCTTGCCGGAGGTGGGCAGGATCATGTGTTTGTTGATGATCATCGGATCCCCCTCGATGGTGGTGATGTAGCAGCCCCTCACGTTCCACCTCGGCTCGGTCCGGGGAGTCATCTGCCATTCCAGATGGACCTCGATCTTCGGCTCGCCGCCGGACATCCCCTTGAACTTGGCCAGGCTTCCCCCGACCGAGCCCTTGGGCAGCGTCCACCAGCCGAGGTCGATGTCCTCGGTGCAGGCGCCGAGTTCGCACTCGAACACGATGTCGTCGATGGGCTGGTCGAGGCAGTCCGCCATCAGGTAGATGGAGTCGGCGAACACCGTGCAGCCCCGTTCCAGCAGGACCGGGACCTCGGGGTCGTCGACGGGACGGCCGTAGCCGACGTTCTTCCACGTGTCGACCGAATGGTGGCACGAGACGTCGACGGTCTCGAGCACCGTCAAGTGCTCGACGTACCCCATGCCGGCCGTCGACACGACGCTCAGGATCTGGGCGAGTCCGGGGTTCATGCCGGTGCCGTAGAAGGAGGCGCCCCCACGGCGACAGGCCTCCTCCACCAGCTGCGTCGGCAACGTGCCGGACGGATGGGGGTGGTTGCGGTCACGGTGGTGCCCGGTGATCCAGTCGGAGGTGGTCACGACGTTGACGCCGCGCTCGAGCAGCGCGCAGAAGATGTCGACATCGGGCCAGACGCCGTTGAAGTTCACGACGTCCGGATCGGCGCGGAACACGTCCTCCAGATCACCGGTGGCGATCACCCCGAGCGGTGCCCTTCCCACGATCTCCCCGGCGTCCCTCCCGATCTTCCCGGGCGAGTAGCAGAACAGGCTGACCAGTTCGAGGTCCGGGTGGTCGACGATGCGCCCGATCATCTCGGAACCGACGTTTCCCGTGGCGAACTGGGCGACACGCAGTGGTGCCTTCGTCAAGGTGATCCCCCTCACCGTGCGGGCGGCCGTGCTCGACCGCCGTCCCGGTCATCCTACGGATGGGTTGGACACCTGTCCAGAGACATGTCTGGATTACAGTCCAGGTTGCGGTGCTCCGGCCGAGGGGTCGGCCACCGGGTCGATTCGCCGAGCCCGTCGACGGAGGGGACGCTGATGAAGGTACTGGTCACGGGCGGTACCGGCTTCGTGGGCTCCCACACCGTCGCCGCCCTGCTCCGCCACGGCCACGAGGTCCGGGTCCTGGCCCGGACCCCCGGACGCCTGCCGGTCGTATTGGCGCCCCTGGGCGTCACGGCCGAGGCCGTCCCGGGTGACGTCACCGATGCTGGGTCCGTGGCCGCCGCGCTGGACGGCTGCGACACCGTGCTCCACGCCGCCGCCGAGATCGGCGTCGGTGGCGCCGGGGGGCAGGTCTCGGACGTGAACGTCGTCGGCACGCGTACGGTGCTCGCCGAGGCCCTGGCCGCGGGCGTCGATCCCGTCGTCTACACGTCCACCGTCACCGTCTACCTCCCCAGCCGGGACCCAGTCGTCACGCCGTCCTCGGCGCTGGCCGAACCACGCTCGGCGTACGGCGCGTCCAAGCGGGACGCCGAGCTGCTGGTCCGGGAGCATCAGGATCGCGGCGACCCGGTCACCAGCTTCACCCTGGGCGGCATCTACGGGCCGACGTCGCCGCACCTCGACGGCAGTTTCCAGGCCATCCTGGGCGCACTGGGCTCGATGATGCTCGTGCCTCCGGGGGGCCTGGGGGTCGTCGACGTCCGCGATGCGGCCGAGCTGCTCACCCGCGCCATGGAGCCGGGCCGGGGTCCGAGGCACTACCTGGCCGGGGGGCAGTACGTGAGCTGGGCCGAATGGACGGCACTGCTGGGCGAGGCCGCGGGTGTCGACCTCCACGGGCACGTCGTCACCGCCGAGGAGATGATCGACCTCGGCCGGAAGTTCGACGCCCAACGCGGGTCCGGCGCGGTCGATGCGCCGCTGTCGGAGGAGGCGGCCGTCATCATGACCAGCGGCGTCCCGACCGACGACACCGCCACCCTGGCCGACCTGGGCATGGCCTACCGTCCCCTGCTCGACACCTTCCGGGACACCGTGGCCTTCCTGCGGGCCGGCGGCCACCTGCCGGCCCGGTAGCCCGCGGGCGGCGACGCCGTCCGCGGATGCGGCCGTAGGTGTGACCGCGGAGATCAGGTCAGGTCGAGGAGGGCCGCGGCGGCGCGGCGCTCGACGGTCGCGTACCCGTTGGTCGACGCGCTGGCCAAGGCCTTCTGGAGAAGGACCTCTCCCCGCTCCCGGTCACCGGGTCCGGCCCGCTCGACGAGCATCCGCCCCCACGAGAGGGCTGTCATCCCGGCGAAGAACTTGGCGCCCACCTGTTCGCTGAATGCGGCGGACTCCTCGTAGCGCGACTCCGCCTCGGCGTGGCGACCGAGCACGGACGCCAGTCCGGCCACATAGTGGGCGACCGGACCCTCCGTCGAGGCCACACCGAAGGACAGCTGGTCCGACCACGGGTCGAGCTGCTCGAAGATCGGAGCGGCAAACCGAGGGTCTCGACATTCGACGGCCGCCGCGTAGCAGTTCATGCCGGTCAACCACCCGGCGTCCACCGGGAGTTGGAAGCCGGCGGCCTCGAAGGCTTCGAGGGAGGCCCGGACCTCCGTGGTGCGATCCGCCTCCGCGTGGGCGAGTGCGAGTGCACCCAAGAAGGCGGGTATCCCGGTGAGTGAGTTCGCGGCCTCCTCGATGAGGGGCGCCAGATCGCCCATGTTGCCGCGCTCGTAGCTGACGCCCATGAGCTGCACACCGAACACCGACTCCGCATCGGGTTCCCCGCCGTCGGTTCCGATCTGGAGGGCCTCCATCGCCAGCTGCTCGGCAAGATCGACGTCCCCCGACAACCGCGCCCGCATGGCGTGCTCCAAGGTGACGGCCCAGGGGATCGTCGGCTGATTCAGCTGCCTGGCCAGACCGTCCATGATCCCCAGGCATCGATCGACCTCGTCGACATCACGGGCCGTGGCCGCCACCAACGTCCGGCTCCAGGCCGCCCAGAGGTGCAGCAGCGGATCACCCAGGCGGCCGGCGAGCGAGAGCGACTCCTCGGCCCGGGCCGTCGACTGGGCGATGAGACCCGGTACGAGGAGAGGGAACGTCACGTGCACGAGGACGCGGACGCGGACGCGGACCAGGCTGGCGTCATCACCCTACGACCGGGCCAGGCCGATGGCCTCCTCGGCCAGGGCACTCCGCTGTTCGAGTGAGTCCCCGAACGCCAGTTCCTTGCACAGACTCGACAGCACCAGCGCTCGACGGCCGTCCTCGACGGCCGGTCCGTCCAGGGCGAGCTCCAGCACCTTGATCCGCTCGGAATCCACGACGCCGAGCGAACTGAAGAACCCGCGGTCGTTGGCCAGGGCCGCCGTGACCGGCCGGTCGGAATCGCCAACGACAGCCGCCCGGTGGGCGGCATCGAGGAGCGTCTCCCGGTAGGCGGGGTCCCCGGTCTGCCGCTGGGCGGTACCGAGCCCGATCCTCAGGTCGATCCCGATCGCCGGGTCCGGGTCGACGATCTGTGCGTACAGGTCGACTGCCTGCTGGTAGTAACGCAGGGCATCACCCGGAGCGAGGTCGGCGAGCGCCGAGTCGGCGGCCATCCGTGAGTAGTCGAGGGCCTTGGTCAGATCCTTGTTCACGGTGGCGCTGAAGCAGTGCCGCGCCAGCTCGCCCACACGCGCCCCGGGGCGGTCACCGCAGAGGTCCTCCAGCGCCTCGCCGATGCGGTGGTGCGCCCGGGCGCGCCGGGTGGCCCCGAGATCCTCGTACAAGGCGCGCTGGATGAGGGCGTGGGTGAAGCTGTACTGCCCCGGCTCATCGGCGTGCTCACGCACCAACGCCGCATCCGCGGCCGCATCGAGGTCGTCGAGCAGTGTGTCCTCCGACGATTCGGCCACCAGCGCCAGCACGTCGAGCTCGAAGTCCCGCCCGATGACCGCGGCCAACGAGAGGGCTCGCTGCGCCCGTTCCCCGAGGCGCCCCACCCGTGCCCCGATCACTTCGCGGAGGCTGTCGGGAAGGATCATGGACTCGAGCCCGTCGGCCCCGACCCATCGACCGTCGCCATCGGCGTAGATGGCCCCGGTGTCCACCAGATGGCGCAGCACCTCGCTCACGAAGAACAGGTTGCCGTCGGTCTCCCGGTAGACGGCCATGGCCAGACCCATCCCCGCGTCGTCCAGGGACCGGCCACCGGCCGCCTCGAGGAACGCCACCACCCCGGCATCGTCGAACCCCCGCAGCTCGATCCGGGAGACACCGGCCTGGCGACGGAGGGCCCCCAGCGTGTCGAGCAGGGGATGGACGTGCGACAACTCGTTGTCCCGGTACGTCCCGACCACCAGCAGCCGGATCTGCCGGTCCGCTGACATCAGATGGCGGAACAGTTGCGGGCTGCCGGCATCGGCCCACTGCAGGTCGTCGAGCACCAGGATCACGGGCTGTTCCTGCGAGATCGCCGCCAGCAGACCGACCACTGCGGCGAACAGCAGGTGGCGCTCGGTCTCGGGATCGGTGTCGGTCGAGCTCGGAAGTCCGGGCAGCCGTTGGCCGAGTGCCGGAACCGGTCGCCGCAGCTCAGATCCGTAGGCGTCGGTGTGCGCCAGGAGCTGTTCCTCGGGCGCGTGGGTGACGTAGTGGGTGAGCGCCTCGGCGAAGAGCTGGTAGGGGGTGGCGCGATCTTCCTCGCACCGACCGAGCAGGACGTGGGCCCCCTGTTCGAACGCCGTCCGGGCTGCTTCGGCGACGAACGTGGTCTTGCCCTGGCCCGCCTCACCGGAGACGAGCACCATCTCGCGCTCCCCGTCGCCGGAGACCCGTTTGAAACCGTCGGCGAACACCTGCAGTTCGGCGTCACGTCCGACGACGCCCACCCCGAGGGGGACGGTCAGCCGGTCGGGGAGGGGCACGCCGCCGCCGAGCCCCGCCACCGGCTCCCACAGGACCTCGACGGTGGCGACCGGCTCGGGCAGTCCCTTCAGTTCGAGATCGCCCAGCGGCTGGTGTTCGATCTAGCTGCGCCGGCCGGCCATGGCCGGCACGATGTCCGCGGCCAGCACCTGACCGCTGGTGCACCGGGCGCACGGGCGGGCGGCCTCGACGACCGGATCACCGAAGTAGTCGTCCTCCTCGTGGTCGACCTCGCCCCCGCTGATGCCCACGCGAAGCCCGATGGCCTCTGCGCCACCCCGGTTGGACCGCTCGACGAGCTGCTGCATGGCGACACCGCAGTCCAGCGCCGCAGACGCCGACGCGAAGACCACCATGACCCCGTCACCCAGGTTCTTGACCTCGGTCCCCCCGGTGTCCGCGATCGCCTGGCGGAGCACGGAAAAGGGGCCCCGCCGGACGTCGTCGGCCACCTCGGCCGTCAGCCGTTGGGACAACTCGGTCGACCCCACGATGTCCGTGAACAGGATCGCCACGTTCTCGGTGGTCATCGTGATCGCTCCCCTGCCCGGGCCTCCCAACAATACGTGGCGGCGGCTGCACCCGCTAGGGGTGAACGCGGAGGGCCCCACGGCCACCGTCGGACGGGTGTGAGCCACTCCTGGTCCGGCCGTCCGGCCGCCCTCCGTGTGGCAGATTGTCCCCATGACGCGAGCACCGGAGACGGCCCGCATCCGGCGCCCGTGGTCTGCGGGGACGGCGGTGCTGACGGCCGTCCACCACGGATTCGAACTGTCGACCGGTATCGGCATCGTGCTGCAGCCAGAGATGGGGCTCGCCGGCGCCGGCGCGCTGTGGGGATCCCAACTGCCGGCATGGCTGGCCCTTGCGTCCCGTGGCGGGCCCCGCTGGGATCGGGTCCTGGCAGTGTGGTCGGGCGCCGCCCTGGCCGGAGTGACCGTCCACTTCATCCTGTGGCCGCTCCGTCGCTCCCGCGTGGGGCTTCCCGTCCTGGCCGAGGCCGAGGGCCTCGACGCACGGGGTCTCGCGTTCTACAACGCCCTCCTCTACGCCTGGGGCGCCACTTCGGCGCTGTCCCTGGTGTGCGAGATCCCGCGGGGCGCCAGGCGCTGGGCCGTGGTCGGGCTGGCCACGCTCCCCCTGCAGCTGGTCTCTGCCCGCCACCACTTCGACTGGGTCCGCGGGGAGTCCGACGCCCGGCCCGCCTGGTGGAACCGGGCGCTCGCCGCCACCTGACCGGCCGGGCCGGCCGATTCCCGGTACCCGTCTCGGGGCCTGTTCCGGTCCGCTCCCGCGCTCCGATGCCGAACATCGCTATTTACGATGGCACTCTTGCAATTAATGCGTCTGGGCGATCAAATTGATATACTGTAGCTAGCAGATGAGCTCCATCTGCGAACGAAGGAGCCTGGGATGCCGGCATCGACGAACACACTGCGCCTCGACGAGCTCGAGTTGTTCGCGAACTGCACCAGGGCGGAGCTCGAGCAGATCAGCCCGTTGACGACCTGCCTGCGCATCCCCGAGGGCCAGGTCCTGATCCGCGAGGGAAGCGCGGCGAAGGAGTTCGTCGTCATCGTCAGCGGCACGGCCCGGGTGACCCGCGAGACGGACCACGGGATCGTCGAGGTGGCCGAGGTCGGGAAGGGCGATTTCCTGGGTGAGATGGCGCTGCTCACCGGGTCGGCCCGGTCGGCCACCGCAACGGCCACGACGGATCTCGTCGTGCTGGTGAGTTCGGTCGGTGAATTCCGCTCGATCATGGAGATCGCCCCGTCGGTGGCCGGCAAGGTCCGCCAGGCCTCACTGGACCGGGCGACCAGCCTGCGCATCGCCGCCTGATCCCACCCCGGTTCCCGTTGCCAAGGGGGTTCCGGCACGGGTCCGTTCCGCACGGCCCGGGCTCCCGGTGGCCCGGCAGGTACAGTCCCGCTTCGACCATCGCCCGTGCGGTCGACGCCTCGGCCGGGGGCTGAGCACGACCGGCGTCGGCAGCGGACGACCGCGAGGGGAGCCCGCCATGGACGAAGATCCCCTGCCGCCCTACGACCGTGGCCTCGAGAACCTGCGTGACGTCTACGCCGGTGACGTGGTCACACTCCCCGAAGGGACGATGGCGTTCAACGACGTCATGGTCCAGACGCTCTTCGACCAGGTCTGGCGGCGCCGCATCCTCGACGTCCGGACCCGTCGTCTGCTCCTGATGGGGGTCATCGCCGCCACGGTCAGGCCGACACGTGGAAGGTCCAGGCCCGGGCCTCAGTCAAGCGCGGCGAACTGACCCCGGACGAGCTGCGCGAGACGCTGGTGATGCTCGCCCCCTATGCGGGCTACCCCAACGTCGCCGGCCTCGTGGTCCCCTGCGAGGAGGTCATCGGGACCTGGATCGCGGACGGCTCACCCTCCTGGGGCGGGGAAGGTCCGACCGCCTAGCACCCCTGCAGAGTGCAGGTCACGGAGGGTGGCGCCCCGGTGGTCCGTCCTTGACATCGGAACGGGTCTCGTGAGGATGACCGGCGAGCGGGCCCCCGTAAGCCAACGCTGACAGGTGGTGAGCGCAGTGCGTCGATCGGGGCTACGGACGAACTGTGCTTCCCCGTCCCGCTGGACCGGTGCCCTCCGCACCCGGACCCACCGGGACACCGGCACGGTCCGTCGACTGCCCGCCGCCCTGGCCGGCACGTTCCTCGCCGTGGCGACGCTGACCGTGGGCGCTGCCGCACCCGCGGGAGCCGCCACCGCCAAGTACGCCGCCATCGTGGCCGACCCAGGAGGGACCGGCTACTGGCTGGTCCAGCCGGGCGGCGCCGTGTTCCCCCACGGGAGCGCTCCGGCACTGACGAACACGGACTGTGATCCGCTGTTCACCGCACCCGTGCTGGGAGCCGTAGCCACGCCGGACCACCTCGGGTTCTGGGAGTACGACGCCAAGGGCGGCATCGCCTGCTTCGGCGACGCGGTGAACTACGGGCACGCGGACCCTATCGTCCTCGCCCATCCGATCGTCGGTATGGCCACGAGCTACGACGGTGGTGGCGACGACATGGTCGACTCGACCGGTGGCGTGTCCGCCTGGGGTGACGCCTGCTTCCTGGGCCACGTGCCCACCCATCCGAAGATCAAGCCCATCGTGGCCATCGCCTCGTACCCGTTCGGCACCTCCTCGTGCCCCACCGCCGGCTTCTGGGACGTCGGGTCCGCCGGCACGGTCTATCCCTTCGGGGCCGCACTCGCCTACGGCACTCCGACCAGTCCTTCGCCCATCGTCACCATCGTGAGCACGCCCAACGGTCTCGGACACTGGGAGCTGGCCAGGAGCGGGGTGGTCACCAACCTGGGCGACGCTCCCTCGCTCGGGTGGACCTCGGTCGCCCGTCCCAGCGCATGGTCTCCCTGGCCATCACCCCCTACGGAGACGGCTGCTGGGAGCTCGGCCTCCACGGCGTCGTCCGGCCGCACGCCAGCGCCGTCTCGTGCGGCGACGGCCCCTGACGCACCGGCAGGGACCCGTCGGCGCGCACCGGTGCGCCGGACCGCGCTGGGCCCTGACGCTCCGGTGACGTCGCTCAGGTGACCCGCGAGCCCGTCGCGGCCGGGGCCCCGCCCGGTCCGCCCACCGCGTCCGGACTGAACGGTGACCACGATCCGGTGTCGACGTGGTTGCCGGCGTCCACGTCGAGGAGGACCCCGGTGATCGAGGACGCCTCGTCCGACAGCAGGAACGCCACGGCGGCGGCCACGTCGGTCGCCTCGGTGAGCCTTCCGAGCAGCATCCTCCGACCGGCGGCCGCGCCGCCGTCCGAGCCCCACAGGTCGCGGGTGGCCTCGGTCCGGGTCAACCCCGGGCTGACGGCGTTCACCCGCACGCCACGCCGGCCGAGGTCATTGGCCAGCGTCCGCGTGAGGGCGTTGAGTGCCGACTTGGCCGCTGCGTAGGCCGCCATCGACGGTGTCGTCTTCTGGGGTGAGCCACTGGAGATGTTGACCACCGCGCCGCCGCCGTCGGCCAGTCCCCGGGCCATCGCCGCCTGGACGAGTGCCAGCCCGGGCCAGGTGTTGAGCCCGACCGTGGCCAGCAGGTCCTCGCGGGAAAGGTCGAGGGCGGAGCCCACGAACGGGACACCGCCGACGGTGTTCACCAACAGATCGACCCGGCCGAACGAGTCGACGGCGGTGTCGACGAGCAGTTCGGCCACACCGTCGCTCCCGGCCGACCCCGGCACGGCGACGACCTCCAGGCCCTCCGACCGGAGGGTCCGTTCCGTCGCCCGGAGCCGGTCCTCCCCCCGGGCGTTGATGACCACCGAGGCGCCCTCGAGTGCCAGTCGGCGGGCCGACGCCGTCCCGATCCCGGGATCCGTCGATGCCCCGGTGACGATGGCCACCCGCCCCTCGAAGCGACTGGGATACCACTGCACGTCCACGGGCTCCTCCTCGGGCTGTCGACTCCGGTGAACCTAGACGCGTCACCCGGCGCGGCGCGGGGTTCCCGCCGGGACGGGGCCGCGCCGCTCCGACCCCGGACGGCGTAGGTTGGCCGGACCGACCACGACCCAGGAGGCGGACCGTGACCCCGACCCCGGACGACGACCTGCGTGAACGGCGCCTCGAGGTCGTCCGACGCCACATGCAGTCCGAGAACGAGCTGGACTTCGCCACCACGATGTCGACGTTCGAGCACCCCCGCTACGAGCTGGTAGCCACCGGCCAGGTCTACGACGGGCCCGACGAGGTGGCCGAGTACTACCGGACGTCCCGGGCCGCGTTTCCCGACCAGCGGAACGACGGGGTGGTGCTGACCTACGCGGAGGACGCCGTCGTCGCCGAATTCGACCTGCACGGGACCCATCTCGGCCAGCTCGGTGGTCTCGCCCCCACCGGTCGCACCTTCCGCTGCCGCATGTGCGCGCTGTTCCTCTTTCCGCCGGGCTCCGATCGGATCATCGGCGAGCGCGTCTACTTCGACCAGGGGACGATCCTCCGTCAGCTGACCGCCGAGGCGGGGGCCACGGGGGACTGATCCGCTCGACGGCGGACCGGGGGCCCGACGGTACGCGGGAGCCGGGGGGCCGCCTACCCGTGCGGGGGTTCTGCGCCCGCCTCCCCGAGGGCGGTTTCGGCGACCCGCTCGTCGTAGGCGCGCAGCCGGCTGGCCAGGGCACCCATGATGCCGAGGGCGAACGTCGGTGATTCGTGCACCAGGAAGAGGAACAGGCGCTGGTCGATCTCGGCCAACGTCGTGTCGCGGGTGGCCACCGCGGTGACGTTGCGGGGCAGGTGGTCGATGAGCGCGCGCTCACCGAAGACGTCGTCGGGGCCCAGTACGGCGATGACCGTCCGTCCCTTGCGGAGGGCCACCCCGCCGTCGACGATCCCGTACATGTGGTCGCCGGTGTCGCCCTCGGCGTAGATCACCTCGCCTGCCGCCACGGTGACGCGGTCCACCGCGTTCAAGAACAGACTGTCGGTCGGCATTCCCCGCTCCTTCGCCACCGCGGCCGATCCCGGCCCCGGCCGATTGTTGGTGCTCCCGATGGTGCTCCACCGGGGACCGGGTGTCCAGCTCCCGGGGAGATCGGCCGGTACGGCGGCCCGCCCGTCAGCGAACGTCCGCCGTAAGCTGCGCTGATGGCGAACGACTCCCGGCCGCGCCGCCCCGGTCAGCCGGGGACGGACTCGCCCGACCCGACGGGGGACGCCGGGGTGGTCCAGGCGGGCGAGCCCCGGTGGCCCATGGCGCTCGCCGTGGTGGTCGCCGGCGTGCTCCGCGCCACCCTTCCGCCCGAGCTGCGCTTCCATGACGCGCGGTGGATGTTCCTCGTCGTCGTGCTGGTCCTCCTGATGGCGCTCATCATCGGGGACCCCGGGCGGATCGACCGGGACAAACCGTGGCTGCGCTGGCTCACCACCGGTCTCATCGGCGTGATCACGCTCGTCAACGCGGCCGCCGCCGTCCGGCTGGTGGTGGCCATCGTGAACGGGTCGCCCTTCACCAACGACGCCAAGGTGCTGCTGGCCAGCGGCGGGGCGATCTGGCTCACCAACGTCATCGCCTTCGGTCTCTGGTACTGGGCCCTCGACCGCGGCGGACCGGCGGCGCGGGCGCTCGGGACGGGGACGCCGCCCGCCCTGGTCTTCCCCGAGATGAAACACGAGGAGCACGTCGGCCCGGACTGGATCCCGAGGTTCATCGACTACTTCCACTTCTCCTTCGCCACGGCGACGGCATTCAGTCCCACCGACGTCTCGGCCATCCGGCCCTGGATGAAGCTGCTGCTGATGGCCGAGGAGGCGGTGTCGCTGATCGTGGCCCTGCTGGTCGTGGCCCGTGCGGTCAACATCCTGAAGTGAGGTCGGCGGTGGTGGGTCCCGCCGGGCCTCCCCGCCACGACGACCGGCCGATGACCGTTACGGGTGCCCTCAGACGGGCTCGGCCGTCGAGAGCATCCACTCCTCGAACTGCTCGTAGCGGTCCTTGCCGCGGTCCTTCGCCGTGTACATGGCCCGGTCGGCGTTGGACATCAGCTCGTCCACCGAGATCCCCGGCTTCGAGAAGCTGAAGCCGATACTCACCGTCGCCGACACCTGGTCGGAACCGATGACCATGGGTTGACGGCACTCGTCGAGGATCCGCTCGGCCAGCGCGAACACCTCGGCGGGGTGGGTGAAGTCCTCGACGATCACCGCGAACTCGTCACCACCGAGCCGGGCGGCCGTGTCCGCCTTGCGGATACTGGCCACCAGCACCTCCGCCATGGACTGGAGGAGCGCGTCCCCCGCGGAGTGGCCGAGCCGGTCGTTGGCGTCCTTCAGCCCGTCCATGTCGAGGAAGAGCGCGGCGATCTGCCCGTTGGTGCGGGCACTTCGATCGAGCGCGTGATCCAGGCGGTTCAGGAACAACGCCCGGTTCCCGAGGCCGGTGAGCGAATCGTGAAAGGCCAGGTAGGACAGTTCCTCCTCGAGGCGGGTGCGGTCGGTGACGTCGTGGCCGGAGACGATGAACCCGCCGACCGTCGGATCGTCGACCAGGTTCACGAAGGCGAGCTCGAACGGGACCGACAGAGGCTGCCCGTAGTGGGTGAGATGGACGGTGACGGTGACCGGCGTCGTCGAACCTGCTCCTCCGCCCGCCTGGTCGAGGGCGGCGGCCAGTTCGGGCCGGTCGCCTTCGTCGACCAGGTCGGCCAGCGGCCGGCCCTCGACCAGTTCCGGGTCGTGCCCGAGCATCCGGGACAGCGCACCCGAACACGAGGTGACCGTTCCGTCGGGAGCCACGAGCATGGTGACCACGGCGGCGTTCTGCACCACGGCCCGGAAGCGGGCGTCCTGGTCGTAGGCGAGCTCGAACCGCCGGCGCTCGGTCAGGTCGCGCAGGCTGAGGAGCACGCATCCCTCCCCGAACCACGGGATCGGGGACCCGATCATCTCGACGAGCCGCCACCCGGACGGCGTCCGGAGCCGGACCTCGATGGGTGAGCCCACCTCCTTCCTCTGGATGCTGTCGAGCGACAGGCTCACGAAGTGGAGGTCCTCGGGATGGACGAATTCGAGGCCCGAGACGCCGATGGTGTCGTCGAGGGTCCGCCCGAACAGACGCTCCGCCGTCCGGTTGCCCCAGCGCAGGTCACCGATGCTGTCGACGACCACCACCGGGTCCGGCAGCTCGCGCAGCATCCTCGTCAGGTCGGGATCACACGGTTCGTCCGCCGGAAGCCCCGGGGGCCCGGGGGCAGGGTCATCCATGCCTGTCTCATCGGCGCCGGCCGCCGTAGCTTGAGTAGCAGGAGCCCAACTCGTGGACAACTGGAGACGCCTACGGCCCCCTCTGCCCGCTACCCTCCCGGCGAATACGGGCAGTTGGGGTCGGCGGCCAGCGGATCGCCGGTGGCGGCGTAGGCCTGGGCACGCGAACCGCCGCACACCTGGCGGAATTCACACCGACCGCAGGCACCACCCAGGCGATCCCGGTCACGCAGCGCCCGAAGCAGCGGTGACGTCCGGTACAGCTCGGTCAGGGGCCGGTCGCGGACAGTGCCTACACCCAGGGGGAGGAACCCGCTGGGGAACACCTCACCGGTGTGCGAGACGAACACCACTCCGCTCCCGTCCCCGACCGCCAGGGGCGCCCGCCGGGACGGGCCACCGGGGTGGCCCGTCGGACGGGGGTGCGTCCGTCCGGCCGTCGGGGCCTCGGCCAGGACCTCCTGCAACCGGTCGTGGAGGCGGTGGTAGAGCGGTCCACGCCCGCCTGCGGCCGCGACCTCCCCGAGCCCGGCCCGCTGGTGGAGGACCCGCCGGTACTGGGGTGCCTCCGTCGTCTTGAGTGTCATCGTGGCGGACGCCTCGGCCAGGAGGTGCAGGACGTCCTCGACCTCCGACGGCTCGAGCGCGCCGAGCGTGCGGCCCCGCCCCGTCGGGATCAGGAAGAACACGCTCCACAGGCCGGCGCCGAGGTCGCGGACCAGTCGGGCCGTCTCGGGGAGCTCGTCCACCGTGTCCGCGGTCATCGTCGTGTTCACCTGCAGGCGAAGGCCGACCCTCCGGGCCGTCCGGCACGCGTCCACGGTCAGGGTGAACGAGCCCGGCACCCCGCGGAACGCGTCGTGGGTGGACGCCTCCGCCCCGTCGAGCGAGAACGAGACCACACCGGCGCCGGCGGCCCGCACCCCGGCCAGGTTCTCCTCGGTGGCGAGCGGGGTACCCGACGGCGACACCGCCATGGCCAGTCCGAGGGCCGACCCGTGCCGGATCAGCAGGCGCAGGTCGGCCCGTTTGAAGGGGTCCCCTCCGGTCAACACCACGATGGGCCGGGGCGAACCAGCCGTAGCCAGGTCGTCGAGGACGGCGGTCACCTCGGCGGTCGACAGCTCATCCGGTTCACCGGCGGGCTGCGCCTCCGCCCGACAGTGGGCGCAGGCCAGGTCGCAGGCCCGGGTGGTCTCGAACAGGACCAGGAAGGGCCGCTGGTCGACGTCGTAGCGCAGCTGACGGACCTCGGGCACCTCGATCCGCTGGAGCACCGGGGGCAGTGGGCCGTCGGTCGGGGACGCCGCCACCACGGTCACGACGGTGCTCCCCGTGACACGGGGAGTCGTGTCTCCACACTCGATGTGCCGTCCACGGGATCGTCCTCCTGCTCGGGTTCCTCCACCCTGCCGCGGCCGGCGCGGCCGTCCTAGGGCCGTTGGTCACACCTCGGAATCCGCCCGGGACACCGGGCCGGGTTCTGGCTAGCGTCGGGACGGTGAGCAGACTCCACGCCGACCGACCGCTCGGTGTCGCCCCGGCATCGGTGGGTGACTACCGGGAGCTGGCCCGCCGCCGGCTCCCGCGCCAGCTGTTCGACTACATCGACGGCGGCGCCTTCGCCGAGTCCACACTGTCCGCCAACGTGGACGACCTGGCCGCCATCGGACTCCGCCAGCGGGTGCTGCGCGACGTGTCGTCGGTCGACCTGTCGACCACCGTGCTGGGACAGCCGTTGTCCATGCCGGTGGTGCTCGGGCCGGTGGGGTTGGCCGGGATGTTCGCCACCCGGGCCGAGGTGCAGGCGGCACGGGCGGCCGAGGCCGCCGGTGTGGTCTTCTGCGAATCGACCGTCTCCATCTGCAGCGTCGAGGAGGTGGCGGCCGCGGTCGCCCGGCCCGTGTGGTTCCAGCTCTACGTCATGCGGGACCGCGCCTACGCCGAGGACCTCATGGCCCGGGCCACCGCGGTCGGCTGCCCGGTGCTGGTCCTCACCGTCGACCTGGCGACCGTCGGCTCCCGGTACCGGGACACTCGCAACGGGATGTCCGGCAAGGTGTCGGCGATGGGTCGCGCGCTGCGCGGGCTCGACCTCGGGCTGCACCCGACCTGGGCCCGCGACGTGGGCCTGAGGGGCAAGCCCCACACGTTCGGCAATCTGGAGAAGGCCGTTCCCGGCGCGACCAGCCCGACCGATTTTTCGACCTGGGTGGATGCCCAGTTCGACCCGTCGGTCACCTGGGACGACCTCGACTGGGTGCGGCGCAATTGGACGGGCAAGCTGGTCCTGAAGGGGATCCTGGACCCGGACGACGCCCGGCAGGCGGCCGACCGCGGTGTCGACGGCATCGTCGTGTCCAACCACGGGGGCCGTCAGCTCGACGACACACCGTCCACCGTCCGGGCCCTCGGCCCGGTGGTCGACGCAGTCGGCGACCAGCTCGAGGTGCTGGTCGACGGCGGCATCCGCAGCGGGCTCGACGTGGTCAAGGCCCTGGCCCTCGGTGCGCGTGCCTGTCTGCTCGGCCGGGCCTGGGCCTGGTCGGTGGCGGCCGACGGCGAACGGGGCGTCGCCCACGCGCTGGCCATCGTGCGGGACGAGCTGCGCGTGGCCATGTCGCTCACCGGGGTCACCGACGTCGCACTCCTGGACCACTCGGCGCTGGTCGACCCTCCCGGCGCCTGACCCCGGTCAGCGCATGGCGTCGAGTACCGCCCCGACCCGGTCGGCCAGACCGTCGTTCTCCGGATCCGACCCGTCCCCGGCCACCACGTCGGCGCCGAGATGGACGGCCAGTGCCGTCTCCCCGGCCGCCGCCAGCAGCGTGGCCTCGGCCAGGATCCCGATCCCGTCGACCACACCCCGGAAGTGCCAGGCCCCGGTCTCGGGATCGTCGGCACACCGCCGGGCGGCGGCCACGAGCATGCGGCCGCGGCCGGCCAGCGCGCCGGCCAGGCTCGCGTCGGGCACCTGGCCGACCAGGTCGGTCAGCCACCGTTCGACGACGTCGAGGACCGGCAGACGGCGGAGGTCGGTCAGCACCTGGGCCACCAGCACGTTGTGGCTGCCTTCCCACGACTCGTACACAAGCGCGTCCCGGTAGAGCCGGGGCAGGACGCTGAACTCCTCGATGGCACCGTTGCCCCCCAGCACCTCGACCGCCGAGTGGACGACCTCGGTGGTCTGGACCGAGACGACGTACTTGGCCACGTTGACCCAGAACCGGTGGAGCAGCACGTCCTCGTCGGAGGCCGAGCCGGCGTCGATCCGGTCCTCGAGACCGGTCAGCGCCATCACCAGGTGGAGGGCGCCCGCCGATACCGCGGCCATGTCGGCCAGCGTGGTGCGCACCGCCGGGAACTCGCCGATCGGTCGGCCGAACGCCTGCCGGTGCCGGGCGTAGGCCGACGCCTCCAGCCAGGCGCGCCGCATCATGCCGGCATCGCCGACCGCGGTCATCCACCGGCTGGTGTTGAGCACGATGCCCACCGCCGTGCGGAACCCGTGCTCCACCGGGCCGACCGGCCAGGCCAGCGCGCCGTCGAAGTCGATCTCGCCGGAGGCCAGCCCCCGGGTACCGAGCTTGTCCTTGAGCCGGCGCACCGCGAAGCCGTTGGGACGGCCGTCGACCTCCCGGGGGACCACGAAGCTCCCCAGCCCCCGGGTCCCGGCGGGCGCGCCGTCCACCCGGGCGGTCAGGAAGAACTGACCGGCGTCCGCCACCGAACAGAACCACTTCTCGCCCGTGATCCGGTAGGTGACGCCGCCCTCCACGGGGACGGCCCGGCACACGTTGGCCCCGACGTCCGACCCCCCCTGGACCTCGGTCAGGAATTGGGAGCCCCGGGCGGCGTCGCCGTAGTCCGGGTCCACCAGCGCGGGCAGGAAACGGTCGCGCACCGACGGGTCGGCGGCCCGGCGCAGGGCCCGGGCGAGCCCGATGGTGCACGTGGCCGGGCACGCGTGCCCGGCCTCGCCCTCCAGCGACAGCAGGTAGAGGAGGGTGGCCTGCTCGTAGGCCGTGCCCGGCGTCCCCGACAGCGACACCAGCCCGCTGGCCCACACCCGCTCGCCGGCGCGGTGGTAGGCGGGATCGAACTCCACCGACTCGGTCCTCCGGCCGATGGGGTCCCACCGGGTGAGCTCGGGAAGGTGGGCACGGTGCTCGTAGCGGGCGGCGGCCGGTCCGATCACGCCCGTCACCGCCCGGGCGAACGTCGACGCCCGACCCTCCAGTGCGGCCAGACGGTCACCGTCCAGGTCACGGGCCAGCAGTCCGCGCAGCCGGGCATCCGCCACGAACGGGTCGTCGGGATACGCGTCCCGCCAGGCAGCCAGGGCATCACGTGCGTCATCGGTTCCCATCGGCGCAGTCTCGCGCCGGTCGCACCGTCCCGGCCCGACGGCCTCCGGGTACGGTGATCCCATGCCCCCCGACTCGTACACCCTGGCCGGCACCGACGTCACCATCCCGTTGCTCGGGGTCGGAACCTGGGCGTGGGGTGACTCGTCCACCTGGGGAATGGGGACCTACGACACCGACCTGACCCGCGACTCCATCCGGGAGGCGTGGGAGGCATCGGTGGACGCCGGGGTGACCCTTTTCGACACCGCCGAGGTCTACGGCGGTGGGGAGAGCGAGCGGATCATCGGTGCGCTGTCGGCCGGCGACCCGGTCCGGGCCGGATCGATGGTGCTGGCCACCAAGTTCATGCCGTCGCCGTGGAAGCTGAACGTCCGGGGGGCCCTCCTGGCCTCGCTGCGGGCGTCCCTGACCCGGCTGGGCGCCGACGCGGTCGACCTCTACCAGATCCACGGCCCGATCAGCCTCCGCTCCCACGCCGCGCTGGCCGACGCGCTGGCCGCCGCGCACGGCGAGGGACTCGTCCGGGCGGTGGGGGTGTCGAACTACTCGATCCGGGAGACCCGCTCGATCGCCGCCGCGCTCGAGCGGCGCGGGCTGCGGCTCGCCACCAACCAGATCGAGTTCTCGCTGCTCCGCCGGGCGCCGGAGACCAGCGGGCTCCTGGCCGCCTGCGCCGACCTCGGGGTGGTTCCCCTGGCCTACTCGCCCATCGGGCAGGGCAGGCTCACCGGCAAGTACTCGGCCGCCCATCCGCCGCCCGGCAAGCGGAACTTCTCGAACCACCCCATGGAGGTCGTCGACGGCATCGTCGCCGAGCTGTCGGCCATCGGCGAGGCCCACGGTCGGGTGCCGGCCCAGGTCGCCCTCAATTGGGTCATCGCCAAGGGCGCGGTGCCCATCCCGGGGGCGAAGAACCGGCACCAGGCCGAGGAGAACGCCGGTGCCCTGGGCTGGCACCTCGACGACGACGAGGTCGCCCGCCTCGACCGTGCCGCCCTACCCGGCATCCGCGGCCTGGCCAGCCGCGTCTGGCAGCACGGCTGAGCCAACCCCCCCGAGCACCCCGGGCGTCAGGCCGGGGTCGCCCCGCCGCCGCAGAGGGCCAGGGCATCGGCCCGGGCGGTGAACTCACCCGACGACGCCAGGAGCCGGCGTCCCCGTCGGTCGACCGTCACCACCGTGACCCCCCCGGCCTCGATCTCGCCGATCATGGCGTCGAGGAGTGCCGCGGCCACCGGATGGCACCGGGTGACGTGGTCGAGGTCGATGACCAGGGCCCCGGGGAGTTCGGTGTCGCGTGCACGGGTCCGGAGCGCCAGCAGGGCCTGCTCGGCCGAGGCGAACTCGAGGTACCCCTGGACCACCAGCACCGCCACGTCCCGGCCCTCGGCACCGGCGGGGCCCGGTCCGGCGCCGTCGGGAGCGACCCGCTCGAACGAGGGCGCGCTGCGGCCCACCTGGTGCATCAGGTGGAGCGTGAACCGGTCCGAGATGGCCTGGCTGGCCGCCACCCCCCGGACGCTGTTCCCACGCTCGTCCAGCCGCGGGCTGTACAGCCCGATCCCGAACTGGGAGGGGCTGACGGCGACGATGCCGCCGGACACGCCGGACTTGGCCGGCAGTCCCACACGGAAGAGCCACTCACCGGAGAAGTCGTACATCCCGCAGGTGGCCATGACCGTCAGCACCTGCTCGGTCACCGACGGCTCCAGCACCTCCTCGCCCGTTCGGGGGTTGACGCCGCCGTTGGCCAGCGTGGCGGCCATCGTCGCCAGGTCCACCGCCGTCACCAGCACGGAGCACTGTCGGAAGTAGGTGTCAACGGCCGACTCGACGTCGGCCGTCAGTGATCCGGCGCTGCGCATCAGATAGGCGAGGGCCCGGTTCCGGTCCCCGGTGTCACGCTCCGACCGGAACACCGCGTCGTCGACGCCGAGGGGACGGCCGGCACAGCGCGACAGGACGTCGAGGATCCGTTCGAAGCGCTCCACCGGGCCCGCGGCACGGACCAGCGAGGTGGTGAGGATGGCACCGGCGTTGATCATCGGATTCGACGGCCGCCCCGTGCCCGGCTCCAGGCTGATGGCGTTGAACGCCTCGCCGCTCGGCTCGACCCCTACCCGCTCGAGCACGTCGTCCACCCCCACGTCCGTCAGGGCCAGGGCGTAGGTGAACGGCTTGGAGATCGACTGGATCGTGAACGTACGGTCGGCCTCACCGGCTCCGTACACCGATCCGGCCACCCCTACCAGGGCCAGCCCGAACTCGTCCGGATCGGCCGTCGCCAGCTGTGGGATGTACCCGGCCACGGAACCCCGGTCGTCGTCGAGGAACTCGGCCCGCAGCCGCACGAGCGCGTCGCCGATGGGATCGAACGACGGTGCCCCCGGCCCGGACGCCGTCACGTCTCCAGGTCCCCCTCCTGGATGGTGGGGAGATCGGCGATCGCCTCGTGGAGGTGCTTCGCCCACACCGCCTCCAGCCGCTGGAGGAACGGCGAGTCGGCGTTGATCCGCGCCTCGAAGGGCTCGAAGCTCCCGTTGCGGTAGATGACCAGGTCGTAGGGAGGGCCCACCGAGAGGTTGGCCCCGGCCGTGCTCACCATCGAGGTCAGCGCGATCTTCGTGGCCGTGGTCAGGTTGACCTGTGACGCCACCGCCAGCTCGAGGGTGAACTTGCCGTACTTGGACTCACCGATCTGCAGGAACGGGCGGTCGTCGGACGCCCGGATGTAGTTCCCCTCGGGATAGATCATCAGGATGTCGGGGTCGTCACCCTGGACCTCGCCGCCCAGCAGGAAGGTGGCGGTACCGTCCGCCCCGATCAGGGAGAGCGCCTCGTGGTGGCTGGCGGCGACCTCGCGGCTCAGCCGCCCGACGTAGAGCGCGGCCTCGAACAGGTGCCCGACCGTGGCCAGGCTCTCGTGGGCGCCCGGATCGGTCAGGTCGTGCTCGATGCGGTCGAGCACCTCCTGGGTCGTGGCCAGGTTGCCGGCGGACTCCAGCACGAACAGCCGGTCGGGGCTCGGCTGGAACAGGTGCACCTTGCGATACGTGCTCACGTTGTCGACACCGGCATTGGTCCGGGTGTCGCCCAGGAAGATGAGTCCGTCGTGGAGGCGCATCGCCAGGCAGTAGGTCATGGGGCACACCTCATGGGTCGGAGCGTCGTGGGTCGGAGCGTCGTGGGTCGGAGCGTCGTGGGTCGGAGCGTCGCAGGACCCCGAGTCTACGGCCGGCCCCCCGGGGTCCCCCGCGCCGTTCCGCTGCGTTGGCGGCCCCTCAGGGGTGGGACGGCGACGGTGGGGCGCCCTCGACCTCGAAGGCGACCTCGTCGACATAGCACCACCACCACTCCTCGCCGGGCTCGTAGGAGCGGATCAGGCAGTGGTCGGGGTGGGCGGTGAAGTGGGCGGTGGCGTGGCGGTTGGGCGAACTGTCGCAGCATCCGACGTGACCGCAGGACATGCACATGCGCAGGTGGACCCAGTGGCCACCGGTGCGCAGGCAGTCCTCGCACCCGTCACTCGACGGGCCGACGTCCTCGGCCCGGTCCATGTGAGTGCAGGTGTCCGCCATGTGGGCCCCCTTGCCGTCGATCACCCTCCTACCAAGCTACCGGGTGGGGCCACCGGAGATGCCACCGGGAATGTTTTCCGCAGGCGGGCGTTGCACTGACCCCACCGATGTGGAGAGCGAAGGACCGATACACATGCCGCACGACAACCTGCCACTGCTTCCCCTGACCTCGGGAGTCCTGCTCCCGGGCATGGTCTTCACCATGGCCCTCGAGTCCGAGGAGGCCGTGGCCGCCGTGGAGGCGGCCGAGGCCGCCGACGGATCGCTGGTCATCGTCCCGTTCATCGACGGGCGCTACGCCTCGGTGGGTGTCGTCGCCGAGGTGGCCGAGCGGGGTGAACTCCCCGGCGGGATGGCGGCGGTCGCCGTCCGCGGCATCGAGCGGGCCCGTCTGGGCACGGCGGTGCCGGGCACCGGACGCGCCCTGTGGGTGGAGGTCGAGACGGTGGGCGACGACGGCACGGGTGCCACCGACGCCGCCGTGGAACTGGCCCGGGAGTACCGGGCCGTGATCGAGAACATCCTGGTATCGCGCGGGGCCGGCCGGCTGGCCGAGCGGCTGCCCGACGCCGCCGATCCCGGTCGCGTCGCCGACCTGGCCGGCTACTCGCCCGACCTGACCCTCGAGCAGAAGGTGTCCGTCCTCGAGACGGTCGACGTGGTCGAACGCCTCCGCCTGGTGTTGGGCTGGGCCCGCGAGGTCCTGGCCGACATCACGCTGCGCGAGCGGATCAAGACGGATGTCGAGGAGGGCATGGAGCAGACCCAGCGCGAGTTCCTCCTCCGGCGCCAGTTGGAGGCCATCCGCAAGGAGCTCGGCGACGACGACGGCGACGAGCCCGGGCCGGACGACTACCGGTCCCGCGCCGCCGCGCTCGACCTGCCCGAGCACGTGGCGTCCGCCGTCACCCGGGAGATCGGCCGACTCGAGCGCACCCCCGAGCAGAGCCCCGAGCACGGCTGGATCCGGACGTGGCTCGACACGGTCCTCGAGCTGCCGTGGGGCATCGAGTCCGACGACCGGGTCGACCTGGCCGAGGCCGCCCGCATCCTCGACGAGGACCACGACGGGCTGTCCGACGTGAAGGACCGGATCCTGGAGCACCTCGCCGTGCGCAAGCTGCAGATCGACCGGCACCTGGCGCCGGTGGGCGGCCGCGGGGCCGGGGCCATCCTGGCCCTGGTGGGCCCTCCCGGCGTGGGCAAGACGTCGCTCGGCGAGTCCGTGGCCCGTGCCCTCGGTCGGCCCTTCGTGCGGGTCGCCCTCGGCGGCGTCCGCGACGAGGCCGAGATCCGCGGGCACCGCCGCACCTACGTGGGTGCCCAGCCCGGCCGCCTGGTGCGGGCCCTGCGCGAGGCGGGCTCGATGAACCCGGTCATCCTGCTCGACGAGGTGGACAAGCTGGGGTCCGACTTCCGGGGTGACCCGGCGTCGGCGCTGCTCGAGGTCCTCGACCCGGCCCAGAACCACACCTTCCGCGACCACTACCTCGAGGTGGAGCTCGACCTGTCCAAGGTCCTGTTCCTGGCCACCGCCAACGTCCTCGACACCGTCCCCGGACCCCTGCTCGACCGCATGGAGGTCATCCGCCTCGACGGGTACACCGAGGACGAGAAGGTGGCCATCGCGCGGAACCACCTGGTGGACCGCCAGCGGGCCCGCGCCGCGCTGACCGATGACGACGTGGTGCTGACCGATGACGCCCTGCGGTCGATCGTGGCCGAGCACACCCGCGAGGCCGGCGTCCGTGGCCTCGAGCGCGAGCTCGGGACCCTGATGCGCAAGGTCGCCGGCCGGGTGGCCGCCGGCGACCAGGCCACCGCTCGACCCGTCGTGGTCGACGCAGCCGACGTCCGGGAGTGGCTCGGCCGGCCCCGGTTCTTCGCCGAGTCGGCGGCCGAGCATTCGGTGCCGGGTGTGGCCACGGGCCTCGCCGTGACCGGCGCGGGCGGCGACGTGCTCTCGGTCGAGGTGACCATGATGGACGGGACCGAGGGCCTCACCATCACCGGCCAGCTCGGCGAGGTGATGCGGGAGTCGGCGGAGATCGCGCTCTCCTACGTGCGCTCCCACGCCGACGCCCTCGGCATCGCGCCCGAGGCGTTCACGGGCAAGCGCCTGCACGTCCACGTGCCGGCCGGTGCGGTCCCGAAGGACGGGCCGTCCGCCGGAGTCACCATGACCACCGCCCTGGTCAGCCTCCTGACCGGTCGCCCGGTGTCCCCGTCGGTCGGCATGACCGGTGAGGTGACCCTCCAGGGGCGGGTGCTGCCGATCGGAGGCGTCCGCCAGAAGGTCCTGGCCGCCCACCGCGCCGGGCTCACCACCGTCGTGCTGCCGTGGCGAAACGGTCCCGACCTCGACGACGTGCCCGAGGCCGTCCGTCGGGAGATGGACCTGGTCCTGGCATCCCACGTGGACGAGGTGCTCGACGCCGCACTCGCCGGGGGATCACGCCGTCCGGGCGTCGTCCGGGGCGACCGCTCGGCCGAGGCCGCGTGACGCACGGGTGGTGAGGGAGACTGGCCCCATGCGTCGTCCACCGAACGGGACGGTCGCACGGCACACCGCAGGTGACACGGGAGGTCAACGATGCGCAGCACCGACGTACTGACGGACGCCTTCGACCGGGTCCGCGACGCAGTCCACCCCGCGGTGACCGGGCTCAGCCCGGAGGAACTGGCGTACCGGCCCGACGACGAGTCGAACCCGATCGCCTGGTTGGTGTGGCACCTCACCCGGATCCAGGACGACCACGTGTCGGCCCTGGCCGGCCGTCCACAGGTGTGGACGGCCGACGGCTGGGCCGACCGGTTCGCACTGCCGTTGCCCGTCTCGGACACCGGGTACGGCCACGATGCCCAGGCGGTGGCCGTCGTCGTGGCCGACGCCGCGCTGCTCCTGGGCTACTTCGAGGACGTGCACGCCGCGACCGTCGCCTACCTGGGAACGATCGACGACGACGGCCTCGACCGGGTCGTCGACCGGAACTGGGACCCGCCGGTGACCGCCGGAGTGCGCCTGGTGAGCGTCATCGCCGACGACCTCCAGCACCTCGGGCAGGCCGCCTACGTGCGTGGGATCGTCCAGCGCCGCTGACCGGACCCGGCCCGGCACCGGCCACCCCCTGCACCGACGTTCAAGTTCACGGCGCGTTCCGCCGAAACACAAGGGCCGAGTGTCCAAGGCCGAACGCGACGAGGGAACGATGCCCGACCAGGCGAGCCATACCGAGCCTGACCACGTAGTACCCGCGACCGAGACCGCTCGGACGCGCGGCGCGGGTCGCCGCGTCGATCCCACCACGCTCGGCTACCTCATCGGCCCTGCGGCCTTCGTGGCGATCCTGGCGTTGATGCACTTCAACTTCATCGTGCACGTGTCAGCCTGGGCCTGGCTGGCCATCTTCGTCGCCGTGCCCGTATGCAACCTCACCGTCGACCTCGCCTACGCCCGGCAACCGTCGCGGACCACCTTCCACCTCCGGATCGCCGTCCAGGTGGCCACCGTCACGGCGGTCATCTACATGACGGGCTGGGGACCGGTGCTGTGGGGGGCGTACGCTTTCGTCGCACTGGCGGACATCGCCGGTGGCGGGTCGTGGGTATGGCGACCGGTCGCCCTGTGGAGCTTCGCCGGCATGGCCGCGGGCGAGCTCTGCATCCGACAGGGCTGGCTGCCGTGCCGGCTCTCCTTCGCCGAGGCGACCGCCCTGTCCATCATGGGCGTGTTCGTCCTCTTCTTCATCATCCGCATGGCCGGAGCCACCATGGAGCAGAAGGAGGAGTCCGATGCCGCCGTCCGCTTGAGCGAGGACCGGTTCCGCTCCCTCATCCAGCACTCCTCGGACGTCACCATGATCATCGACGAGGAGGGCCTCTTCCGCTACCTGTCCCCGGCCGTCACCGCACTGCTCGAGTACCGGCCGGGCGAGCTCGTCGGCACCCGGGCCACCGACTACGTGCACCCGGACGACTGGGCGCTGCTGCGGCGGCGGCTGGACGCCGAATTCCAGGCCTCTGCCGACACCGCCGTCCTCGAGTTCCGCATGCTCCGCAAGGACGGGACCATCCGTGACGTCGAGGCCGTGATCTCCAACCAGTTGCTCCGCCAGTCGGTCGCCGGCTATGTGACCAACGTCCGGGACATCACCGAGCGAAAGAAGTTCGAGGAGCTGCTGTCCCACCGCGCCCTGCACGATCCGCTGACCGGCCTGGCCAACCGCCAGTTGATCCTGGACCGCGCCGACCGCATGCTGCTGCGGTCCCGTCGGGACGGCCAGCCCGTGGCCGCGTTCTTCGTCGACCTCGACAACTTCAAGGATGCGAACGACTCGCTGGGCCACGAGGCCGGGGACCGCCTCCTCCAGGCGGTGGCCAGCCGCCTGGTCGGGCTCCTGCGCACCAGCGACACCGTCGGCAGGCTCGGTGGTGACGAATTCGTCATCCTGGCGGAGGGGATCTCGCTGGCCGACGGGCCCAAGGTGATCGCCGAGCGCATCCGGCAGGTCCTCCGCCCGCCCTTCTACATCGAGGGATTCGAGTCCCTGCCCATCACCGTCGCCGCCAGTGTCGGCATCGCGGTCGGCGACCGCCAGAGCGCCCAGGAACTCCTGCGTGACGCCGACATCGCCCTCTACCGGGCCAAGGGTGCCGGTCGCGACCAGGCCGTCATCTTCCAGGAGGCGATGCACGTCGCGGCGAGCGACCGCCTCACCCTGCGCACCGAGCTCGACTCGGCGCTCACCTCCGGCGAGTTCCGCCTGCTCTACCAGCCGATCGTCGACCTCGATCTCCTGCAGATGCGCGGGCTGGAGGCCCTCATCCGCTGGGAGCATCCGACCAAGGGCCTGCTGACCCCGGACAAGTTCATCCCGGTGCTCGAGGACACCGGCGACATCGTCGACGTCGGCCGCTGGGTCCTGGGCGAGGCGTGCCGACAGCTCGCACTGTGGCGGTCAGCGGGCCACGAACTGACCATGTCGGTCAATGCATCGATGCGTCAGCTCGACTCGAGCAGCTTCGTCGACGACGTCCACAGCGCACTCGAGGCCAACGGGCTGGACCCCAGCTCGCTGATCATCGAGATCACCGAGTCCGTCCTGATGAAGGACGCCAACGCCACGGTGGCCCGCCTCCACCGTCTGAAGGAACTCGGCGTGCTGCTGGCCATCGACGACTTCGGCACCGGCTACTCCTCCCTCGCCTACCTGCGCCAGTTCCCGGTGGACGTACTCAAGATCGACCGGTCGTTCGTCTCCGAGATGAGTGGCTCGCCCGATGCGGCGGCACTCATCCACACCCTGGTCGAGCTGGGCCACACCCTCGGACTGGTGACCCTGGCGGAGGGGATCGAGCAGTCGGGTCAGATCGACGGGCTGCGCACCGAGAACTGCGACCACGGACAGGGGTACCTCTTCTCGCGACCGGTGGCCGCCGCCGAGATCGAGCAGCTCTTCACCCGGATCGACCTGGGTACCGAGGCGCTCACCGTCGGGACGGCCCCGGTCCACCTCCCCTAGCCCCAGATGTACCCCGCCCGGACGCCGGCCACGGGCCGGGGGCTGTCCGCAGACGTAGGGTTGCACGTGGCCCCCCAACGACCAGCGCCCACCGGCCAGCGCGACGGCCCGGCCATCGGGCTGGTCCGTGCCTGCCACCTCCAGCCGACGCTGGCCGTGGTGGCTGTCACCACCTCGCTCGCCGTGCTGGCCGGGCGCGGCCCGGCGGGCTGTGTGGCGGTGGCACTCGCCGTGTTGGCGGGTCAGCTCTCCACCGGATGGAGCAACGACTGGTTCGACGCCGCACGGGACCGGGCGGTGGGGAGGGTGGACAAGCCCATCGTCGCCGGCGACGTGAGCGTCGGCGCGGTG
>Ga0302267_10000717_pt1 | contig 44212 bp, 34 predicted proteins | sample III_Bog_E1_3_FD_194555 | JGI IMG/M metagenome (GOLD analysis project Ga0302267, IMG submission 194555) | Peat permafrost microbial communities from Stordalen Mire near Abisko, Sweden - III_Bog_E1_3 | ecosystem: Environmental > Terrestrial > Soil > Wetlands > Peat | place: Sweden: Abisko...
GCTCGCCTTCCAGCTCGACCCGCAGCTCGCGCGCGCTCTTGCTCGCGGCGCCGAAGGAGACGGCGACGGGCGGGAGAGCCTCGAAGCTTTCGTCGTCGATGGAGACCACGTCCCCCGCGCGATCGCTGGCCTGGTCCGAGGCGAAGAGATCGAAGCGCACCGGCCGCCCCACCACCAGCCCGAGCGTGCGGCCCCGGGCGAGCTGGGGGGCGCCCTCCTCCGCGCCGCGGGGCACCACGCAGAGGGCGCGGCGGGGTCCGGCCTCCGCCTTCGCCTCGAGGCCCACGTAGTAGCCTCGCGCCGCCCCGCCGCCGATGCGCACCCCGTGCCCTCGGCGCGCCAGCGCGTACGCGACGGCGCCGCGGGCGACCGCCAGATCGGGATCGGCGTGGGGGAGCAGCGCGATCGGCGGCCCACCCCAGGCGCGGAGGACGTCGACGAGGCGCGCGGCGAGGCGCGCGGCGAGGAACACGCCGCCATTGAGCAGGATGGCGTTCGGTCCCCGCGCTTCCCCCGCCCGCGCGTGCCGGGCGAAGAAGCTGGCGACGTGCCGGGTCACCGCGGGATCGCGCTCGTAGGGGAGCCCGAAGGCGACGAGGGCGCTGCGGGCGCGCTCGGGGCGCGCGTCGAGGGCGGCGGGCGGGAAGAAGCCGTCGAGCACGACTCGCTCGGCTTCGGCGCGGGTGATCTCGGTCACGAGCGTGCCCTCGAAGAGCCGGGCACCCTGCCCGAGGACGGTGACCCGGGCGCTCTCGGGAGGGTCCGCGGAGAGCAGGCGCTCCTTGGCGGATCGGCAGGCGCTCACCAGCTGGCCGAAGCGCGCGGCGTCGAGCTTCTCGGATCGCCCCTCGCCCCCGAGGCGGCTCTCGCAGAGGTGGGCGAGCGCGAGGTCCATGTTGTCGCCGCCGAGGAGCAGGTGGTGGCCGACCGCGACGCGCTCGACCGCGAACGGCGCGTCGCCCGTCGCGGACCGGGTGACGCGGATGAGCGAGAGATCGGTGGTGCCGCCGCCGACGTCGCACACCAGCACCAGCGCCTCGCCGCCCGAGGCGTCGAGCAGGGCGCGCATCCCCTGGTCACCGGCGCGGGTCATGAAGTCGTAGAACGCGGCCTGCGGCTCCTCGAGCAGGCGCACCGCGAGGCCGGCCCGCGTGGCCGCCTCGAGCGTGAGCTCGCGCGCGACCTCGTCGAAGGAGGCGGGCACGGTGAGCACCACCTCCTGCTCGGCGAGCGGCTCGCCGGGGTGGGCCTCGTCCCAGGCCCGGCGCACGTGCGCGAGGTAGCGCGCGGCGGCGTCGACGGGGGAGATGCGCGGCAGGTCGCGGTCCTCCTCGTCCGCGCCCCAGGGGAGGATGGGCGCGGTGCGGTCGACGCCGGGGTGGCAGAGCCAGCTCTTGGCCGAGGCCACCAGGCGGCCGGGCACCTCGGCGCCGCGGCGGCGGGCGAGCTCGCCGCTGACCCAGGGGGACTCGCCCCAGGGATCGGCGACGGACTCGCCGGGGACGGGGGCGTAGAGGCACGACGGGAAGAGGGGGCGCGCGGCGATCTCGGCCGGAGCGACGAGCTGGGGGATGGGAAGGATGGCCGGCGAGCCTCCGCCCGCGAGGTCCGCCCACGCCACGACGGTGTGGGTGGTGCCCAGATCGATGCCGACGGCCTTCGTCATACGACCGGGGAGGATGGACCGCCTCCGCGGGGTGATCCAGCAAACAGCAGCGGGGCGGGATCCCTTCGCGGGGCGGTTGAGCCACAATCGGGGGGATGTCCTCCCCTTCCCTCCTCGGCCGCGTCCGCTCCCGCGCCGGCCGGATCGTCACCGACGCCGTGTGGGCCACCCTCGCCCGGACCCGCCACCTGCCCCGCGCCCAGCCGGCGCGCCACGGCGTCGAGCGCATCCCCGACGTGCCCTACCTCGACACCGCACGCGCCCACCACACGCTCGACGTCTACCGGCCGATCCGGCGCCAGGGCCCCCTCCCGGTGGTGCTCTACGTCCATGGCGGGGGCTTCCGCATCCTCTCCAAGGACACCCACTGGCTGATGGCGATCGCCTTCGCGCGGAGGGGCTACCTGGTGTTCAACATCAACTACCGCCTCGCGCCCGAGCACCCCTTCCCGGCCGCGGCGGAGGACGCCTGCGCCGCGCTCGCCTGGGTGATGGAGAACGCGGCGCGCTACGGCGGCGACCCCGCCCGCCTGGTGCTCGCGGGCGAGTCGGCGGGCGCCAACCTGGTCACCTCCCTCGCGGTGGCGACGAGCTGGCAGCGGCCGGAGCCCTGGGCGAGGCGCGTCTGGGAGCTGGGGGCGCGGCCGTGCGCGGTGCTCCCGGCGTGCGGGATCTTGCAGGTGACGGACGTCGATCGCCTGGCGCGGCGCCGGCCGATGTCGAGCTTCCTCCAGGACCGCCTGCACGAGGTGGAGCGCAGCTACCTGCCCGCGACGCACCCGCACGGCGCGGCGCGGGATCTGGCCGACCCGCTGGTGTGGCTGGAGCGGGCCGATCCGCCGGCGCGGCCGCTCCCGCCCTTCTTCGCGGGGGTGGGGACGGCCGACGTGCTCCTCGACGACACCCGCCGGCTCAAGGCCGCGCTCGATCGGCTCGGCGCGCCCTGCGAGGTGAAGTACTACCCGGGCGAGATCCACGCCTTCCACGCGCTGGTGTGGCGGGCCCAGGCGAAGGCGTTCTGGCGCGATACCTTCGCGTTCCTGGAGCGACGGGTGCCGCCGGGGCCGTCGCTGGCGCCGGCGGCCTCCCGGAGCTCCGCCGGCGACCGCTAGGGAGCCCTCACGCTCAGCTCGATCTTCCACCGCTCGCCCGGCTCCAGCGGCTTGAGCGGCACCGCCTCCAGCAGCAGGGTCCCCACCTCGGTGACGCTCGCCCCGAGGCGGACCGGCACCACCTCGCCCTCGCGCCGGCCCTGGGTGGGGAGGGTCACCTCGATGGGAGCCAGCTCTTCGAGCTCGCCCTCCTTCCACGTCTCCAGCTCGGCGCCGGCCTGGTCGTCGCGCCGCACGGTCGACCCGAAGAAGCGGAAGCGCACCGGCTCGCCCACCACCACCCCCAGCTCGTGCGGCGGCAGCGTGGCCGCCGTGCCTTCTTCCATCCCGAAGGGGGCCAGGCAGAGCGCCGTGATGGGCGGCTCGACCCCGGGCACCGCCGGCGCCGGGCTCTCGATGCCCACGTAGTACGCGCGCGCCGTGCCGCCGCGGATGCGGATGCCGCGGCCGTGGCGCGCCAGCCCGTAGGTGGCCGCGCCGCGGGCGACGGCCAGATCGAGATCGGCGTCGCCGAGGACGCGGACGGGCGGGGCGCCGTCGTCGGCGAGCCAGGCATTCAGCGTCGAGACGAGGCGCTCGCGCAGGGAGACGCCCTTCATCACTCCGCCGTTGAAGAGCACGGCGGTGGGATGGAGGAGCCGAGGCGCGCGCCCCCCCGCGTCACTGCCGTCGCCGCGACGGGCGGTTGGAAGGAACCCTTCGAGCTTGGCCGTCGCCCCGGCCTGGCGACCGAGGAAGGCCGCGAGGTGCTTGGTGACGGCGGCGTCCGACGCGTAGGGGAGGCCGATCTGGGTGAGGCCGGCGCGGGCGCGGACGACGGGGCGGGCGGAGGCGGGGACCTCGGGGAAGAAGCCGTCGACGAGGGTGGCCTCGACCTCGGCGCGGGTGAGCTCGGCGCGGAGGCCGCCGCCGAGGAGCTTGGAGCCCCGGCCGGCGACCGCGATCGGCGCGGACTCGAGCGCCCGGTCGCCGAGGAGCCGCTCCTTGGCCACCCGGCACGCGTGGGTGAGCGCGCTCATCTGCCAGCGGTCGATCTCCTTGCCCTCGGCGGTGAGCTTCTGCCGCACCAGGTGGGCGAGGGCGAGGTCCATGTTGTCGCCGCCGAGGAGGATGTGATCGCCGACGGCGATGCGCGTCAGCTCGAGCGAGCCGTCCTTCTCCAGGGCGGCGATGGCCGAGAAGTCGGTGGTGCCGCCGCCGACGTCGACGACGAGCAGCACGTCGCCCACCTCGATCTGCTTGCGCCAGGCGTCGCCGTGGCCCTCGATCCAGGCGTAGAGAGCGGCCTGCGGCTCCTCCAGCAGGGTCACGTCCTCGATGCCGGCCGCGGCGGCCGCCTCGACGGTGAGATCGCGCGCCGAGGCGTCGAACGAGGCGGGCACGGTGAGCACGATCTCCTGCGCCGCGAAGGCGAGGGCGGGATCGTCCTTGGCGAAGTGATCGTCCCAGGCCTCGCCGAGGTGCTCGAGGTAGCGCCACGAGGCCTCGACCGGGGAGATCTTCTCGACGTCATCGGGCGCGCCGAGGGGCAGGGTAGCGCCGCGTCGATCGACGCCGGCGTGGCTGAGCCAGCTCTTGGCGCTGGAGACCAGGCGCGCGGGGGCGTCGACGCCGCGGGCGCGGGCGTGCTCGCCGACGGCGAAGCGGCGCGCCGGGTCCCAGGGGAGGGCCTGCAGGCCCTCGCTCTCGTGGGCGAGGTAGAGGAACGAGGGCAGGAGCGGCCGCGCCTCGACCGTGCCCGCCGCGACGAGCTGAGGGATCGGCGCGATCTCCGGGCGCGCCCCGCCTCCCCCGTCGACCGGGGCGATCTCGGCGTAGGCGAGGGCGGTGTGGGTGGTGCCGAGATCGATGCCGATGACGTAGCGCGGGCTCACAGCTCGACCTCCGCGGGCGCGATCACGGTGGCGTCGTGCCCCTTCACCGGCACGGGCAGCGTGAGGTGCGCGGCCCGCCAGCCGCGGTGGCGGAGCACTCCCTTGTAGGGGGCGGCGCCCTGGAGGTTGCCGGAGAGCTTCACCTCGGCGGGGTCGAAGCCGGCCTGGAGGGTGACGCTGGTGCCCTCCTCCTCGGCGCGCACCGGGCTGAGCTTGGCGTGCTCGCGCAGCGCCTTGCGGCAGCCCTCGTGGACCACCCGGGCCACGCCGCCGATCTCGCCGTCGCTGAACGACGCGATCTCCTGCTCGAGGAAATCGACCAGCCGCCCCTCGCGCTGGAAGAGCGCGAGCAGCTGCAGCGCGGCCGTGGTCGCCGTCTCGGTGGGGCGCGACGCCGGGGGCGGGGCCAGGCGAGGGGGCTCCGCGGCGGGTGGGAGAGCGCGCGGCTCTCGGGCTTCCCACGCGCGGGCGGCGAAGGCGCCGTCGAAGAGGACGCGGAAGAAGCAGATCCAGGCGAACCACAGCCGGGTGGCGAGGGGGAGGCTCTGTTCGGGCTCGGGCACGGCGGGACTGTACCGCGACCGCGTGGGGCGGGTCACTTCCGGCCGGGGTCCGCGGCTCCGGGGCCGGAGCCTGGCAGCCCGGGGGGCGGCCTCGGTCCCGATTCTCGGTCGAGCCCCATGTCGTCCCGAGCGTTTGCAGAATAGGGGGAAAGTCGTGGTCTTTTCCGTCTCGCGTCCGTACCCTCCTCGGACATTCCCCTACGGAAGGTAGTTGATGGATCCGGTCCGAATCCTGGAGAAAGTGGTCTCGCTTTCGGCCAATGCCCTCTGGCCCCTGATGGAGGGCGTGAACCGGCTCCGGCAGCCGTCCGCGCCTTTTCACCCCAAGTGGAGCGACCAGCCCATCCCGCGCGGCAAGGAGCGGACGTCGCCCCCCCTGGGCTGGCCCCGGGAGACCGACAGCCTCTGCCCGGTGTGCGTCAAGGAGGCCCGCGCCGAGATCCTCCGCGGCGAGGCCTCCTGGCGGCGCCTGATCACCGACAAGCCGGGCGAGATCCGCGCCCGCATCGTCGAGCGCGACGGCCGCGTGCTGATGGAGAAGACCTGCCCCGAGCACGGCCTGTTCGAGGACGTCATCGCCGTCGACACCCGCTTCCTCTCCCGGATCGAGCGCCTCTTCGGCGGGCGCGACGTGGCGATGACGCCGGACAAGATCCACGACCACGGCTCCAGCACCATCAAGTACGGGCGCGGCGCGGTGCTCACGGTCGACCTGACCAACCGCTGCAACATGATGTGCGACCCCTGCTTCATGGACGCCAACCAGGTCGGCTACGTCCACGAGCTCGCCTGGGAGGAGATCGCCCAGATCCTCGACGACGCCGCCGACGTGAAGCCGCGCCGGCAGATGTCCATCCAGTTCTCGGGCGGCGAGCCCACGCTCTCCCCTCACTTCCTCGACGCCATCCGCTACGCCCGCAAGAAGGGCTACTTCGCCGTGCAGTGCGCCACCAACGGGCTGCGCTTCGCCGAGGAGCCCGGCTTCGCCGCCGAGTGCAAGGAGGCCGGCCTGCGCATGGCCTACCTCCAGTTCGACGGCGTCACCAACGAGGCCAACGGGCACCGCAAGATCTCCAACCTCTACGACGTCAAGCTGCGCGCCATCGAGGCGCTCAGCGCGGCCGGGATCGACGTGATCCTGGTGGTGACGATCGTCAACGGCCTCAACGACGACCAGGTCGGCCCCATCGTCGAGTTCGCGGTGCAGAACGCCGACAAGATCACCGTGGTGAGCTTCCAGCCGGTCAGCTTCACCGGCCGTGACGAGGAGATCTCGGACGAGCTCCGCCACCGGCAGCGCTACACGCTGAGCCACCTCGCGCGGGACGTGGCGCGCCAGACCGGCGTCACCAGCCCCTACCGCGACTGGTTCCCGCTCTCGGCGCTGTCGCCGTTCGGCAACGTGGTCGATCTCCTCGACGGCCCCGACAAGGACTGGGGCCAGCTCAACTGCGGCTGCCACCCCAACTGCGGCATCGGGACGGCGCTCTTCGTCAACAAGCGCACCCGGCAGATGGTCCCGCTCCTCGACTTCCTCGACATGGAAGGCGTCCTCCGCGATTTCACCGCCATCTTCGCCGCCGGGCACGGCCGCAAATGGACGCTGGCCCAGGTGACCGCCACCCTGCTCCGCCACTACCAGCCCGAGAAGGCGCCCGCCGGCTTCGACCTGCGCACCCTGCTGCGCCAGTTCCTCAGCCAGAGCGGCGCCGCCCACGCGGGCGAGGCCGACGCCGCCGCCTACGAGTGGCGCGTGCTCTTCGTCGCCGGGATGTGGTTCCAGGACCTCTTCAACTACGACTTCCGTCGCACCGAGATGTGCATCATCCCCTACGGCACCCAGCTCGGCGAGGTCAGCTTCTGCGCCTACAACACCGGCGTCGGCTGGCGGAACATCCTCGAGAAGATGAAGGCCAACGCCACCGTCGCGGAGTGGTACCGCGCCCACGGGCGGCACCCCGTCCACGCCAAGAACAAGCCGCTCCCGCTGCCCCCGCTGCTGACCCCGCTCACCGTGCGCGAGCACGAGCTGGCCGGGCGCGAGCGCGCCGACGGGGCGCGGCGCGTGAAGCACCTGCCCATCGTGGGATGACGGGGGCCGGCTAAGGCTTCTTTGCCGGCGTCACCAGCACGAACCCCACCCCCAGCTCGGCGGCGCGGGGGGCAGCCTTCACGGTGGCCCAGCTCGCCGTGTCCGCCGCTTGCTCCCGCCGCGCGTAGCGGCGCAGCGCGGTCACGATGGCCCGGGCTCGGGCGTCGGCGTCGGTTCCCTTCGGCGAGGGGCGCACGCCGACGAGGATCTTCCACGAAGGGTGCTTCACCAGCTCGCTCGCGACGGCGCGGAGCGTGAGCAGGCTGGCCGCCTCGATCTCGTTGCCCGCCTTGAACGCGATCGCCCGCGACACCTCGATCGCCTCGAAGCCCTTGCTCGGCTTCACCGTGACGAGGGGGTGGGACGGACCCGGGGCCTGATCCGGGCAGCCGTCGACGTCCTGGTAGCCGTTCCAGGTCTCCGGGTCGTTCGGGCACTTGTCCTCGTCGCCGATGAAGGTGTCCTTGTCGGGGTCCGGATCGGGGCAGCCGTTCTCCTTCGGGTTCGCCGAGCGCACGCCCTTGACGCTGGGACAGGCGTCCTCGCTGTCGGGGATGCCGTCGCCGTCCGAGTCGCGGCCCGGGGGACAGCCGTTGAGGAGCGGATCGGCGTTGGCGGGGCCGGGCTCGTCGGGGCAGGCGTCGCGCTCGTCGGGGATGCCGTCGCCGTCGCGGTCGTGGACGGGGCAGCCGTTCTTCTTCGGGTCGGGGTTGGGGGGGCCGGGCTCGTTCGGGCAGGCGTCCTCGGCGTCGGGGATGTGGTCCTGATCGTTGTCGGGGTCGGGGCAGCCGTCGGCGTCCTGGAAGCCGTCGTAGTCCTCCGGCTCGTTGGGGCACTTGTCGAGGGCGTCGGGGATGCCATCGCCGTCGTTGTCGCTCTCGGGGCAGCCGTCGTGATCCTCGAAGCCGTCGAAGTCCTCCGCGAGCAGCGGGCACCTGTCGACGTCGTCGGGGATGCCGTCGCCGTCCTGATCGTGGCTGCGCGGGGCCCACGAGAGCGAGGCCACGACGCGCAGGGGAGCGTCGCCGACGCCGCCGCCGCCGGCGAGCAGCGAGGTCTGCACGCCGGCGAGCAGCGAGACGTCGCCGCCCAGGCCGATGCGCGCGGCGAGGTCGAGCTGGAGCGAGGTCGCCGCGGTGCCCTTGAACGGCGCGAGCGGGGAGACCGGGAGGTGCCCGTTCATCTCCAGGAACCAGCTCATCCGCCCCCTGGGTCCGGCGCCGAGCGCGCGCGAGCGCGGCGAGAAGCTCACCCCGAGGCCGAAGGGCACCTCGTTGCCGAAGCGGCCGGTGCACGCCTCGGTGCCGACGGTGCCGCAAGCGAAGTCCTCGGTGTGGCCGCGGAGCTTGAACCCGAGGGCGGCGTGGATGCCCAGGGATGCGAGGCGGTACTCGCCGAGGATCCGCGCCTCGCTGGTGAGCGCGCCCTCCCCGAGGAACGAGGCGGTGTCCCCGGTAGGCAGCGACAGGCGCTCGGTCAGGGCGACGCCGAAGCCGCCGCGGTCCGCGCCCTCCGGTCGGGGAGGATGAGGGTCCGCGCCCTCCGGACCCACCCGGAGCAGCGTGAGCTTGGCGTCGATGCCCAGGTCCCCGAACCCCTGGCCGGGGAGCTTGTAGGTGCTGTCGCCCAGCGTCGCGCTCGCCACCGGGGTGAGCGCGTCGCCCGTCTGGTAGACCAGCACCGGCAGGTCGAAGCCGACGTGGAGCCGGCGCCAGAGCCCCACGCCGGCGACCAGATCGCTGGTGACCTGGTGCTTGATGACGTCGAGGGCGATCGCGTTGGTGGAGGCGTCGCGCAGCGTGACCGGCCGGAACGCGTAGGAGGTGAAGAGCCCCACGTTCCACTCGCCGGTGGCCGGCGAGTCCGTCGGTTGCACCCAGACGCCCGAGCCCGGATCGAGGGGGGCGGTGAAGTTCCGGAGGTTGAGCGAGGGGGTGGGATCGGCCGCAGCGACGCGGGCCGTCGTGGACCCCGAGAGCGCCAGCGCGAGCGCGGAAGCAAAGAAGGCGCGGAGGCGCATGAGCGCGCCGAGGGTAGTTCAGGAGCCCCGCCGGGGGGACGGATTGTTTCCGACTTCTCGCCTCGAAGGGCGAGGCGTGCGATAGCGGACGTCATGGACGCGATTCGCATCCGCGGCGGCAAGAGCCTCGAAGGTATCATCCCCATCAGCGGCGCGAAGAACGCGGCGCTCCCCATCCTCTGCGCCACGCTGCTCTCCGACGGCGAGAGCCTGCTGCGCAACGTGCCCAAGCTGCGCGACATCGACACCTCCGCGGCGCTGCTCCGCTTCCTCGGTCGCGGCGTCACCGTCGACGCGCCGCTGGTGCGCGTGGCCGCCGGCTGCGACGTGCGCCCCGAGGCCCCCTACGAGCTGGTCAAGCAGATGCGCGCCAGCATCATGGTGCTCGGCCCGCTCCTGGCGCGCTTCGGCCGCGCCAAGGTCTCGCTCCCCGGCGGCTGCCAGATCGGCTCGCGCCCGGTCGACCAGCACCTCAAGGGGCTGGAGGCGATGGGCGCCACCATTCGCCTCTCGCGCGGCTACATCGTGGCCGAGTGCAAGCGCCTCCGCGGCAACGAGGTGGTCTTCGACATGCCGACCGTCACCGGCACCGAGAACCTGATGATGGCCGCCGCCCTCGCCAAGGGCCGGACCACCCTCGTCAACTGCGCCCGCGAGCCCGAGGTCGAGGAGCTCGGCCTGGTGCTCAACAAGATGGGCGCGGTCGTCGACGGCGCCGGCACCGACGTCATCCACATCGAGGGCCGCGACGAGCTCGAGCCCTTCGACCACGCCATCATCTCCGACCGCATCGAGGCGGGCACCTACATGGTCGCGGTCGCGGCGGCCGGCGGCGACGTCCTCCTCCAGGGCGCCCCGCTCGAGGATCTCGAGGTGGTCGTCGCCAAGCTGCGCCAGGCCGGGGTGGAGATCGGCCGCGAGGGCAACGCGGTGCGCGTGGTCCGCCGCCGCGACGTCCCCCTCAAGCCCGTCAACATCATCACCGCCCCGCACCCCGGCTTCCCCACCGACATGCAGGCCCAGTTCATGGTGCTGATGACGCTCGCCAAGGGGGTCTCGCGCATCGACGAGAAGATCTTCGAGAACCGCTTCATGCACGTGCCCGAGCTGCGGCGGATGGGCGCCGACATCGAGGTCGACGGCCACACCGCGCACGTCAACGGCGGCGCCCGGCTCTCCGGGGCCAAGGTCATGGCCACCGATCTCCGGGCCAGCGCCTCGCTGGTCATCGCCGGCCTGGTCACCGACGAGGGCGAGACCGACGTGCTGCGCGTCTACCACCTCGACCGCGGCTACGAGCACATGGAGCGCAAGCTCGCCGCCGTCGGCGCCGACACCACCCGCATCCAGGGCGAGGTGGGATGAGCCCCCCGGAGCCCCCGCTCGTCATCGCGGTGCCCAAGGGCCGCATCCTGGAGGCGCTCGGCCCCCTGCTCGACCGGGCCGGCATCGACTCCTCGCCGCTGCGCGCCACCGATCGCCGCCTGGTGCGCCGCTCCGCGGACGGCGCGCTGGCGTGGATCTTCCTCAAGCCCGACGACGTGCCCACCTACGTCGAGTACGGGGCCGCCGATCTCGGCGTGTCCGGTCGCGACACCCTCCTGGAGAAGAAGCACGACCTCTACACGCCCGTCGACCTCGGCCTCGGCCGCTGCCGCCTGGTGGTCGCCGCCCCGCGCGGCAAGCCCCTCCCCGACGTGCCCCGCATCGCCACCAAGTACCCCCGCATCGCCGCCGAGCACTTCGCCAAGCGCGGCGTGCAGGCCGAGGTGATCGCGGTGCACGGCTCCGTCGAGCTGGCGCCCCTGGTGGGGCTGGCGCACGCCATCGTCGACATCGTGGAGACGGGGACGACCCTGCGGGAGAACGATCTCGAGGTGCTGGAGACCGTGGCCGAGGTGAGCACCCTGCTCATCGCCAACCGGGCCTCGTACAAGCTGCGGGCAGCGGCGATGAGGCCGCTGGTCGACTGCCTGCGGGCGGCGGTGGGCTGACCGCCCTGGTTCAGGGGCCGGCGGCCCAGGTGCCGAGGGCGCTCTCGCATGAGGTCTGGGCCTCGAGCGCGGTGGTCTCGCCGTCCGAGTACCAGATCTCGATCCCGGTCACCCCGAGCACGGTGCTGGTACAGGTGCCGATGGCGTTGACCGTCGAGCAGGTGGTCCCGTTGGTGCCGGTCACCTCCGCGCAGTCCGCCATCTGGGCGCTGAGCTCGGCGGCGGTGAGGTTCTCGTACACCGTGCACTCGTGGACGGCCGTCGACTTGACCTCGCACGAGTAGGTGGCGCCGCCCCCCGAGGAGCTGGTGCTCGTCGCGGTGCTGGACGACGAGGTGGTCGTCGCGGAGCCGGAGGTGGACGAGCTGCTCGCCGTCGACGCGCCCGCGCCGGTTCCCGAGGAGGTGCTCGCGGCCCCCCCGACCCCGAGCGAGCCCGTCGGGGTCGAGGTGGCGACGCAGGCGGCGGTGAGGGGAAGGACGAGGGCGAGGGAGACGAGCGCGAAGTTCCGCATGCGCACAGGGCACCACAGAACGGCGCTGCGCGCGAGGGGGCAGCCCGGGAGGCTCCGGGGCGGAGTCCCCCATCGCGAGGGATCGCGAGGGCCCCCGCGGAGGGAACGCTCAGGGCTTGGCAAGCGCGGCGGTCTTCTCCGCGTGCTGCTCCAGGGCGTCGAGCACCCGCGCGTAGTCCGGCGGCAGCACCACCGGCGGGTTGGCGTGGGGGGTCGACACAGAGGCGATGGCCCGGTCGTGGTAGCGCACCTTGAACTCGGTGAACTTGAGCCCGTTGGCGGTCGACACCACGATGACCCGCTCGCCCTTCTTGACGATGCCGCGCTTCTGCAGCTTCTCCAGCGCCACCAGGGCGACGGCCGTGTGCGGGCAGGTGTACATCCCGGTGCGGTCGGCGCGGGCGGCGGCGTCGCAGAGCTCGTCCTCGGTCGCCTCCTCGGCGATGCCGTCCATGGCCTCGAGGGCCTTGACCGCGCGGGGGGCGCTCACCGGGTTGCCGATCTGGATGGCGCTGGCCATGGTCTCGCGGGCCTTCTGCGGGGTGACCTCGCGGCGGCCGGCGCTCCAGGCGAGGTAGAGCGGGTTGGCGTTGGCGGCCTGGGCCACGCAGAGGCGCGGGTAGCGGGCGATGAGGCCGAGCTCCTTCATCATGCGGAAGCCGGAGTAGAGCGCGTAGGCGTTGCCCAGGTTGCCGCTGGGGAGGATGACCCAGTCGGGCACCTCCCAGTCGAACTGCTGCACCATCTCCATGGCGACGGTCTTCTGCCCCTCGAGGCGCAGCGCGTTCATCGAGTTGGCCAGGTAGACGACGCCCTCGGCGGCGAGGCGCTGCACGATCTCCATGCACCCGTCGAAGTCCGTGTCGAGCGCCAGCACCAGCGCGCCCGACGCCAGCGGCTGCACGAGCTGCGCGGTCGAGACCTTGCCGCGCGGAAGGAGGACCACCACCGGCAGGCCCGCCGCCGCGCCGTACGCCGCGAGCGACGCCGAGGTGTCCCCGGTCGAGGCGCAGGCGACGGCGCGCACCTTGAGCCCCTCCTGCATGGCCTGGCGCACCACCGAGACCAGCACGGTCATGCCCAGGTCCTTGAAGGAGCCGGTGTGGCTGTTGCCGCAGAGCTTGACCCACACGTCGTCGAGGCCGATGGACCGGCCGTAGCGCTCGGCCCAGAAGAGGTTGGACCCGCCCTCGTCCATGGACACGATGGCCTCGTCGGGGACCTGCGGCGCGACCCACTCGCGCTTCCCCCACACCCCCGAGCCGTAGGGCCAGCTGGTGCGCTTGTAGCGCTCGTCGAAGACCTTCATCCAGGCCGCGGCGCTGCGGTCGCGGAGCGCGTCGAGGTCGTGCGCCACGTCGAGCAGCCCGTCGCAGGTGGGGCAGCGGTAGATGGGCTGGGTGAGCGGGTAGCTGCCGGGGCAGCCGGCGAGGCAGCGGAAGACAGCCGAGTACTTCACGAACCGGGGATACCTGGGCCGAGGAGCGGCGCGCAAGAGAATCCTCCCGGGCGGGGAACGGCGTTACCCTCGCGGCCCATGGCCCCCCTCCGTCGCGCTCCCTTCCTCGGCATGGCCTGCGCTTCTCTCCTCGCCTGCGCCGCGCCTCCGGTCGTCGCGCCTCCGGTCGTCGCGCCTCCTCCTGCGGCTTCCGCCACCCCAGCCGTGGGCGCCACCGTCGCCCAGATCCGCAAGGAGGCCGCCGCCCTCGCGCCGCTGGTGAAGACCGCCCTGGCGCAGGAGTTCCTCGCCGCGGCCGCGGACCTGCCCCCGCAGGCGCCGCGCCGGCTCTGGCACGACGCGGCCAAGGCCCACTACTTCACCGACGCGGAGGCCGCGCGCCTCGGCGAGGCCGAGCGCCGCGCCCTCTACCCCCGGTCCGTGGACGAGGAGCTCTACTACGTCGATCGCTTCGGCACGCCGGTGGCGTACGCGCGCCCGCTGGAGATCCTCGGGCTCGGCAAGGACGGGCTCGCCGGCAAGCGCGTGGTCGACTTCGGCTTCGGCGCGCCGGGCCACCTGCGCATGTTCGCGAGCCTCGGCGCGCACGTCACCGGCATCGAGGTCGACCCGCTCTCGAAGGCGCTCTACACCGCGCCCGGCGATCAGGGGCCCATCCACGGACGCCTCGGCCGCGACGGCTGAAGGCGAGCGTCGGCGGCGGCTACGACCTCTTCCTGTCCAAGAACGTGCTCAAGCGCGGCTACATCCACCCCGAGCGCTTCGCCCTCGAGAAGCACCTCATCTCCCTCGGCGTCGACGACGAGACCTTCGTCCGCACCCTCCACGGGATGATGGCGCCGGGCGGACGCGTGCTCATCTACAACATCTCGCCGCCGCCGGCGCCGCCCGACCAGCCCTTCGTCCCCTGGGCCGACGGGCGCTGCCCGTTCGCTCGAGAGGTCTGGGAGAAGGCCGGCTTCCACGTGGTCGAGCTCGACCGCGACGACACCCCCGCCGCCCGCCTGATGGCGAAGACGCTGGCGTGGGAGGAGCCCGAAGAGTTCTTCGCCACCTACACGCTGGTGGAGAAGCCGCCCGGCTGATCACCGACAATTCGCTTTGACAGCCCGCGTCACCGCGGGAACGCTCCCGCCATGGCAGACCCCCTCCACTCGCTCGCGCCCGCGTTCCAGGCCGCGATCGCGGCCGCCTTCGGCCCCGAGCACGCCGGCGCCGACCCCGCGCTGCGCCGCTCGGATCGCGCCGACTACCAGGCCAACGTGGCGCTCGGGCTGCGCAAGCAGCTCGGCGGGGCCCCGCGCGACATCGCCGGCAAGATCGCGGCGCTCCTCGACCTCGGCGGCGTCGCCGAGCGGGTCGAGGTGGCCGGGGCGGGCTACATCAACGTCACCCTGGAGAGCAGCTTCCTCTCGCGCGCCGTGCGCGAGGTGGCAGCCGATCCGGCCCTGGGCATCGACCGCGCCCCCGCGCCGGAGACGGTGGTCATCGACTACTCGTCGCCGAACATCGCCAAGGAGATGCACGTCGGCCACCTGCGCAGCTCGATCCTCGGCGACGCGCTCGCCCGCGTGCTCGAGGCCGTCGGGGACCGCGTCGTCCGCCAGAACCACCTGGGGGACTGGGGCACGCCCTTCGGCATGCTCCTCGAGCACCTCGTCGATACCGGGGACGGCGAGGGCGCCGACGCCGACCGCGACATCAACGCCTTCTACCAGGCGGCGCGCGGCAAGTTCGACCAGGACCCCCTCTTCGCCGATCGCGCCCGGCGGCGCGTGGTGCTGCTCCAGGGCGGCGACGAGGCCACCCTGGTGCTGTGGCGGCGCTTCGTCGCCGAGTCGCGGCGCTACCTCGCCACCATGTACGCCAAGCTCGGCCTGACGCTCACCGACGCCGACATCGCCGGGGAGAGCCTCTACAATCCCCTCCTCGACGAGGTCACCGCCGAGCTCTCCGCCAAGGGCCTGGCCCGCGAGAGCGACGGCGCCCTCTGCGTCTTCCCCCCCGGCTTCACCGGCCGCGAGGGCGAGCCGCTCCCGCTCATCGTCCGCAAGCAGGACGGCGGCTACGGCTACGGCACCACCGACCTCGCCGCCGTGCGCTACCGCACCGCCACGCTCGGCGCCCGCCGCCTCGTCTACGTCGTCGGCTCGCCGCAGAGCCAGCACCTCGCGATGGTCTTCAAGGTGGCCGAGCTCGCGGGCTGGCTCGCGCCGCCGGCCCGGGCCGAGCACGTCGCCTTCGGCTCGGTGCTGGGCCCCGACAAGAAGATGCTCAAGACCCGCAGCGGCGAGACGGTGCGCCTCCTCGATCTGCTCGACGAGGCGGTGCAGCGCGCGCGCGAGGTGATCGCCGAGAAGAACCCCGAGCTCGACCCGGCCACCCGCGAGCAGGTCGCCCGCGCCGTGGGCATCGGCGCGGTCAAGTACGCCGATCTCTCCAGCGACCGCATCAAGGACTACGTCTTCGACTGGAGCCGGATGCTCGCCTTCGAGGGCAACACCGCGCCCTATCTGCAGTACGCCCACGCCCGCATCCGCTCCATCTTCCGCCGCGCCAGTCAGGCTGGGGAGCGCCCGAGAGCGCTCCCCGACGACCAGGCGGTGCCGCCGCCCGGCGCGGTGGTGATCGCCGCGCCCGCCGAGCGGCAGCTGGCGCTCGCGATCCTGGGCTTCGGATCGGCCGTGCACGAGGTGGCCGAGACGCTGCAGCCGCACCGGCTGTGCACCTACCTGTTCAGCCTGGCCACGGCGTTCTCGACCTTCTACGAGCAGTGTCCGGTGCTCAAGGCCGCGACCGACGAGGAGCGCCTCTCCCGGCTGGCCCTCTGCGATCTCACCGCGAGGGTCATCGCCAGGGGTCTGGAGCTGCTGGGGATCGAGGCGCCGGAGCGGATGTAGCCACAGCCACCCCGCCGCGCACGCGAGTGTCGGCGGGGGGCCGTCGTCCGGGCGTCAGATCGAGAGCCGGATGACCTGCACCGCCATGCCGGTGATGGCGAGCGCGCCGATGGCGTAGGAGATGGTGCGGAACGGCTGCTTCTGCGCCAGGTAGAAGACCGAGTGGAGCACCCGCGCCGCGAGGAAGGTGAGGAAGTATGCCTGCGCGCCCGCCTTGCTCGCGCCCGTCAGCGTGTACATCAGCCCCACGGTGAAGAACGGGATGGCGCTCTCCATGGCGTTCTGGTGGGCCCGCTTGACGCGCAGCACGTCGGGGTGGTCGTTCTCGGCCGTGGCGGCCTTGAGCGCGACCGCGTCCTCCGGGTTGACGTAGGACTTCAGCTTGGTGCGCACCGCGGCGGTCCAGCCGGCGAGGACGAGCAGGTGCAGGGAGAGCAGGGTGCTGACGAGCGCGTAGAGCTTGAAGGCGGGGTTCTCGAGCAGGAATTGCATGGGGTCTCCTCCGGGCATGGTCGAACGAGGGCGGCGGGGATCGACAGTTCTCGGCGGTCTTTTTTCAGCGACGCCCCACCTCGGCCAGGCGACGGGCCAGGTAGCGCCGCTCCGACTCGTTGCCGACCAGCGTGAGCGCCTCCTGGTAGGCGAGGGCTGCCTCGGCGGGCCGGCCGGCGCGGCGCAGGAGATCGGCGCGCGCCGCCGGGAGCAGGTGGTAGCCGCGGATGCCCTCGCGCCCGGCGAGCGCGTCGAGGCGGGCGAGGCCGGCGGCGGGGCCCTCCACCATCGAGACGGCCACGGCGAGGTTGAGCTCGATCACCGGCGACGGCACCGCCCGCAGCAGCGCCGCGTAGAGCGCCGCGATCTGAGGCCAGTCGGTGTCCGCGGGGCGGGCGGCGCGCGCGTGGAGCGCGGCGATGGCGGCCTGGAGCACATAGGGCCCGGTGGCGCCCAGGCGCAGGGCAGTCTCGAGGCGACCGAGGCCCTCGGCGATCTGGGCGCGGTCCCAGCGGGTGCGGTCCTGCTCTTCGAGGACGATCAGATCGCCGGCCGCGTCGGTGCGCGCGTCGCGGCGAGAGTCGTGGAGGAGGAGGAGGGCGAGCAGCGAGCGGGGCTCGGCGCGATCGGGCAGGAGGAGCTCCAGCAGGCGGGCGATGCGGATGGCCTCGCCGGAGAGATCGCGGCGCAGCAGCCCCTCGCCCGCGGTGGCGGCGTAGCCCTCGGTGAACACCAGGTAGACGACGGCCATGACCGCGTCGAGCCGCTCGGGCAGCTCCTCGGCCGAGGGCACGCGGTAGGGGATGCCGGCGAGCGAGATCTTCTGCTTCGCGCGCACCAGGCGCTGCGCCATGGTGGGAACGGGCACCAGGAAGGCGCGGGCGATCTCCTCGGTGGAGAGGCCGCACAGGGTGCGCAGGGTGAGCGCGACCTGGGCCTCCACGCCGAGCGCCGGGTTCACGCAGGTGAAGATGAGGCGGAGGCGATCGTCGCCGACCGGATCGCCATCGGCCTCGGGGCCGACGTCGATGGCCTCCTCCTCGACGGCGATCTGGGCGAGCTTCTCCTCGAGCCGGACCCGGCGCCGCAGGCGGTCGATGGCCTTGTTGCGCGCGGTGCGGAGGATCCACGCCCGAGGCTCGGGGGGGACGCCCTCCGTCGTCCACTGGGTGAGCGCCGCCTCGAACGCGTCGTGCAGCCCCTCCTCCGCGAGCTGGAAGTCGCCTCCCAGCACGCGGATGAGGCGCGCCAGGACGCGCCCCGACTCCTCGCGGTAGAGCGCCGCGATCTGCGTGGTCACCGAGCCCATCCGCCCGCGAGCCTAGCCCGGGCGGCGGGGTGACTCACATCTTCATGACCGGGCGGACCTCGATCGACCCGTAGGCGGCCCCGGGGATCCTCGCGGCGATGGCGCGGGCCTCGTCGAGGTCCTTGGCCTCGACGAGGTAGTAGCCCCCGAGCTGCTCGCGCGTCTCGGCGAAGGGACCGTCGGTGACGACCTGCTTGCCGTCGCGCACCCGGACCGTGGTCGCGGTGGTCACCGACTGGAGCGCGTCGCCCGCCTTGAAATGGCCGCTGGCGACGATGCTCTTGGTGAACTCGCCGTAGGCGGCCCAGAGGCGCTGGGTGTCCTCGGCGCGGCGCGCCGCGAGCTCGGCCTCGTTTTCGTAGATGAGGAGCATGTATTGCATGGGTCGATCCTTCGGGGTGGGGGAGCCGCCGCGGCTCCTCTCGGCACAGGGTCGAACGGCACGACCCCGGATCGACATGGGCGGGTGATTTTCTTTGGTGACCCCTCGTACCATGGCCGCCATGACGCTCCCCGCCGCCCCTGTCCGCGCCGATTTCGACAAGCTCTGGCGCGCCCGCACCTCCCCCCAGGACGACTTACCGCCGCCGGGGGCGGCCATGGGCGACGGACCGCCGCCCAGCCCCTTCGTCCGCTTCGACCCGTTCACCGTCGCCACCGTGACGCGCTGCTCCGCCGCCGTCCGCGCCGCGGCTCAGAGCGGGGCCGCGCTCGCGGCGGGCGCGCTCCAGGCCGGCGCCGGGAGGGCGGCCCTGCTCCGCGCCACCGCCGCCACCGGGGCGAGCATCGCCACCGCGGCGTTGAGCGCGGCCACGCTCGACGCCTCCATCCTCGCCGGCTCCACGGTGATCCGCGACGGATCGACAGGGGGCGCCTCGCCCGTCGACGAAGCGGCCGCAGGGGCGTTCGACGCGGCCGCGCCTGCCTCCCCCGACGACGACGCGAGCGTGCGCGCCTTCGCGGCCTCTCACCCGGACGTGGCGCTGCCGGCGCTCCTCCAGCACGCGGCGGCGGGCAACGAGCGCGCCGCCTCGCTGGTCGGCACGCTGGACCCCACGCTCGCGGCGCCCCTGGAAGCGGCGCGGGCGGCGCTGGCCGCCACCGCCCAGGCGACCGACGACGCGCTGCTGGCGCTCGTCCGCGGTCGCTCGCTCAAGGTCATCCCCGACGTGGTCGACCTGATGCAGCGCATCGACGCCCTCTTGCCGGCGGGCGACGGCCTCAAGGCCTTCAACCTGCTCTACCGGATGGTGAGCGAAGGCGTCAACGCGGCCACCACATGGGAGGACACGGCGTGGATCGTCCGCCTCGACGTGCTCTTCGCCGACCTCTACTTCGACGGCATCGAGCGCTGCCTCGCCGCACCCGACACCGCGCCGGCCTCGTGGCGCGCGCTGATGGACCGCCGCCGCACCTCGGGCATCGCCCCCGTCCAGTTCGCGCTGGCGGGCATGAGCGCGCACATCAACCGCGACCTGGCCGTCGCCGTGGTGCACACCTGGCAGGCCCTCGGCCCCGGCGATCATGGCCGCAGCACACCCGAGTTCCGCGACTACGGGCGCGTCAACGCGGTGCTCGACGCGACCGAGCCGGGGGCGCTGCAGATCCTGGCGACGGGCCTCTTTCAGCTCGTCTACAACCTGCTCGCGCCGGTCGACGGGTGGGCGGCGATGGAGCTCGTCCACGCCGCGCGCGATCTCGCCTGGAGCAACGCCGCGAACCTCGGGGCGCTGGGCCTCGACTCGGACCTGGGCCGCGCGTACGTGGCGGCGCTCGACACCGTCGCCGCCGACGCGGCGCGGGCTGCGCTGGTGTCCGTGGGGTGAGCGCGGAGATCGAGCGGCTGCTCGCCAACCAATCGCCGCGCGCGCGGCAGGCCCTCGTGCGCGCTGGTGCCCGCATCGACCATGCGGCTCGTGGCACGCGCGAGGCGCTCGAATCGGCGCTGCGCGCGCGAGGTCTCCCGCTGCTCGCCGGCGTGCTCGACGCCGAGGCAGAGCTCGGCGGCCTGCGATCGGCGATCGTGGCCGTGCTCCCGATGCGGTCGGCCCCTGGCGCTCCCGTCGGCCGGACCGAGGATGGCGCGCCCGCGCTCTTCGTCGCTGGCATGCGCTCGCCGTTCAAGGAGCTGTTCGTGGACGATCGCGGTCGGGTCCACGGCCGGGAATTGTACGGCGATCCGCTCGTCCACCTCGCCGACTCGCTGCGGGCGATCATCGAGAAGATCGTGCTGTTCAAGGGCGTGGAGCCGCGGCGTTCACGCGCGTGGCGTCTCCGGTTCGGCCCACGAGTCGGCGCGAGCCTCGCGGCGGCGCTCGGCGCAGAGCCGGTCCTCGAGGCGAGCGATGGCGTGCACACGTTCTGGGAGCTCCCGGGGATCCTGATCGCCGACGGCGGCGCGCTCTTCAGCGGACGTGAGGAGACGCGGGTGTGGACCTGGGAGGCGCGCGACGTCGCGCGCGTCATGCGCGCGGGGAGCGCGGAGCGCGTGACCCTCGACCTCGCGCGGGGAGATGCGCCGTGCGAGGTCCAGTTCCATCCCCCCGGCGTACCGCCCCAAGCACCGGAGGCGGGCTGCGTGCGCTTCGCGTCGGCGGACGGTTGGGTCTCGGTCGACGAGGCGTCGATCCTGACCCAGGTGCGGGTCCGCGAGGGAAACGTCGAGCGCTGGACCACGCTGGACGAGTGGGGGGCGTGCATTCGCGTCTACGCGCCCGACTTCGAAGCGTTGCTCCCGCACCTCTCCCGGGCGGCGCTGGAGAGCCTGGTCCGCGCCGATGCGTGGCGCGATCGGGCGCTCACGTGCTCGCGCGCGGAGCTGTGTGCGCTCCTCGATCATCATGGGTTGCGCGCGCCGGAGGCGCTCTTCGAGATGGAGGAAGCGGCGGGTGGTCTCTGCGTGACGGGCGCTCGCGCCTTCGGGCCCTATGCGATTCTCCACGCGATGCGCGGCCGCGCCACCTGCGCCCCTATCGCGGTCGGGTACGTCATGGACCAGGACGGGCACATCCGGTTCGAGGACGAGGACATCGACGTCTCGGCGCTGGTCGCGGACTCCTGGCGCGTTCACTTGGAGCACTGGGCGCGCCACGTCGACCCGCGCCACCACTCACGCTCTCTGCTGCGGGTCGATCGGGTCGTGGGCACCGAGCTCGCGCGGGCGCTCGGCGCCTCGCTTGCCCCGTCCGCGAGCGACTCGGCGGCCTCCGTCTGGGAGTCGCCGCACTCGGTCGTCGTCGAGCAGCGTGTTCCCATCCCGTTCTATTCACCGCCGCTCACCGAGCTCACGAGCGACGATGGAGATGCCGTCGTCGCGGCGATGCAGCGGATCCATGCACGAGACCCCGAGGCCCGCATGTGGGCCAGGCTCGGCTCGTTCACGGCCGGAGCACCGCTGGTGGTGGACGTGCCGCGGTGGGATGGATGGGAACAGAGGTCTCGGGCACGCCTGCGCGTCTACGGGACGCCCGGAGCCTATTTCACGGAGCAAGCCTGAACAACTTCGTCCGCTTGCTGCGCCGCGGCCTCGCCGGCTACGGGGTGCAGCACTCCTCGCTGGCGGCGCCGGGGCAGTAACCGGGCGTCGAGGTGTGCCCCGGCAGCGTCTTGCACACGCTGGTCTGGATGCAGGTGCCGGCGACGCCGGCCACGGTGCACGCCGGCGGGGGCGTGCAGCACTCGATGTCCGCGGCGCCCGCGCAGTGGCCGGCCGTGGAGGTGTATCCTGGCATCGCGGCGCACGTGGTCGTCTCGATGCAGACCCCGTCGACGCCGCTGACCACGCAGGCCGGCGGCGGCGTCCCGCTGCTGGACGAGCTGCTGGTACTGGACGAGCTGCTGGTGCTGGACGAGCTGCTGGTGCTCCCGCTGCTCGAGCTGCTGCTGCTCGAGCTGCTGCTGCTCGAGCTGCTGCTGCTGCTCGAGCTGCTGCTGCCGGTGGGCGTGCAACACTCGACGGCGGCCGCGCCGGGACAGTAGCCCGCGGTCGACTTGTGGTTCGACAGGGCGCTGCACGCGGAGGTCTCGATGCAGACGCCCGCCACTCCTGCGACCGTGCAGGCCGTGGGCGCGGGAGGCGTGCCGCCGCCCTTTCCGCCGGCGAAGGCGAGGAGCTGGGCCAGCGAGCCGTTGAACTTGTCGAGGTCGGGCGCGCTGCCGACCCCAGGGACGGTGCCGGTGTCCGCGTTCTGCCAGAACTGCCAGGTGCTCCACGTGCTGGTGGGGATGCTCGGGCAGCTGGTGGTCCAGTCGGCGACCCACAGCGCGTACGCGCCGAAGCTGGTGGGGTTGCCGAGCGTCGCCCAGAAGCCGGGGGCGACGTAGATGGTCGGGGTCAGGCCGGTGGCCGCCTCGACCACGTCGAGCCAGGTCTGGATGTTGGCGAGGATGGTGCTCACCGCGATGTTGTCGGTGACCTCGACGTCGATGGTGGGAGCGAGGTCGCCGCTCCCGATGCCGCCCGCGGCGTTGATCTGGGCAACCAGCAGGTTCGCCTGCGCCGTGGGGTCGGTCTCGGGCCGGAAGAACTGGTAGGCGCCGCGGACGACGCCGGCCGCCTTCATGTTCTTCCAGTTCGCGGCGAACTGCGGGTCGATGAAGCCCGTCCCGTCGGAGACCCGCGCGAACGCGAAGTCGATCCCGGACTGCTTGGCCGCGGTCCAGTTGACCGTCCCCTGGTAGTACGACACGTCGATGCCGTTGACGGTCGACCCGCCGGCGCACACCGGCGCCTCCGTCGACCCGTTGTCCTCGGCCTCTGGGCCCGAGCTCCCGACACAGCCGGCCCAGGTCACTCCCACGAGAGCCATCACTGCGACGCGGTTCCGCATGGCGCGCCGAGGAGCCAGAAACGTGCCGCTCGCTCGCTCGCCGGAAACCGGCAGAATCCAGGGGAGATCGACCGCGAGGGGCCCGGGTCAGGAGGGATCCAGATGGATCTTCTTACCCCCAGGTGCAGTCAGCGAAAGAGCCCTACGTCTCCGGGTGCCAGCACGCCACCCGATGGTGGCTGCCGGGGATCAGCTCCTCCAGATCGGGCGCCTCGGTGTCGCACTTGCCCTTCTCGGCGCGCGGGCACCGCGGGTGAAAGGCGCACCCCGGCGGCGGCTCCACGGCGCTCGGCGGCTCACCCTGGAGCACCAGCCTCTTCTTGCCGTCCGGCTCCACCGCCGGCACGGCGCTGAAGAGCGCGCGCGTGTACGGATGGGCTCGCGCCGCGGCCACGGTGGCGGCGGGCCCCACCTCGACGATGCGACCCAGGTACATCACCGCGACGCGGTGGCTGGTGTACTCGACGACGCGCAGATCGTGCGAGATGAACAGCAGGCTCAGCCCGAGATCGTCCTGGAGCTCCTCGAGCAGGTTGAGCACCTGGGCCTGCACCGAGACGTCGAGCGCGCTCACCGGCTCGTCGCAGACGATGAAGTCCGGCTCGACCGCGAGCGCGCGCGCGATGCCCACGCGCTGGCGCTGGCCCCCGGAGAGCTCGTGCGGGTAGCGCGCCATCAGGTCGGGGGAGAGGCCGACCCGGGCGAGGACGGCGGCGACCCTGGCTTCCGCGTCGCGGCGGTCCCGGGCGAGTCGGTGGATGGCGATGCCTTCGCCGGCGATCTGCCCGACGGTCATCCGCGGGTTCAGCGACGAGTACGGGTCCTGGAAGACGATCTGCATGCGGCGGCGGAGCGGGCGCAGCTCGCTCGGGGGCAGGCGGGTGATGTCCTTGCCGTCGAAGACCACGCGCCCCAGCGTGGGCTCGATCAGACGGATCAGCGTGCGCCCCAGGGTGCTCTTGCCGCAGCCCGACTCGCCGACCAGCCCGAGCGTCTCGCCGCGGCGGAGGTAGAGCGAGACCCCGTCCACGGCGTGGACGAAGTGGGTCTTGCCGAAGGCGCCGCCCGGCACCGGGTAGAGCTTGGAGAGCTTCTCCGCGATGATCAGCGGGCGGCCGCGCCGCTCCGTGGTCTGGGCGGGGCCGGACGTCCGGTGGGGCTCTCCGGTCGGGCGCGGCGGGTCCTCGGTGGGGGGCGGCGGGGCCTCGCTGGGCGTCTGGGGATGTCCCCCGGCGGGAGGACTGCTCACGCGGCGCCCCTCCGCGCCTCGACGGCGAAGCAGCGGACCAGCGTGGGCTCGCCTCCGGCCCCGTCGCCGGCAAGGACCAGCGCGGGGGTCTCGGTGCGGCAGCGATCCATCACCTCGGCGCAACGGTCCTGGAAGCGGCAGCCGGTGGGGGGCGAGCGCAGGTCGGGGAGGGTGCCCGCGAGGGTGGGGAGCTTGACGCGCCGCTGCCCCCGGGTGCGGTGGGTGCGCGGCGGGACGCTGGCGAGGAGCGCCCGGGTGTAGGGGTGGGCGGGGGCGGCGAGCAGCGCGCGCGCGGGGCCGCGCTCGACCACCACGCCGGCGTAGAGCACCACGATCTCGTCGGCGATCTCGGCGACCAGGGCGAGGTCGTGGGCGATGAGGAGCAGGCTCATCCCGCCCTCGTCGCGGAGCTTCTGGAGGAGCTCGAGGATCTGCGCCTGCACGGTGGCGTCGAGCGCGGTGGTGGGCTCGTCGGCGATGAGGAGCGCCGGGCTGCAGGCGAGCGCCATGGCGATGAGCACGCGCTGGCGCATGCCGCCGGAGAGCTGGTGGGCGTAGCCGTCGACGTGGCGCGCGGGCTCCGGGAAGCCGACGCGGGCGAGGCCCTCGATGGCGAGGCGGCGCGCCTCCCCGCGGGAGACCTTGCGGTGGAGACGGATGGCCTCGATGAGCTGGAAGCCCACCGTGTAGACCGGGTTGAGCGAGGTCATCGGCTCCTGGAAGACCATGCCGATGCGCCCGCCGCGGACCTCGCGCATGGCGCGCTCCGGGAGGGTGAGCAGGTCGCGGCCTTCGAAGAGGATCTGGCCCCCGTCGATGCTCGCGGGAGGGGTCGCCAGGAGGCGGAGGATGGCCTGCGCGGTCACGCTCTTGCCGCACCCCGACTCGCCGACCAGCGCCACCGTGCCGCCGGCGGGGACGTCGAACGAGACGCGGTCGACGGCGCGGAGGATCCCGCCGTCGGTGGCGAAGGAGATCGAGAGGTCGCGGAGGGAGAGCAGAGGGCTCACCGGACGTAGACCTCGAGCCGCGGCCCGCTGCCCGGGGCCACGCTGGTGGAGACGAGGGCCCCGAAGGCGTCGGCGCCGTGGGCGAGGAGCGCGATGCCGTGATCGCCTCCGCTGCGCCGGCTCCACGCGCGCACCAGGGCGGTGACGTCCACGCGCAGCGGCAGCGCGGCGCGGGGGCGCACGTTGCCAGCGGCCCTGGGCACGTCGAGCCGGGGCTGCCGCCCCCACGAGACCACGCCCGGCCGCCACGGCTCGGTGATGCGCGCCGTCTCCAGGGTGACGGCGCTCGAGGGGGGCGGCGCGCCGTCGAGCGGCTCGAGCACCAGGAACGCGCTGACCACCTCGGCGTCGTCGGGCCAGGTGGCCGCGAAGCGGAAGAGCATCTCCACCGTGCCGCCGGCGCTCCGGCCCAGCGCGACCGCCTCGGGCAGCTCGCCGCCGCCGCCGGAGCCGCGGGCGCCCACCACCGCCAGATCGGCGGGCGCCAGCACGACGCGGACCGTGTCCGGGGAGGACGGCGGCCGGGCCTGCTCCTGGGGGGCCGCGCAGGCGGTGAGCGCGACGGCCAGCGCGGCCGAGAACGGGAGGGCGAGGGGGCGCGGCACGTGAGGCCGCACGATAGCAGACCGCCGCCGCCTCACATGGCGACCTTCTTGAAGCGCCGCACGCTCACCCAGACCAGCAGCGTGCTCATGCCCACCAGCGCCAGCACGTTGGGGAGCAGCTCGCGCGGGCCGGCGTCGCGGAGGACCACGCCCCGCATGATCTCCACCATGTGCGTCGCCGGCAGGCACCGGCCGATGGTGCGCAGCACGACCGGCAGCCCCGCGGACGGGAAGATGTACCCGGAGAGGAAGATGGAGGGCAGGAAGAGGAACTGCGCCATCTGCTGCGCCTGCGCCTGGGTCTCGGCCCGCGTGGAGATGAAGAGCCCGAGCGCCAGCAGCGCGAACAGGTACACCAGCGCCATCGCGAAGAGGAACACCAGGCTGCCGCGGATGGGCACGCTGAAGCCCCAGCGCATCGCCGTGAGGATGCCCACCATCTCCAGCAGCCCGACGAAGAGGAACGGCGCCAGCTTGCCGAGCATCAGCCCGAGCGGATCGATGGGCGTCACCAGGAGCTGCTCCAGCGTGCCCTTCTCGCGCTCCCGCACGATGGCCACCGCGGTGAGCACGGTGGCCACGATCTGGAGGAGGATCGCGATCAGCCCCGGGATGATGTAGTTGGCGGTGCGGCCGTCGGGGTTGAAGAGGATGATCGGCTGCGCCGCCATCGAGGGCGCCGCCTGCGGGCCCGCGACCCGGGTGATCTCCTCGATGTTGGCCTGGGCCACCAGCCCGTTGACGGCGGCGAGCGCCTGCGCGCTCACCGTGGAGTCGGAGCCGTCGATGAGGACCAGGATCTTGGCGCCTCCGTGGAGCCGCTTGTCGTGGAAGTCGGGCGGGATCACCACCCCCACGCGCACGCTCCCCTTGGAGATCTCCGCGCGCGCGTCGTGCGGGTCGGTGGTGACCTTCTTGATGTCGAAGGTGTGGGTGGCGCGGAGCTGGTCCATGAGCTCGCGGCTCTGCCGGGTGCCGTCCTGATCGACGACGATGGTCGGCACGTTGGTGACCGTCTGATCGATGAAGCCGAAGAGGATGAGCTGGAAGAGCGGGATGGTGAGGGCGATGACCAGCGTCCCCCGGTCCCGGCGCATGTGGACGAACTCCTTCTGGAAGACCGCGATGAAGGAGTTGAGGAACCGTGACCAGCGGGTGCTCATGGTTCAGACCTTCGCGGCGGGGCGGACCGCCATCCGGGATCGGGGGTCGCCGCGGCGCTCGGCCTCTTGCTGGGTGAGCGTCACGAAGACGTCCTCCAGCGAGGGGGTGATGTCGCGGATGCCGACCTCGCCGAAGCCGGCGCGGCGCATGCGATCGGCGATCTCGGCGTCGGGGAGCCGGCCGTCGACGACCGCGTGCACCGACTGGCCGAAGATGGTCGCCTCCAGGGTGGTCTCCTCCCCGCTGAGCCAGGCCAGCGCCCGCGCCGTGGCCGCCGACTCGACCTCGATGCGGCGCGTGCCGGGGCGGTTGACCGCGGGCAGGCCCTTGAGGAGGTCGGGCGTGCCGCTGACGATCATCTTGGACAGGTAGAGGTAGCCGACCTCGCCGCAGCGCTCGGCCTCGTCCATGTAGTGGGTGGTGACGAGGAGGGTGATGCCCTCGGCGGCGAGGGCGAAGAGGAGATCCCAGAGCTCGCGCCGCGCCACCGGATCGATGCCCGCGGTGGGCTCGTCGAGGAAGACCACGCGCGGCTCGTGCATGAGCGCGCTCCCCAGCGCGAGCCGCTGCTTCCACCCGCCCGAGAGCTGCGAGGCGCGCCGGTCGAGGTACGGGCCGATGTGGGTGAGGTCGACCGCGGCGGCGAGCCGGGTGCGCAGCCGCGCGCCGGTGAGGCCGTAGATGCGGGCGTAGAACTCGAGGTTCTCCCGGACGGTGAGGTCGTCGTAGAGGGCGAACTTCTGGCTCATGTAGCCGATGCGCTGGCGGATCTCCTCGCCGTGGGTCACCACGTCGAGCCCGAGCACGCTCGCCGACCCGGCGTTGGGCGCGAGCAGCCCGCAGAGGATGCGGATCAAGGTCGACTTGCCCGAGCCGTTGGGGCCGAGCAGGCCGTAGATGGTGCCGGTCTTGACGGCGAGATCGACCCGGTCGAGCGCGACGAAATCACCGAACCGGCGCGTCACCTGGTTCACCAGGATGGCGTGCTCGACCGGCGTCACCGCGCTCACTTGGGCACCTGGATGAACGCGGCCATCCCGGCGCGCAGCTCGTCCTTGCCCTCGCGGAGGCCGACGCGGGCGGCGAAGACCTGGTCGGCGCGCTCGTCCGCGGTCTGGAGGTTGCGCGGCGAGTACTCGCCGACGGTGTTGATGTGCTCGACCACGCCGGGGAAGGAGCGACCCGGGAACGAGTCGACGGTCACCGGCACCGGCGCCCCCACCCGGAGCATGCCGATGCGGGTCTCCGGGACGTAGATGCGCACGTAGAGCTGATCGTCCTCCAGCAGCACCGCCGCGGCGGCGTTGGCGCCGAGGATGTCGCCGGGGCGCAGATCGAGCGTCTCCACGCGGGCGCCGCGCGGCGAGCGGATGGTGAGCTCCTCGAGCATCACGTCGATCGACTTGAGCTTGCCCTCGGCGGCGAGGACGGCGCCCTCGGCGGCCTGGATGTCCTCGACGCGGGAGCCGGCCTCGACGAGGTGCGCGCTCGCCTGGGCCTCCTTGGCGCGGGCGGCGGCCTGGGCGATCTCCTCGTGGCGAGCGCCGTTCTCCAGCTCGTCGAGCGCGTGCTTGAGCGCGTCCCGGGTGGCGACGGCGCCGCGCAGGGCGGCCTCGTTGTTGTCCGCCTCGGCCTGGGAGATGGCGCCGCTGTTGAGGAGCGAGCGGGTGCGCTGCGCGTCGAGCTCGGCCTTGTCGACCGACACCTGCACCCCCACGAGCCGCGCCCGACCCTGGGCGATGTCCTCGCGGCGGCTGCCGGCGCGCGACTCCTCGAGCGCGGCGTTGGCCGTCGCCGCGCGGGCCTTGGCCTGCTCGATCTCCTCGGGCCGCGAGCCGGCCCGGGTCCGGTCGAGCGCCGCCTGCGCCTGCGCCAGCGCGCCCTTGGCGGCGAGCCGCTGCGCGTCGAGATCGCCGGGCTCGAGGAGCACCAGCGCCTGCCCCGGCGTCGCGCGATCTCCCTCGCGCGCGAGCACCTCCTTGACCCGTCCCCCGGTGCGCGAGCCGACGGTGATGGTGCGGGCTTCGACCGTCCCGCTCCACTCGTAGGGCCGGTGCGCGTCGTAGACCCGGTAGCCGCCGTAGCCCACCCCCGCCAGCGCGAGCACGAGGAGCGGCAGGAAACGGCGCGGGCTCCGGGCCGCGCGGGCGGGCTCCTCGACGCCGGGGGAGGCTTGCGGGGCGGTGGTGGTCACCGCTCTATTGGAGGCGGCCCGAGTTAAAGGGCAAGACTTACTAATTCAGCGCGTCGAGCCCGGGGCTGCGGCGCTCGCCGGGGTCATCGAGCGCCGCAGCTCGGCCGCGGCTCGCAGGCCCATCACCACGATCGCCACCGCCACGATCAGCGTGCCGACCCACGGCGAAGGGCGGCGCGCCCCCCCGCGCGCCCATCGAGGCGGGCTCACGACCCCAGGGACAGCGCCGCGTCGAGCAGGTCGCCGAACGACGTCGGCCGCCCCGCGCGCACGGCGCCCAGGAAGCTCGAAGCGTCGCCCTGGAGCGGCCGCCGGAGCGTCACGTCGGCCCTCACCTCGACCACGGCGAGCGCCCCGGAGGAGAGCGCCGGCGCTTGCTCGGCGACGAGGCGCACCTGGAGGGCACCCGGCTCGTCCGGGAACCCGACGTCCTCCGCGAGGGCGGTGGGCTGGCGCTGGCTCTCGATCTCGCCGGACTGCGGAGGCTGCTCCTCGTCGTCGAGGTCGCCGAGCGCCATGTCGAGCTCGAGCGGGCGCTGGTCGCCTCTGGGCTGCCGTGCCGACGCCGGCGGCGCCTCGGCGGCCTGGCGAGCGGCGAGGGCAGCGAGCTCCTCGGCTGCCTTCTCGGCAGCCTCGCGAGCGAGCCTGTCCTCCTCGGCCTTGAGGGCCGCGACGCGCTCGGCCTCGACCTTCTCGGCAGCCTCGCGAGCGAGCCTTTCCTCCGCGGCCTTGAGAGCGGCGACGCGCTCGGCCTCGGCCTTCTCGGCGGCCTCGCGAGCGAGCCTGTCTTCCTCGGCCTTGAGGGCGGCGAGGCGCTCGGCCTCGGCCTTCTCGACGGCCTCGCGGGCGAGCCTGTCCTCCTCGGCCTTGAGGGCCGCGACGCGCTCGGCCTCGGCCTTCTCGGCGGCCTCGCGGGCGAGCCTGTCTTCCTCGGCCTTGAGAGCGGCGAGGCGCTCGGCTTCGGCGTTCTCGGCGGCCTCGCGGGCGACCCGCTCTTCTTCCGCCTTGCGGGCCGCGATGCGCTCGTGCAGCTCCCGCGCGGCGCGGGCCTCTTCGGCCTCGATGCGGCGCGCCTCTTCCTCGAGCCGGCGCCACTCTTCCGCCTCGGCGTCACGGGCGAGCTGTTCGGTTTGCTCCTTGCTGAGCGCCTTCGCTGCGGCGGGCGCCTCGTCCTCGAAGAACACATCGACGTCGTCGAGGGAGACCTCTTGCACCTCGGACGGCGCAGGGGCGGGGACGCGGGTGGGTGCCTTGGCGGCCGGGCTCGCCAGGAGCTCATCGTCCATGTCGTCCAGCTCGAGCAGGCTGCCGCCCGGCGCGGGCAGCAGGGGCGCTCGGGGCCCGACCGAGCCGTCGGGGCCGGGCCCCGGCGCGGCGGGCCGGCCGAACGGGATGGTCTTCACCATCGGTGGCATCGAGGTGGACGACGCGACCGGCACCGGCTTCGCGTACTCGGCGCGCAGGCTGATCGGCCGGGGCGGGGCGGGCACCGGCGCAGGGGGGGCGAAGAGCGGGCTCATCAGGCCGGGCTGGGTCGCTTCGAGCGACGTCACCGGGGTGACGGGCGAGGCCGGCGGGGCCGTGGGCTGCGCGGCTGCCACCGGCGTGACCGGTCGGGGAACGCTCTCGGGCGCTCCCCACGATGCTGCGGCGCGTGCCGGCCGCGGCGCGGCGGCGTTCTTCTGGATGCGCGCCAGGAGGCCCTCGAGCGTGTTGATCCGTTCGGCGGTGTTCACGCGTCACCTCGGGGCGCGTGCAGGCGCACCAGCGCTTCTCCCCAGGGAACGCCGCCGGCGAGCCACGCTCGCACCCGGGTCACGCCCGCGTCGCTGCCGAGCAGGAAGCGCGCCCGGCTGCCCTCGCGCCCCAGGAGCAGCGCCAGGGCGGGGCGACCGGCGGCGGCGGCGATGGCGCCGGCGAGCACGCCCTCGAGGACGGCGTCCCCACCGGCGCCCAGCGGCGACTGATCGACGACCAGCACCGCCGCTCGCCCCCAGCGCTCCAGCGCCAGCGATCCCAGGCCCGCCAGCGCCAGCTCCCCGCCGAGGTGCTCGACGACCACCTCCACGGGGGCGGCACCCACACCGCCTTCTTCGAGCCGGCCGGCCACCCGCCGCCCCATCGCCTCGCCGATCGTCCGGGCGAACGCCGCCGTCGCCTCGGCGCCGGCAGCGGCGGCAAGCGCCAGGAGCGCGGCGGCAGGGACGAGGACGCGCGGGGGCGCCCCCTCCAGGTGCACCAGGCCCTGGGTCAGGTCGAACGTGACGGCTTTCGACGGGTCGAACCGGAGGTCAGGCATCATCGCCTCGTCGTCAGCGGCACCGGGGCGCCAGGATGCGGAGAAATTTCTGCAATTCTCCGGACCTCTTGGCCCCCGTCGGTGTCGTGCGGCGGTAGGGTTGAACCATGGTTTTAGGGCTCGGTCCGCGAGCGTGTCAAATGAGGGGCCGATTCGTGACCGGCGCGGTGCTCGCCGCCGGGGTCGCGGCGCTCCTCGGGGGCGGCGCCGTCGCCCGCGCGCAGACGCTGGATCCCGGCCGCTTCGGGCCTCCGCCCTCCAACGAGCCCCGGTCCACCGGCCGCGAGGTCGTCCCCGCGCTGGCCCGCCCCGCGGCCGCCGCGCCCGTCGTGGCCTGCTCGTTCACCGAATCGGTCTGCGTCCACGCCGCGCCCCGCGTCGCCCCGGTCGCGGTCCTCGACACGCTGCGTTACGCCGAGCACGCCCTCCGCGGGTACCGAGCGCTCGGGCTCCCGCCGCCTCTTCCTCCGTACGACGTCTACCTCGTCCCCTCCCAGGCGGCGCCCGCGACGGTCGCCGACCTGGTCCCCACCAGCGACGGCTGGGACCGCGCCAGCGCCTTCACCGTGATGCCGCCCCCGGGACCTACCGCCGGCTGCTCGGCCTCGTTCGCCGTCGCCCAGGGCGTCGCGCACGCCATCGCCCTCGGCCTCGATGCCGGCGCGGAGAACGGCGCCCTCTCCATGGCAGGGAGCTACCTCGGCTCGCTCGTGGCCGACTGCGAGCCGGCCGAGCTCCCCGCCATCGACGCGTTCCAGGCCCACCCGGAGCGATCCTTCGCCGCCGGCGATCCCGACCAGCCCGACGGCGCCCTCCTCTTCCCCTGGTTCCTCGACGACACCCTCGGCGTCGGCGCCCCGGGCCGCGTCATCGTCGGGTTGATCGCGATGGGCGCGCAGCACACCCCGCCCGGCTCGTGGGAGTGGAACAACGAGCCCGACATCTTCGACGTCCTCCGCAACACCATGAAGCCCCGCGGCTCCAGCCTCGACAACGTCCTGCTCGACTTCGCCGTGGCCCGCGCCTTCGTCGGCAGCCGGAGCGACGGCGCCCACCTCACCGACGTCGAGCGCTTCGGCGCCTCGGGCCGTGTCCGCTTCGAGTGGGCGGTGCCCTTCGCCTCGCTGCCTCGCCGCCTGGCGCCGCTCGCGGCCATCGAGCCGACCGGGATGACCTACCTCTGGCTGGACCTGACCGGCGCGCCGCCCGGCGCGGAGCTGACCTTCGTCGCGGACTGGGAGGTGCCTGCCCTGTTCCGCTGGTCGCTCGTCAAGGTGGACCCGAGCGGCGCCGAGGCGGGGCGGCTCGACGTGGCGGGCGTCTTCGGCGAGCACCACGCGGAGAAGAGCGTGATCGGGCTGGACGGGCTGGCCGGGGTGATGGTGGTGGGGGTCAACATCGGCAGCGACGATCGGAGCCACCCCTTCGATCCGGACGAGCAGCCGCTGATGCCGCACGGGTACACGGTGACGCTGGTGAAGTGAGGAGCGGTCCGCCGGGGTTACCTTCCCCCGTTCCGCCCCTCGATACCCCTCGCACTGTACGACCCACCGCGCCCATGCGACCGTCGCCGCCTCTGTCCGCCCCTTCACGGGGTGAAAGGTCCACGACGATGAACGACACGCGATCCGCCTGCCTGGCGGCGGCCCTCCTCCTCTCCGCGCTCTCCGCCGGCTGCGGCAACAAGTCCGACCCCGGAGCCGCCTCGACCGCCACGGCCGCGCCGACCGGCGCCGTCCCGATGAAGCCCGCCGCGACGGCCACCGCCGCCGCCGCGACCGCTGGGGGCACCAAGGACGTCGCCCTCACCCCGCTCCCGCTCAAGGTGGTGATGCCGGCGAGCGAGGCCGCGCCGATCATGGACAAGAGCCGGGATGGCACCAAGTCCGTCGCCGTCAGCTACGACGAGGTCCAGTCCGGGCTCAACGTGTCGGAGCCGCGCGAGAAGACCTTCGCCGACGTGAAGAAGCGGGTGAAGTCCGACGCGATCTACCCGTTCAAGCGCTGGGTCCAGGAGTCGGCCACGAGCGGCATCGAGGAGTTCAGCTACTCGGGCAAGACCGGGTACGTCGCCTGGATGTGGAAAGAGGTCGGCGGCAAGCCCTACGTCTGCCAGAGCACCGGCATGTCCGGCGTCGCCACCCCCGAGAAGGCGCAGAAGGTGCTCAAGATCTGCGAGACCCTCGCGGCGAAGTAGCCGGTCGCGGAACGCTCTCGGGCGTTCCGCAGGGTGAGGCGGAACGCTCTCGGGCGTTCCGCAGGGTGAGGCGGAACGCTCTCGGGCGTTCCGCAGGGTGAGGCGGAACGCTCTCGGGCGTTCCGCAGGATGGCTACTCGACGTCGAGCGCGTACACTGCCGTCTCCGTCTTCCGCCCCGTCAGCCGGCGGTCGCCCAGCTTGGTGAGCGCGAAGGCGTCGCCCGTCAGGTCCCGGGTCGAGGCGGCCACCAGTACCTGGTTGGGCAGCGCGATGGCCTCCAGCCGGGCGGCGACGTTCACCACGTCGCCGATGACGGTGTACTCCATGCGCTTGTCGGACCCGATGTTGCCGACGATGGCCTCGCCGGAGTTGACGCCGATGCCGAGTCGGATCTCGACGTCGTACTTCTCCTTCCAGCCCTCGTTGGCGGTCTCGAGGAAACGCATCATGTCCTCCGCGGCGCTGAGCGCGCGGGCGGCGTGGTCCTCCTGCGGCACGGGCGCGCCCCAGACGGCCATGATGCAGTCGCCGATGAACTTGTCGACGGTGCCGCCGTGGCGGAAGACGATCTCGGTGAGCACGCTGAACAGCTCGTTGAGCAGGCCGACCATCTGCTCGGCCTGGCGCGCCTCGGCGAGGGGGGTGAAGCCGACCACGTCGGCGAAGAGGACGCTCACGGTGGCGCGCTTGCCGCCGAGCGAGAGGGGGTGCTCGCCCTTGACGATGGCGTCGACGAGCTGCTTGCTCATGAAGCGGCTGAGGTCGCCGCGCAGCTTGGCCTCGACCTCGCCGTGCTCGAGGTCGAGCGCCATCTCGCCGAGGGAGCGGGTGAGCTCGCCGATCTCGTCGGTGCGGGTGGAGCCGAGCGAGACCTCGCGCCACTTGCGCTGGGCGATGAGGCGGGCCTGGCCGACGATGCGGAGGATGGGCGCGGTGAGGCCCCCCGCCGCGAAGAAGCCGACCAGCACCGCCAGCACCGCCGCCACCGCCGCGACGATGAGGCCGCGCTGGCGCATCTCGGCGAGGGCCTCGTAGGCGACCGCCTGCGAGCGGAAGCTGGCCACCACCCAGCCCGGGTCCGGCAAGGTCTCCAGGGCGCCGACCATGGGCGTGGCGCCATCCGGGAAGAGCGTGCCGGCGGAGTAGCTCTTGTCCGGCGCCACGGTGTCCGGGAGCATGCTCCAGAACGGCATCTTGCCGAGGTCGTCGCCGGGCCGGGCTCCGGGCACACCGTAGGCGGCGATGAGCCGGCGATCGTGGGTGGCGAGGACCAGGCTGACGTTGCCCCCGTAGCGGCGCTTGGCGATGTCCTCGAGGGAGATCTCGAGCCGCTCCAGATCGGCGCGGACGGTCACGTAGCCGGGCGGCGCCTTCGACCCGGCCGGGGCCTTGATGCGAGCGACGACGATGCCGCGGCTGGGCCCCGCGACGGAGACCGCGAGCCCGCGGAGGTCGGCCTCGGCGCGCAGCTCAGGCGTGGACTCGGGCACGTTCTCGTCGCTGGTGGTCCAGCGGATCACCGTGCTCACCTTGGCGGCGGGGACCTCGAAGCGGACGGCGTCGATGCGCTCGCGGCTGCCGATGAGGGCGCGCACCGACTCGATGGCGTCGTCGTCGTGGATGGCGCCGGCGGCGGCCCGCGAGAGCACGGCGGCGACGGCGACGAGATCCTTTTGCACCTCGTGGAGGGGGCGCAGCGGCTCCTCGGCGACCTCGTTGAGGACGGCGGACTGGAGCTGATCCTCGGCGTCGTGGACCGGCCGCGTGTTGGCGTTGATGAGCAGGAGCGTCGTCCCCGCGACGGGCCCCAGCGTCAGCGCCGAGAGCAGGAGCACCGCCTTGGCGCGGAGCGACAGCTTCACGGCTTCGTCGCGGGTGCGGTCGCGGGCGCGACAGCAGGAGCAGACCCATCGACCAGGGGGGCTTGGGGGGGGCCTTGGGCCCCCCCCATCGTGACGCTCCCGTCGATCCAGCCATCCTTCCCCAGCAGGGTGCGGCGGCGGATGAGGAACTCGACACGCCGGTTCTGGGCGCGGCCGGCGGTGGTGAGGTTGGCGGCGATGGGACGCCGCTGCCCGAAGCCCCGGGCCTCGACCCGGCGCGCGTCGACGCCGTGCTCGATGAGCCAGTGCACCACCGCCAAGGCGCGGCGCTCCGAGAGGTTCTTGTTGGGCTTGTCGCCGCCGCGGTTGTCGGTGTGGCCGTCGACGGCGAGGCGGGCGATGTCCGGGCGGTCGCGGAGGACGCCCGCCACCTGCTCGAGGATGCCGAAGCTCTCCTTGGTGATGGTGTCCTTGCCGGTGTCGAAGTTGACCTGCTGGAGGATGATGATCTGCTCGCCCTCGACGCGCACGGCGGTGGGGCAGCCATTGAGCTTGGGATCGGCGCTGCGCGGGCCCTTGTCGTGAGGGCACGCGTCCTCGCTGTCGGGGATGCCGTCGCCGTCGCTGTCGAGGGGGCAGCCGTTCTGCTTGGGGTCGGTGCTGGGCGCACCGGGGACGTCGGGGCAGGCGTCATCGACGTCGAAGATGCCGTCGTGATCGCGGTCGGGGGGGCAGCCGCGGCGGTAGGCGCCGGGGGTCGCGTCGCCGACGCGATCGGGGCAGGCGTCCTCCGCGTCGGGGACGCCGTCGCCGTCGCGGTCGGGAGGCAGCGCCGGCGAAGCGGCGGGCACGGTGGAGACGGGGTGCGAGGGCAGGGTGGCGCCGCTGTCCGCACCGTCGTCCTCGTCAGGAGAGAGGGCGTCGAAGGTGCCCGAGATGCCGGCGAGGAGGCGGTACGACGGCGTCCCCGGCCCGCGCCCGATCCCGGGCCCACCCGCGAGGCCGAACGCCAGCGGCCCGAGGCGGTAGCGCGCCGCGACCAGCAGCTCGGCGTTGGATCCGCTGGAGGCGCTGACGATGGGGTTGCGGTGATCGCCGAGCGAGGCACCGTAGAAGAGCTCGGGCCCGACGGTGAGCCCGCCGACCCGCCCGGCCACGCCGAGGCCCCCGGTGAACTGGCTGCCGATCACGCCGTCGATGGTCGCCGGCTGAAAGCGCGTGCCCGCGGAGGCACCCCAGACGAGGTGCGGGTACTCGGCGCCGAGGACCAGGCCGGGCTGGTACCGGTAGACGCCGGCGCCGGTGAACGCGGCGTCGTTGCCGGAGAGCGTCCAGAGCTCGAAGGTGACGGCCGCGGCGGGCAGCACCCCGTGCTGGTGCAGGACGGCCGCGCGCGCGCCGAGCCGGATGTCGCCGAGGTGAGCGCCGCTCGGCGAGGTGACGGCGAAGCCGCCGAGGGTGCCCGAGGTGCCGCCCTCGGCGAGGAGGACCGGGACCTCGACGTCGAGCTTGAGGCGCTTCCACACCTCGACGCTGAGCTGGGCGTGGAGGAAGGTCTGACCGCTCACCCATGCCAGCGGCGAGCCGCCGGAGGTGTGGCGCAGCACCAGGGGGTCGTGTGCGTAGGCGATCTCGGCCGAGGCGGCGTAGCGGAGGCGCCCCGATACGTCGGCCGAGGGGAGCGAGAAGAAGGTGTCGCCGGCCGGCGAGGGATCGAAGCGATCGAGCGCCCCGCTCGCCTGCACCTGCGTGGTCTGCGCGAGCGCGACGCTTGGCAGGAAATGTGGCGCGAGCGACGCGAGAAGGCCGATGATCCGCGCCCCCGAGCGCGTGGGCCCCGACGACATGAGCGCACTCTAGGGCCAGCCCGCGGCGGCTTGCAACTCGCTTTTCCCCTCGTGTAACGTGCCGCCGCAGTGGCTCTGCAATCGCGTCGAGCGTGTCTGGCCGCGCTTGCGGCGCTGTCCCCGGGGCTCCTGATCGGGCTCCACGCGAGAGAAGCCGCCGCGGCACCGCCCACGCCGGGATATCCCGAGCCCGTGGTGCAATGGGGCGTGCAGAAGGGCGAGACCTGCGACGACATCGCCAGGGCCCTCTACGGCTCGCCCCGCTACGCGCCGCTCCTCCAGCGCTACAACCACGTCGCCTGCAAGGCCGGCGCCCCCCTCCGCGAGGGCCTGACCCTGGTCGTCCCCGAGACGCCCACCACCCTGCCCGACGCGCGCCTCCGCTCGATGAACCCCGACGTGCGCGCGCGCCCGGGCAGCGGCGGCTGGGCGCCGGCGGCCTCCGGCATGCCGCTCTTCTCCAACTACAACGTCAACACGCTCGATCAGGGGCGGGCCGACGTGGAGTTCATCGACCGCACCCGGGTGTTCCTCGCGCCCAACACGCTGGTGGTGATCTACGGCACCGCCAGCCAGACCCGGGTGAGCAAGACGGCGCCGGCCGCGGTCGAGGTCGAGTCGGGCGAGATCAAGGCCGGCCTCTCCGCGCTTCGTGAGGGGGGAGCGGACGGGGACGCCACGGTCGCGGTGGCCATCAAGGGCGGGGGCCGGATCAACGCGGCCTCGCGCGACACCGTGGTGCAGCGCAAGGGCGATCGCACCACGGTCGCGGTCTTCGACGGCAAGGCGGGCGTCACCTCCGGCGGCAAGTCCGTGGAGGTGCCCAGGAACTTCGGCACGCGCTTCGTCGGCGTCGCGCCGCCCGCGCCGCCGCGCCCGCTGCCGCCGGCGCCGCTCTGGCTCGGGGGCGGATCCGGCACCACGGTGCTGGTGTCGGGGGACGCCGGGACCGCCGGGGCGACCTGGGCCCCGGTGCCGGGCGCGATCGCGTACCGGGTCGAGCTGGAGCAGGAGAAGAACGGGGAGCGCCGGCTCGTCCGCCGCGACGAGGTGCCCTCCAGCATCAACGCCTTCCGCGGCGAGAAGCTCGAGCTCGCCACCTACTACCTGACGGTGCGCGCCATCGACAAAGAGGAGTACCTCGGCATCGCCTCGGAGCCGCGGGTCATCCGCCTCCTCCGCGCCCAGCTCGACGGCGAGTCCGGCGAGGTGAGCCCGGACGAGGTCAAGGCCAACCCCTACGGCGTGCTCACCCTCAGGCCCGAGCCCCAGCTGGAGATGGCGCTCGACGACGGCCCCTTCGGCCCGATGCCCGCCACCATCGACCTGCGCCGCACCGCTCCCCACGCGCTGCGCCTGCGCCGGCAAGGGAGCACCATCGTCGACACCATCCCCGTCCACTACTCGGAGGTGGGCGCCACCGTCGCGGCCTCTGCCGCCGCCGATGGCGCGTCGCTCGCGCTGCGGGTCGAGCTGCGGGGCTTCAAGGGGGTGAACGTCGAGGAGCGCGTGCGGCCGAGCGCGCGTGTCCGGCTGCCCGACGGGGTCCGCACCGTGGCGCTGGTCGCGGGCCCGGACGGCGCGCTCACCGGCTCGGTCCCGCTCACGGGCGCAGTGGCGGACGTGCGCATCGACGTCGTCGACGATCGCGGCTCCGTGCTCGGCACGACCTCGTTCGCGCCCACGCCGGCTCCTGCGGCGCCCCCGGCGGCGCCGGCTCCCCAGGTGCGCTACCGGCAGATCGGCGCCTACACGCCGCTGTGGCAGCCGTCGCCGGCGGCCGACGTGCTCCCGTTCGCGCCCACGCCGCTCGACGGCGCGGCGGCGAGCGTGGGCATGGTCCACGGGCCGGCCGGCTGGACGTTCCAGGGCCAGGTCCGCGGGTCCGGCGCCATCGGGCGCCTCGGCCTCGAAGCGGCGCTGCGGTCCGACACCAACGACGATCAGACCGCCGACGCGGCCGGCTGGCTCGGCGCTCGCTGGCGCTTGATCCGCCTCGAGGGGGCGGTGCTCGAGCTCGCGCCCGCGCTGCGGGTGGGCTTCCCCGCCTCCGCGTCGGGCATGCCCGCGCAGCTCGAGCCCGCCGTGGCGGTGGGCGGCGTCGCGGGGCGCTTCACCTGGCTGGTCGACACCGGCGGCCGGGTGCGCCTCGGGCCCGACAACAGCGTGACCGGGGTGCCGACGGGGCAGGCCTTCGTCCTCGCCGGCGGCACCCTCGACGTCCTCTCCTGGCTCCGGGTCAACGCCGCGCTGGACGCCCACGTGGTGATGCGCGACTCCGCCGCCAGGGGCGCGTTCCTCGGCGGCCTCGGCGCCGGCCTGGAGACCGGCGGCGTCGTCTACGGCGGCCTCTCGCTCCACGTCAGCCCGTGGCGCGATCCGGGCGTCGGCCCCTTCGCGGCGCAGCTCGCGGTCGGCTTCCGGGGCGGCCCGTGAGCGCCGGCGACGATCTTCCCGGGCAGCCGCGGAGCATCGCTCACGACCGGACCTTGCTCAGCGACCGCCCCACCTCGGTCACGATGGGGGGTGCCCCCGAACCCCCGGTCACGGAGGCGGCCACCCTCCCCAGCGTCGGCAGCGACGACGCCGCCACCCACCCGCGACCGGGCCGCGCCACGCCGGTCGCCGAGATCGCCAGCGACGTCGGCGAGACCCTGCGCACCCGCGATCCCGGCTCCGCCGCCAGCGCCGGCGAGATCCACGTCGGCCAGGTCCTCGCGGGCAAGTACGAGCTGGAGCGCCTCCTCGGGCAAGGGGGCATGGGCAAGGTCTGGAAGGGGGTCCACCTCGGGCTCGGCATCCCCGTCGCCGTCAAGACCATGCACCCCGGGATCGCCGCGATGCCGGACTACGTGCGGCGCTTCCGCCACGAGGCGCACGCGGCGTCGCTGCTCAACCACCCCAACGCGGTGCGCGTCCTCGATTTCGGCGAGGACCACGGGGTGCTCTACCTGGTGATGGAGTACCTGGAGGGGCGCTCGCTGACCGCGTGGCTGGCCGAGCGCCCGGCGCCGCCCCCGCTGGCCGAGGTGGTGCCCCTCGTGGTGCAGCTCCTCGAGGCGTTCCAGGTGGCGCACTCGTACGGGATCGTCCACCGCGATCTCAAGCCGGACAACGTGTTCCTCGTCGGGTCGGGCGGCAAGCTCGTCGTCAAGGTGGTCGACTTCGGGCTGGCCCACGTCGACGACGCGCGGGACAGCGGTCCGACGCTCACCTCTGGCGACATGGTCGCCGGGACGCCCGAGTACATGAGCCCCGAGCAGTGTCGCTCGCTGGCGGTCGGGCCGAGCGCGGATCTCTACTCGATCGGCTGCCTCCTCACCGACCTGCTCCAGCTCCGGCCCCCGTTCACCGGCGGCTCCTCGATCGAGGTGCTCGCCAAGCAGATGTTCAGCCACCCGCCCCCTCTCTCCCGGCCCGAGGGCGCCGAGCCGGTGCCCCCGCTGCTGGAGCGCCTGCGCCTCGATCTGCTCTCCAAGACCCCCGATCGCCGGCCCCGGGACGCGGACGACGTCAAGGCGCGCCTCCACGAGGCGATGTCGGTCGCAGCGACCGAGGCCCGCCTCCCGACCCGCAAGGGCGACGAGCCCCTCGGTGATCGCCTGGCGCGCGCTCCCACCTGGGAGGGCGCCGAGACGGCCCCGCCGACCACGCGCACCCGCGCCCGAGAGGTCGCCCTCCTGCGGCTCGCGCGCGAGCCGGGCGGCGTCGGCGACGAGCACGAGACCGGCCTGAGCGCCCACAAGCTCGAGGTCGTCGCCGTCCGCGACGCGGCCGAGGTGGCGTCGCGGTCCCTGGGCATCGTCGTCGTCGACGCCGGCAGCCACCTCGACCAGGCGACGGCCCTCGTGACGACCCTGCGCAAGGCGGACCCGCGTTGCCGGGTGGTGGTGTGCGCCGCCGATCTCACCACCGAGCGGATGAACGCGCTCGTCGCCGCCGGCGCCGCCGACGTGCTGCGCTACCCCGTCGCCACGGACAACCTGGCGCGCAAGCTGGACCGCGTCATCCGCCGGGGGCGCTGAACTCGGAGTCGGGGAACGCTCTCGGGCGTTCCCCAGGATGGTCAAGCCCTGCCGGCCGCCATCGCTCCCCAGTCCTCCACGTGGACGGGCTGTACGCGCGACTTGAGCATGGCGATCACGTCCTCGTCGCTGCGCGGCTGCCCGTCGAGCCGCACGAAGTGCCTGGCCAGCACGTTCCAGCGGCCGGTCCACAGCAGCAGCGACACCAGGAAGAAATCGAGCCCCTCGAAGACGATGGCCCCGGCGCGCGCGTAGGCCTCGCGGTTGTCCTCCAGGTCCTTGGGCATCTCCGTCCAGTGCCGGTTGGCCTTGAGGTGGTGACCGATGTGGTAGCCGTCGTTGAAGGCGCGGTGGTTGTAGCCGCTGTTGATGCAGGTGATGGAGTTGGAGAGGCCGTCGTTCTTGCGGGCGGTGTTGATGAAGGCGTGCTGGCCCCAGTTGCCCGCCATCATCAGGAACTTGATGGTGCAGAAGGGGATGAACAGCGCCACCAGGGCGAAGCGCCAGTGGATGAGCATGGCGACGGCGATGACGGACACGTGGGTCAGCTCCCCCGCCAGGGCCCGCCGCGCCATCCGGTTGCGCCGCTTGCGGGTCAGGTAGAGCGTCAGCTCGACCAGGATGCCGAAGAAGAAGCGCCCGAAGTAGACCAGGAAGTTGAGGAAGCTGTCGCGCCGGTAGCGGAGGGTCGACGACAGATCCTCGGGCATGTTGTCCTCCACGTGGTGCATGCCGAGGTGGTGCTCGGCGTAGCCGGTGGGGATCCCGAAGAAGAACGACATCACGTAGGGGTGGATGCGGTCGAGCCACTTGGGCCGGCGGATGAAGGGCCGGTGCATGGTGCAGTGGAGCATCAGGATCACCGGCGCCGACAGCCAGCCCCAGAGGGCGAGGTAGACCGGGACCAGCGCCCAGTGGAAGAAGGTGAAGAGCACCACCATCGCCACCGACATCACCGCCGTCACCTTGAGGGAGAGGCGGACGAAGACCTCGTCGCGGGGCTCGTAGAGCGCGCCCTTGCACCAGCGGGAGAGGGGGCCGTCTCCGTAGGTGGGGGCGCTGGTCGGATCGGTGATCGCGAAGGGCGCGGCGGTGGTCATAAAGCTCCCTGGCAATAGCTGAAGTGTGGGCGGGGTTCCAGGAGGGTGCTAGCGATGGGATACTCCACGGCACCCCATGCGCACGCTCTCCATCGACATCGGCGGTACCGGCATCAAGGCGCTCATCCTCGACGTGGCGGGCGCCCCGCTCACCGACCGGGCGCGCGTCGAGACCCCGCAGCCTGCCCTCCCCGACGCGGTCCTCGCGGTCATCGACACCCTGGCGCGAGAGCTCGGGGCGTTCGACCGCATCTCCCTCGGCTTCCCCGGCGTGGTGCGGGGCGGGGTCACCGTCACCGCGCCCCACCTCGACCCCTCGTGGGCGGGCTTCCCGCTCGCGGAGCGCCTCAGCGAGCGCACCGGCGGCAAGCCCGTGCGGATGCTCAACGACGCGGCCATCCAGGGGCTCGGCGTCATCGAGGGCAAGGGGCTCGAGGCGGTCATCACCCTCGGCACCGGCCTCGGCTGCTGCCTCTACGTCGACGGCGCGCCCTGGCAGCTCGAGCTCGGCCACCACCCCTACCGCAAGCGCCGCACCTACGAGGACTACCTCGGCAACGCCGCCCGCAAGCACGCCGGCAACCGCAAGTGGAACCGCCGCGTGCGCGAGGCCATCGGCACCATGGAGGCGCTCTTCAACTACCAGCGGCTCTACGTGGGCGGGGGCAACGCCAAGCACCTCGAGCGCGAGGGCCTGCCCGCCAACGTCACCGTGGTCGACAACAGCGCCGGCCTGCTGGGTGGCATCCGCCTCTGGGGCTAGCGGGCACGCGGTAGAGAAAATCGCACCGGCCCTGCATCCAGGCGGGGCCAGCCGGCGAAGTCATGGGGGTGCCCCCCCGAGGTCCCATGAACCACGCCCGCGACTCGCTCCCGTTCGCCGCCACCCTCGCCCCCGAGTCCGGCGTCAGCCTGGTGACGCCGCGCCGCGACCTGCTCGACGCCCTCTTCGTCTCGCGCCGCCACCGGACCCTGGTGCGCCTGGCCGCGGCGGCCGAGCTGACGGAGGACCTGGCCTCGGGCGGGCCCTTCACCCTCTTCGCGCCCACCGACGACGCCTTCGCCGCGCTGGGCGGTCAGCTCGACGCCTGGCTCGACGCCGACCGCACCGAGGAGCTCTGCGATCGCCTCGAGTACCACCTGGTGCGCGGCGCCCTCGAGCTGGGGGAGGCGCTCGCCGCGGGGGCGCTCCGCTCGGTGCACGGCGCGGAGCTCCACGTGCGCCACGACGCGGGCCTCGTCCGCGTCGATCGGGCCCGGATCGTGGCGGAGCCGCTGGTGTGCTCCAACGGCGTGCTGATGGTGATCGACGCCGTGCTCGCGCCCCGAGCGCTCGCGCTCACGGAGGTGAAACCGAGCGCCGCCGCCACCCGTACCGCCCTGGATGAGCTTCGAGGGCTGCACCGCACCACCCCGCGCGATCAGGCCCGCGCGGCGCTGCTGCGGCTCTCGCCCCTCCGGCCGCGGTACCTCGACGACGTGCGCGGCGAGGCGCCGGGCGCGACGCCCGTGGGGGCGGCGGCGCTCCGTGCCTTGCGCTCGGGGTGAGTTCGTGGTGAGAGCCCCTGTCGCTCCACCCCCAGTCCCACGGCTCGAACCCAGGTGTCCCCCTCCACCCTTCAGCGCGTCGCGAGCGGCGAAGAGGCCGCGGTGCGGGAGTGCCTGGATCTCCACGGCGCCCTGGTGTGGTCGCTCGCTCGCCGGTTCTCGCCCAGCCTTTCCGACGCCGAGGACGCCGTCCAGGAGATCTTCCTCGACCTGTGGAAGAGCGCGGCTCGCTTCGACCCCGCCGCCGCCTCCGAGGCGACGTTCGTCGCCATGATCGCCCGGCGCCGGCTCATCGATCGCCAGCGGAAGCGGCAGCGACGCCCCG
>Ga0302267_10000719_pt1 | contig 44156 bp, 33 predicted proteins | sample III_Bog_E1_3_FD_194555 | JGI IMG/M metagenome (GOLD analysis project Ga0302267, IMG submission 194555) | Peat permafrost microbial communities from Stordalen Mire near Abisko, Sweden - III_Bog_E1_3 | ecosystem: Environmental > Terrestrial > Soil > Wetlands > Peat | place: Sweden: Abisko...
ACACGCCCTGTTGATGGCCTCCGAGATCCGCAGGTTCTGGACCCTCACGTCGCGCTGGGTTCGGGCGTGCCGATCGCCGTCGGCGCGAGCTGATACGGCGATTGCGCTATCCGTCGGGCGAATGGTTCGAAGCACAGCGCGAAGGGCCGCCGTCACGGTGGACGAAGAGTCGGGGTACTACCCGACGCGCCTCTTGGCCGCCTCGCCGAGCAGCGCCACCACCCGCTCCATCTCGACGGGCTTGGTGAGGTGCGCGTCGAAGCCTGCCTCCCTCGCGCGCTGCTGGTCGTCGGGCTGGCCGTACCCCGTGGCGGCGATGAGAAAGACACGCGGGCCCAGCGCGCTCCGGATGGCGCGGGCGACCTCGTAGCCGGAGAGGCCGGGGAGGCCGATGTCCACGAGCGCCGCGTCGGGCTCCTCGGCGAGCACGGTCGCCACGCCGGACGGGCCGTCCTCGGCGACGCTGACGTGGTACCCGGACGCTTCGAGCAGGAGCTGCAGGCTCTCGCGGATGTCGGCGTTGTCCTCGACGACGACCACGCGAAGGGCGGCGACGGTGGGCTCCTCGAGCCCGGCCGGCGGGCGCGCGGCGCGGCAGGGAGGCTCCGCGGAGATCATCAACGTGACCGTGAAGCGGCTGCCCTGCCCGAGCCCGGGGCTCGCCGCTTCGAGCACGCCATGGTGCATGTCCACGAGGTTCTGCACCACGGCGAGCCCGAGCCCGAGGCCGCCGCGCGCGCGATCGAGCGAGCCTTCCACCTGAGCGAACGGCTCCAGGATGCGCCCGAGCATCTCCTTCGCGATCCCGATGCCGGTGTCCTCCACCGCGAGCACGGCACGGTCCCCGGCGCGCGCCAGGGAGACGCGGATCCGCCCGTGCTCGGGGGTGTACTTGGTCGCGTTGGTCAGGAGGTTGCTGACGATCTGCTCGAGCCGCGCGGCGTCGCCCTGGACCACGACGGGCTCGGGCCCGGCCACGACCTCGAGCTCCAGCCCCGACGCCTGGATCGCGGCGCCGGCGTCCTCTGCGCAGTGCTCGACGAGCGCGACGAGGTCCACGGGCTCCACGGCGAGGTGGATGCGGCCGGAGGTCACCCGCGAGACGTCGAGCAGGTTGTCCACGAGGCGGGCGAGGTGGCGCCCCTGCCGCTCGATCGCCTCGATCTGGTGCTGCGCGCGGGCGTCCTTGCCGGCGCCGAGATCGAGGACCTGGAGCCCCAGGGCGATGACCGCGAGCGGGTTCCGCAGCTCGTGGCCGAGCATGGCGAGGAAGCGGTCCCGGTCGTGGACGCTGCGCTCCAGGCGCGCGACGAGATCGCGCACCTCGTACTGCCGCCGGCGGGCCCGCAACGCCGCGCAGAGCGTGCTCACCAGGGTGATGATCCGGGTGGGCCGCTCGAGGATCTCGACGTTGCCGAGCGGCGCGATGGCGGCGAGCGTGCGCCGGTCGGCGGTGCTGGACGCGCCGCCGCCGCTGAAGACCACGACGGGGAGATCGGACCACGGCGGCTGCCGTCGCAGCACCTCGGCGAGCTGCCACGCCGAGGGCGGGATCAGCGCCTCCTCGGCGAGGAGCACGGCCCCCGCCCCCGCGTCGAGCTCCGCGCAAAGCGCCTCTGCGTCCGGGCACGTGACCGCGCGAAGGTCGTGCGCGGTCAGCACCGCGGCTGCCAGGACGGCGTCGCGCCCCGTCGGGGCGAGCACGAGGACGGCCTCGTCGCGCGGCTCATCCGGCCGGGGGCTCATCGTCCTTCCGCACGTCGTCCTTCGCTCCGAGGTACTCGGGGACGCCGGTGAGCACCCCGTGGAACCCGCGCAGCGGCTCACCGACGTGGAGGCCGGCCGGGCCGATGCGGAGCTCGCGGATGGAGTGCTCGTGGGCGCCGCGCCGCCGCTTGACGATGCTCAGCGCCGAGCGGATATCGCCGGCAGCCTCGAAGTGGCTGTGGAGCACGACGGTGTCGCTCAGATAGCTGACGTCCACCGCGGAGGCGCGGCGCTCGCCGAGGATACCGTACTGCACCAGCGTGCCCACGGTGACGGTGCCGAGCTGCGACAGGCAGCCGAAGAGCTCGTGGAGCGCGAGATCGAGGGAGCGCTCGTCGGGCATCGCGTTGAGGTATCCGTTGATGCTGTCGATCACCACCAGGCGCGCCCCGCCGCGCTCGACGGCCGAGAGGACCGTGCGCCCGAACTGCCACGGCGCGAGCTCGCCGGGATCGATCTGCTTGAGGGTGATCCGGCCGCTCCGGACGTGCTCACGGAGGCCCACACCGAGCCCGTCGGCGCGGGCGATCATGGCGTCGAGCACCTCGTCGAAGACGAAGAACGCCACCTGCTCGCCTCGATCCGCCGCCGCGACGGCGATCTGGGTGGCGAGCACGGATTTGCCGCTGCCGCTCGGGCCGACGAGGAGCGTGGCCGACCCCCGGTCGAGCCCCCCGCCGAGGAGGACGTCGAGCTCGGGCACGCCGGTCGACGCCACCCCGCTCACGAAGTCCGCGTGGTGGTCCGCGACCCGGAGGCGCGGATAGACCGCGAGCCCTCCGGTCTCGATGGTGAAATCGTGGTACCCGCCGCGGTAGGGGACGCCGCGCACCTTGAGCACGCGCAGGCGGAGCCGCACGTTGCCGAGCGTCGGCCAGAAGTGCTCGAGCTCGATCACGCCGCGGGCCAGGCTCTCGATCTGGAGGTCGGCGGCGTCCCCGCGGCCCGCCTCGTCGAGGAGCAGCACCGTGGCCGCCTGCGCGGTGAACATCCGGGCGAACGTGCGGATCTGGCGGCGGTACCGGAGGGGATCCCCCGAGAGGAGCCGGAGCTCGGCGAGCGAGTCGACGACGACGCGGGGCGCCCGCTTCGCCGCGCTCGCTTCGAGGATCTTGTGGGTGAGCGCGCCGAGCTCGACCTCGGTGGGATGGAAGAGCGTGTACGGTCCCTCCCCCGCGAGATCGCTCTCGCCGCTGCCCAGCTCGTGGATGGAAATGCCGTCGAGCGAGAAGCCGTGCAGGCGGGCGGACCCGCGGAGATCCTGCTCGCTCTCGGTGAGCGTGACGTACACGGCCGGCTCGCCGTGCCGCACACCCTCGAGCAAGAACTGCATCGCCAGCGTGGTCTTGCCCGTGCCGGGAGCCCCCTTGACGAGGTAGAGCGCCTCGCGGGGGAGCCCGCCGAGGAGGATCTCGTCGAGGCCGGCGACCCCCGTCGAGGCACGCTGCTCGCTTGCCGCTTTCATGAGCCTCCCGACCCAGCGTTGCGCAGCAACGGCGTCGGGGGCGCTCGGGGACCTCCCGAAATTTGCTCAAGGCCGGCCCGATTCAGCGCCGGTCCCTCCGAGCGGGCATCGCCCAGCTCGCCGCCGCCAGCGCCGCTACCGAGCGCGTCGGTGGCGAGGCCAGGGCACCCCTCGCGGAGCGAGCTTTCCTGCGTGAGTGGGCTGCTATCGTCGCGGCCTGGGGGGGCTCGAGCGGTCCACAGGAGGACGACTCAGATGCACGTGCCGTCGGCGGTCTCGCAGCTCGAGCTGCAGCAATCGGTGTCCTGGTTGCACCCTTCGCCGTTCGGCGCGCAGGTGTTCGAGCACATGCTGGAGTTCATGTCGCAGGGGTTGCCGCTACAGCAATCGCTGTCGACGTTGCACGAGCCGCCCACCATCATGCAGGAGCCGCCGCTCGACGAGCTGCTCCCCGTGGAGCCGCCCGCGCCCACCATGCCGCCGCAATATCCGCTGATGCAGTCGCCCTTGCAGCAGTCGTCGTCCGTGAGGCACTGAGTGCCGTCGGCGATGCAGGACAGGCTGTTGGCCACGCAGATGCCGTCCTGGCACGACGCATCCCCGACGCAGGTCTCGCCGCCGTTGCAGAGGCCGTCGATCTCCACGAGGCCGCCGGTGGGCGCGGAGCAGGCACCGAGGACGCAGGAGTAGCTCGCGCACTCCACGTTGTTGTTGCAGGGCGTGCCGTCGGGGTTCGGCGTGGCCACGTTGGTGAGGTTGCCGCCGACCGTGCTGTCGCAGTAGGCGCAGCACAGTGCGAGGATCGCACCCAGGATCGCGAACGGGCGACGTTTCACGAGGCTCAATCGATCCATGGCTCGATTGAAGGAAGAGGCGCCCGGCTTCCGCGAAGATTGCATGCGGCGGGATATTCGCCTTTCCCGGAGCCGATTCCAAGAGCCACCTCGCAGCACCGCCGCGGTTTCCTCTTCTTCCTTGACGGTCCCGATCCTCCGCGCGAGCCTCGCGCTCCGATGGAACTCCGCATCCCGATCCTTGACCTCAAGCATCTCTCGATCGCGCTCGTCTCGGCGCTCCTGCTGCTCTCCACGGGCGGGTCGGCGGCGGCCGCCGAGCCGGGGCAGGACGAGGTCACGCTCAAGAACGGTGGGACCATCCGCGGGACGGTCGTCTCCTCCGAGCCGGGTACGAGCGTCAAGGTCATCGAGATGGGGCAGAAGGAGGCGCGGGTCATCCCCTGGTCGCAGGTGTCGGACGTCGAGAAGGGCAAGTACGCGCCCAAGACCGACGCGCAGCCCGGACCCGCAGGGCCCGGCTACGGCGCGACGCCGCCCGCGACGACGGACGCGTCCCTCGCGCCGGAGCCGAAGATGGGGGACCAGGACGTGGTCAAGCTGCACATCGACACGCCCCTGCCGGCGACGGTGATCGAGCGGCGCTCGGCGCTCATCGGGGCGGTCAACGGATACGGCGTGGTGCTGACCGCGGAGCGGACGGTGTGCGCGTCCCCTTGCGACCTGGTCATCGACGGCAGCCGGGGCCGCACGTTCCTGCTGGCCACCGACCAGTTCCCCCTTCCCGGTCCGTTCAGCTTCACCGGGATGAAGGGTGACGTCACCATGCACATCGAGCCGGGCAGCATCCCCAAGCGCACCGGCGGGGTGTGGGCGATCGTCCTCGGCTCCGCCGCCGTGATCACCGGCGCGACGCTCCTCCCGCTCGGTCTCACCAGCACGACCACCGACGACAACACCGGGGTCACGGTCAAGGTCCCCAACAAGGCCCTGGTGGGCTCGGGCGCCGGCCTGCTCGTGGGCGGAGTCGCCGCGATCGTCGGGGGCAGCCTGCTGTTCGCGACGGGGGCGACCAAGATGACCCTCGGGCCGAGCGGCGCCGCGGCGCCCGCCAAGGCGGCGCAGATCACCCCTCGGTACTGGCTGGGCGAGTTCTAGTGCGTCGCCTCCTGCCAGTCGCCGCCTCGGCCGTCCTCGCCGCCGCCGGGTGCGCGGGGGCCACGATCGTTCGGAGCTCTTCGGGCACCTCGAGCGGCCCCGCCGCCGCTGCCGAGGGCAAGACGTTCGCGCTCGACGATCACGAGGTCGAGGAGATCGTCCGCGACTCGAGCGCCGCGCGGCAGCTCGCGCCGACGAAGACGATCCCGGTCGTCCGCCTCGATCGCAAGGCCTTCGTCGAGCGCCTCCTCGGCGGTCCCTCCAAGGAGGCGAAGGCGGAGGAGGACCCCAAGCTCACCGCGGACGCCGCGTTCCTGCTCGGCTTCGACTTCGTCCCGCAGCCGGGCAAGCGCGCCGGGGTGGCCTCGATCGACGACGTGCTGGGGGAGCAGGTGGTCGGCTTCTACGAGCTCGCCTCCGCCAAGGTCTTCATCCCCGACGTCCACCTGCGCACCGAGGACGAGCTCCTCGAGCAGCGCGCCGTGCTGGCGCACGAGGTCCACCACGCGCTCCAGGCCCAGCACTTCCCCAAGGCGCCCACCGCGCAGAGCTCGGACGAGTCGCTCGCCCAGCTCGCCCTCATCGAGGGCGACGCCCAGGTCGCCATGGGCGCGTGGCTGGGAGCGCGGGCGGGCGCGCCCGTGGGCCGATCGCTGCGACGCATCGTGGAGGTCACCAAGCGCGTCCCGCTCGCCAGCGTCACCCGCGGCGAGCAGGACCGCACCCTCGACAAGGCCCTCGATCTCACCCGCAAGCGCCTCGAGTTCCCCTACCGCGACGGCATGCTCTTCGTCGCCGACGTGTACCGCGCCGGCGGCTTCCCGCTCGTCGACAAGATGTACGCGAGCCCGCCGCGCAGCACCAAGCAGATCCTCCACCCCGAGAAGTACCTGGCCGGCGAGGGGCCCCGGCCCGTCGCCGACCCTCGGCCGCCCAGGGGCTACACGCTCTCCACCACGGGCACGCTCGGAGAGCTCGACACCCGCATCCTGCTCGAGCGCTGCCTCGACGCGGAGACCGCGGAGCGCGCCGCGGCCGGCTGGGCGGGCGATCGCTACGGGGTCTTCGTGGGGCCCGAGCGTCGCCTGGTGACCGCGTGGGTGAGCGCCTGGGACACCGAGCAAGACGCCACCGAGGCCGAGGCCGCGCTCCAGAAGAGCGCCGCCTGCTGGCACGACAACGGCCTCGGCCTCGCCCGGAGCGACTTCACCATCGGCGCCGGCATCCAGGTGCACCGCAAGGGCAAGCTGGTGACCTTCCTGCGCGGGTTCCCGGCAGGCGAGCAGGCCGCGCTGGAGCCTCAGCTCCTCGCGCTGGTCGGCCCGGAGCCGAAGCCCAGGCCCCTCAGCGATCTCAAGATCCCGCCGCGCGTGCGGCTCCCCGAGCCGGTCCCCGGCCGCCTCGAGGGCGACGTCTATCGCAACGAGTGGATCGGCGTCGTCGGCCGCGCGCCCCAGGGGATGACCGCGCGCGCCGGCGGGGACATCGACTTCGAGGTGGAGCGCTCCGACGTGCTGGTCCGCGGCGGGCTCTCGATCTCGACGCGCATCACCAGCGACGCCGAGAACGAGAAGACCTTCCACGAGGTCCAGGAGGTCTTCGTCGCCAAGGCCGCCGAGCTCCAGATGCAGGTCCAGTCGCTCGGCGGCGGCCCGGTCAAGACGGCCCTCGGCAGCGGCATCGAGCGCCGCTGGCGCCTCGCCGGCACGCCGGTGGAGGTGCGGCTGGTGCTGCTCCCGATCTGCGCCGGGACCGGATCCATCGTCTTCGTGCAGGCCTACGGCGACGCCTACGCGCGGAGCGTGCTCGACGGGTGGGTGGAGTCTTTCCGCTGGATCCACGGGCGCAACATCACCGCCTGCGATTTCCTCGATCCAAAGTGAGCACGTGACGTGAGCGGCGCCGCCGCGCACGCTCGGCGGTGGTGCCCTTCTTGCTCCCCTGCCCGGGACGATGGGCAAGCCTCGTGGATGTCCCCTCGGGACCCTCGCGCTCTTCGTTTCGCTCACCGCCGCCCTCACCACCTGCGGGGGCCACGGCGAGCCCGCGGCCCCGGTGATTGGCGCCTGTCCCTACCACACAGCCGCGGAGTGGCAGGCGTTCGTGGATCGCTGGGCAGCCGACGCGCGCTGGGCAAAGACGTGCGAGGAGGGAGAGTGCGACGAGGCCTTCGCCGGCGCCGTCGACAGGGACGTTCGCCAGGTCTTCGACCAGTGTGCCGATCTCCTGGCCCGGACCCCCGGGGTCGCCGCTTGCACCGAGAACCTGCGCCGCTTCACCCCGCGGTGGCTGGAGCAGCACAGCCCGGACAGCTACGGCTTCACCCTCGCCAATCACGACTATTTCGCGGCTCAGGAGGCCCCTGGAATGCCACCCGGGATGATGCGCCCGCCGCCGGAGCTGGTCCTCGCCATCCCCGACGTGGGCCGGGCCACGGCCGTCGCACGCGACCACGGCTGGAAGTACCTGGTCCAGGACTCGTGTCTCGGGGGCGCCCGGATGTTCGTGACGATCCCCGATCCGGCGGGCACTTTCGATCAGTGGATGCTCCTCAACCTGGCCACGGGCGCCGCAGGGGAGCCCGCCGTGGACGTGGACCGGACCATGTCCTTCATCGCCGTGCAGAGGAAGGACGCCGCCGGCAACGCGCTCCCTCGCGTGCGCCTGCACTTCCGGGACTACACCATCAAGGCCGCGTCCAGCGGCGGATACCGCATCACCCTCGACGAGACCGCCGCCACCAAGTGCTACGCGTGCCACCCCAGCGGGGTGCGCCAGATCCTCCCGCGCCGTACTCAATCGCTCGCGGCGGCCCCGGTGCGGGGCGAACCGGGCTTCGGCGTGGGAGTCGCCGCCGAGGGCTTCGGTGCCCAGCGCCTCGGCGAGCTCAACGCGCGTCTCGGCGCGTACGGGCTGCCGGACTGGAACGGCCTCATCGTGGTCGGGGACCTCGGGCCGGCGCTGGGCAAGGGCCTCGGGTGCGCAGGGTGCCACGATGGGCGCAGCCGGGGGTTCTTGACCATGGCGGTGAGCGAGAGCCAGCTCGAGATCAAGGTCGATCACGAGCTGGCGATGCCGCCGGATCAGGCGCTGCGCGAGCTGCTGGAGCGGAGCGAGATGAGGGATCCACCCCTGGATGCGGCGGACGAGAAGCGGCTGAAGGAGGCGCGTCTCCGGCACCGGGATCTGGACGTGCGCGTCCACGCCTCGCGAGTGCCGGCGCTGCGCGAGTGGCTGGGGGCGACGAGGTGCCAGTAGCGGGGACCGAGAGGGAGCTCGCGGACCTGGAGCGGCCTGGGCGTCCCTACCCTTCCCCGCAGACGCGACACCACGGCACGCGTACCAGCGTGTGCCTCACCGTCTCCATCGTCGCCAGATCCCGGATCACCACCCGGCCCCCCAGCGTCGGCGGCGTGTACCCGGAGATCACCTTGAGCGCCTCCATCGCCACCTCGTGCGCGAGCAGCCCCTCCCGCGCCGCGCGCCGCGGGTCGCCTGCCCCGGCATCTCCGCGCCCGGGGGCCTGGGAGGACCCCGCAGAGTGACCGGTCAGGTCCGGATTCAGCCCCTCCACCGTCGCGCAGGAGCGGCACGCGGTCTCGTCCGGTACGACCAGCGGCCCGACTGCGGCGAGCGTCCCGCCCAGGTGCGCCCAGAGCGACGCCAAGCCCGCGCGGTGCGCGAGGCGCGCGATCCGCTCCAGCCGGGCGGCATTGTCCGGCGCCACGGCGGCGATGAGCAGCCTCCACGGCGCGGCGCCCTCCGTCTCCAGCGCGGAGTCGTCCCCTGCCCGCTTCACCGCTCCCACGCCCGCGGCCGCCAGCTCGCCCGCGACGACGCCGCACCACGAGGCCCGGCCCACGACCAGGACGCGCGCCTCGGCGAGCTTTCGCGACAGCGCGGCGGGGGCCTGCGACCAGGCGCGGAAGAACTCCTCCTGTCCGTGCCGCCCCACCGTGGCTTCGGGGACGGGCTCGATCAGCCCGCGCAGCTGCAGCGCATGGAGCAGCGCCAGGAGGCTCGCCGCGGAGTAGCCGGGGAGCGCGGCGATCACCGCCTCGCGGTCGCGCGTCCCGTCGAGCAGCGGCGCCACGTGCTCGAGGAAGACGCCGGCGTCGGCGCCGGCGAGCTGGAAGGCGGCCAGGTCGGAGCGGATCGAGAGGCCCGTGGCCGTGGGCGTGAGGGCGGCAGAGGGGTTTTGGCGGATACAGGGCACGTGGCTCCTCCGTCTCAGCGAGGTTGACCGACACAGACGAGGTACAGGGGCTCCTCGCCGGGCGGGAGCGTGAGCTGGGCCCCGAGCTCGACGTCGAGGAAGCCGCCGATGCCCGCCGGGCCGAGCCCCAGCGCGGTCGCGGTCAGGTAGAGGTTCTCGCCGACGTGGCCGGCGTCGAGCAGGACGTAGCGATAGCCGCGCTGCCCGTACTTGAACGTGGTGCGCGTCACGAGCCCGGTGAGGATGAACACCAGGTTGGCGGCGCGGACCATGTCCTGGCCCATGGTCAGGTCGACGAGCGCCTCGTGGAAGAGGCCCTCGCGCACCTGCTCGAGGGCGTGGGCGCGGGCGTCGTAGTGGTGGACGCCATCGGCGAGGCCCTCCACGCGCTGCGTGGCGACGTAGATCTCCACCGGGTAGAGCCCGCCGGCCGAGGGGGCCGACCGATCGTCGCCGGCGCCCGGGCGCCGGCCCCGCACTCCGAACGAAGCGTGGAGCAGGCGGCCCAGCGTCTCCAGCGGCAAGGGGCGGAGCTCGTAGTCGCGGAGCGAGCGGCGCCGCTCCAGGACGGCCCCGAGCGTGGCGTCGAGGGCGAAGTCGCGCCCGGGCAGCGCCGTGCGGGGAGCGTCCGGGTAGGTGGTGTGGCGCGGCGGCAGGCGATCGCCGTCGACCTCGAGCTCGACGGGCCGACCGCGCAGGTGGCGCGTGTGGACGTGAAAGAGCCGCGCGACGTCCGCTTCTGTGCTCCGTGCCATCGTCTCCTCAATCGAGCGGGTGCGGATCGGGGTTCGTTCCGCGCGGCGCCAGCGCGGCGAGGCGCGGGTTGCCCAGCCGCGCGAGCCGGTGGCCGAAGTGGATCTGCTGGAAGTCCGGCCCCAGGGCGCGCGCGACGCGGAAGGGCGTGGCGGCGAGATCGGGAGACGTGAGATCGGCGACGGCGACCCGCATCCCGGCGGCGCGGAGGCGCGAGGCGAGGGTGCCGAGCGACAGGCTCGCAGGCTCCTCGAGGGCCGCGGCAGGGACGGCGACCCCGACGTCGAGGAACGCGAAGGCCGCCGAGCGCGGCGGCGGGAAGTAGTAGAGGGCGTGGTCCTCGAGCGTCCTCACCTCGTCCGCCGAGGCGGGGATGACGCTCTTTCCTTCCTCCAGGAGGCGCCGGTAGTACGGCCCCCCCTGCCCCTGCTCCAGGATGGCCTTCTCGATCGCGGCGCGCGGGCTGAGGTGCGCGGCCAGCGCCACCGTCGCGCCGGGCCAGCGGCGGCCCTCGCCGAAGACCACGCACATGACCACGGGGACGTGGAGCCCGGCGTCGAGGAGGTAGAGCCGCAGCTCCACCGCGCCGTCGGCGAGCTGCCGGGCGACGTCGCGGACCGCCGCGCCGATGCTGTCGTCGAGGAGGATCCGCCGCGCCGGCAGGCGCGAGAGCCAGGTGAGCGTGAAGGCGTCTCGCTCGACCAGCTCCAGGACGGCGCGCAGCGAGGCGTCGGCGAGCGTGGGGCCGGCGGCGAGGCCATTGGAGGTGACCTGGCAGAAGTACTCGTCGTGGGGGGCGGGATAGTCGTAGTAGGTAGGGAGCGCTGGCAGGTAGACGGGCTCGCCGGTGTCGATCCAGGTGCCCTGGGTCCAGTCGATGGTCGCGTCCGGCGCGAGGCGCGCGTAGCGGAAGCCGGGCTCCGCGTACTGGCGCTCGGCGTAGAGGCAGAGCCGCGCCGGATCGAGGACGTCCCCCGGGAGCGCCGCGGCGGGCGCGCGGACGATGGCCCGGGGATCGACGCGCGAGGCCGCGTAGCGCTCGACGGCCTCGCCCACGGCGCCGATCATCGCCTGGACGTGGGTGAGGCCCTTGCCGGACCCATCCTCGGGATCGCCTCCGTGACCGTGGAGCGCGCAGCCGCCGTACGCGCCGAGCACCGCCGTTGCCATGATGGGCGCCTCGACGCCGTGGGGCGAGTCCTGCGAGCCGAGGACGATGGCGGTGACGATCCCGGTGCGCGCATCCACGACCCCCGAGAGCAAGCGCCGGAGCTCGGCCGGGTCCCGCGCGGCGTCGAGGCGGACGGCGGGCGGGCCTCCAGGGCTCGTGGACGCGCCCGCGCCTCCGCAGATCTCGCACTCCGGGAGCCGCAGCACGCCGTGGTAGGTCGACTCCAGGGTGACCAGATTCTCGATGAGGATCCGGCCCGTCACTCCGGCGGACTCGGGGCTCGCCAGCACCTCGATGGCCGCGAGCGCCAGCGCGTGGCCGAGGGCTCCCGGCATCGGCCCCAGGTAGGTGCGCTCGCGCCGCGGGGCCCGCGCGGCGAGCAGCGCGCCGTGGAGCGGCTCGTCGCGGCGCCCGCGCTTGCCCGCGGCGAGGCGGCGGAAGCGGGCGCAGTTCCAGCAGGCGGTGCGCCCCGGGACGACCGCGGGACCGACGATCGCGTCGAGGCCCTCCAGGTGCCCGCTCAGCGAGACCAGCGAGGCGGCGTGGGCGAAGCGGGCGACGGCCTGGAGGACGAAGAGATCGTCGCCGGGTACGCACGCCAGCAGGAGATCCCACCGGGTGTCGGCGAGCACCAGCGGCGCGCCCGCGGTCGCGACGAGCGTGCCCGAGGTGATCGCGCACCGCTCCCCGCCGCGCGCGGCTCTCCGGAGAGCGCGCGCCACCGCCGGCGCGCGCTCGGCGCCGAGATCGGCCGGGCCGAGGAGGCGAACGGCGGCGAGATCGTCGTCGTTCACCGGTCGGTCGTCGAGCAGGTGGACGGCGCCCACGCCCGCCGCCGCGAGGTCCGCGGCCGCGACGGCCCCCCACGGTTCGAGGCCGACCACCAGCACACGCGCGCGCTGGAGTCTCTCCATCGTCTCCTGGCTGGTCGTGGCGAGCACGTTCCTCCCGGGCACCGGGTCGCGCTCAGCCGCAGCCGTGGCAGCCGTGGCAGCCGTGGCAGCCGCAGCCGTGGCACCCGTGACAGCCATGACAGCCGTGGCACCCATGACAGCCGCCGCAGCCATGACAGCCGTGACAGTACGAGGACGTCTGCGCGACAGCGCTGCTCGCGGCGGCCTCCCCGACGGCGCTCTGTACCTCGGTCAGGCTCGCCTCGAAGTCCTTCGCCTCCGCGTCCGGTCGATTGACGAACGTTCCGTTGCTCATTGACGCATCCCCCTGCTTCGATGCGTAGAGCCGGCCCCCGCGACGTCAACGCGGACGCTCGCGTACGGATAGGGCGTGCAGACCAGGGCGGCACGCCGGTACCATGCTCGCCATGGCACAGAGCATGGCTTATCAAGCCCCTCGTCCCCCGGTCGCGTACCCGCCCTGTCAGAGCTGTGGGCGCAATGCGCCGACCCAGCAGGTGACCATGATGCAGAACGTCGGGGTCGTCATCATGCGCTTCCCGCGCACGATCCGCGGCCGGCTCTGCAAGGCGTGCATCAGCAAGTATTTCTGGGAGATGACGACCATCACCTTCTTCTTCGGGTGGTGGGGCATCATCTCCTTCTTCTACTCGCTGTATTCGATCCCCCAGAACGTCATCCAGTACGTCGGCTCGCGGAGCCTGCCGGACGCGTGACATCCTGGAGAGCGCCCGAGCGCGTTCTTCGAGGGCTCTCCGCTCCCCGCGGATGACGTGCCCGCCCTGGGGCGGGCCTCACATCCCCCGCGGCACCTTCTGCAGATCCACGGTCGCCAGCGCGTGCCGGATCAGCGCGCTCCGGTTCGCCTTGGTGATCCCCATGGCCTTGAGCTCGTCGACCATCTCGTCGAGGCGCTCCAGATCCCCGGTGTACAGGGAGATGCAGATCACCTTGTAGTGGGACGGCTTCTCGGTGGTGCGGGCGCGGCTGCGCGGAGCCTCCGGCTCGGCTGCGGGGGCGTAGAACGCGCCGGAGAGCACGCCCTCGACCTCGTCGCGATCGAGCAGCATGCCGGTGGCGCTGCGGGGTGAAGCTTCGGTCTTCATCTTGGTCTCGCCTCCGTCCGTCGATCGCCGCTTCACGCCGTGGCCGCGGCGGCGCCGGTGGGGCGCGCGCTTTCCTGGGGGGGCGCCCCCACCGTCCGCTCGCGGCTGGTGAGGATGGCCTGCACCACGACGGCGTAGTCCTCGGCAGCGTTGGAGTCCTCGGCGTACTCGAAGATGGTCTGGCCCTGGGCGGGGGCCTCCTTCACCTTGATCGCGGCGCGGATGGGCGGCAGGCACCGCTCGCCGAAGTGCTGCTTGAGGGTGGTCACCGCCTCGCGACAGATCTTGGCGCGGGAGTCGTAGAAGGTCGGCAGCACGCCCCAGATCTGGACCGGGTGGTGGAGCAGGGCATTGACGTTCTTCACGGTCTTGATGACCTGGCGGACGCCGACCAGGGAGAGGTAGTCGCAGGCGACGGGCACCAGGACGCTGTCGGCGAAGACCAGCGCGTTCTGGTTCATCAAGGACAGGCTCGGGGAGCAGTCGAGGACGACGAAGTCGTACGCCGCGGCGGCCGAGGAGAGGCGGTCCTGGAGGACGCGGTCACGGTTCTGCCGGCCGGCCAGGTAGAGCTCGGCGGCGGCGAGGGTCTCGTTGGAGGGCAACAGGTCGAGGTTGGGCCGGATCTGATGGACCGCATCGGCGACGCGGAGGCCCATGACCAGCACGTGGTAGAGCGACCGCTCGACCGTCGCCCCGAGCGAGACGCCGACGTTGCCCTGGGCGTCGGTGTCGACCAGGAGCACCTTCTTGCCCTTGGCCGCGAGCCCGGCGGCGACGCTGACCGCGGTGGTGGTCTTTCCGGTGCCACCCTTGTGGTTGAAGATCGCCAGGTAGCGGGGCACGCCTTCGCCGGGTTGCCGGGGCGCCGCCTTCTCGCGCCGGGCCGCCGGGGTCACCGACACCGCGACGGCCCCCTCGGGAGCCTTGCGGGCGGGAGGTGGCCTGGTCGTCGGGGAGGCCTGCGGGAGCTTCGGCGCAGGAGGAGGCGCCAGGACCGAGGGCCGCACGCTGGAGGGCTCGAGGACGGCGGGGATCGGGGCCTCGGCGTCCGGTGGCGGCGCCAGCGCCGCGGGGGCGCGTACGGTCGGCGCGAGCGGTCCAGCGAGACCGGGGGCCGGGGTGCTCGGGGCGTTGGCGATGTCGCCGAGACGGGCGCCCTTTGCCTCGTGAAGGAGCTGGGTGCGGCACCCGAGAGAGCAGGCGTAGTTGCGACGGCCGCTGATGTAGAGGACCTGCGAGACCAGGTCGGGGGTGAACCGCTTGGCGCAAGCATCGCACGTGGCGGCGCCCCGCTGGGCATCGCTACCGGCGACCTGGCTCTGCTCCAGACACTTCTGCGAGCAGAAGAACGAGAAGGCGCCGTCGCGCTCCTCCATCTGGTAGCGGAACTGGACGTCGAACTCGCCGCCGCACACGCTGCAACTCTCGCTGATCCCAGGCACGGGGAGCACTCCTTCGCTGACCCCTGCGCCGGGAGCCCGGACCTGCGGGCTCCTGCGCCTGGGTAAAGCCAGGTTCACCACAAAGCGGGCGGCCGGGCCAAATTATTTGCGGTCGAGGGTCAGAAAGATCGCGCCCGACCCTCTCCGGGGGGGTGGAGGGGTCGGGCGAGCGAGGGGGCGACGAGGCCCCCGGCGAGGCTCAGCTCCGGCTGCGGCCAGTCGGGACGCCGTCGTCGCTCGGCTCGGCAGGAGGCACCGCGGCGGTGGCCAGCTCGACGCCGGGCGTCGCGATCGCTGCCTCGTGGGGGGGCACGGCGGCCGGGGGAGGCGCCGATTCCCCCTCGACGATCGCAGGCGCGCCCTCGATCGGGCCTTCGCCCTCACCGGCGGTGCGCTCCCGGGCCTGCTCCGCCATGGCGACCCGGCCAGCGAGGGTGGCGCCGTTGAGCGCGGCGAGAGCGCGGACCAGATCCTCGCGGCGCACGCTGACGAAGGCGTTCCGCTCGCGGACCCGGATGCGGCGGACGTGGGCCCGGTCGATGCCCGCCCGCTCGGTGAGGATGCCCTGGTAGTCGGCAGCGCGGGCTCCGTCGCGGCGGCCGATGTTGACGTAGATCTCGGCGTAATCGGCGTCGTCCGCGGCCGGAGCGGCCTCGATCGGGGGCGCTGCCGGTCCGCGATCGGGGTGGCGGGGGGCGGGGGCGCGCGGGGTCTCTCCCGTCGTGACCTGAGTGGCTTGCGCCGGGCGGAAGGCGGGCGCGGGGCTGGCGGCGACCTGCGCCGAAGGGGACGGGCCGCGTCGGCCGCGGTCGCGATCACCGCGGGGGCGCTGCTCCCGGGAGCCTTCGGAAGCCTGGGGATACCCCCCGTTGTGACCGGACGCCTGGGGATAGGCGCCGGGGACCTCGTGGCCGAGGATGGGCTCGTCGTCTCCCTCCTCCGCGGCGGGCTGCCAGGTGCTGAAGTCCGAGTGGCGCTGCGGCGGGTGACGCGGATCCGCCTGACCTTCGTGCGAGCCGGTGGCGGCCGACACGGGGAGGAAGTCCTCGCGCCGGGGGCGGCGCGGCGGGCGCGGCGCCTCGACCGGGGGGGCTTCCGGAGTGGCTCGTCCGCCGCGCGCATCCCCGCGGCCATCGCGGCGATCCTCTCGGCCGCGGCTGTCTCGTCCGCGGTCATCGGGCCGGCGATCGGGGCGAGGGGCGTCGGCCGGGGGTCTGGGGGCGGAGCTGCCCTCGCGAGCCACCTCCACCGGGGCCTTGGCGGCGAAGCCGCCCTCGGGAGCGACATCCGCCGGGGGTCTGGGGGCAGAGACCGCCTCGCGAACGGGGCTCGGCGCCGGTCGGGTCGGCGCAGCGATCGCAACGGGGGGCGCGACCGCCGGCGCGACCTGTGCCCGAGGAGCCTCGTGAACCACGGGGGCATCGACGACCTTGGGCGGAGCGGCGGGCTTGGGAAGCACGGGCGGCGGAGCCTGCTCCTGGACGACCGGAGCCTTCGCCATGCGCGGCGGGGGCGGAGGCGGCGCGGGCCGGGTCGCGCGGCGAGCCGCGGCCGCCTCCTGCTTGACGGTGGGCCGGGCGCCCAGGTGATCGCGGAGCAGGCCGGCGAAGATGATGTCGCTCTGCTCGTGGGTGAGGAGCCGCCGGGCCAGGGCGAGATCGTCCGGGTGGACGGCGCGCCCGCCGCTGGAGCCGGTGAACGCCTCGACGAGCAGCGTCACCAGGTCGGCCTCGGCGCGGGTCTTGAGCTCGCCCTCGGTGGGGATCTGCTTCTCGATCGGCCGGATCTTGTAGGTGAGGCGGAGCAGGTAGAGCCCGCCCACGTCGTGGGGCGTGATCAGGGAGATGGCCGTGCCGGTGCGGCCCGCGCGGCCGGTGCGGCCGGTGCGGTGCACGTAGGACTCGGCGTCCTGGGGGAAGTCGTGGTTGATGACGTGCGTGAGGTGCGAGATGTCGATGCCGCGCGCCGCCACGTCGGTGGCGACGAGGAAGCGCAGCCGGCCTTCACGGGTGGCGCTCATCACCTTCTCGCGGTCGTTCTGGGGGAGGTCGCCGTTGAGCCAGTCGGCGTCGTAGCCCTGGCGCTGGAGGGCCTGGGCGACGCGCTCCGTCTCGTCCTTGGTGTTGCAGAAGACCACGGCGCCGGTCGGGTTCTCCACCTCGATGACGCGGATGAGGGCGGCGAGCTTGTCGGTGGCGACCATGTAGACGAAGTGCTCGAGCTCCAGGGCGCCGATGTGGTCGCCCGAGAGCGTCAGGTACTCGGGGGTGCGCAGCTTCTTGGCCATGCGCTCGATGTCCGGCGGCACGGTCGCGGAGAAGAGCAGCGTCTGCCGGTCCTTGGGCAGGGTGTCGAGGATCGCGGTGACCTCACGCTCGAAGCCCATGGAGAGCATCTCGTCGGCCTCGTCGAGGACGAGCATGCGGACGTGGCGGGGGTCGAGCGTACCGCGGCGGAGGTGGTCGAGGACCCGGCCGGGGGTGCCGATGATGACCTGGGCGCCGTCGGCGATGGCGTCGATCTGCCGCTGCATGGGCGCGCCGCCGTAGATGGCGGTGACCTTGATGTTCTTGCGCTTGCCGAGGCGCTCGATCTCCGTGGCCACCTGGATGGCGAGCTCGCGCGTGGGGCAGAGGCCGAGGACCTGGACGTGGGGCACCGCGCGGCGCACCAGGTGGTCGACGATGGGCAGGCCGAAGGCGGCCGTCTTGCCGGTGCCGGTGCGCGCCTGGACCACGGCGTCCTTGCCGCGGGTGGCCGGCTCCCAGACGGCGATCTGGACGGGGGTGGGGTGGGTGTAGCCGATCTCGGCCAGGGTCTCGCGCACTTCGCGGGAGAGAGGGAGGACGTCGAAGGTCGCGCGCGAGGGCGGAGGGGGGGACGCTTCGATGGGGGCCACGGGGGCGGGGGTGAGCGTGATGTCCGTCATGGGGGGTTCGGTCTCGTTTGCGGAGCCGTCAGCTCGGGCCGGAGGGGTTCTCCGCGAGCTGTTGGGATCCTGTCAGCGGTGCGCGGGGGGATTGGGGTGTCCCCCATCATTTTTGCCGGGCTGGAGGTCTCTCTCAGCGTTTCCGGGGGTCTGGCCGAGCTCGCCGTCGACGAGGGCCTGGACTTTGCGGCGAAGCGGCGCCAGCTCTCCGGCCTCGCGCCGCACGGCGTGCTCCTCGGCATAGCGGAGCCGCTCGATGGCGTCGAGGGTGGCCACGTCGCTCGCCGATCCTCGGCACTGGAGGGCCACTCCGTCCCGGTGGCCCCACTCGGGGTCGAGCGCGCGCCGGAAGCGGCTGAGCGCGTCGTCCTCGCCTCCCTCGGAGCCGGCGGCGGTCTCTCGGGCCCGGTCGAGGGCGGCGAAGAGGGCGCGGAGGCCGTCGTGGCAGGTGACGAAGGGAACGGGCGGTCGGGGCTCGAAGAACACCTGCTGGGTGATCTGGAACGCAGCAGCGCCACCGACGAGCACGACGAGGAGGTAGTAGACCGTGAGGGCGATACGCCGCCCCTCTCTGTGGAGGGAGGGGGTCGAGTTCTGCCGGTCGGTTTGGGGCATGCGCCACGCGTTCCTTACGCCAGCGCGCCCCGGAGTGCTATCACCGAGCGGCGCGTGAGACGACCGATTGGATGTCAACCCGTGGCTCACGCCGCGCGTCATGCCCTTCCCGTGGCCCTGGCGGCGCTGGTGTTACGCTCTGCCCCCGCCGCAGCGGCCGGCAACCCGCTCGACGGCAAGCAGTACTCGCTCGACATCTTCCAGGGCCCGATCCTGGCGCCGAGCGACGTCATCGGCACCGCGGGTGCCTACGCGGGGGTGGCCGAGGGCATCGCCGGCATGGCGGTCAACGCCGCCGCGCCCGCGGTGCGGGACATCTACAACGTCAATTATTTCAGCTGGGACTTCTCCCCCTCCATCAGCATCCCACTGAACCTGTTCGGCCCCCGCGACGACTTCGCCGACGCGGGCACGGCCGGGCCCAACTACGCGGATTTCATCTCCATCTCCGCGGGCGGGCTCATCCAGTACGGCTCGCTTGGCATGGGCCTCGACGCGCAGATCCAGCGCTACTCGCTGGCGTCGCCCGCCAGCAAGGCGGCCCCGAGCATCTCCACGGCGGTCACGCTCGGCAAGTACCAGGCGCTGGTGGCCTACACCTTCCTCGGTGACCAGCTCAGCGTCGGGGTCGGCGCCCGCATCGCCTCGCTGAGCCTGGTCCCCGGGGACACGGAGCAGAGCCTCACCATCTTCGGCGCCGCACCGGAGATCGGCGTGCTGGTGCGCCCGGACTGGCAGTCGTTCCGCCTCGGCCTGACGATGCGCTTCCCGGTCCACGGCGGCCGCCTGCTCGGGCCCAACGTCACCCAAGCCGGCGGGCTCGACCTCCCCGACGACGTGGTCCTGCCCTGGGAGCTCGAGCTCGGCGCCGCCATCCAGGTCGGCCCCCGGCCGCTCAACCCTCCGTGGATCGATCCGCACGCCCAGGAGGAGACGCTCCACCGCTCGTTCCTGCTCCGCCGCCGCCGGCGCGAGCGCGACGATCTGGCCGAGCTCGCGCGCATCGGGGACCCCGCCACGCGGATGGCCCGCCAGAAAGAGATCGTCGCCGACGAGGCCGCCCGCCAGCAGCAGGAAGAGGTGGACGAGGCGCGCATCGCCCGGACCCTCCAAGACGACCGCCGCGCCCGCGCCCAGAACTGGCCACGCGAGCACCTGCTGCTCACCATGGAGCTGCTCGTCACCGGCGCCGTCGGCCAGGGCGTGAGCTTGCAGAGCTTCCTCGGGCAAAACCAGCCGGGAGGCGCCACCACGGTCGGGTCCTCGGGGGCGAGCGTGAACTACTCGCCGCGGGCGGGCGTCGAGACGGAGCCCATCCCCGGCCGCATGCACACCCGCGCCGGCAGCTACTACGAGCCCAACCGCTTCGGCACCGAGGTGGGCCGGCAGCACTTCACCTTCGGCGCAGACGTGAAGGTGTTCTCGACGACGTGGTTCGGACTGGTGCCCCGCACCACGTACAAGGCACAAGCGTACGCGGATTTCTCGCCGCGGTACCAGAGCGTGAGCGCGGGCGTCGGCGTCTGGCCGTGATCGTGGACCCTCCGAGAAGGTGACGACCCGCCCCCGCCTGGTTTACGGTACCGGGGTGACGCAACCACACATGACTGGCAAGGCTCGGTTCCTGTGGACGGCGCGCGCGGGGCTGGTCCCCGTGGTGCTCGCGCTCGCGGCGTGCGGCGCCCCCGAGCCCGCCAAGGATCCGCCGCTGGTCGCCGATCCGCCGGCGGGCGCCATCGGCAACGCCGCCGACGACGGCGCGGTGCAGACCGAGCTCGAGCGCGGCATCGCCTACGTCAAGAACGAGAAGTACGCCGAGGCCAAGGGCCACTTCGAGAAGGCCATCGCGATCAAGCCGAGCGCGGGCGCGTGGACCTACCTGGGCATCGCCGCCGAGAAGACCAGCGACCGCGCCGGCGCCGAGAAAGCATACCGCAGCGCGCTGGGGCTCGACGCGGGCTTCGTCGAGGCTGCCCAGAATCTGGCGGCCCTCCTGCTCGACGATCCGGCGCGGCCCGACGACGCCATCGCCGTGCTCAAGCCGGCCATCGCCAAGGCGCCCGATGGGCACCTCTACCAGAACCTGGGCTATGCCTACGGCCTGAAGGGCGACGTCGACGCGGCCGGGCAGGCCTACCAGGCCGGGCTCGCCCGTGGCGAGGACCCGCAGATTCGCTTCGCGTGGGGCTCGCTGCTGCTGGAGAAGAAGCAGCCGGAGAAGGCCGCCGAGCAGCTCAAGAAGGCGCTCGACGGCACCAAGGACGATGCGCCGATGCTGGTGACGCTGGGCCGCATGCTGGGCTCGAGCAAGGCGTTCGGAGACTGTGTAAAGGCGTTCGACCGGGCCATCGCCATCAAGGCGACCGACCCGGAGTGGCTGACCCGCCGCGGCACCTGCAAACACGAGCTCCAGGACGAGCCTGGCGCCCAGCAGGACTACGAGGCGGCCATCAAGATCGACCCCAAGTTTGCGGCCGCGCACTACTACCTGGGGCTGTCGAATCTGCTCCAGAAGAACCGGCTCAAGGCCACCATCGAGCTCGAGAAGGCCGGCAAGCTCGGAGGCGATACCCCGCTGGGCAAGGCGGCGCGCGAGAAGTTCGACGAGCTGGCGAAGAAGAACGGCGCCAACAAGAAGAAGTAGTCAGGCGGGAGGCGCGGGAGGCGGCGGCGGTTCGGCGCCGACCCGCCGTGCCAGCGCGCCAAGAGCCGCGAGGGCGACGCCGCCGGCAAAGAGCGCCTCCAGCGCCCACACGGGGACGTCAAAGACCTGGCCGAAGGACGCCAGGACGAAGACCCGCGGAAAGCGCCCGATGGCCACCGCGGCGGCGTAGCGGGGGACGGGGTAGCCGGAGAGCGGCACCAGGACCCGCGGGATCATGAACGGCAGCGGCACCGCGGCGAAGAGCACCACGGTGAAGAACGGCGCCACCTTGGCCCAGCGCTCGGCGCGTTCGAAGAGGCGATGGCGACGCACCCGGTCGAGCGCGCCGACCCGGAAGACGCGCCGCACCAGGTAGTGGTCGAGCACCGCGGCGATCCCGGCGGCGACGGCGGCGACGGTGGCCAGCAGCCACGGCGGGTTGCACTTGGCGGCCATCAGCGTGGGCGGTGAGGGCGGGAGCGAGGCCGCCGAGAACACCGCGATCATGACGAAGAAGTAGACGACGGGGCTGCGCACCGCCTCGAGCACGAGGTCAGGCTCCGAGGATCGCGAGCACCCTGTCGAGCTCGTCGAGCGAGCTGTAGGAGACGACCAGCTCGCCCTTGCCGTCCTTGTCACGCACCTCCACCCGGGTTCCGAGACGGCGCTGGAGGCGGGCTTCGAGATCCCGCACGGAGGTGGACTTGGCAGGCGCCTCGCCCTTGCCCTCGTCGGCGCTGGCCGGGCCGTTCTCGCGAGCCTTGGCGCTGCGAATGAGCTGCTCGACGCGGCGCACCGGGAGCTTGCCGCGGACGGTCTTGTCGGCGATCTCCGCCATGGCCTTGTCCGACGGGGCGCCGAGCAAGGCGCGGGCGTGCCCCTCGCTGAGCTCGCGTCCGATGACCATGGTGCGGATGCGCGGCGGGAGCTTGAGGAGGCGGAGCGAGTTGGTGACGGTGACGCGATCCTTGCCGACGCGCTCGGCGAGGGTCTGCTGGGTGTAGCTGTACTCCTTGATGAGGCGGTCGAAGGCCTCGGCGATCTCGATGGGGTTGAGATCGGCGCGCTGGACGTTCTCCACCAGGGCCAGCTCGAAGGCCTCCTTGGGGGTGACGTCCTTGACGACGACGAGGATCTCCTTGAGGCCCGCGCGCTGGGAGGCGCGCCAGCGGCGCTCGCCGGCGATGAGCTCGAAGCGGTCGGCGCCTCCGCCCGGCGAGCCGATGCGGCGGACGATGAGCGGCTCGATCAGCCCGTGCTCGCGGATGGACTCGGTGAGCTCCGCCAGCTCCTGCTCGTCGAAGTACTGCCGGGGCTGGCCAGCCTGCGGGACGATTTTTTCGACGGGGCAGATGAACGCCGCGCGCTCGGGGCCGGTGCCCGGCGGAAGCGGCGGGGCCGGAAGGAGCGCGTCGAGCCCGCGGCCGAGGGCGCGACGGGGGGGCCGGGCATGGGGGTCGGTCTCGGGAGCGGCCCTTCTTGCCGGCGACGCCGCTGGCGTCGAGGATCTCGCGCGCCAGGCTGAGGTAGCCCTGCGCCCCCTTGGACTGCGAGTCGTAGAGCAGGCAGGGCTGCCCGTGGGAGGGCGCCTCGCTGAGCTTGACGTTGCGCGGGATGATGGCGTCGAAGACGTGGAAGTGGGCCTTCACCTCGTCGGCGACCTGGTGGGTGAGGGAGTTGCGGCCGTCGAACATGGTCAGCACGATGCCCTCGATGCCGAGCTCGGGGTTGAGGGCGCCCTTCACGCGGTCGATGGTGGCCATCAGGTGGGTGAGCCCCTCGAGCGCGTAGTACTCGCACTGGAGGGGTACGACGACGCGGGTGGCGGCGGTCAGGGCGTTGAGCGTCAGGAGGCCGAGCGAGGGGGGGCAATCGAGCACGACGTAGTCGTAGTTGCCGATGTGCGGATGAAGCGCGTCGCGGAGCCGGGTGGCTCGGTCGGCGGCGTCGACCAGCTCGAGCTCGACGGCGACGAGGTCCTGGGTGGCGGGGACGACGTCGAGGAGGGGCACGGCGGTACGGCGGATGACGGCGGGGAGGGCCACTTCGCCGATGAGGACGTCGTAGAGGGAACGCTCCACCGTCTGCCGGCGGACGCCCACGCCGCTGGAGGCGTTGCCCTGGGGATCGACGTCCACCAGGAGGGTGCGCTGCTCGGCCGCGGCGAGGCTGGCGGCGAGGTTGACCGCCGTGGTCGTCTTGCCAACCCCGCCTTTCTGGTTGGCGATCGCGAAGATGACGGGCGAGCTTGCCATTCTGCGGGGTTCGGTACGCGGGAGCGGTCCAGCGTGGCCGCTGCTTACACGAGCCCCCGGCTGCCGTCGAGGCTCGTAACCGGTGCCTCGCGGCTGCCGCCCGCGAGGCACAAAGCGCTTGACAGAGACGAGCCTTTCTTGGCCGTCCCGGCGCTTCCGCCTACATTACGCACATGTCGCCTGATGTAGGTGTGAGCGGTCGCCGCGAGGGACTGGGGTCGCGTCTCCATGCCGCTCTGACCGAGAGCGCGGGAGCGCGTGGGGCGGACCGCGTCCTCGCGGAGACGTTCTGGCGCCCCTGCACTCCTGGCGGCCGTCCCTCGATGCCGCCGGCGACCCGCCCTGCCGCCGTGCTGTCCCTTCATCCCCGCCGCCCGACCTGAAACCCGCCCGCTTTCACTCGGTGCGGCCACGCACCCTGTCCGGAGAGACCATGCCCCAGCCCAAGAATTTCCAGAACTTCGCCGAGTTCGAGCGCGAGGTCCTCCGCGGCAGCACGCGGCTCGGCCTGTCTCTCGAGGACATCGTCGACGACGACAGCTTCGACGCCGAGATCGAGGTCGACAGCGACGACCCGTTCGAGGCCATGCGCGACGACAAGTACTAGTCCGCGCCCCCAGACTGCGATCCCTCCCGGGATCCTGGAGCCCCGGCGGTCGCCTCTCCGCCGGGGCTCATTTTTCTCTGCGCCCAGACCCCGCCGAACTGCGGGCCTCCTGGCAAAACGTACAGTCCGTGCTTGACCCTCACCGCCGTGCATGGCAGTAGCGCCCCCCCCAGGCCAGGCCCATGCAAGTCAACGTCGAAAAGCTCTCCCCAGTCCTCGTCGAACTCCAGGTGCAGGTCCCCGCCGATCGCGTGCGGAGCGAGGTGGAAAAGGCCTATGCGGCGCTGCAGCGCACCGCCAAGGTCAGCGGTTTCCGCCCCGGCAAAGCCCCGCGCGATGTGCTCGCCCACATCTATGGTGGTCGCATCCACGCCGACGTCGCCCAGCGCCTCGTCGACGACACCCTCAACCAGGCGCTCAGCGCCAAGCAGGTTCAGCCGCTCTCGCAGCCGGCCATCGCCCCCTCCGAGCTCAAGCCCGCCGAGGCCTTCTCCTACAAGGCCCGCGTCGAAGTCCGCCCCGAGATCGCCGGGGTCAAGTGGCAAGGCCTGGAGGTGACGCGCCCGTCCACGCAGGTCACCGACGCCATGGTCGATGCGGAGATCGCGGGCCTTCGCCGCGACCACTCCACGCTCCAGGCCCCCGCAGAGGAGCGCCCTGCCCGCGCGGGAGACCAGGCCACGCTCGGCTTCCAGCTCGAGGTCTCCGGCCTCACCCGGACCGACGGTCCGCAGGAGATCGAGACCGAGGTCGGCGCCGGCCAGATCATGAAGGAGCTCGACGCAGCCCTCGACGGGATGCGCATCGGCGACAAGAAGGACGTCGAGCTGGTCTTCTCCGACCGCCACCCCAACGCCGACTTCCGCGGCAAGAAGGGGCTGTTCCACCTCACCCTCAAGGACCTCCGCGAGCGCATCCTCCCCGAGGTCGACGACGAGTTCGCCAAGGACTGCGGCGAGGACAGCCTGGAGAAGCTGCGCGAGAAGCAGAAGGCCAAGGTGGAGACCTCCCTCAAGCAGAAGGCGAACGACACCGTCGCCGAGCAGCTCGTCGCCGAGATGTGCCGGCTCAACGTGGTCCCGGTGCCGCCCTCCCTCGTGGAGCAGCAGTCCCAGATCACCGAGCGGGACCTGGTCACCCAGGCTCGCCGCGCGGGCCAGCGCTTCGACACCACCCCCGACGTGAAGGCCCGCATCCGGATGGACTCCGAGATGAAGGTCCGCGCCGGCCTCATCATGGCCGAGATCGCCCGCGAGAAGGAGATCCAGGTCAGCGAAGAGGACATGGAGAAGGGCTACGTCGAGCTCGCCGAGCAGACCGGCAAGAACGTCGCCAAGATCAAGGCCGAGTACCGCGACGCCAAGAAGCGCGAGACGCTCATCGGCATGATCCTCGAAGACAAGATCCTCGACGTGGTCGAGGGCGCCGCCAAGATCACCGAGTCCTGAGCTGTCGGATCCGCATCCCGAGAGAGGAGTCCACGCGAGTGGGGCTCCTCCTCGGCTTTCCATGACCCGAGATCCCCGCCCTGCGTCGCCTCCCACCCCACCCCACCAAACGTGCTGTTGGATTGGTGTTTGGGGCTTGCGAGCGGTAGGCTCCGGTCCCACCACTAGGGCTCCGTGCGGAACCGTTCGCACCGAACCCCGCCCCGAAGCTGGAGTTGAGAATGCCGCGACGAATCGAGACCCGCACCCAGGCCGTCGACTTCCTCGAGCGTGAGGCACGCCCGCTACAAGAAATGGGCTACGTGCTCCCCACCGTCACCGAGGTCACGCACCGCGGCGAGCGCGAGTGGAACATCTTCAGCCGCCTGCTCAAGGACCGCATCGTCTTCATCGGCACCGAGATCGACGACTTCGTCGCCAACGCGGTGATCGCGCAGTTCCTCTTCCTCGAGAGCGAGGACCCCGAGAAGGACATCCAGGTCTACATCAACAGCCCCGGCGGCGTGGTCACCTCCGGCCTCGCGATGTACGACACGATGCAGTACGTCCGCTGCCCGGTCTCGACGATGTGCATCGGGCAGGCGGCGTCGATGGGCGCCGTCCTCCTCGCCGCCGGCCAGAAGGGGCGCCGCTATGCGCTCCCCCACGCGCGGATGATGATCCACCAGCCGCTCGGCGGCGCCCGAGGCCAGGCGACCGACATCGAGATCCAGGCGCGCGAGATCAAGAAGATGAAAGAGACGCTCACCGACATCCTCGTCGAGGCCACCGGCAAGAACCGGGACGACCTCGCGAAGGACATCGAGCGCGACTTCTACCTCTCGGCCGGTCAGGCCAAAGAGTACGGCCTCATCGACGAGGTCCTCCCCAAGCGGACCAAGGGCCCCGCCAGCACCGACCGCTGAAGAGGCGGGCAGCGCGGCGCGCTGCCCCTCGAAGCGCCCCGTCCAGTCCGGTGACAGACAGTGCCGGACGGCGGCTTGCGACGGTGGGGGCAGGGGACTAGAATCCGCACCCGCGGGATTTGTCGGGACGCCGGACGACACGGAACCGACCGGGCGAGAACGGGGCCTCGAGAGGCCCCCCCATGGGACAGAGGGACGACGTGGAGCGAAGGCGGGACGATCACTCGAACGGCAACCTGAGCTGCTCCTTCTGCGGAAAATCGCAGAAGGAAGTGAAGAAGCTCATCGCTGGCCCCACGGTGTACATCTGCGACGAGTGCATCGGGCTCTGCAACGACATCATCGCGGAGGAGGTCGAGAAGGACGAACCCTACGCCGGCTCGGCCCCGATCCCCAAGCCCGCGGACATCAAGTCCACGCTCGACGAGTACGTGGTGGGCCAGCACCGCGCCAAGAAGATCCTCGCGGTGGCGGTGCACAACCACTACAAGCGCATCGACTCGCGGGTCGCCAGCGACGACGTGGAGCTGTCCAAGTCGAACATCCTGCTCCTGGGGCCCACGGGGTCGGGCAAGACGCTCCTCGCGCAGACGCTCGCGAAGATCATCAACGTCCCCTTCGCCATCGCCGACGCCACCACCTTGACCGAGGCGGGCTACGTCGGGGAGGACGTCGAGAACATCATCGTCCAGCTCCTGCAGAACGCCGACCACGACGTCGAGCGCGCGCAGCGCGGCATCGTCTACATCGACGAGATCGACAAGATCAGCCGCAAGAGCGACAACCCCAGCATCACCCGCGACGTGTCGGGTGAGGGCGTTCAGCAGGCCCTGCTCAAGATCATCGAGGGCACCATCGCCAACGTGCCGCCCAAGGGCGGCCGCAAGCACCCGCAGCAGGACTTCCTCCAGGTCGACACGACCAACATCCTGTTCATCTGCGGCGGCGCCTTCGTCGGGCTGGACCAGATCATCCAGCGTCGCATCGGTCAGAACACGCTCGGCTTCGGCGCCGACATCAAGTCCAAGAAGGAGTACAAGCTGGGCGATCTGCTCAGCCAGACCCAGCCCGAGGACCTCCTCAAGTTCGGCCTGATCCCCGAGTTCATCGGCCGCCTGCCGGTGGTGGCGACCCTCCACGAGCTCAACGAGGAGGCCCTCATCGACATTCTCACCAAGCCCAAGAACAGCCTGGTGAAGCAGTACCAAAAGCTCTTCGAGATGGACGGGGTCAAGCTCAAGTTCACTCGCGGCGCCCTGATCGCCGTGGCCAAGCAGGCCCTCGAGCGCGCCAGCGGCGCCCGCGGTCTCCGCGCGATCCTCGAATCCGCGATGCTCGACATCATGTACGACGTGCCGTCACGGACGGGCATCAAAGAGGTCGTCGTGAGCGAGGACGTCATCGTCAAACACGAGGCGCCGCTCATCGTTTACACGAAGGAAGCCGAGCTCGCCTGAGGCAGGCTGGGGAACGCCCGAGAGCGTTCCCCGACCGGGCATCCTGGGGAACGCCCGAGAGCGTTCCCCGACCGGGCATCCTGGGGAACGCCCGAGAGCGCTCCCTGGCTCGGCCACCCTGAGTAGCGCGAACGAGCGTTCTCGACTCGGTCACCCTGGGCTCCTCGCAGCGCGCTCGTCCGTGAGCACGCCTGGCCGGTAGCCGGAGCGGTTTCGCCGAGGTTGTGCTACGAGCGACCTTGGTCAGATGAGCCGCCCGGCGGGCCCGGGAGGCGAAGGGACGAGCCCTGTGGGGATGTTCTCGAAGAACGACAACGAACGCGGCAAGGCGGCGGGACCGGAGCGAGGGGCGGCGCCGCTGCTGCCTCTCCGCGACATCATCGTCTTCCCGCACATGGTGTCGCAGCTGTTCGTCGGCCGCGAGCGCAGCATCGCCGCGCTCGACGAGGCCATGAACCGCGGCAAGGAGATCTTCCTCTCCGCCCAGCGCAACGCGAAGACCAACGAGCCCACGCCCGAGGACATCTTCGCGGTCGGCTCGGTCGGCGTGATCATGCAGCTGCTGCGGCTCCCCGACGGCACCGTCAAGGTGCTCGTCGAGGGCAAGCGCCGAGCGAAGATCCGCCGCTACCTGGCCTCCGACGCGTTCTTCCTCGTCGAGTTCGACGAGATCGCCGAGGTGGCGAGCACCGGCGTCGAGGTCGAGGCCTTGATGCGCTCGGTGCAGAGCACGTTCGAGCTCTACGTCAAGCTCAACAAGAAGATCCAGCCCGAGGTCCTGATGAGCGTGCAGGCCATCGACGACCCGGCTCGCCTCGCCGACACCATCGTCGCCAACTTGCCGACGGTGAAGCTCGCCGACCGCCAGAACCTGCTCGAGACCGAGGATGCGAAGAAGCGCCTCGAGCGCCTCATCGAGCTGATGCAGGCCGAGGTGGAGATCCTTCAGGTCGAGAAGAAGATCCGCTCCCGCGTCAAGAAGCAGATGGAGAAGACGCAGAAGGAGTACTACCTCAACGAGCAAATGCAGGCCATCCAGAAGGAGCTGGGCGGCGGCGAGCGCGATGAGTTCAAGAACGAGATCCAGGAGGTGGAGGAGCTGCTCAAGACCAAGCGGATGAGCAAGGAGGCCACCGCCAAGGTGAAGAAGGAGCTGAAGAAGCTCAAGATGATGCACCCCACGAGCGCCGAGGCGACCGTGGTGCGCAACTACATCGACTGGATCCTCGAGCTCCCCTGGTTCGACAAGAGCGAAGAGCGCCACGACCTCGTCGAGGCCGAGAAGATCCTCGAGGAGGACCACTACGGCCTCAAGAAGATCAAGGAGCGCATCCTCGAATACCTCGCGGTGCAGGCGCTCACCAAGAAGCTCAAGGGCCCGGTGCTCTGCTTCGTGGGCCCGCCCGGCGTCGGGAAGACCAGCCTCGCCAAATCGATCGCGCGCGCCACCGGCCGCAAATTCGTGCGGCTCTCGCTCGGCGGCGTCCGCGACGAGGCCGAGATCCGCGGCCACCGGCGCACCTACATCGGGGCGCTCCCCGGCAAGCTCATCCAGTCGCTGAAGAAGGCGGGCACCAACAACCCCGTCTTCCTGCTGGACGAGGTCGACAAGATGTCGACCGATTTTCGCGGCGATCCGGCGGCGGCGTTGCTCGAGGTGCTCGATCCCGAGCAGAACCACGCGTTCAACGACCACTACCTCGACCTCGACTACGATCTCTCGGACGTGATGTTCATCACCACCGCCAACACCCTCAGCGGCATCCCGGTGCCGCTGCAGGACCGCATGGAGATCATCCAGCTCTCGGGCTACACCGAGTTCGAGAAGCTCAACATCGCGGTCAAGTACCTGGTCCCCCGGCAGAAGCGCGACTGCGGCCTCGAGGACATGAAGCTCGACTTCACCGAGGGCTCGCTGCGGACGGTCATCCACCACTACACGAAGGAGAGCGGCGTCCGCTCCCTCGAGCGCGAGATCGCCAGCATCTGCCGCAAGGTGGCGCGCAAGGTGGTGGCCGAGGGCAAGGACAAGCCGATCGAGATCGAGTCCAAGGCCGTCCCCCGCTACCTGGGCGTGCCCAAGTACCGCCTCGGCAAGAGGGAGGAAAAGGACGAGATCGGCCTGGTCACCGGCCTCGCCGTCACCTCCCTCGGCGGGGACCTGCTCCCCGCCGAGGCCACCGTCGTCGCCGGCAAGGGCAAGCTGGTAATCACCGGCCTGCTCGAGAAGGGCATGGAAGAGAGCGGGCAGGCGGCAATGAGCTACGTGCGCGGCCGCCTCGACAAGCTCGGGCTGGAGAAGGACTTCTACCAGAAGGTCGACGTCCACGTTCACTTCCCCGATTTCGTCCGCAAGGACGGGCCCAGCGCCGGCGTCACGATGGTGACCGCCATCGCCTCCGCGCTGATGAAGGTCGCCGTGCACCACGACCTGGCGATGACCGGCGAGATCACGCTGCGCGGGCGGGTGCTTCCCATCGGCGGTCTCAAAGAGAAGCTCCTCGCGGCCCACCGCGGCGGTATCCGCACGGTCATCCTCCCCAAGGAGAACCGCAAGGATCTGCGTGATGTCCCCCGTCGCGTCCTCAAGGCGCTGCGGCTGGTGCTCGTGGAGCACGTGGACGACGTCCTGCGGGAGGCGCTGGTGCTGCCCGACCCGGAGGCGGTCTTCGGCCCGCGCCCTGACAGCGTGCTCCTCTACGTCGATGGCGAGCCGGTCGCTGCTGGCTCTTCCGGCGGCTCCCCTGCCCTGCCCCCCAGCGCCGCATTGCCGCCTCTGCCTGTCGTCGGCGAGCAGCCGGGGGCGTAGTCATCCTGGGAAACGCCCGAGAGCGTTTCCCGACGTCCTCCCGCTTGGGGGCTCGGCGCAGCGCCGAGCTCTGCCCCCAAACCCCCGCGGCCTTTCCGCAGGGCATCGGCGACGCGCGCTGTCCGCCTCGCAGGGGCTTCCGCCGGGCCCTCTGCCGCGCTAGCAGGCCGGCATGATCCGGCGCGCCCTCCTCTCCGTCTCCGACAAGACTGGTCTCGTCCCCTTCGCCCAGGCCCTCGCGGCCCGCGGCGTCGAGCTGCTCTCGACCGGGGGGACCCACAAGGCCCTCGCGGCGGCCGGCATCGCGGTCACCAGCGTCGAGAGCTACACGGGCTCGCCCGAGGTCATGGACGGCCGCGTCAAGACGCTCCACCCCCGCGTCCACGGCGGCATCCTCATGCGCGGGGCCGTGGACGACGCCGACCTCGAGCGCCTGGGGGGGCGACCCATCGACCTCGTCGTCGTCAACCTCTACCCGTTCGCGGAGACCGTCGCCAAGCCGGGAGCGTCGCACGCCGAGATCATCGAGAACATCGACATCGGTGGCCCCTCGATGGTCCGCTCGGCCGCCAAGAACCACGCGCGGGTCACCGTCGTCACCGACCCGAGCGACTACCCCACCGTCCTCGCCGAGATCGAGGCTGCCGGCGCGGTCTCGGAGGCCACGCGCCGGCGCCTCGCCGCGACGGCGTTCGCCCACACGGCCGCCTACGATGGCCGCATCGCCGCCTACCTCTCCTCCGGGGAGGGCGCCGCCGACCCCGACCCGTCGGCGCGCTACCCGCGCTTCCTCACCCTCGCCTTCGAGCGCGCCTACCCGCTCCGCTACGGCGAGAACCCGCACCAGACAGGCGCCTTCTACCGCGACCGCGGCGCGCGCCCCGGCTCGCTCGCGGCGGGCGAGTCGCTCGGTGCCGGCGGCAAGGAGCTCTCGTTCAACAACCTGGTCGACGTCGATGCCGCGCTCGAAGCCGTGCGCGAGTTCGTCGAGCCCGCCGCGGTCGTCGTCAAGCACACCAACCCCTCCGGTGTCGCCGTCGCTGCAGACCTGGCCACCGCGTACCGGATCGCCCGGGAGGCCGACCCGGTGAGCGCCTTCGGTGGCATCGTGGCCGTCAACCGCGAGGTCGATCTCGCCGCCGCCAAGGTCCTCGCCGAGACCTTCCTCGAGTGCATCGTCGCTCCTGGCTTCGCGGCGGACGCGCTCGCATTGCTGCGAGGCAAGAAGAACCTCCGCCTCCTCGCCACGGGGGCCTGGCTCCCTGCCGACCAGGCCGAGCTGACCTGGAAGCGCGTGGGCGGGGGGCTGGTCGTGCAGGACCGCGACGCCTCCGCCGCCGGCGAGGTCGAGCACGCCCGGGTGGTCAGCCGCCGCGCCCCGACGGATGCGGAGCGACGCGCGCTCGCGTTCGCGTGGCGCGTCTGCAAGCACGTCAAGTCCAACGCCATCGTCCTCGCCCAGTGCGACCGCACCGTGGGTGTCGGGGCCGGGCAGATGTCGCGGGTCGAGAGCGTCAAGATCGCCGTCGGCAAGGCGGGGCCGCTCACCGCGGGGAGCGCGCTCGCGTCCGATGCGTTCTTCCCGTTTCCCGATGGCCTCGAGCTCGCCGCGCAGCATGGCGTCAGCGCCGTCGCGCAGCCGGGCGGCAGCGTGAAGGACGACGAGCTGATCCTCGCCGCCGATCGCGCGGGCATGGCCATGGTGTTCACCGGCGTGCGTCACTTCCGCCACTGAGCGGCGAGCCCTTCGGCGCAGGCCTTCCGTGAGCGCGCTCTCATCCGCCGCGGGCGGCGGGGCAGCTCGACCGCTGCGCTGGCTCTAGCCAAGCCGGCCGCGAGGTCGTATCACGGAAGCCATGTCCCGAAGCGCCCCCGGCGAGGTCGACCGGCTCCGACGCGAGGTGGAGCGCGCGCTGCGCGAAAACCTCGACAGCGAGGACGTGCTGCCCTTGCTCGCGCGCCTCGCCCGCGCCGCCGCACCCGAGAGCGACGCCTGGCTGTACGCCCACCGCCACCTCGCCGAGCTCGGTGTCGAGCACGACCCCTGGCGCGCCGCCCTGTTCGCGCGCCGCGTGCTCACGCACCGGCCGAGCGACGACGGCGCCTGGGCGGTGCTCGGCCTCGCGCAATCCCTCCTCGCCAACTACCGGTACGCGGCGCACGCGTACGAGCGCGCGCTCGCCCTCACGCCGGACAACCCCTGGTACGCGCACAACCTCGGCCATCTCTACGACGTCGCGCTCGACCGCCCGGCCGACGCGCTGCCGCTGCTGTCCCGCGCGACCTTCGCCCAGCCTGCGGAGGCCGACATCGCCGCCAGCTACGCGCACGCCCTGGCCCGCTGCGGCAAGGTCACCATGGCCAAGCGCATCCTCCGCCGCGCCATCCGCCGCGGCGGCACCGCGGACCAGATGGCGCTCGCTCGCTGGCTCGACGCCGGCGCCCCGGCGCGGTGGACCGCTGCGCAGAGCGCGGGAGCGGCCGCTCCTGCGCCCTCCCCTTCCCCGCCCGTCGTCGCCGCACCTCCCCTGGCAGTCGCCCCTCCCGTCGAACGCCGTCGCGCTACCAAGGCCGCAGCCAAGCTCTCGGCTCGCAGCGCCAAGCCCGAGACGACCGCGTCCTCCGCGGGCGCGAGAGCCCACGGACCGGTGCGCCCGGACGCCGCGTCCCCGGCCCCCCTCCCGGCGTCGCCGGCCGCTCACCCGCCCGACGGTGACGACGCGGGCCCGAAGAAGCCGCGTCGTCGTCGCACCCGCGAGCGACGCACGGTCAACATCGGCGGCGACTGACCGGTCCTCGCGGGCAACGCCGAGGAGCGTTCGCCGACCGCGCTCGGGCGCCTCGCGGTGCGTGTCTCGATTCCGAACAGCGCGGCGAGACGCATGTCTCGATTCCGAACAAACCTCGCGGTCGCGGCGCCCTTCGACGCTCCCACGGGCGGATGGGGCTTGTCTTCCCAGCCGAGACGCACCATCCAGAAGCGCATGCCCAGCCGAGCTCTGCGTCGTCGGACCTCTCTCGCCATGCCTGCCCTCGCGACCACGCTCGCGCTGTCGACGGCGGCCCTCGCGCAGCCCACCGCACCGAAGCCCGGTGCCGCGCCCGCGGCTGGCGCCACCGCGCCGATCAGCGTCGTGCCGCCCCCCCCCGCGATCGAGATCAACGACGCGATGCTCACGCCCGTGCCGCCGGCGGCCAAGGTGCTCACCGACTGGAAGCAGGCGCTCAACCTGATCCTGGCGCGCTCCACCAACCTGGCGACCGCGCTGCAGGAGGTCCAGCGCGCGGAGGGCAACGCCCGCATCGCGCTCGCGGCGGCACTGCCGACGATCACGGGGACGGTCAACGTCACCGGGCAGCTGATCACCACCTCGGTCCCGGCGAGCCCTGGGTACAGCTTCATGACCTCTCAGGGCACGCAGGTCGTCCCGGGCACCGTCGCGTACACGTCGCCCAACCCCAACCCGACGGTGATCGGCGCGCTCAGCGCTTCCCAGCCCATCCTCGCGCCGCGCGCCTGGTACGGGATCAAGACGGGCGAGATGGGCGTGACCTCGGCCAAGCTCAGCGTCGAGGATCAGAAGCGCACCATCTTCAGCAGCGTGGCGAGCTCCATCATCTCGGTCTTCACCGCCGAGCGCACCGCCGAGATCAACCGCCAGGGCCTCAAGAGCGCCCTCTCCGTGGTCGACCTCACCTCCCGCCAGTTCAAGCTCGGCACCGCCACCAAGCTCGACGTGCTGCGCGCCCAGCAGAGCGCCGCCACCGCGCGCGCCACCCTGGTGAGCGGCGACGAGGCCCTCCTCCAGGCGCGCGAGGCCCTCGGCTTGGCGCTCGGCTTCCCCGACGCCTACGGCGTCCCCGCGTCGCTCTCGCTCCCCGAGATCGAGACCACCGTCCGCGGCGTCTGCGCGCCGAGCCCCCTCGACGACCGCGCCGACATCAAGGCGGCGAAGAACAACATCGAGGTCGCCAAGCGCGGCATCACCGACGCCTGGCTGCAATTCTCCCCCACCGCCTCGCTGAACACGACCGCGTCCATCGCCAACTCCGGCACCGCCACCGTGGTCGGCTCGGCCCCCTCGGGGCACGACGGATCGTGGACCATCTCGGGCGTGCTCACCGTCCCCATCTGGGACGGCGGCGTCCGCTACGGCAACCTCCGCATCGCCAAGGCCCAGGCCGAGGAGACCAAGATCACCCTCGAAGCCGCGTTGCGCACGGCCAACATCCAGATCGTGCAGGCGCTGCGCTCCGTCGCCGTCGCCGAGCGCGAGCGTGTGGTGTCGATCGAGTCGCGCGACCTCGCCAAGGAGCTGGCCCGCCTCACCATGGCCTCCTACCAGCTCGGGACCGCCACCAACTTCGACCTGGTCAACACCGAGCAGACCTGGCGCGCCGCCGAGCTCGACGTGATCGTCAAGGAGTTCGCCGTCATCCAGTCCAAGATCGGCGCGGTGCTGGCCACCTCCAACTGCACCTACTGATCCGGTCCGCCCGGGCACGCCGACGATTGCGCGAGCGGGTATCGCGACGAGGGCGCCGGTCGAGTAGGCTCCCGGCCCCATGGAAACGCTCCAGAGCTACCTCGCCGGCGAGTGGATCGCCGGCACCGGCAAGATGGCCACCCTGGTCGACCCGACCACCGAGGCCCCCGTGGCCCAGGCGAGCACCGAGGGCCTCGACCTCGGTCGGGCCATCGCCTTCGCCCGCAGCGAGGGCGGCCCGGCCCTGCGCGCCCTCACCTTCGCCCAGCGCGGCGAGCTGCTCCGTGGCCTCGCCCGCCTCCTCCACACCCACCGCGACGCGCTGATCGAGCTCGCCATCAAGAACGGTGGCAACACCCGCAGCGACGCCAAGTTCGACATCGACGGCGCCTCGGGCACGCTCGCCTACTACGCCGACCTCGGCAAGGAGCTCGGCGACCAGCGTTTCCTCCTCGACGGCGAGGGCATCCAGCTCGGCCGCTCCCCCCGCTTCTTCGGCCAGCACGTGAGCGTGCCCCGCCACGGCGTCGCGGTGCACGTCAACGCCTTCAACTTCCCGGCCTGGGGCCTCGGGGAGAAGGCAGCCTGCGCCCTCCTCGCCGGCATGCCCGTGGTGGCCAAGCCGGCCACCAGCACGGCGCTGGTCACCTGGCGCATCGTCCAGCTCATCGTCGAGGCTGGCCTCCTGCCGCGCGGCGCGCTCTCGCTCGTCACGGGAGCGCCGGGGGATCTGCTCACCCACCTCGGCGGCCAGGACGTGCTCGCCTTCACCGGCTCGAGCGACACCGGCCGCGCCATCCGGCTCATGCCCAACATCGCGGGGGGCTCGGTGCGGGTCAACGTGGAGGCGGACAGCCTCAACGGCGCGGTGCTGGGGCCCGACGTGCAGCCCGGGTCGGACACGTACAACCTGTTCCTCAAGGACGTCGTCCGCGACATGACCCAGAAGGCCGGCCAGAAGTGCACGGCCATCCGCCGCGTCTTCGTGGCGCGCGCGCTGCTCGATCAGGTCCAGGGCGACCTGGTCGAGCGCCTCCGTGACATCAAGGTCGGCGACCCGGCGCTCGACGGCGTCATCGTGGGCCCGCTGGCGACCGCGCAGCAGCTCCGCGACGTGCGCGCCGGCATCGAGCGGCTCGCCGCCGAGGCCACCGTGGCGCACGGCGGCCTCGGCGCGTTCGAGAAGGTCGGCGTGGCCGGGGACAAGGGCTACTTCGTCCAGCCGACCCTCCTCGTCAACGCGTCGCCGGAGGCCGCGCGGGCCGTCCACGAGCACGAGGTCTTCGGCCCGGTCTCCTCGCTCCTGCCCTACGCCGACACCACCTCGCTCATCGGCGACGTGCAGAAGGGCGCCGGCGGGCTGGTGTGCTCGGTCTACAGCGACGACCGCGCCTTCGTCTCCGACATGGTCTTCGGCATCGCGCCGTTCCACGGGCGGCTGATGCTGGGCAGCGAGAAGATCGCCGACCAGGCGCCCGGCCCGGGCACCGTGCTCCCCTCGCTGGTCCACGGCGGACCGGGCCGCGCCGGCGGCGGCGAGGAGCTGGGCGGCCTGCGTGGGCTGGCCTTCTACTCGCAGAGGACGGCCATCCAGGGCGCGCGCCCGGTGCTCGACGCGATGCTGGGCGTGAAGCGGTAGCCACCGCGTCGCAGGGCGCGCGTGCCGTCACCTCGACGGCACCGCGCCACCTTCCCTACCCCGCCATCCCCTTCAGCTTCGCCACCAGCGTCAGCGCCTCCAGCGGCGTCAGCCGCTCCACCTCCACCGCCCGGAGCGTCTCGATCACCGGCCCCGCAGCCGCGTCCACCGCCGGCTTGCCGGCGAACAGATCGAGCTGCGCCGTCCCGGCCTTCGACCGCCCCCGCAGGCTCGCGTGCCGCCCGCCCGGCAAGGCCGCGCCCGCCTCGAGCGTGGCCAGGATCGCCTTGGCCCGCGCCAGCACCCCCTCGCCGATGCCGGCCAGGCGCGCGACCGCGATGCCGTAGCTGCGGCTGGCGGGGCCCGGCGTGAGCTTGTGCAGGAACACGACGTCGTCGCCGTGCTCGCGCGCGGCGACCGAGTAGTTGGCGATGCCGGAGGCCTGCTTCGCGAGCTCGGTGAGCTCGTGGTAGTGGGTGGCGAAGAGCGCCCGGCACCCGATGGCGTCGTGGAGGTGCTCGGCCACCGCCCAGGCGATGGCGAGGCCGTCGTAGGTGCTGGTGCCCCGGCCGATCTCGTCGAGGATGACCAGCGACCGCCGGGTGGCGTCGCGCAGGATGCCCGCCGTCTCGCGCATCTCCACCATGAACGTGCTCTCGCCCCGAGCCAGGTTGTCGCTGGCCCCGACCCGCGAGAGGATGCGATCGACGACGCCGACGCGCGCGCTCTTCGCCGGCACGTAGCTGCCCGTCTGCGCCAGGATCACCAGCAGCGCCACCTGCCGCATGAAGGTCGACTTGCCGGCCATGTTGGGCCCCGTCACCAGCCACAGCCGCTCGCCCCCGAGATCGAGCGCCGTGTCGTTGGGCACGAAGCGCCCCGCGGCCGCGAAGCGCTCGACCACCGGGTGGCGGCCCTCCTCGATGAGGATGGCGTCCCCCGCGTCGACGACCGGCCGCGCATAGTCGTTGCGGTGCGCGAGATCGGCGAAGGCGGAGGCCACGTCCCAGGCCGCGAGCACGCGCGCCAGCTTCTTCACGCGCTCCGCGGCGGCGGCCGACGCCGCGAGGATGGCCTGGAAGACCTCGACCTCGATCTCCAGCGCGCGCGAGGACGCGTGCTCGATCTTGTCGGCGAGGTCGTCGAGCGCATCGTTGGTGTAGCGCTCGCCGCCCGCCACGGTCTGCTTGCGCCGCCACTCCTTGGGCACCTTGCCGAGGTGGCTCCGGGTGACCTCGATGTAGTAGCCGAAGACGCTGTTGTACTTGACCCGCAGCCCGCTGGCGCCGGTCTGCGTCCGCAGGTCGCCCTCGAGCGCGGCCACCCGCTCGGCGCCGTCCTTCTGGATGGCGCGCAGCTCGTCGAGGCGGGCATCGAAGCCGTCTCGGGCGACGCCGCCCTCGCGCGCGTGGGGCGGCGGGGCATCGACGAGGGCGGCCTGGAGGCGCGCGCCGAGGTCGGCGACCAGGTCCACGTCGGCGCCGAGGATCCCGGCGCTGAGAGCGGTGTCGGGGATGCTCTTCACCGCGGCCACCGCGCGCGGAGCGGCGAGGAGCCCGTCCCGGAGGTGTCCCAGCTCGCGCGGGGTGGCCTCGCGCAGCGCTGCGCGGACCGAGAGCCGCTCCAGATCGCCGACGCCGGCGAGCGCCTCGCGCAGCTCGGCCCGGGCGCGGGGGTTGGCGACGAACAGCTCCACCTCGTCGAGCCTCGCGCGGATGGCGCCGATGTCGACGAGCGGCGCCAGCAAGCGCCGTCGCAGCAGACGCGCGCCCGCCGGGGTGACGGTCGCGTCCACGACGTCGAGGAGCGACCCCTTGCGCCCCCCGTCCGCCGCCCGCACCAGCTCGAGGTGAGCCTGCGCCGTCTCGTCGATCGCCAGCACCGAGCCGGCGTCGAGCCGCGCCAGCCGCCGCACCGGGAGCCTTTGACCCGGCGTGCCGCGCTTGGCGAAGCGCAGCACCCGGGCGGCCGCGCGGAGGGCGAGGAGCGGGTGCTCCCTGGAGGCGACGGCGAAGAGCGGCTCCTCCACCGACTCGTCCAGGGTGGTCTCGACGGCGGCGGCCTCGAGCGGATCGTCGTCGCGCAGCACCGCCCGCGGCGTCGCCAGCGAGACGGCCGCACGCAGCTCGGCGAGGCCGGGGGCGAAGAGGATCTCGCGCGGCTCGGCGCGGGCGATCTCGGCGAGCAGCGCGCCGGCGTCGGCGACCGCGGAGGCGCTGAGCTCGCCGGTCGAGAGGTCGAGGAGCGCGAGGCCGAGGCTCCCCCCGCCGTGACCCTCGCGCCTGGGCGCTTCACCGAAGGCGAGCGGCGCCGGCTCCCCGGCGTCCACGGCCGCGAGGTAGAGGTTCGCCCGCGCGTCGAGCTGGTCGATCTCCGTGACCGTTCCCGGCGTGATCACCCGCACCACCTGCCGCGGGACGATGCCCTTCACCTTGCTCGGGTCGGCCATCTGCTCGCAGATGGCGACCTTCTGGCCCTGGGCGAGCAGCCTGGCGATGTACCCCGCCGCCGCGTGGTGCGGGAGCCCCGCCATCGGCATCGGCTCGGGCTGATCCTTGTCGCGGCTGGTGAGGGTGAGGTTGAGGAGGCGGGCGACCAGGACCGCGTCCTCGTTGAACATCTCGTAGAAGTCGCCCATGCGGAAGAAGAGGATGGCGTCCGGCTGGACCGCCTTCGCCTCCAGGTACTGCCGCATGAAAGGGGTGATCTTCCTCTTGCTCGGGGCCTCCACGACGCGACGGGGTAGCGCGGGAGGGGGCAGCGGTCACCTGAGAAGATGGGTTACCCTCGCGCAGCGACGCGCGCCGCGGGCCGGCGCGGAGGAGACACCATGGCCATCACGTTCCAGGTCTCGCGCGTGGAGCGGGCGACCGCGCCCCTGCGGATGCCGGCGGCCGGCGCGCCGCTGCGCCTCCAGAAGGGCCCCGTGGAGGCCATGGGCGTCAGCCTCGGGGCGCCCTTCCTCCCCAGCGAGCAGCACGGCCTGCTGCGCGCCGCCCACCTGGCCTACGCGCTCCACTACCCGCTCGTCGTCTCGCCCGACACGATCTGGCTCGCCATCGCCCAGGGCTTCGCCATGCACGTCAACGCCAACGCCGAGCGCCTCCGCAGCAAGCTGGTGCGCCACCAGGGGCAGGTGACGCTCGAGGTGCAGCGCGACGACTTCGTGAAGGGCTCCCCGGACAACGCCTGGCCGGAGGTCTTCAGCGCCTTCTCGGACACCATCGCCGGGCACCTCGGCCGGCAGCGCGATCTCGTCGTCTGCGACTTCTCCACCACCGGCCCGTGCGAGCGAGCGGCCTCGGAAATCGTCCTGCTCGACGCCGTGCAGCGCTACTTCCGCTACGAGGTGCACACCCTGTGCGGCATCCCGGAGGTCACCCTGGAGGGCACGGTGGACGACTGGCGCGCCATCCGCCGGCGGGCGCGGGCGCTCGAGGAGTACGAGCTCGGCTTCTGGACCGACGCGCTCGGGCCCGTCCTCGACGCGCTGGTGGCGACCGCGGAGGGGCGCGTGGACCCGCGCTTCTGGCAGACCTTCTTCAAGCACGCCGACGGCTCCGGCGGCCCCTGGGTGCGGGGCTGGATCAACGTGCTCTTCCCCTACCTCCGGCGCCCCGAGGACGACGCGCTGGTGCAGAACGACCGGATGGCCTCCTGGCAGAGCGGGCTCGACGGGCATTTCGGCGGAGGGCCCTCGCCGGCGTCGATCCCCTCGGGCCTCTCGTGCGTGCCCTTCGTCTGGCGGTACCCAATGGACACGCTCCCGATGCAGTTCCTCGGCGGCTTCCTCGGCGTCACCCAGGATGCCGTGACGCTGGCGGTTCGGCCGGCCGTGGGCTGGGCGGTACGGGACGAGGTGCCGGTGCCGGTGCGGTCGCGCGCAGAGCTGGAGCGAGAGGCGTTCGCTGCGTTCCAGGGGGGTAGCCTCCTGCCGCGGGAGGTCACGCTCCTCGCAGGCCGTGTCTCGGGCGCTCTGACGCTGACCGCCGGGGAGATCGCGACCCTCCTCGCGAAGGCGGCGCCGATCGCCGCGGCGTCCGGCTTCAAGCTCGCGACCCTCGCCGCCGGCGACTTCGCCAGCGCCGCGGAGTTCCCCGAGGCGCCGCTCCCGTGTCGCATCCTGGTCGGCGTGCCTCTCGGCTCGGTGACGATGCAGAGCTCTCGGTACTTCGACGGAACGGCGCTCCGCGCTGCGCTGGTCGCCGCCGGCAATCTCCCCGGGGAGCTGTCGCGCGCTCTCGCCGACCTGGTTCCCGGTGGGCTCGACGGCGAGCCCGAGCTCTATCTTGCCGCCTCTGGCCCCAGCCTCGCGGGTGAGCTCGACACCATCACCGGCCGCGTCGCGGCGGTCACCAGCGGATCGAGCCCGGTCGCCCTCGTGCAGCTCTCGCCCGGGAAGCCCGAGGCGATGCGGTACGAGCTCCGCGCGAAATACCATGCGGGCGATTGACCGTCGGGACTGAACGCGGGACGCTCCCGTTACACCTCAGCGGTCGGGAGAATGCACATGATAGCTGGACGCCCTTGCGGAGAAGTCCGCCGCTCTGCAGGCGCCGGGGCACGGGGGGCGGCTCGGCGTCGAGCAGCACCTCGTCCTCGAGTGGCAGCGGTGTCGTCGCCGGCGTGACGAGCGGCTGCGGGATCGGTGGCACGGTGGCGTGGAACTATCCCGGCCCCCTCGGCCATTCAGGAGGAATCGATCCAGCTTTCCGTGATGGCTGCGGGGCCGCTGGGACACGTCGCCGTGGGCCCAGGCTTGGCCGGGTCCAGCTCGTGCTCGAACCGAGGCGCCGTCCTCGACGCGGCGGGCGCGGTGACGGGCACGCCCGGCTTGACCGCCGGCTCTGGAGCCTGCGCCGCTTCCTTCACCGCCGTCGCGTTCGGCCCGGCGGACGACCTGCTCTACGGCTTCAGCGAAGAATGGCCTCCAGGCCGGCTCCGTGTCGCTGACGTACGCGTTCCCCAGCAATCCCATCGTCGAGCAGTACGGCTTCTACACCGGTCTCCTCGGACGCGACGCCGCAGGAGAGACGTTCGCTACCGTGACGTGAAGTCGTTCGCGGCAGGCGCGGGCATCGACTTCGGCGGCGGCGTGGTCTCGGGGTACCTGCTGCTCGAGTACGACCCGGCCGGCACCTTCGTCCGCAGCATCACGCCGCCTGTGGGCAACCTGAAGTACGGCGCGCTCGGCCACCTGTTCACTTCCAACGCGGTCACCGGCACCGTCGACTACGGCTGCGGCTCGGTGGGTACCGCGGCGGTCACCAGCACCGTGATCACCCAGTACGACCAGACCGGCACCTGCCTCTGGAGCAAGGCGCTCCCGGCGTCGGCCGCCTTCGCGCTCGATCCCTCGGAGAACGTGCTCCTCGCCACCACCTTCGCGGGGACCGTCGACTTCGGCGGTGGGCCGCTCGTCAGCGCGGGGGTCTCCGATCTGGCCATCGCCAAGCTCAGCCCGTCCGGCGCCTTCCTGTGGAGCAAGAGCTTCGGGGCGAGCGGAGCGAGCGTCAGCGGGATCACCTCGCTCGGCGCCACCGGCACCGGAGGCGCGGCGCTCTCCGTCGCGATCGGCGGTGCGGTCGATTTCGTTTGCGGCGCGGTGAGCTCGGAGGCCGGAGCGACCACGCTGTTCGCGGACTTCGATGCCACCGGGACCCTTGAGAACAGGTGACCTCGCTCCAAGGGCGACTCGACCTCTTGGCGAAAGGTCACCCTTCTCCATGAGCAACGTCGATCCCCCAGCGAAACGTCACCCTCCCCCATGAGCGACCTCAATCTCCGGGCGGTACCTCGCTCTCTTCCCTCGCGACCCATTGTTCTTGCACGCGGCCGCCGTCTCGACTACCAGCCCCTCCCCCCTCGGTGACCTCCCCTCTTCTCGGATGGGGCGTGCCGACGCGCCGTGCACCCCGCCACGGCGCTCCACCCACAGCAGGAGGATCGAGATGAATCGGAGCGTCGGCCTCGATTTCGGGACCACCAACAGCGCCGTCGGCGTCGCCACGCCGGAGGGCGGGGTCAAGCTCGCCCGCTTCCCCCACCGGAGCGGTGTCTCGGACACCTTCCGTTCCATCCTCTACTTTCACCCGGAGCTGCGCGACGGCCAGAACAAGCTCGCGCCGCTCGCGGGGATGCGCGCCATCGAGCGCTACCTGGAGGCCGCGGACCAGGGGCGGCTGATGCAGTCGCTCAAGTCCTACCTCGCGGACCGCACCTTCGACCGCACCAGCGTCTTCAACCGCCCGCTCTCCCTCGTCGACCTCCTCGCCCTCCTGGTGCGCGACCTGCGCGCCCGCGCCGAGGAGGATCTCGGCCCCCTCGGCCGCCGCATCGTGGTGGGCCGGCCGGTCCACTTCTCCAACGCCGTCACGCCCGAGGACGACGCGTTCGCCGTGGGGCGCCTGCGCGGCGCCATCGAGGCGGCCGGCTTCGACGAGATCGTCTTCGAGCACGAGCCGGTGGCGGCCGCGTACTACTACGAGACGCGGCTCGACCACGACGAGCTCTGCCTCATCGCCGACTTCGGCGGCGGCACCTCGGACTTCTCGGTCATCCAGGTCGGGCCGTCGCACCGGCACCGCGGGGCGGCGCGCATCCTCGGCACCGACGGCGTCGGCATCGCCGGCGACGTGCTCGACAGCCGCGTGCTCTACCAGATCGTCGCGCCCGCGCTGGGCCTCGGGTCGACGTACAAGTCCATCTTCGGCCAGACCATGACCGTGCCGGTGTGGATCTACGATCGGCTGCGGCGCTGGCATCACCTCTCGTTCCTCAAGACCATCAAGAACGCGGAGCTGATCGAGGAGATCGCCGACCGCTCCGCCGAGCCGGAGAAGATCCACGCCCTCTGGCACATCATCGACGACGACCTCGGCTACCACCTCTACCGCGCCGTCGAGCGCGCCAAGGTGGAGCTCTCCAGCCGGGACGAGACGCGCTTCCACTTCGAGGACGGCTCCCTCGTCATCGAGGCGCCCGTCACCCGCGCCGACTTCGACGCTTGGATCGCCGCCGACGTGGCCGCGATGGCGACGTGCGTGGACCGGGTCCTGGCCAGCTCCGGCGTGGCCGCGAGCGACGTGGACCGGGTGTTCATGACCGGGGGCACCTCGTTCGTGCCGGCGGTGCGGCGCATCTTCGACGAGCGCTTCGGCGCGGCGAAGATCGAGGCGGGGGGCGAGATGATCTCGGTGGCGACGGGGCTGGCGATGCGGGCCGCCGAGGCGTTCGGCTAGATCACCGTCCACGATTCCGCAACGGCAGTCCGCACCGCCCAGCGTCAGCAAGCGGAGGCGTCGCTTGGGATGACCCAGGCGTCGCGACGGATCACGCGGGCGTCACGATGGATGACGCAGGCGTCGCGACGGATCACGAGGGCGTCACGATGGATGACGCAGGCGTCACGACGGATGACGCAGGCGTCACGACGGATGACGCAGGCGTCACGACGGATGACGCAGGCGTCACGACGGATCACGCAGGCGTCACGACGGATCACGCAGGCGTCGCGACGGACCGCGCAGGCGTCACGATGGATCGCGCAGGCGTCACGACGGATCACGCAGG